>WNFQ01013888.1_pt1 | contig 13592 bp, 15 predicted proteins | sample 5400171 | NCBI WGS metagenome assembly WNFQ01 (sample SAMN13153356, study PRJNA577476) | soil metagenome | isolation source: 20 cm soil under Madrone tree | place: USA:California | collected 2016-06-14
CAACTGGACATCGAAACCCAAGTAGTTGGGGTTCAGAAGCACAGCGATCGACCCGGTTGTCGCAACCGTCTCGCGCAGCAGCCCAAAGCGCTTCGCCTCTATCGACGAAATGAAATTGTATATCCCGGTTACGTTGCCGCCCGGCCGGTTGAGACTGGCCACGACGCCGTGTTTGATTGGATCATCACCGGCGGTGAAGACGATCGGAATCGTGGAAGTCGCCTGTTTTGCCGCAATGGCCGCGCCGATGCCGCCGGTCGAAGCGATCAGGGCCACCCTACGGCGAACGAGGTCGACCGCGAGCTCCGGAAGGCGGTCGTACTGACCTTCTGCCCAGCGATACTCGATTCCGACGTTCTGACCTTCGCTGTAGCCGCCTTCCCTGAGGCCGCGGTGGAACGCCGCCACGACATAGGCGGCCTCGTGCGGCGACCGGCTGCTGAGGAACCCAATGACCGGCATCGCAGGCTGCTGCGCCCTTGCCGCGAGCGGCCACACGACCGACGCGCCGCCGAGCAGCGTGATGAACTCGCGCCGTTTCATTCGATCACCTCGTCGGCAAGCGCGAGCAGCTTGTCGGGAAGGGAAAGGCCAAGGGTCTTAGCGGCATTGAGGTTGATCACGAACTCGAACCTGGTCGACTGCTCGACGGGCAGGTCGGCGGGCTTCGCGCCTTTGAGAATTTTTCCGGTGTAGATACCGGCCCGGCGATACGCGTCGCTGATACTCGTGCCATAGCTCATCAAGCCGCCCGCGGCGACGAATTCGCGCGCGAAGTAGATCGCGGGAACCGCGTGGCGCGCCGCCAATGCGACGAATTGCTCGCGTCGGCCGAGAAAAAACGGATCTGCGCCGAACGCGAGCATGCCAATGCGCTGCTCACGGAGGCTTGCGAAGGCAGTGTCGATCTCAGCGACCGTGACGGCATTCAGGATGTGGACCTGCACCCCCAGCGCGAGCGCCGTCTCCTGGGCGGTTCTCGTAACGGATGGCGCATTCGGATTATTGGGATTGACGAACATACCGCCGACAATCACGTGGGGGATGAGCTCGTGCATCAAGCCGAGCGCTTTCTCGCCCAAGCCGCCCGCGAGAAAGTTTATACCGGTCACATTGCCGCCGGGCCGGTTGAGGCTCGCGACCAAGCCGAATTGAACCGGGTCGACGCCGTGGGCAAAGACGATCGGTATCGCCGCCGTCACCCCCTTCGCGGCAATGGCCGGAGCGGCAGAACCGGCGGCAAAGATCACAGCCACTTGGCGACGAACCAGATCGGTGGCGAGCGCGGACAGCCGATCGTATTGGCCGTCGGCCCAGCGGTATTCAACCGCGACATTTTCGCCTTCGACATAGCCCGTCTCTTTCAGGCCGCGCTGGAATGCGCTCACGAACGGACCCCACTCGGCGGCGGACGGGCTGCCGAGGAATCCGATCACCGGCATCGCGGCCTGCTGTGCGCGCCCCCCGCGCGGCCACGCCGCCGCGCCTGCCAAAGCCAACACGAACTCGCGCCGCCTCACTTGAAGCGCCATCTCTATCTCCATGCCGGAGGCAAAAAGTCTACCGCCTAAATTCGTCGGCGTCCTTGGGCTGGTCCTGAAATTTCCTGAATCAGAATTCCGGGCCGTTCAACTTGCGGCTCGGCATGTTTACCGCAGCAAATGCCGCGCATGAAAGTGGCGCGGGGCGTGGGCTATGCGATACGGCAGAGGTATAGTGCCCGCGGGATTTTGCGCGGTTCCCACGCGGGCGAGCTGTTCACAGAGCAATGAAACGCTTTCGCCGACGAGTTCTGCATCTAGCCGCGGGCACCGCCGCCCTCGCTAGCGTTTACCTTTCCCTTGCAGGGCATGGGGCGTCCGCGCAGACACAGCGAACGATCAAGCTTGTCGTTCCCTCCGCACCGGGCGGTGCCACCGACATTCTGGCGCGGCTTCTCGGCGAACAGATCGGACGAACGCAAGGCGCAACCGTCGTGATCGACAATCGGCCAGGGGCGGGCGAGGTGATCGGCACGGAAACTGCAGCGCGCGCCGCGCCCGACGGCACCACGCTCCTGTTCGCCGCCAATCCGTTCCTCATCAATCCGCACCTGCGCAAGGTGAATTACGACCCGCTGACGAGCTTCGCGCCGATTTGTCAGCTTGCGACGGCGCCGACCCTCATCGTCGTGAGCGCTGCATCGCCGTACCACACGCTTGCCGACGTGCTCGCGGCGGCGGGCGCCAAACCGGGTGCATTGACAATGGCGAGCATCGGGCCGGGCAGCCCGTTTCACCTCGGGTTCGAAAAGCTCACGCGCATGTCGAAGGTCGACATGACCTTCATCCCGTATCCAGGCAATGGACCGTCGGTCAACGCGCTGTTGGGCGAGCACGTGACCATGATGTTCGGCACCTATGCGAACGTGGCCGAGCACCTGAAACCCGGCAGAGTGCGCGCAGTCGCCGCGACCGCCTGACTTGCCCACGGTCACCGAATCCGGCTTCCCGGACTACGAGGTGCCGGCCTGGTTCGCAGCATTTGCGCCGGCGCAGACCCCACGACCGATCGTGTCAGAACTCGCACGCTGGCTGACCGCGGCAATGCGAACGCCCGAGGTCAAGCAGAAGCTTCTCATCCAGGGACTCTATCCGACCGGCGTCTGCGGCGCGGAATTTGCGGGCTCGCTTCGCGCTGAATTCGACGATCTCGGCCGCATTATTCGCGAGAGCAATATCAAGGCGGAGTGAGCGAGCAGCTCCTGCGAATGCCAGATTGTATCGCGGCGTTACCGGAATAATCCCGGCCCTTTGGTGTCTAGCCAATGCACGTGCGCGACGCCCTCACGAAGGAGGCGAATATGTCGATCGGCGCAAAATTCGCGCTTACCGCGGCGATCGCTCTGAGCATGGTCGCTACGGCAGCGGCCGCGCCCAGGCAGCAGAAGAATGCCGCCTATCGGGCCAGCCCACGCACTCTGCCCAGTGCTCAGCGCGCGGTTCCGTTTGCCAACCCGTACAGTCCCGAAGCCACCGGCGGTGGCAGCATTGGCTACAATAACAGTGTGCTCATCGCGCGGTAATCGAGCAGCGCCACCAAGCCGGATTTCGCTACGCTCAATCCGGCTGCTGCGCGATATCATTCGATGACCGCGTCCGCGCGCGCGAGCAATGTCGGCGGGATTTGCAGGCCAGTGTCAGCGTCCGAACCGCTCGGCGCCGTAGGGCGCCGGATCGCAGAACGGCGTTGCTCCCGTCATCATCTCAGCCAAGAGGCGGCCGGTCGCGGGACCGAGCGTCAATCCCCAATGGGCGTGGCCGTAGGCGAGCCATAGGCCGCGTTGCCCAGGCGCTGGCCCGATCACGGGCCGGGAATCCGCAAAACACGGTCGGCTGCCCATCCACGGCGATGCCTCGACCGGCGCGCCGAGCGGGAAAAGCCCGCGCGCCGCCGGCAACAAGCGGTCGAACTGCACCGGCGTCGGCGGTGCATCACGCGCGGCAAACTCTGCGCCCGTCGTGAGGCGGATGCCCTGCTCCATCGGCGCGAGGCAATAGCCGTTCTCGATATCGACGACAGGCCGCGCCAGGGCGGCGTTGCCGGCGCCGCGGTAGTGCCGGTGATATCCGCGCTTGATGCCGAGCGGCAGCGCGATCCCGAGCGGCTCCAGGAGATCGGGGGCAAAAGGTCCGAGCGCCACCACCACCTGCGCGGCCTCGAGCGGTCCCTCGGCCGTATCGAGATCCCAGTGCCCATCGGCGCGGCGGGGCGAGCGCGAGTTCCCGCGCATCACCACCCCGCCGAGGGCAGTAAAGCGCGCGGCGTAGGCCTGCGTCACAGCCAGCGGATTGGTGATGCTCACGGCGCGTGGCCAGTACACGGCATGACGAAAGACCGGCGCAAGGCTCGGCTCGAGCTCGCGCGCCCCGTCCACGTCGAGCGCGCGGTGGGGAATGTCGAACTCCTGCGCGAGCGCAAGTTCGCGCTGGAGCGCCTCGAACGCACGCTCGCTACGGTAAAGCTTGAGCCAGCCTTCCTTGCGCAAATAACGGGTGGCGCCGGCCTCGGCCAGCAGCGCCTCATGCTCGGGGAGCGCATGCGCGAACAACGGCCGCATCAGCCGCGCGGTCTCAATCAGGCGCTCGGGGCGCGAAGCGGCACGAAACGCGATGAGCCAAGGCGCAAGCTGCGGCAGAAAGCTCAAGTGATAGTTGGCTTCCGGCGCGCGCTTGAGCGCCACGCGCAAGAGCGCGATCGGGTCGGACGGAAAGGCGGGCGGAAAGATGGTGTTGCCTTCGATCACCCCGGCATTGCCGTAGGAGGTCTCTTCGCCGACCGCACGGCGATCGACGAGCGCAACCGAAAGGCGGCGTTTGGCGAGGTGCAGCGCGACCGAGGTGCCAACAATGCCGGCACCGAGCACGATAGCGTCGAGGCGCGCCATGCGGTCTACCTCCCAAACATTCGCCGCCCGCGCGGGAAGCGGGCGGCTTCGCCGATCTCCGCCGTGTTAGGCGAGCGGCGCGTTCCGGAGGGAAGATGCGCCGTCCGCTCATCATGGCCCCGTCGATTTTGGCTGCCGACTTCGCCATGCTTGGTGAGGAGGTGCGCGCGGTCGACGCAGCCGGCGCCGATTGGATCCATGTGGACGTCATGGATGGGCACTTCGTCCCCAACATCTCGATCGGTCCCGGCATGGTGAAGGCGCTGCGCCCGCACACCAAAAAGGTGCTCGACGTGCATCTGATGATCGCGCCCTGCGATCCCTATCTCGAGGCGTTCGCGAAAGCCGGCTCCGATATCATCACCGTCCATGTCGAGGCAGGGCCGCACGTGCATCGTTCGCTGCAGGCGATACGCGCACTCGGCAAGAAGGCGGGGGTGACGATCAATCCCGGCACAAGCGAGAGCGCGATCGAGCCACTGATCGATCTCGTGGATCTCATCTTGGTGATGTCGGTCAATCCCGGCTTCGGCGGGCAGGTCTTCATTCCATCCGCAGTGGAAAAAATTTCGCGATTGCGCGCACTCGCCGGCGCGCGCGCAATCGACATCGAGGTCGACGGCGGCATCACAGCGGAAACCGCACCGCTCGTAGCACGCGCCGGCGCCAATGTGCTGGTCGCCGGCTCGGCCGTGTTCAAGGGCAGCAAACCGGACAATTATCGCATGAACATCGCGGCGATCCGCAATGCCGCGGCGCTCGCGCGTGGGGAGGCGGCGTAATGGGCGTTCTCGTCGACGGGACCTGGCGCGACGGCGAGCTTCCCCAGGAAACCAGCGCGGGCGGCGAATTCCGCCGCGCGGATAGCCAATTCCGCGACCGCATCGCGGCGGACGGCTCGTCGGGCTTCAAGGCCGAGGCCGGACGCTATCATCTTTATGTCGCGCATGGCTGCCCGTGGGCGCATCGCACGCTGATCTACCGCTCGCTCAAGAAGCTCAAAAACGCGATCACCGTCGCCTATGCAATCCCAGGCTTGAAGCAGAAAGGCTGGACGTTCGAAGACGATCCGGCCTTCCCCGACTGCACGCCGGACACCGTCAACGGTTTCCACTATTTGCACGAGGCCTATACGGCGACCGACCCGCGGTACACTGGCAAGGTCACGGTGCCGACGCTCTGGGACAAGAAGACGCGGCGTATTGTCAACAACGAGTCCTCCGAAATCATTCGTATGCTCAACAGCGAATTCGGTGGGCTTACTGGCGACGGTTCGGATTTTTATCCAAAACCCTTGCGCACCGAGATCGATCGCCTCAACGAGATCATCTATGCCAACGTCAACAACGGCGTGAGGCAGCCTACGACGCGCTGTTCGCCACGCTCGACGAACTAGACGCGAGGCTTTCGCGCCAGCGCTATCTCCTCGGGCGCAGCCTCACCGAGGCCGATTGGCGGCTGTTTCCCACGCTGGTACGCTTCGATGTGGCCTATTTCTCGCTGTTTCGCTGCAACAGGCAGCGCATCGCCGACTACCAAAACCTCGCAAACTATATGCGCGAGCTCTATCAGCTGCCCGGCATCGCGGAGACGGTGAAGCCGCGCTATTACGTGATCAATTATTGGTCGATCGCACGGCTCAATCCCCTCGGCATCATTCCCAAGGGAACGCCGGTCGATTACACGGCCCCGCACGATCGTGCCTGCTTGGCGAGCTAGGAAGCGGGACCAAACACTTAAGCTTGCCGCCCGATCTTAGGTCTGGCACGCACTCGGACCCAACCGACAACGATACATGCGGTGCGTGAATTGAGCTTGCTGCGGCGATCTGCTACAGCGCGGCTATGACTCGCCAGGGCCGTCCATGATCCCGCGCTACACTCGGCCGGAAATGGCCGCGATCTGGGACCCGCAGACGCGCTACCGCATCTGGTTCGAGATCGAGGCGCATGCGGCCGATGCCATGGCCGAGCTCGGCGTCATCCCGGAGGCCGCGGCCAAAGCGATCTGGGACAAAGGCAAGCACGCCAAGTTCGATGTCGCGCGCATTGATGCGATCGAGCGCGAGGTCAAGCACGACGTGATCGCGTTCCTGACGCATCTTGCCGAAATCGTGGGCCCGCAAGCGCGTTTCGTGCACCAGGGCATGACATCGTCCGACGTGCTCGACACCTGCCTCAACGTCCAGCTCGTTCGCGCCGTCGATCTCCTCATCGCCGATGTCGACGCGCTCATGGCGGCGCTCAAGCGGCGCGCCTTCGAGCACAAGATGACACCGACCATCGGCCGCTCACATGGGATCCACGCCGAGCCCACGACCTTCGGCTTGAAGCTCGCCTACGCCTACGCCGAGTTCTTTCGCGCCAAGGAGCGACTCATCTGCGCGCGCACGGAAGTCGCGACCTGCGCCATTTCCGGCGCGGTCGGCACGTTCGCGCAAGTCGATCCGCGGGTCGAGGAACATGTCGCGAAGGCCATGGGACTCGCCGTCGAGCCGGTCTCCACGCAAGTTATCCCACGCGATCGGCACGCCATGTATTTTGCCACGCTCGCCGTCGTAGCTGCCTCGGTCGAGCGGCTCGCCACCGAAATCCGCCATCTGCAGCGCACCGAGGTGCTGGAGGCGGAGGAGTTCTTCTCCGAGGGCCAGAAAGGCTCCTCCGCCATGCCGCACAAGCGCAATCCCGTTCTCTCGGAGAACATCACCGGGCTTGCCCGCATGGTGCGCGCCTATGTAACGCCGGCGCTCGAGAACGTGGCGCTCTGGCACGAGCGCGACATCTCCCACTCCTCGGTCGAACGGATGACCGCGCCCGATGCCACGACGACGCTCGATTTCGCGCTCGTTCGGCTCACCGGAATCATCGACAAGCTGGTGGTCTATCCCGCCAACATGAAGAAAAACCTCGAGCGGCTCGGCGGCCTTGTCCATTCCCAGCGGGTGATGCTCGCGCTCACGCAGAAGGGGATGGCGCGCGAGGAGGCCTACGCCGTCGTCCAGCGCAACGCCATGCGCGCCTGGAAGGGCGAGGCCGACTTCTTCTCCTCCCTCGCGGCGGACAAGGACGTGCGCAAACACTTGGGCGAAGCTGAGCTGAAGGAAAACTTCGACCTCGCTCATCATTTCAAGCACGTACATACGATCTTCGAGCGGGTATTCGGCGAGGCCGAGCTCGCTGATCGCAGCTAGGCCGGCTCGTGGCATCGAGCATCCTCATTTTCGATTCCGGGCTCGGCGGCCTCACCGTCTTTCGCGAAGTGGCGAAGGCGCGGCCTGACGCGCGTTACGTCTATGTCGCGGACGACGCCTTCTTTCCCTACGGCGGTCACGGCGAGGCGGAACTCGTCGAGCGCGTGGGCGATCTCATGGGCGAGCTGATCGAGACCCACCATCCCGATCTCATCGTCGTTGCCTGCAACACCGCCTCGACCCTGGTGCTGTCGCATCTGCGCACGCGCTTTGGCCGGCAGCGACGTCGCGTTGGTGGGCTCGGCGCGGCTCGCAGCTTTTGCGGAGGACGAGCTCAACGGCACGCCGGTCGCCGATGATCTGATCGCGCGGGAGATTGCGCCTTGCTTCATCGATGCCGGCGGACGGCGCACCGACACGGTCGTACTCGCCTGCACACATTATCCACTGCTGCTCGAGCGCCTCACGCGGCTTGCACCTTGGCCGGTCACGTTCGTCGATCCCGCGCCGGCGATCGCGCGTCGGGTCGCCGACCTGCTCGGGCCGGCCACGAGCGCCCAGCCCCCCTTCCCCGCGCGCATCGCCTTCACCTCCGGCCGGTCCCCCTCGGCCACCCTTCGCGCCGCGCTGGCGCGCTTCGGTATTGCCGGCTGAGGCGGCTCGCGCTGCTTGCGGCGCCCGGGGGAGCGGTTTGCGATTTCAACCAAGCAAAAACCGCTCTAGCATCGACCAAACAACCTGGGAGGGGCGCAGACGATGGCAAACGACTCACAGACGGTGCGACGAACCGTCCAGTTCAAATTCACACTGCCGAGCGCAAATTCCGGCCAACTCGCCTCGCTTATGAAGTCGGCGGCGCCGTTCTACGAGGCGTTTGGCGCGCGCCGCATGCGGCTTCTGCAAAATGTCGACGACCCCGCACGCTTCGTCCACGAGATCGAATACGAGACCCACGAGGTCATCGAGATCAACCGCCAGCGCGTCGCCAGCGACCCACGCCTGCAGGCCTCGATGCAGACGTGGCGCTCGCTGTTTCCTGGCTCCGTCGAAATCGACGTGTATCAGGAGATCGAGTAGCGGCGTTAGTCTCGAAATCCGGTCGTCCCCGCGAAAGCGGGATCCAGCGCTTAGCGCCTTCATTCCCCCTTGCGCGGGAATGAAAGGAGTTTTGCTGTACGTCGGTGGACCTTCACCTGGGCTCACATAAAAGTGGGTTTGACTTAACCCGGCTTTGCTCCTAGATACGCGGCGCCGCGCGGGTGTGCCCGCGCGGCGTTTCGCGACCTGCGGTCTTGGACGCCGCTTCGACCAAGACCTGTCGGTTCCGGCAAGGCCGGGACAGAGGAAGGCGCGATCCTCGAGAAAACACAAACAGAGGACGCGATGACCAAGCGCCACGAGGCGAAATACAAGATCGATCGCCGCATGGGCCAAAATGTCTGGGGCCGCCCCAAGAGCCCCGTCAACCGCCGCGAATATGGTCCCGGCCAGCACGGGCAGCGCCGCAAAGGCAAGCTATCCGACTACGGCGTGCAACTGCGCGCCAAGCAGAAGCTGCGCGGCTATTACGGCAATATTTCCGAGCGGCAGTTCCGCGGCATTTACGCCGAAGCCATTCGCATGCGAGGCGATTCCGGCGCGCACATGATCGGACTGCTCGAGCGCCGGCTCGATTCCGTCGTCTACCGGGCGAAGTTCGTTCCCACCGTGTTCGCCGCGCGCCAGTTCGTCAGCCACGGCCACGTCAAGGTGAACGGCCGGCGCGTGACCATCTCGAGCTATCGCGTCAAGGTCGGCGATCTCGTCGAGCTCAAGGAGCAGTCGAAGCAGCTGGCGGTGGTGCTCGAGGCGGTCGGCCTGGCCGAGCGCGACGTGCCGGACTATATCGAGGTCGACCACTCGAAAATGACCGCAAAACTCGCGCGCATCCCGCTGCTCGGCGAAGTGCCCTACGCCGTGCAAATGGAGCCGCACCTCGTCGTCGAGTTCTATTCGCGCTGACGCGCGCCGCCCTTCGGTCCGCCGCACGGCCGCACGCTCCATCATGCCGCGGGCAATGGCCTTGGACCTCCCTATGATGGGCCGCAAGCTCATCAGCCTTATCGCAGGCGCGGTTGGCGCCTGCGCGCTGGGTGCCGCGCTCGTGACGGCGGGTGCGCTGGCGCAGACCTATCCCGCTCGACCGATCAACATAATCGTGGCGTTTCCCCCTGGCGGCAATACCGACATCATGGCGCGCGCGCTGCAGAACGAAATCGCCAGGGCGCTGGGGCAGACGGTGGTGATCATCAACAAAGCCGGCGCCGCCGGCACGCTCGGGCTCATCGAGCTGAGCCGGGCCGCGCCTGACGGCTACACGCTTGCTCTGACGCCGAACAATCCGCTCACGGCACAGCCGCATGTGCAGAACCTGCCCTATGCGATCGATAGCTTTCGCTATGTCTGCCTCACTTATTTCGCACCTTATGTGTTGATCGCGGGCCCACAGGCGCCGTTCAAGACGTTCGACGAATTCATCGGCTTCGCCAGGGCAAAGCGCGAAAACCTCGTCTACGGTCATTCCGGCCTCGCAAGTCAGCCGCATCTCGGCATGTTGGCCGTGCTCAAGGCCATCGGCGCCGAGGGGCTGGGCGTGCCATTCACCGGCGCCGGGCCCATGGCGCAGGCGCTGCTGAGCGGGACCGTGATGGCGATCACCGAAACGCCAGCCGTCGCCGCGGCGAGCAATTTGCCGCTCATTGCGGCGCTGTCGCAGACGCGCATCCCCGCGCTCCCCGCCGTGCGAACGATGCAGGAACTGGGCTATCCGGCGACGTCGTTCACGGCCGGAGGGCTGATCGCGCCGGCAGGCACACCCGCCGCGGCGCTCTCCACGCTGGAAAGAGGATGCGCGGAGGCAACCGCGCGCGACGAGTACAAGACCATCGCGGCGCGGCTCAATGTCGAGGCGCGTTATTTGCCGGGCGCGGCTTTCCGCAAGCTATTCGAGGCGGATTCGATTGCAAATGCCGCGTCCATCAGCGCCGCCGGCCTCGCCGCGAGCAGATAAAAAGGCGCGAGAATCGACGATTCTGTGATGGCCATCACACCGGCCGAGCCCCCCGTTCGGCATGTTGGTCCCGTCGGGGGCATCGGCACTTGCCGAAAAAAACAGGGAGGAGGGTCATGGTCGATGTCTTCGCAGTCGCGTTTCTCTCTGTCGCGCTGGGCGTACCCGCCCTTATCCTCGCCACCATGCTCGGCTCGAATCTCAACCTCGACTGATCGCGAGCTATTGGCCGCCTGCGCGGATCTTGAGCGCTTCTAGTTCTTGCTTGCTGCGCACCGTCATGACTGCGACCTTGCGCGTGCGGTAGTAGGGCAGAATCACCTGCAGCTTGCCGTCGCGCTCGAGCAGCGAGATGTAGCGCGTCTCCGTTCCCCGCGTCGGCAGGTCGAACAACGTCCATTGGGACGCGCTCGGATCATATTTGGCGATGCGATCGCTGCTCCAGAGGTTGGTCCACACGTTGTGATCGCTATCGATCTGCACCTGGTAGGGCTGCAACGCTTCCGGATTGGGCAGCGGAACCAGGGTGACCTCCTTGGTGCGGATGTCGATGCGGCCGAGCGTGCCGCCGAACGAATCGCCGATCCAGACGAAATCGCCATTCTTGTCGGCGCCGAGCCGCCGCGGCCCCTGCGCCCACGCGAACGGGGCATTGAAATCCGGCGCCACGAAGGTTTCGTACATCTTGCGCTGTTCGGGCGTTAGATTTTCCATGATGCCCGGCTCCGGCGGCAGCTTGAGCTCCGAGGTTTTGCCGGTGGCGATGTCGCTGTAATCGATCAGATCCTGGCTCATCAACGCCCACCACCCGTTGCCTTCGCGATCGACCGCGATTCCGTAAACCGTCGCGGTGCCGTGCTGATTCTTGTAGGTGATCGATTTGAATTCGGTGAACGTCTCCTTCTCAATATCGAAGCGCAGCGCACCGTCAGGCGCGGTCACCCACACATGGCCTTTCAAATCGACGTCCAGGGTGCCAGCCGTCCCCGACATTGTCTCGGGCGGGACATAGACGCTGATCTGTTCGCTCCTCGGATCGATCTTGCCCAGCCCCCCATGCATGCGTCCGACGTTAGAGCGCGTATTGAACCAGAGCATCCCGTTTTCGTCGCGCGTCATGCCGTGGCTGCCGGCAGCGAAGCCTCTGACGTCGTCCAGGCGAAACTTCTTCACGGCGCCGGTCTTGGCGTCGATCCTTGCAATCGTGGTGTCGTAGCTCGGCAGACTGTAGGTGATCCACAGATTGCCGTCGAAATCGGCCTGGGCATCGTGCACGCCAACCATGCCGTTGAGTTCCGAAGGCGTTCCGAGCGACCAGTCGCTGCCGTCGTTCGAGGGCGTATCCGCACCCTCCTCCTTGGGGAAATCGTATTCCTTGAACACGGCGCGCGCGGCCTCGCCCGACGGACGCGGGTCGAGCTTGATCTTCATCGAGCTTTCGCCGGGACCGCGCGCGCGCGCCAGATAGGCCGCCAGTTCCTTCTGGTGGAATTCGATGTTCGGTGTGCCTTTGTGATCGGGCCCGAGGTAATTCCCGAGCACGTTGACGTGCTTCATCAGATCCAGGATCGCGTTCCAGCCCGCCTCGTCGAACTTGTGCTGCAGCGGATAGCTGGCGCTGTGGCAGCCGGTGCAGTTCTTGCGTACCTGAGTCTTCATCCGGAAGTCTTCCGCCGTGTCGCCAGGCAGCGCCGCCAGCAGCACGTCGCCCGGCAATTGCCGTACAAAATCCTGCATCGGCTTGAGGAGAAAATCCTGGCGCTCGGTCGTCGGGAGATCGATGCTGCTCTTGGCGGCTTTGTAACTCAGCGCCTGCGCCCAGACGCGATACTTTGCGGCGGGCATGGGCGGAAAATAGTAAGCGCCCGATTCATCGGTGAAGACGCTCGTCGTGATCGTTCCTCCCTCTGGCTTGGCAGATACCGTCACGCCGCCCATCTTCTCGCCTGACGAAGAGACCACGGTTCCGCTCAGGATCACGTCGTCCGCACGGCTGTTGGTCGACGGGAGCACCATCGCCGCTATTGCCAATCCGGCGGCCGCCATGAATCGCCAGCGTGTCATGACGTTTCTCCCTTCACTGCTTGTGCCCAGGATCACCTTGCGATGGCGGCAGCGTCTGCAGATAGGCGACAACGGCATCTATTTCGTCCGGCCCGAAATTGTATTTGAATCCGGGCATCCGCGGCGTGCCGTTGCCGACGATTTCGCGGATGACCTCGGAACGCCCCCCGAGCGTTTCCCGAGAGAGCGCCGGCGCGTAAAGGCCGCTCGCCAGCGTCGGTTTGGTATGGCAGATGCCGCAGGATTGCTCGAACAGGCGCCGACCAAGCCTCTGAGCGTCGCTGAGGCGATCGTCGGCTTGGGAGGACTCTGGGTACAACACTGCCGCGCCGACCAGGAGCGCGAGAACTGGGAGGCTGCGTCCCATCTTCAACTCTCCCGGATGCGAATGCTTGGCTAGCTTATGCGGCCCTGGGTTCGGACGGAAGGCCATGCCGCAGCGAACCCTTTGCTGCGGGTCTAGCGCTCGCTCTCAGTCCGAGGCCCGCGATTTCGTCTCGCGCCCGAGCGCGAATTGACCAACTGGACCCTCGACGTGAAATTCGATCTCCGTCATTTTGGCGAACAGATCGATATTGCTGATGCCGATCGCGCATCCGCCCAACCCCATGTCGGTCGCCATCAGATAGAACGTCTGCATCAATGCGCCGACATCCTTGAGCACGAGCGCATACGCGATCGAGCTGTACTTCCATGAGGTGCGGCCGAAGCGCGCGGCGATCGTGATCAGGATCTGCGGCGCGGCTTGCGCCCCCATCGCAAGCGCCGCCCCCCTCAGCAGCGCGTCGAGTTCGGCCGCGCGCACGCTGATCGGCACCAGCGCGTGGCCGCCGGCATCGTAATGATAAAGCCCTCGCACAAGG
>WNFQ01002386.1_pt1 | contig 13591 bp, 13 predicted proteins | sample 5400171 | NCBI WGS metagenome assembly WNFQ01 (sample SAMN13153356, study PRJNA577476) | soil metagenome | isolation source: 20 cm soil under Madrone tree | place: USA:California | collected 2016-06-14
GTTGTGGTCGGCTATCTGGGCGGCGAATACAATGACTTGGGCGGATTCTTTCTCGTGCGCCAGGCCGACACCCATGCCTGGTGCGAAGTCTGGATTCCAGAGAATGGATGGACGCGAATTGATCCAACCAGCGTGGTTGCACCCGGCCGAGCAAATCTCGATCTCAGTTCCTTTTTGGCCAGCCGCGTCGCATCCGGTGAAATGGCCACTGGCCGGAGCGCGTTCCTAACGCGGTTGGCGCGGTTGGCGCTCGTCAACCAGATTCGGTTCGTCTGGGAAGCGCTCAACTATCAGTGGGACACTCGCGTCCTTGGTTTCGACGCCGACGTCCAAGACGTGTTGCTGACTTCGCTGGGACTGACCAATGGCGGACCTTTCCCGCTCGTCATGCAGGTGCTGATTGTCATCGCTGCGCTGCTAATCATTTACGCTGGCTGGATGCAATTGCGGACGCGCCCTCGCGCCGATCGGGTTCAGGCGTTGTATGAACGCTTTTGTCAGAAGCTTGCCCGCATCGGGGTGCAACGCGATCCATGGGAGGGCCCATCGGATTTCGCAAAACGGGCGGCCCAATCATTCCCTAACGGGTCCGAGTATGTTCGCCAGATCACCGAAACGTACATCGCCTTGCGTTATGCGCCCGGACCTGCCGCGATTAGCCTCGATAAATTTGCAAAGAAAATTAATGCGTTTACCGCCCACAGGTAACGACGGCGCGCTGCGGTCCCGAAAACTTTCGGGACACGTCATAGCGAGAGTCTCTGTCCATTGATTGTCTCGGGCCCTTCATCGCTGCGTTATCGGCGCTCGGTTCTGGTTCAGCCGCGGCACACGGGTCAATCTCAGAATTGAATCTGAAAACTTTCGCGAGTTGAAAAAGCCGCTGCGCTTCAGGTTCGATGAAGTGAGGCAGAGATTCCGCCTCACTCCAACGGAAAAGCGAGTCGCCGTTTTCGTTGCCGCAGCTTTCGCGCTTGGTCTGAGCACAAAATGTTACCGCGATGCACATCAGTCCCCTTCTCTGCCGCAGCCAGACAACACGCGAACTAAATTCGCTTCGCCAGCTCCACCAGCTCGAAAACGCACGGGAAAAGCGCGCAAACAAAGTCCACAACCGTCGCCCGCGGCGCACGTGCCCGAGACGTTGGAGTCGGAAAGTTGAAAAGTTCCAGTGCGACTTTTTCAGCGCCGCGATTCAACCTGCCTTGACATATTTTGCAGGAATCGGATCGACCAGGCTCTCCTGCTGCCAATAGATCGTCACGATCCACCAACGACTGCCGTCATGGAACAGTTGAATGCTGTTAATCCCGCGCATGAACGGTTCGGGATCGTCGGCGTTGTGGCGGGATTCGTACGTGCTCCCGACATGCGCGATCTGGCCAAACTGTTCGGTGCGTCGAGCGATCTCTTTTTCGTAGAATCCATTCTCCTTGAAGAACGGTTCGACGCGCGCGATGAATCCCTCGATGTCCAAGATCTGCGGAGCAATCTTGTTTTCGCTCGTCACTTGCCACTCGTCACTTGTCACTGGCTTCGCGGTTGGAATTAAACGCGCGCCTGGATAATACAATGACCGCTCCCGGTCCCAATTCCGTTTCTCGCCCGCGGGTCCGGAGATTGAATCGTAAGCGGCTGTGACAATCGCGTCGATCGACGAAACATCGGACGGATTAGCTTCTGACTTCGACATTGGACTGCCTGCTCGCGAATGGAGCGAATGGGATGAGCGACATAGAAGGTAAAGTTGCGAGGGAAGCAATGAGTGAGTGTGGGCAACGAGCGAGTTTCAATACTTTCGGAGTTAAGGGTTGTGCGTTTTCTGAATCGTCTCAAGGATTTTCATCGCCGCGTTATGGCCGGGAATCCCGCTCACGGCGCCGCCGCGTAACGCGCTCGATCCGCAGAAAAACACATTTTCGTATTCAGTCTCTACGCCCCATGTGCCGACCTGCTCTTTACGCGCGGCAAAAGGAAAGGTCGGCGCGTTGTGAAAGATGTTCCCATGATACATCCCCAGCGCATCCTCGATATCGACCGGGCTTTTACTTTCGATGCAGCGACGGCCATCACCTGCCACCGCAAGACAGTCTTCAATCGGTTCTTCCAGCCACTGGTTAATACTCGCCAGAAATCTTTTCTCCGCTTCGCGCCGCATGTTCTCATTATCTCTCGCGAACAAGCTCCACGGCGCATCAAGTCCGAACAACGTCAACGTATGGAACCCCTGCTCACGCAGTTCCGGCGCGAGAATGCTGTCGTCAGTCAGCGTGTGGCAATACATCTCGCACGGCGTCTTCTCCGGCAACCGGCCTCCAGACGCCTGGTCGTAACTGGCATTCATTTGTTCATAGCCTTCGTTGCTGTGAAAGGTTCCGGAAAAGGCCTCAGTCGCCGGATACTTTTTCGCTTTTAACTTTGGCAGCCGACTCAAGAGCATGTTCATCTTGAACACAGAGCCTTCATCAGTTCGATCCGGCTGAAATAGTCGGCCTGTAAATCTTGCCAGCACGTTCCGGCCAAAGTTGACCAATACAAATCGCGCATCGACGGCGTCGCGTTTCCCATCAACGCGAAATTCCACGCTGCGCGTTTTTCCAGTCACGTTCAGCGCGTACACATCGACATTCGTTAGTATTTCGGCGCCTGCTTTACGCGACGTCTGTTCCAGCTCCGATGACACCGCGCCCATTCCGCCGACCGGCACCTTCCATTCGCCTGTCTTGTTTCCGATCAAGTGATAGAGGAAACAGCGGTTCTGCACGAGCGACGGATCGTGCGGATACGTGAACACGCCAATCTTCGCATCGGTGAAGACAAGCCCGCGCACCAGATCGTTTCGCAGATAACGCTCAATCGCGTTGCCGAGCGGTTCCTCTACCAAACTGCGCCATGCTTCGCGCGAGATTTCATCGGCGTTAAATCGGCGTGCCATTTCCTCTTTTGCAAGGAGCGGCTCGAGCATCGAGTCCCAAACCTGTTCCGCGAAAACGCGCGACAGATTATAGAAATTCTTCATCCGCTCGAACTCGGCGTCGCTCCCAGTCAGCTCGACAATTGATTTACGGCTCACCGCTTCATCGAGGTTGCTCAAGATCAGTGCGCCATGCTGGCCATGGCTCACGTACGGCGTACATGAGGCAATCGCGCGTCTGCGCAGTTCAAGGTTCAGGCCGAGATCGCGGATGATTTTCTGCGGAAATAAACTCACCAGATACGCATACCGCGAGAGCCGCGCGTCGAAATCGGGAAACACTCTCTGCGAAGCGGTCGCCCCGCCGATGTAATCATTTTTCTCCAGCAACAGCACGCTCAACCCAGCCCGTCCCAGATAAGACGCAGCCACAAGCCCGTTGTGACCGGCGCCCAAAATCACAACATCATACTTGGTTTGCATGCTCTTGTTTTAGCGCTGTTTTTGCTCGCATCTTTCTTGTTCGCCCGCTAACCTGGCATTCAGTTGTCAGCTTTTAGAGCTGACGTCGAGAACGACGCGAAAACGCGCCTTGCCGCTCATCATGCGGTCGTAAGCTTCGGCAGCTCGTTCCAGCGGAAAAACTTCGTTCATCGAGTGTACGGCGTTTAAAGTGCTAAAGCTCAGCGTGTCTTGCGAATCGATCGAAGTTCCCGAGTACCAGCCTTTGACTGAGCGGCAGCCGTTGATGAGCAGAATTGGATCAACGGAAAGCGGGCCCGCTGCGCCGATCACCATGAGCACGCCGTTGGGCGCAAGTCCGCCGAGCACTGCCGTCATCGCGTCGGCATTCGTCACGGTCGCGATCACAACGTTCGCGCCGCCGAGCTTGTTCAGTTCCGCCGCTGGATCCGAGGCCCGGCTGTCGATGTAGTGGTGTGCGCCAAGTTGTTTGGCGAATGCTTCCTTGTCTTTTCCGCGGGCGATCGCCACGGTTTTGAATCCCATCTTCGCGGCGAACTGCACGCCCAGATGACCAAGCCCGCCGATCCCCAGCACCGCGACAACATCGCCGCCTCGGACGCCACTGTTTCGCAGTGCGTTGAAAGTCGTCACGCCCGCGCACATGAGTGGCGCGCCATCAGCGGCAGAGAGTTCGTCAGGCACGCGTGCCAGCGCCTCCGCCGGCGCAAGCATGTATTCGGCGTAGCCGCCATCGAAGGAGATGCCGGTCGTCAACAGCGCGACCTGGCATGCAAAGAATTCGCCGCGCCGGCAATGGTCGCAATAACCACAATTCCCTCCATGCCAACCGACCCCGACCCGCTGACCACGTTTCCATGGCTTCACTCGTTCGCCCAAGCCATCCACAACTCCAATCACTTCATGTCCCGGCACGCGCGGATATTGAATACCAGGCCAGAGTCCTTCTTTGATTAATGAATCACTGTGACAAATGCCGCACGCCTCGACCTTGACGCGCACCCACCCGGGTTGCGGCTCGGGAATATCTCGTTCAACCAATTCTAACGGTCCGCCAGCACGCGGCACCTGAACAGCACGCATTTTGTTCGCCATACGTTATCTGTCGCGCCGAAGGCAGCCGCGTCAACTAAGCGGATCGATTCCATTCTCAATTGGACTGCCTGCTCGCGAATGGAGCGAATCGGATGAGCGACATAGAACACGTCGCGATCGGGAATCGCGCGGGTAGACGGCAACGCAGCTAGGGTAGCTGGCGCAAGCACGAGGCAGTGCGAGTGATCAACGTAAAAGTTGCGAGGGAAGCAGTGAGTGAGTGTGGGCAACGAGCAAGTTTCAATCCTTTCGGAGTTGAATGTTGAGCGTTGAGTGTTGAGCGTTTCTGAAAATGAAATCCATTGTGCTCCCGGATGACGAGCGCGTTCCGGTGCTTGGTCAAGGCACGTGGCGCATGGGCGAGAACAAACGCACGCACGCGGATGAAGTCGCGGCGCTGCGTTTGGGAATCGAGCTCGGGATGACTTTAATCGACACCGCCGAGATGTACGGCGAAGGCGGCGCGGAAAAGGTAGTCGCCGACGCAATCGAAGGTCGGCGCGACCGCGTGTTTATTGTCACGAAAGTGTATCCCCATAATGCGTCGCACACGGAGTTGCCCAAGGCTTGCGAGCGCAGCCTCAAGCGTCTCCGCATCGAAACCATCGATCTTTACCTGTTGCACTGGCGCGAAAAGATGCCGCCGCTCGAAGAGACAGTACAAACATTCGAGAACCTTCGCACAGCCGGAAAAATCAAACGCTGGGGCGTCTCGAACTTTGACGTCGATGATATGGAAGAATTGTTCGCGATTGAGAACGGCCGCAATTGCGCCACCAATCAGGTGCTCTACAACCTCGAAAATCGCGAGATCGAATTTGATCTTCTGCCGTTTCTCCGTCAACAATCAGCTCTCAACCATCAACTAGTCTTGATGGCTTATTCGCCAGTCGGCCATGGCCGCGGGTTACTCGAAAACAGAATCGTGAGGAACATTGCGGAGCGCCGCGACGCCACGCCCGCGCAAGTCGCGCTTGCATGGGTAATACGACACCAGGATCCGCCATCGGACGGATTCGCCGCGGCGAAGGTCATCGCCATTCCAAAAGCGAGCAACGAAAAGCACGTACGCCAGAACGCGCGCTCAATCGATATCAAATTGACCAAGGAAGATTTCGCCGAGCTCGACCGCGAATTCCCCCCGCCGAAATCAAAGAAAGCACTGCCGATGCTCTGACTGAGAAGCGAAGACGCACGCGAGCAGCCGGCCAATATGCTGTCGATTCATGACGCGATCGTATCAGAGAACCTCCTCGATTTTCCAACGGATTCAGTCGCATCAGCAGCTACGACCTGGTCGCACTCGCAGGCTTCAGTCGATGGCGTAAACGAAACCGTCGGTGCTGCCGAAATAAACGGCGCCGTTAGCGACTAACGGTGAGGAGAAGATTGAGCCCACGCTCAGTTGTCGATCTTGCGCGACGATGGGCCCTTCATGCCAGTTGTCGAAGAAGAGCATTGGGACGTTGAAGCGCCGCTCGACCGTTAGCACCCAGCCTTTGTTCTCCTTGGAGGCGTCGGTCTGGAATTCCCACAGCAGCTTGCCGCTGGCCGCGTCCCGCGCCGCCAGAGTTCCGTTCAACACACCGATAAACACCGTGTCATTTACCACCGACGGCGAGGAAAACATGTAGGCGCGCCCGTCTTCCTTCACGAGCGATTTGCCGGTTACGGCGTCAGCTACGTGGTAGAGCGCCGAATCAGATGTGGCGAAGTAAACCTTGCCGCCCACAACCGCAGGCGAAGTGATGACCCAGCTAAGTTGATTGTCGATCTTCCATTTCTCTTTACCGCTCTCCGCCTCGAGCGCGTAAAGCTGCGCGTCCCGGCACCCGGTGTAAACGACGCCATCCACGACGGCAGGCGACGATTGAAAGCCGACCTGATTATGAATGAGCGCGTCTTCGCCGCCGTGGAACCGCCACTTTTCTTTACCGTTTTTCGCGTCGATCGCGTAAAAGTAGCTGTCCCAACTGCCGACAAACACGACACCGTCGGCAAACGCGGGCGAAGCGTGAACCACATCGCCGGTTTTAAATTTCCAACGCAGTTCGCCGGTGTTTGCATCGAGCGCGTAAACGTTTCCGTCGCCGCTGCCAAAATAGACGGCGCCATCAACAACCACCGGACTGGAAAGAAAAATATCAAACGAATCGGCAATGGTCTGGTTTTTCGGCTGCATCCCGTGCAGACCTTTCGCCTCGAACCGCCGCTCGCCGCCTGTGGCAAATTTCCATTTTAACGCGCCTGTGTCGGCATTGAGCGCATAGAAATTTCCATCGTAGCTGCCGACGTAGAGCGTGCCGTTCACAACGGCGGGAGTCGCCGGAACTGGTCCGCGCGTTTTCGTTTTCCAAATCTGCCGGCCGGTTTCGCTATCAACGGCGTAAACATTTCCGTCGTCGCCGCCGAAGTAGAGCGCCTTGCCGCTAATCACTGGCGACGAGACGATGCGATTGCCAGTCGCGAATCTCCATTTTACGCGATGAAACTGCCGCGGCGCCGGGCCGGCATAGACCCCAGTGTGAGCGGGATCTCCCCGAAACATTGATTGCGCATTCGCGCTGATTGCGATGGCGCATCCGACCAACGAGGCAAAGATCGACAATTTCATTTGCGGAGAATCATTTCGGCCGGCGCAAGACCACCGCGGTTTCAATTGGCCCCTGCAATAGCTGTCCCTGAATTTCGTCATTTTTGATTCGGCCTTCGTACGTCATGCCGAATGCCGCCGAGTCAATCGTGATGAAGTCGCCCTGCTGTGTGACGCGATCAACCGGCACGTTGTTCACTTTTCGGCCGACAATGACCAGGTCGGCGGTCGCGGCCTCGGTCCCGTGACTCTGCAATTTGAGCGTGACCTTCCGTGGATAACCCAACACCTCGTATTCGCCCTTCCATTCACCTTCAAATTCCTTCGCGATCGTGCTGCTGCGCGGCTGTTGCTCGACCTGCGGCGGACCGACTTTCTCCAGAACAAAGCGCGCGCTGTTCCCGCTCTGAAGGAATTCGCCCGTCAGTTTTCCGTCCGCGAGTCGCGCTGTGACGCGCGGCGACTCAATGTTGGGGCCGCTCATTGCCTTAATCGCAAAGGCAACCTCAGGACTCTGCACCGCGACGCCGGTGAGCGGCGCGTCTTTGACGTTCAGACCCGGCAAGGTCGCCGACCCGGTCCAATTCGCTTCATGCGCCAAATCGACAATCAACAACACTTCGCGTCCGGGAATTTGGACTTTGCCGCTCCACCTGCCGGCAAGTGGCTCGTCGGCGCAACACAGAGCCGCCATCGCGAGAAATAAAATCAAGCCGGTTTGGAATCTCATCCTAAATACCTTTCATGCGCGTTCAATCGATATCAAATTGACCAACGACAACCTTGCCGAGTTCGATGGAGAATTCCCACCGCCGGACTCAGGGAAACCTATTGCCGATGCTCTAAGCGAGACGATCAGCCTGAAAAAGGATTGACCGCAAACCGAACTTCTGCCTCGATGGGAGCCATGAAAACGAAAGCTTTTGTATTAGCGTTGGCGTTTTGCTTTTGGGCAGGGGCGCTGTGTTTCGCTGCCGATCCACAGATGGGAACTTGGAAGCTGAACGAAGCCAAATCAAAGTTCACACCGGGGATAACAAAGAACACCATGGTTGTTTACGAGGCAGCCGGTGATCAAGTGAAAGTGACGTCGAATGGCGTAGATGCCAAAGGTAAGCCCACTCACAGCCAATGGACGGGCAGGTTTGACGGGAAAAATTATCCTGTCACTGGCGACCCGAACTCAGACGCGAGGTCGTACAAAAAAATCGACGATCGCACACTGGCGATGACCATTTGGAATCACGGAAGAGTCACGGGCACAGGCCGAATTGCGGTTTCTACTGATGGCAAAAGCCGCACCGTCACCTCGAGCGGGACCACCGCAAAGGGCAAGAACTTCAACAACACCGCGGTCTTCGACAAGCAGTAAGATCAGCGGGTCAGCGGTCAGTTGTCAGTTGTCACGATCTGGTCCCATCAGCCGCCGGTTTTCGCTCGCGCGACGTAACGCTTTATTTGCTCGATGTCGGCGCCATTAATGGTGCCAACCAAACTGCCCCCGCGATTGTAGACGTTAACCTGCGGGATTGAGTGGACGTTGAATTGCCGCGCCACTGGCATTTTCCAATTGACGATGTCGATTTTGCGCAGCGCAATCTCCGGATCGCTCCTTGCCAGTTGCTCCAGGCTTGGCGCCAGCTGTCTGCACGGGCCACACCAGTCCGCATAAAAATCGACAACGGTCACGTTGCCGAGAACGAGATGCTTACTGATGTCCACCTGCGCGCCGTGAGAAATGACTTCGATTGGTTCGCCACGACGGCCAGCGGCCATCGTCGCCTGATTGACGGTTTGTTGTGCGGAATAAGCAGAAGCGATCGCGGCATTGTAATGAAATCGTTCCTGAACCTCTTTTGGCAGCTCGACAAAATAAATCTTCGAGATTCCCGAATTCGTTCTTAGCACGATGCCGTCAGGTTCCACCCGGCTCACTGTGACGTTCTTGTATTCTTTCCCGCTAACCAATTTGAAATCGTCAGCGACAGCGACTGTCGTGAGACACAAAATTAACGAGGCGACAACCTTCATATTGCAATTAACCGAAGTCTTGAACGATCGCGTTACCCGATACAAGCGTTTTCTCAGCGCCCCTCAAGAAGACCGGCTTGATTAAACGCCTGCCGGTTGGCAGAAATATGATGATTGTTGTCATTGCTGCCACGAACCTGTTATCGGAAAATCGGATCATGAATACGCGTATAATGAATAGAATAGAACTCGTTTACCGAGTAGCTCAATTTGGTTTCCTGCTTGCACTGGGCGTGCCAGCCCTCAGTGCATTGTTCGCAACTGGAGCTCCGGTTAAAGATGACCATTCGAATCGGAACGAAGTCACGACCGACACAACGTCGCTAAGACCACCAGACAAAGGCCAGATTCCGGTCGCCTTCGTCATTTCAGACGGCGCAGTCATCATCGACTTCTGCGGGCCATGGGAAGTTTTCCGTGACGTCAACATCCTTGGCCGCCAGGACGCTCCGTTCCGTCTCTACACCGTCTCCGACTCGACCTCCCCTATCCGCGCCGGCGGTGGAATGAAGATTATTCCTGATTACACCTTCGCCAACGCTCCGGCGCCGAAAGTGATTGTCATCCCCGCTCAAAGTAAACCAAGCGAGGCGATGCTGGAATGGATTCGGCGCAGCTCGAAAAACACCGACGTGACAATGTCGGTTTGCACCGGCGCATTTGTTCTGGCGAAAACCGGACTCTTGTCCGGTAAATCCGCGACCACATATCACGCGGCATTCAATTCTTTCGCTATGGAGTTCCCGAATGTTGAGCTCAAGCGCGGGGCGAGGTTCGTCGAGAACGGCAATCTGGCCAGTGCCGGCGGACTTTCTTCGGGCATCGATCTCGCGCTTCGGGTGGTCGAACGTTACTACGGTCGCGAAGTCGCCCAAAAAACGGCCTACAACATGGAATATCAGGGGCAAGGCTGGATGGATCCGGATTCAAATCAGATTTACGCAACTGCACCTGTCTCAACGGCTGAACATCCGCTCTGTCCAGTGTGTGGAATGGATGTCGATCCGGCGACCGCGCCGAAGTCCGTGTTTAAAGGCACGACTTATTATTTCTGCTCGGAAGACGATAAGAAAACTTTCGACGCAGCTCCGGAGAAGTTCATTAGCGCAGAAAAGAAGCTCTGACTGTGAAGAGTGACAGGTGATGAGTGACGAGTGATGAGTCGACATTGTGGTCAGATACGATTTTTTTCCTCTCCTCGCCGATCGAGGAGAGGATGAAGGTGAGGAGTCGATGAATCAAAGTCCGCCTCGCGCAACACGCCGGATCGTGTTCGTGGCCGGACCTGGCGTCGAGATTCTCGACCTGGTCGGACCGCTTCAAGTTTTCGCACGCGCATCGGAAATGCACACCAGGGAGAATCCTGGATCGCCTCCGATTTATTCGGTCGAAGTGGCGACCATTTCTTCCGGTCGATCGTTGATTGCCAACTGCGGTCTGCGCATTACCGCGGATAGGACCTTTCGCGAAGTGCGCGGAAGGATCGATACGCTGCTCGTGGCCGGCGGCGAAGCGATCGAGCAGAATGAAATTAATCCGGAAGCGGTGCGCTGGTTGAAAAGAATCTCCGGACGAATCCGGCGAGTCGGCTCGGTTTGCACTGGCGCAATGCTCCTGGCCCGAGGCGGCTTGCTCGATGGTCGTCGCGCCACGACTCATTGGAACTGGTGTCAGACCTTGATCAAACGCGCTCCGCGCGCGCAGGTCGATGCCGACCCAATATTTGTCCGTGACGACAACGTTTATACATCTGCCGGCGTCACGGCTGGAATGGATCTGGCGCTGGCGTTGGTCGAGGAAGATTACGGTTCGCGCCTCGCTCTGCAGGTTGCGCGCAATCTCGTGCTGTATTTGCGGCGGCCCGGCGGCCAATCGCAGTTCAGCGCCGCATTATCACTGCAACTGACCGATCGAAAACCGTTGCGCGAATTGGAAGCATGGGTGCTCGATAATTTGCAGAAACCAATCACGGTGCCGCTGCTGGCAGAACGCGTAGCGATGAGTCCACGCAATTTCGCGCGGGTCTTCACCAAGGAAATGAAGACTACGCCCGCAAAATTTGTGGAGCGCCTGCGCGTCGAAGCGGCTCGCCGGCGGTTGGAAGAAAGTCACAACAGTATGGAAGCGATTGCCGGCGAGTGCGGCTTTGGAAACGTCAATTCGATGCGCAACGTTTTTCAGCGCACGCTAAAAATCGCACCCGGACAATACCGTCGCCACTTCCGACACGTAAAACACTCTTCTGATATCAACAGGAAGAGGAAAGGCTAGACAAAATTGATCGATTTTGTGTAGGCCCTGATTTTGTGAATCCCGTTGAACCCGTCGAAAGAACTTCTGTTTTCAGTTCACGGCAATGGCTTTTCGTTCTGGCCCGCGTCTATTTGGGTGTCAGTTTCTTCTTTAGCGATCACGGGAATGCACAGCCGAATGAATTGACCGGCTTCCTCAAATTCGCTGCGAGGAACGGTTATTCCTGGTATCAACACTTTCTCAATTCCTTCGTCGCCCCGCACAGTGCGACTTTCGGAACGCTCGTTGTCGTCGCAGAAATATATGTCGGGATCGCCCTCGTGATCGGCTTCACCACGCGAGTCGCGAGCTGCGTCGCACTGTTTTTGCTTCTTAATTATTTGTGCGCCAAAGGAGCTGTGCCGTGGGGCCCGGGCATCGATCAATCGGATATCATCCTGGCAGTTATCATCCGTTTCAGCGACGCGGGCCGCATATTTGGCGTCGACAAATTGTTAGCCGAACGATTTCCAAAACTCTGGATTTGGTGAGGAGTTGGGAGTCGCGCAGAATTGATTCGCTTTTTATGCTTCTCTCTGGTTGACCAATACCGGCCGATCGTTTGCACGCCGAAAGTTACATCATCCTCATTACCTTGATCTTGACCGGGCCCGGCGAATTTTCCCTGGATCACCTTCTAAAGCGCAAGAAATCGCCCGCCGGATCCTAGCGACGATTGAACCTCAAGCGCTCGAGAAATCGGCACGGATTGAGGGCGGCGGCAACGCCCTCATGTTGCTCCGGTCAAAGCCGCGGTGCATGCTTTATCATCAACAAAACCTCGGATGCCAACGACACCCCTCACCCATCATCTCGTCGCTCTCTGGTTTGCCGACATTGCAGGGTACAGTGACCTGGCTGGGGAGGATGAGCGTAGTGCTCTGCAATTGATCGAGATCCTTCAATCACTCTCTCGCGACATGGTCCGACGCTACGAAGGCCGAGTAGTCAAATTCATGGGCGATGCTGTCCTCGCGGAATTCCCAAGCACCGAACTCGCCGTGCGCGCAGCAGCCGCACTGAGCGAACAGTACGCGAAGAAATCAGCCGGAACCGGACGCGCACACAATCTGAGGGTCGGCGTTCATGTCGCGGATGTGGCCGTGGGCTCCGACGGCGATCTTTATGGGGACGGAGTCAATGCGGCAGCGCGCGTGCAGGAAGCGGCCGAACCGGGAGAAGTCGTATTGAGCGAAGATGTCTGGCGCCAACTCCGCGGTCGCACGGAATTTCAGTTCGAGTCGTTAGGTCATCGTTCATTGAAAGGTGTCGGCACGATCGGCCTGTACGTCGTTGCTTTAAAGGAACCGGCGACAGCACGACAGCCCGCGAGCGAAGGATCACACACCGCTCAACTTGCAGAAGAAAGAAAAGCACGGATTCGCTCGATCGCCGTCTTGCCATTCGCAGACCTCAGCGCGCAACGCGATCAAGAATATTTTAGCGATGGTGTCGCAGAGGAAATTCTCAATGCGCTGACCAAGGTCGCGGGGCTCCACGTCCCGGCCCGGACATCATGCTTCGCGTTTCGCGGAACGAACGTGGACGCGAGAGAGATTGGCAGGCGTCTCGGCGTTGAGACGTTTCTCGAAGGCAGCATCCGCAAAGCCGGAAACCGATTGCGCATCAGCGTCCAACTAATTGATGCGCGCAACGGCTATCAACTGTGGTCCGAGCGGTTCGATCGCGAGATCGAAGACATCTTCGCCATTCAGGATGAGATCGCCCGAAGCGTTCTCGATGCGCTGGGACTTTCGCTTACGGAGCATGAGCAACGTCGTTTCCTCAAGCAATCCACGGCGAACGTTGAAGCGTACGAATTTTATCTGCGTGGACGTAAGCTGTTTCACACCTGGACTCGTCAAAACATGGAGTTTGCGCGGCAGATGTTTTTGCGAGCGGTTGCGATCGACCCTGATTTTGCTTCAGCATGGGCGGGGCTCGCCGACACTTATGTCGATCTTTATCGATGGGGTCGCAATTCGAGCGACTTGGAAGAGGCGCAACGCACAAGCGCTCACGCGTTGAAGCTCGATCCGAATCTCGCCGAATCGCATGTTGCCATCGGCCAGGCGCTCGCTATTCAGCGACAGTTCAAAGATGCCGCAGCGGAATTTGAGCGGGCTATCGAACTGGATCCCACTCTCTACGACGCATATTATTTTTATGCGAGGTCGTCATTC
>WNFQ01002387.1_pt1 | contig 13587 bp, 6 predicted proteins | sample 5400171 | NCBI WGS metagenome assembly WNFQ01 (sample SAMN13153356, study PRJNA577476) | soil metagenome | isolation source: 20 cm soil under Madrone tree | place: USA:California | collected 2016-06-14
ATGTAGGCGTTGGTGTGCTTGGTGTAGACCCCGACATCGACGCCGACGCCGGCCCCCACGCTGCCGCCCGCGGCGAGCGAGCCGGCCACCGAGATGACGCGGGTGTCGTCGCTGGCGCTGACGCTGAGGTCGCCGCTGCTGGTCGTCGTGATGTTGGCGCTGGGCCCGACGTACGCGGTAGTGTGCTCGTCGAGCACGTTGACCGCGGCCGAGCCCGCGACGCCTGCGGTGCCGCCGACGGCGATCCCGGCGGCGATCGACACGATGTCCTCGCTCGCCTGCGCGGTGAGCGAAACCGTGCCCGCCGCGGTGACCGTCGCGCTGGCGCCGATGTAGGCCTGCACGGTGGCGCTGTGCACGAGCGTCGTATTGGCGGCGCCGATCCCCGCGGTGCCGGCCGCGCCGATCGAGCCGGCGATCATCGTCGTCTTGAAGGTATCGGTGGCCGAAAGCGTGACGGCGCCGCCGGCGTCAAGCGTTGCCGAATTCCCGATATAGGCGTCGGTTTCCGTGTGCAGGTCGGCGATCGATACCGAGACCGCGATACCGACGTCGTTCGCCGCACCGGCCGTGGCGGCGATCGACAGCATGGTCTCGGAAGAATCCGCCGTGATGCCGACCGTGCCGCCAGCGCTGACCGTCGCGTTGTGGTCGATGTAGGCGTGCGTGTTTTTGTGCAGGATCTCGACATCGAGTCCGATGCCAACGCCCGCCGTACCGGTCGCCAGGCCGAGCGCGCCCGCGATGGTGGTGATCGCGGTCTCGTTGACCGCATGGATCGCGATGGTCTGGCCGCTGGTGGCGGTATACAGACCGCCCCGGTTGATCTGGCTCCCGGCGCCGATATAGGCATCGGCATCCAGGTGGAAGTCGTTGACGATGAAGGAGCCACCGATCGCGACGTCGCCCTGGCTGGCAGCGCCGGCGACGGCCACGACGGTCGCCGCCGGTTTCACCACGTCCGGCACGAACGGAAGGTCCAATTTGGTCGGGACCAGGTGGCTCTCGCCATCGATCGAAAGGGCGCCCGCGGCGTCGGCGTCGCCGGCAATATAGGCCGACGTGGACGCGTGCAGGACCGTCACCGCGATCGTCGCGCCGATGGACGTCCCTTTGGAGAAGGCCCCGGCCGCCGCCAGCGTCTGCGGATCGAGCGCGGCGTTCGCCGTCACGTTGATGCCGCCGCTCGACTCCAGGTGCGAGCCGCTGCGCACCGAGGCTTCGGTGTCGAACTTGCTGACGACGTTGATCGCGACCGACCCTGCGATGCTGGTGGAGCCCTTGCCGCCGGCCGCCGCCGCGCCCCAGGCGACGAAATCGTCGGTCCTGGAAGCCGGCGTAATGGCCTGGATCGTGATGCCGTTGCCCTGGATGACGGACCCGCCGCCGTCGACAAACGCCTTGTTGGTGGCGTTGACGACGTTCACCGACACGGCAGCGCCGATGTTGGTCTTGTTGTCCATCGCCAGGGCCGCGCCGACGCCCTTGGCGGTCGCGTCGTCCTCGGCCTGCGCCGAGATCAGCACCGCGTTGTGCGCGGTCACGTCCGCCCCATGAGTGACCTTGGCGGTGTTGTCGGAGGCCAGGACGTTGACCGACACCGCAGCGGCCACGCCGACGCCGCTATTGTTGTTGCCGCCTTCGGACGAACTCGAGCTGTTGCCGCTATCGGACTTGTCCTTCGCCGACGGCAGCGAAGTCTTGCTTCCCTTGCTGGTGTTGCTGTTATCGTTGACCTGATGGTCGGCCTGGCCGTCGGCGCCGCTCTTGCCGCCGCTGCTATTCTGTTTCGAGTCGTCCTTGTCCTCGCCTTTCACCGTCGCGACCGCTTCGGCGTCGCTCGACACCGTGGACGTCGACGACACCGTCACGCCTCCGAGGGTCGTCGTGACATTGCGCGCCAGCTCGGCGCTGACGTTCTCGATCACGACCGCGACGGAAACCGACGCGCCGACGCCGACGCTGCTGCCGGCGGCTTCGGCGCTGGTCGAGGTTTCGAACTCGCCCTTGTGCGAGGCGGTGATCGACACGTCGCCGCTCGCCGACACCCCGCTGCCGGTTCCCGCGTAGGCGGTCACCGTGTCCTGCGCGACCAGGACCGCCACGCCAATGCCAATCGCATCGCTGCCCGTGGCGCCATTCTCGCCGTGCGTCAAGGCGAAATCGCCGGAGTTCGCGGACACCGAGAACGTGCCTGCCGTGCCGCTCCACGACGTGCCGTCGGCGATCTCGGCGTTGACGGTATTGATCGGAACGTTGACCGCGACCGAGGCGCCGACGCCGACGTTCGACCCCTTGCCGCCGCCGTCGGAGGGCAGCGCGCGCGACTGGTTCGATTCATCGCTTGCAGCGGCCAGGGCCACGTTGCCGCCGCCGGTGATGGTTACGGAAGCCGTGCTCAGCCCCGCGACGTGCGGCGTGCGCCCGACCACCGCCTCGGTGTCGTTGATCACGACGTTGACCGTGACCGAGCCGGCGACGCCGGTTTTGCCGCCTCCGCCGCCCGAGGTCGCCTCGGTGATGAACGAATCGGTCTGGTCGACGAGCTTCTGGTTGTCGTTACCGGCGCTCGTCAGCAAGATCGCCTTGCCCGCGTGCGCGTCCTTGACCGAGGCCGCGAACTGGAACTTGCCCTCGCCGAGCTCGACCACGTAGTAGGTATCGCCGCTCGTCAACCCGCCGATCACGCTGCCGCCGTGCGCGTCGTACTTCACCGCGTCGCCGGTCCGCAGTCCGGTGTCGCCCCCGAGGTCCAGCAGCCGCACCGGATCGGTCGGGTTGAACTTGACCTTGTCGAGCGGGTTGGGAACTTCGGTGCCGGAGATTGTGATGTACTTGTAGAGATCGTGCTCGGTTCCGGTTGCCCCGGACGTCAGATCCACCAGCCCGGCGCTGCCGCCATCCTTTGCATGGTCCTTGGTGTCGTAGAACTTGACCGTGCCGTCCTTCTGCACGTTGACGTAATAGCCGTCGGCGCTGAGGCTGGTCAACCCGCCTATCGAGGTATTCCCGTTGTTGTAATACTGGACGTGGTCGCCCGTTTTCAGGCCGGCATCGAGGCCGAGGAAAACGCTGTCCTTGGCGGTGTCGACGACGGGAATCGTCGTCGTATCCATGTCGACCTCGCGCTCGGCCATCGTCGCCCGCACGGTCAGGCCGCCGGCGCTGATCACCGCGCCGTTGCCGATATAAGCCTCGTTGGTGAGGTTGGCGACGTTCACCGACACTGCGACGCCGACGCCGGTGCCGCCGTCGCTGGTCGAGGCCGAGCCGTCGGCGATCGCGTGCCCGTCGACGTTGGCCGCCGAAGTCACGCTCAGCATGCCGCCCGAGGTGACGTGAACGCTGTCATCGACGTACGCCTTGGAGGACGCGTTTTCGATCGCGACCGCCACCGCTCCGGCGACGCTCACGCCGCCGCTGGAGGTGGAGGACTTGTCGTTCGACGCGCCTTCGGAGCCCTTCGCGCCGCTGTCTTTCTCCTTCGCCTTGTCGCTACCGAACTTGGTCTGCTTGTTGGTGGCGTTGTCGACCGACTGGTTGTTGGGGTTGCTGTCGTCGTGCGTGCCCGAGTCGTCGTCCTGCTGGCCACCCTTCACGCTCGCCTTGGCGACCGCCTCGCTGCCGGAGATGGCGCTTGCGCCGAAGGTCACCGTACCGGTGGCCGACAGGTTGCGGCCGGTGCTGGCGAGCGCGTGATCGTTGACCACGGCGACCGCGACCGAGATGCCCACGCCGGTGTCGTCGGATTCGGTATCCCCCTCGGCACTGGTGCTCACCTGATCGGTGAGCGAGGCCTTGGCTTCGAGGTTGCCGCTGATCGTGATCAGACCACCCGTGCCGATCGTCGCATGCGCGTCGTTAGCGGTGATCGACACTGCCACTACCGGCGTGACCGCGGTGGAACCCTTCGCGCCATTCTTGGCTTCGGTCTCCATCTCCTGCCCGAACGTGGCGTCCAGCGAAAGATTCTTCGCCCCGCTGATCGTCGAGCCGTCGCCGAGCTGCGCGAAGGTCGCGTTCTCGCCGTAGTTGACCGCCACCGAGATGCCGACGCCGACGTTGCTGCCATCGCCACCGCCGTCGGACGGCAGCGCCTTGGCGGTGTTGGAAACGTCGCTGTCCGCCTTCAGCGTGACGTCGCCGCCGCCGGTGATGGTCGTCTGCACCGCCGGTAGCAGGCTCGCCTCGGTATCGGTGAACGCGATGTTGATCGCCACCGAGCCGGCGACGCCGGTCTTGCCGCCGCCCGCGCCGGAGGTCGCCCAGGCGCCGAAGCTGTCGGTCTTGTCCACCAGGCTGTGCGCGGAGCCGCTGCCAATGGAGGTGAGGTCCTTCAGCCCGTCCGTGCCGCCGGCGATCGCGTTCTCTTTCGAGTCGTAGAGCTTGAGCTTGCCGTTGTCCTGCACGTTGACGTAGTAGGTCGTGCCGTCGGTCAGGCCGCCGACATTCGTTCCGCCGCCGTTGTGATAGACCACCGCGTCGCCGCTGCGCAGCCCGGACTGGCCGGCATCGATGGTGTCGTCGGTCGTGCTCAGCTTGGTGGACGGATCGAATTTGAGGCTGCGGTCGGCCTGCGTCGCTTCGATATCCAGTCCGCCGGTGCTGAGGGTCGAGGCGCCGACGTACGCGAGGTTCGTCGCCTTCGCATAGTTCACCGAAATCGCTGCGCCGACCCCCGTGCCGCCGGCGCCGCCGCCACGCAACGCCTGCGTCCCGCTGCCCGCGGAGGTGAGGTCTACCCTGCCGGTGGTGCCACCCGCATTCGCGTGGTCCTTGGTGTCGTACAGCGTGAACTTGCCGCTACCCGTATCCCGGACGTAGTAATCGGTGTCGTCGGTCAGCCCGCCGACGGCGGTTCCACCCTTGCTGAAATAGGTCACCTTGTCGCCGTTCTTCAGGCCGCTCGAGGCGCCGAGGTCGATCGTTTCTGCGGTGGTGTCGACCTTCGTGCTCGCATCGAATTGCACCTGCCCGATGACTGCGGTGCCTTCCGCCACTGCCGTGCCGTCGATGTTGGCCGACGACTTGACGCTGAGGGTTCCCGTCGACGTGACTTGGCGCCCGTCGCCGATGTAGGCCTTGGAGCTCGCGAGCTCGACGTTCACGGCCACCGCGCCTGCGACGCTTACCGGGCCGTCGGAGGTGGACGCGGAAGGCGCGTCCGCGCCCTCGGTGCCCTTTGCCGTGGACTTCTTGCCCTTCGCCGTGCTGTCGCCGAACGTCTTCTGGCCGCCGGTTTTGTTGTCGACCTTCTGCGTGCCGGAGTTGTCGTCCTGCTCGCCGCCGGCGACGCTCGCCTTGGCGGTGGACTGGCTGCCGGAAACGGCGCTCGAAATGAACGCGGCCGTTCCCGCAGTCGTCAGCAGATCGCGCCCGGTGGTGGCGAACGAGTTGTCGTTCACCACCGTCACGGCGACGGAAATACCGACGCCGGTGGTGGACGACTTGGTATCGCCGATGGCGCTGGTCGCTACGTTGTTCGCGAGCGACGAGCTCGCGCTGAAGTTACCGCCGATGCTAAGCAGGCCGCCGCTGCCGAGGCCCGCATGGGCGTCGCCGGCGGCGATCGAGATGGCGACGACCGGGGTGACCGCGGTACTGCCCTTGCCGCCGCTGGTCGCCTCGGTGTCCATCTGATGGGCGGCGTCGGCGGTGAGCGCCAGGTTGTGCGCTCCAGTGAAGCCGGCGTCGTCGCCGAAATAGGCTGCGGTATCGTCCTCGCCGTAATTGAAGGCGACCGAAGCGCCGACGCCGACCTTCGTGGCGTCGCCGCCGCCGTCTTTCGGCAGCGCCTTCGCGGTGTTCTTCACGTCCGCGTGCGCTTCGACGGTAACGTTCGGGTTGCCCTGCAGCGTGACCGTGGCGTTCTGGTCGATGTACGCCTGGTGGCTGGTGAAGACTACGTTGACGGCAAGCGACCCCGCGACGCCGACGTTGGAGGGGTTGCCGATGCCCGAAGTCGCCTGCGCGCTGAAGCTGCTCTGCGCCGGGGCGAGCACTTGCACGAACACCGAGCCGGCGGTGATGTCGGTCGTGCCGCCGATGTAGGCGAGATCGCTGCGGTCGGCGACGTTGATCGCCACAGCGACGCCGACGCCGGTTGCCCCGCTCCCCGTGTAGGAGGCGTCGGCAGTCACTGCCACCACGTCGGTGGAAGACGCCGAAACGGTCGCCGCCCCGGCGCCCGCATTGAGCGTTGCATTCTGGAGGAAAGCCGAGGTGGTGCCGGTGTCGGTGCTCACCGCTACCGCCCCCGCGACGGTGATGTTGCCGCCGCTGGTGGATGCGTTGTTGCTCGATAGCGTTGTCTCGCTCGCATTGGTGCCGCCGCCGGACGAGGAGCCGCCGGGCGAGGACTTGGCGAGAGTGGTGATGGTGCGCTCGGACGTGGCGCCCAGGCTGATGGCGCTGCCGTCCACAGTCGCGTCGGAGATCGAGCCGGTCGTGTCGCCAGTGATCACCGATACCGCGACCGCGGCTCCCGCGGTGGTCGCCACGTTCGCATCGGCGGTGGTGGTGGCGTGGAGCTTGCTGCTGGCCGTCAGCGTCGCGGTGCCCGTCGCGTTCACGGTGGCGGAATCGGAGACGCTGAGCGTCGCGCCGCTGCCATAGGTCGTGACCACCACGGCAGCGTCCACGGACGAGGTGCTGCTGCCCGTCTCCGGCGACGTGGACGCGCTGATCGTCACGTCCGATTTCGCGAGCGCGCTGATGGTATTGCCGGCGGTGAGGCTCGACGAGCCGTGGATCCGCACTTCGGGATCCGCGCTGCCGCTCACTGCGACCAGCTTGACGCTCGCCGCGGCTGCCGACGCCGTCAGCGTGCCGTCCACCTTGGCGTTGAGATTGATGTCGGTCGCGCTCAGCACCGACGAGCCGCCGATGTCGATGGTCGCGCCGGAGAAGCTGGAGATCGCCGCGCCTTCGATGCCGAACATCCCGGTGCCGTCGGTATTGACGGTCACGTCGGAATGCGCGGTCAGATTCAGCGCGCCGCTGTCGATCGTGAAGTGCGCGCCGGTCAGCGTGATTGCGGTGTCAGTGTCGGCCCAGAGGCCGGTCGTGAGCAGCTCCGAGGCCGTCTGCTCCGACTTCAGCGTCAGATCGCCGGCCGTAAAATGCAGTGTGGCGTCCGACGAAATGTCGGAGCTGCTCTGAATGGCCAGGCTGTAGCCGATCGTGGCACCCGAGCCGTCAGCGATGACATGGTCGGTGAAGAGGCGCTCGGTGCCGCCCTGGACGTCGAGTGTGAGGCCGTGGCCGCTCAAGGGCGTGTTGAAGGCCGAGAACGTATCCAGGTCGAACCGCACCGTGTCGGCGTTGACAGCCCGCGCCCCCAGCGTGTCGTCGCGCCCGATGCTGATGCTTACGTCGCTGCCGCCGGTGAAGGACTTGGTCGCGATCGAGCTGAGCGGGTTGCTCGTTTCGTACAGATTTACGGAATAGTTTCCGCCGCCGTCGTCGCTCGCCTTGACCGTAAAGTCGTGCGCGCTGCTGAGCGCTGCGTAGGAAAGATCGGCCGACAGCAGCAGCCGCGGCTCGATCGCCTCCAGCGTGAAGGACTGGAGGCGCATTTGCGGAGCTGCGCGTTCCTCGCGTCCGCTGTCCGCGCCACCCCAGCGCGCAAAGGCCTCACGCAGCAGCTTGCCGAGGATCGACGGCTTGAAGATGTTGCGGGTCCAGCGCGACGCGCGCGCGCGAATCCCCGCTCGAGACGAAACGCCCCCCCACCCTTCGATCATGAAGATCGAACCCCTGTCTTTCTTATTGCTCTACGACCGCTTCGGTTTTCTTTTTTACCTGCGTGGCTAGTATGGCTTGTTTATATTGCGATGGAAAGACCGTGACGCGGAGCATGTTGAACTCTGCCGCGAACTTCCGCAGCAAAGATTTTGATTCAACATACTTATCCGGTCAGAAAACACCGTAGTAACCGCTTTTGAGGATCGCCAGCCGACCCGCCTCCATGCGGTAGTCGAAGCCGACGTCGAACCGCAGATGATCCAGGTTGGCGAGGTTTTGCCGAACGAAAGAGACGATCGCGTCCGGATATCGCAGCCGCTCGAGGAAAAATAGCAGCTGGTGCACGTCTATGCCGGAGAAGTACACGCAGTCATGGGTCTGCTTGTTGGCCACGCAGATCGTCTTGCAAGTGCGCAGCTCAGGCACGAGGACGGCTTCCACCGGGATGCTCGTGTCGTCGAAATACGCGGAGCTGCAGATTTTTTTGGAGGCGTCCGCAAGCTGGTTCGCAGCATCGAAGAAAAAGTAGAAGTTCTCCAGCGTCGTATCCTGCGCGCGCAGCGCGTAGGCGATGCCCGACGACACCGTGCTGCCCGGATTTCCCACGTACATGTGCACCACGTCGATGTCGCGCCGGCCGCCGGCCAGCTCGGCGTCGAGGTCCAGGGAGAACATGAAATAGAGGAGGTTCTCGTTCGCCCTCACGTCGCAGCGCGCGAGCGGGCGGACCGCCTCCAGCACCCTGGAGATCGAGACCTCGCGCTGCCTCCTCTTGTAGTCGTAGAAGTAGAACTCCCAGGCCAGCCTGTCCTCGAGCTGCTTGACGCCGAACACGGTGCGGAAGGGCCCGATCGCCTCTCGTATGGCATCGACGATGTCGAAGGCGCGGGCATCGACGCCAGCGTGATCGAAGGACTGGAACAGCAGATTCACCGAGCGGAACTTGTCCTCGGCGGGCAGTGCAGGGCTGTATTGCCACAGGCAGTAGTTGAGCGACGGGTCCCGGCTCGTCGCGTACTCGAAGCGCTCCGCCGCCTTCATCGGCCCCGCCCGCCTACCGGAAGCCCTCGTGGAAATGGGGCAGGCCCGTTACCCCGTAGTACAGGTTGAAGAAGTCCTTTCCGTTGCGGTGCACCCCGCCCGCGAGGTGACCGAGCACCTTCATCTTGATCTGGTCGTAGAGCGCCTGGAACTGGCCCGGGCGCACCGCGTACAACTCTCGCATCCTGTACAGGAGGGTCTGCAGATCCTTCACCTGCAGCCGGGCGTTGTACAGGTTGAGGTCGAACGACCTCCTGCCGTTGTCCTGTTCCTGCACCTCGAGGTACTGCAGCTGCTCCGCGGGGACTTTGCCCGCCGCGAGCGCGAGGACCGCGTTCGCGATGGCGAGGGAATCTTGCGCCCCATCGCGATAGACGTGCTGCGCCAGCCGGCCCCCGATTTCCGCCGCCGTAAGGGCGGGATGCCAGAGGTATTCGGTCGTGACGTGCTCCTCGCTAACGGGGTTCCACTTGAAAGCGAGGTGCAGCAGCACCGGCTGCGCGCGCTCGCGTGCCTGGCGCGCCTCTTCATCGGGCACCAGCCGCTCCAGGTACAGCTTGCAGATGACGGCGCCCGCGTCTCCCTCGAAGCCGAAATGCACGCAGCGCGCCATCTCGAAGCGCTCCCCGGCCGTTTTCCGCAGCGCGGGCGGCATCTCGAGGCGCTCGCAGATCCCGAGCACGCGTTCGCGCGCTTCGCCTGCGATGTCGCGCCTGCCGACGGTGAGCAGGAAGCGATTCGCGTGCAGCCCGCCCGCGGAGATCCTGAACGAGCGCTCGTATTGATGGGGTACGCCGAGCTCGCCGACCAGCGAGAAGAGCAGCGCCGCTTTTTCCCCGGCCTCGTTCGGCGGCGCGTGCACCGCGCCCTGCCCGGGCCGCGTGGCCGCGGCCGCCTCGCCCGGAGGCAAGGACTTAGCCTCCGCCGCGCGCAGCCCTGGCGCGTGCCGCCGCAGCGCGTCGTTCAGCGAAAGCAGCAGCCGGCGCGACGTCTCCAGCGGCATGACGATGCGGTCCGAAACCGCCACCTCGGCCTCTCCCTGCGTCGATGCCGTCCGTGCGACGCGCCCGAACTCCACCACGATGTCCCCGGCTTCGAGCGACACCTTGAACGCGTCGGCGGCCGTGTCCTCGACGGACTCCAGTCAACGCTCCATCGGATAAGGCACCAGAACGTCGGCGTGCCAGCCGTACTTGTTGATGTATGCCGTATTGAGGCCCAGGCAGCGCGCCGACCCGCAGTAGCTGCGGTGCACGCATTGGTGAAAGCCGTTGCGCATGAACTCGGGCCAGAACTCCGGGTCGATGATCAGCTTGGGCTGGCCGTTGTCGAGGGCGTCGCGGTCCTCGCCCAGCAGGCACTCCGGATAGTTCTTGACCGCCACCGAACGGCCGTGCTCCTTCCCCTTGGCGATGGCCTCGCGCAGGAAAGGCAGCACCTCGAGGTGCGACGCGATGAGATCCTTGTCATCGCTCCCGCTCATCGGCCAGTAGTTCCAGAACTCCATCTGCGCGAGGCGGCGCAAGTGGCCAAGGCGCTCCACGACCTGCGCGAGCTGGCGATAGCTGCGCCTGGTGATGACCGTGTTCGTGAGGGACGTGACCCCTTCGAGCTCATCGAGGTTCTCGAGCCCTCGCACGGTCTTATCGAACGAGCCGGGCACTCCGGTAATGGCGTCGTGGCTTGCGGCATCCGCGGCCGTGACGCTCACGAAGTACTGGTCGATGCCCGCGTCGACCAGCTCGCGGCAATAAGCCTTGTCCGCCAGCCGCATCCCATGGGTCTGGATGCGCACGTGCACGAACCCGCTGTCGCGCGCCATGCGCGCGAGATCGGGAAGGTCGCTGCGCAGGGTCACCTCTGAGCCGGTGAGGATCAGCCCCTTCCAGTTCCTCTGCTGCGCGTTCAGCGCGAGGATGCGCTCGAACTGGTCCATGGATTCGGGCTTGAGCCAGTCCATGGTGCCCTCGATCATGCAGTGCGCGCACTTCAGGTTGCACTGGAAGTGCATCGTGATCTCCACATAATCCTCCGCGGCAAAACGATTAGCCGTAGCGGCCCTTCGCGGCGGTGTGGTGACTTCGAGCACTGTCTTTCAGCCTGCTCCCTTCAATTCAGTCTACTCCCTTCCTCCCGGCAACTACAAAGAAGGGGGAGTCGAGCTCGATGTCGCGCACCTCGATGTCGCGGAACCCGAGCCCCTGCAGCATCGTCACGTACTCCGTGCTCGGCCGGTAGGAGCGGAAGAACAGCAGAATTGGCAGCAGCGAGAACGCCGGCGCCGCTTCGCGCACGCGCAGCGGGCCGCGCTCGAAAACGAGCAGCGTGCCGCCGGGTTCGAGCGCCTTCGCCGCCTTGGCCACGAAGCTCTTCGCCTGCTCCGCCGGCCAGTCGTGCAGCATGGACTTGAACGCGATCAGGTCGTAGCCGGACGGCAGCGGATCGTTGCGCACGTCGGCCTTCACGAAGCCGATGCGCGAGCGCTCGGGCTCGGCGAGAACGTGCTCCATGCCGATTTCGCACACCAGGGGCAGATCGAGCACGGTGCCGCGCAGCGCGGGATGGCGGCGGCAGAGCTGCAGGACGAACTCGCCGCTGTTGCCGCCGACATCGAGCATGCGGCGGTAGGCGCCGAAATCGTGCAGGCGCATGCAGGCGCGAGCCTCGTAGCGCGTGAGCGTCGAGGTGATGCGCATCCACGCCCTCGCCTGCGCGTAGTTCTCGGTGGTGGAATCCAGGCAGCGGCGATAGTCGAACAGCTGGTACAGGCGCGCGTGGCCGGCGAAGCTTCCTGCGTCCCTGACCAGCGCCGTGAAGAGATCGGCGAAATCGTTGAGGGTGAAGCCGGCGAAGTCGAGCTTGGTCTCCAGCAGGTCGCGGTAGCGCAGCGCGCTCAGGAAGCGCGCGCTCAGCCGGACGTCTCCTTTGCGCTCTTCGACCACCCCGTTCGCCGCCAGCAGGTCGAGCAGGAACCGCAAGCCCGGCTCATCGGTGCCGAGCGCCCTGCCCAGCGCATTCACGGATCCGCTGCGGCTCTCCACCAGGCGGTCGACCAGCCCGAGCTCGAAGGCGGTCTTGAGGGCCCGCGCGCTGACGATGGTCCCGAGGAACTCGTCGACGATCAGGAACTCGAGGTCCTGCGCGCCGGCTTCCCGGCGTTCATCAGCGATTTGCGTCGTACTCTCCAATCAGCTTGCCCAGCAGCTGGTGCAGGTTCTTCGCGGTGAGCGGGCTCAGCACAATGCGGTGGAGAAGCTCGACGCTCTGCTCCGCGCGCGGGCGATCGCCGCTCTGGTTCAGGCCGAAATTGAGAGTCACCGCTTCGCGCGTGGCGATCGCGTTCGCGACAGTGCAGTAGGAAACCTTCAGCCCGGCGGTGTTCCATCGCGGCGCGCCTTGCTTTCCCGCGACAGGCGCATCAGCCTCGCTTTTCATTGCAGCTTCTCCCTCCGAAAAGCATTATGCCGCGATTCGGTACTTCGCGTCGCCGTGCCGGCAGCCTCGACGAGCTTCTCATCCTGCCGGACGCCGCCCCTCGTAGGCATCGCGCAGCAGCGCCAGCAGCGGCGCGTATTCGACCTTGCGCGGGTTCGGATAAGGCGCTTCGGCTGCGATGCGCGCGGCGCGCTCCAGGTCCGCTTCCTTCATGCCGATGTCCGCGAGGCGCATCGGGATGCCCAGCTTGCTTTCCAGGTCGAATAAACCCGTTGCAGGTTCAACGGTTCCGATACCGTTGGAGATGCGCGCCATCGCCTCGGGCGCGGCCTCGCGGTTGTAGCGCACCGCGTGGGGCAGCACGATCGAGTGGGTCTCCGCGTGCGGCAGCCCGAAGCCGCCGAGCACATGGCACAGCTTGTGATGCAGCGCGACGCTGGTGGTGCCGATGGTCGCGCCGGCGAGCCAGGCGCCGTACAGCGCATTGCTTCTCGCTTCCAGATCTCTCGGGTTACCAACCACCCGAGGAAGTGAAGAACTCAATGCCCTTATTCCCTCTTCCGCCATCAGCGAGATGATCGGATTGCCGTCGTGCGCGTACAGCGCCTCGACGCAATGCGCGATCGCGTTCATGCCGCTCGCGGCGGAGACGGAGGCCGGCAGCCCGAGCGTCAGCTCCGGATCGTAGATCACCGTTTTCGGCATGACCCTGGGATCGCGGCCGGTCTTCTTCGCGCCGCCCTCGGACAGCCCCCAGATGTTGGTCATCTCCGAGCCGGAGTACGTCGTCGGCACGGCGAGGATCGGCAGCCCGGAAGTCAGCGCGATGGCCTTGCCGAAGCCGATCGTCGAGCCGCCGCCGATGACGACGCAGCAATCCGCCTTGACGGAATGGGCCAGGCCTCTCGCTTCATTCGCAGCCTCGACCGGCGTGTGCATCACTGCCTTGTCGAACACGCCGGCGACGTTCAGGGAGCCTGAAATCGCGCGCACCATTTCAGCGCGCCCTGGCGTCGAGATCATCAACACCCGCCGCGCACCGAGCCGATCGACTTCCGCATCGAGATTCTTGATGGAGCCGATGCCGAACAGCACCCGCGTCGGCAGCCCGTTGTAGACGAACGCTCTCAAAACCGCTCGACCCAGGGACGAAGTTCGAGCTCCCACGTCCACGCGCTGCGGTGCTGGCGGTACACGTGAAGGTAGTTCCTGGCGATCTCGTCGGGCAGCAGCATGCCGTCCTCGCCCCTCTCATCGGCGCGCGGATCTGCCGGCGCGTGGCGGATCCCGCCGTCGATGACGAAATGCGCGACGTGGATGCCTTTCGGCGCCAGCTCGCGCGCCATGCTTTGCGCGAGGCCGCGC
>WNFQ01002389.1_pt1 | contig 13578 bp, 10 predicted proteins | sample 5400171 | NCBI WGS metagenome assembly WNFQ01 (sample SAMN13153356, study PRJNA577476) | soil metagenome | isolation source: 20 cm soil under Madrone tree | place: USA:California | collected 2016-06-14
GTTACTAGACCGTCTCGGCTCGGTCTTAGGTCGCCCTCCGCGTTACTTGCCTGGCGCCGGTCGGCCCGGTGACTTGGCCATTGGCACCGCCGAGGACGCCCTCTTCGGGGAGAAGCTCATGACCCCGAAGGACGGCACCGAATGGCGCAATCGTGTCGCCGCCCGGTCGCTGCTCAGCTTCTCCTGGCGCAGGCCGGTGCGACGTGCCGCCGCCATTCGCTGCCCCATCCTGCTCGTCGTCGCCGAGCAGGACACCATGGCGCCGGTCGGCCCGGCCGTGCGCGTCACCCAAAAGGCCCCCTATGGCGAGCTGTATCGCAGTCGCGGCGGCCACTACGACGTTTACCAGGGCGGGATCAGCTTCGATGACGTACTGCGCGTCGAGGTCGAATTTCTACACCGGCACGCAGGGATGCGTGCCAACGCGACACACGGCGAGTGAGACGGCAGCGGCTCGTGTGAGTTACGTCCACCTAACTGTTGCTTCCGGTCGAGGCGGCCATCTTCTCGCCGATTGGCAGCGCGACCGAGACCACGGTCCCACGGCCGGGCTCGCTGGAAATCTCCAGGGTGCCACCGGTGCGCTGGGCACGCTCCCGCATCCCGGCGATGCCCCAGTGCCTCCCCTTTTCTGCTGCATCCATGGCGTCCGGGGCGATTCCCGTTCCATCATCCGACACCCGCAGCGTCAAGAACCGTAGCCCATACTCGAGGTCCACCGTCACTCGGCGCGGGGCGGCGTGCTTCACCGCATTAAGGACGGCCTCGCGGCCAATGCGAAAGGCAGTCGTCTCAACCGCGAGAGGCAGGGCGCGCCGGTCGCCACTGACGGTGAAGACCAACTCGGTCGAGTTCCCGGTCGTGGCACGGGCGGCAGGTTCCAGCGCATCCGCCAGGTCGCGATCCTCCAGCTCCACCGCTCGCATGTCCCAGATCATGTGACGAGCATCACGCAGGGCGGTATCCGCGGATGCAAGCACGTTCTTCAGGGCCTCGGCGCCCTCTTGCGGTCGCTGTGCGAGCACGCGCTGGATCGCCCGCAGCTGCAGGGTGATGCCCGTGAATCCCTGCAACAGTGTGTCGTGCAGCTCTTGGGCGATGCGGGTTCGCTCGACCAGCGCCGCCTGATAGCGCGCACGCAGACCGCCAGCCACTTGCCGCACCCGGGCCAGATAGACGAGCCAGACTAATCCGCCGAGCGTGGCGATCCAGACCGCGACGAACCAACGGCTCTGAGTGAACGTCGGCGGAATCGTGAATTCGAACGCGGCCCCCACGTCGTTCCACACGCCGTCCTCGTTGGCCGCAATGACCTGGAAGCGATACGATCCCGGTCGCAGGTTCGTGTAGAACGCATCGCGACGCGTCCCCGTTTCAACCCACGTGGTGTCACTGCCGATCAGCCGATATCGGAACTGAACGCGGGCCGGAACTCCGAGACTGAGCGCCGTATACCCGATCTGCAGCGCGGTGGTCCGCGGCGGCAGGTCGACCCGGCCCAGCGGGCGATACCGGCGTCCGCCGGCCGTCAGGGCGCGGATCTCAACCGGAGGTGGAATCGGGTTGCGGCGGATGTGCGCCGGGTCCAGCCAGGCCACGCCAGACGTTGTCAAGAACCAGAGCCGCCCATCGGTCCCCTGGATCGCGGATGGTAACGGCCGCAACTGGGGCGGCTCACCGGGGAGGCCGTCGTGGAAGTCGAATCGCTCGTCGTTCGCGATGTACCGGGGGTCGCGCATCGCCCTCTGGACTTGGGCTGCCCGAACGTGCCTCACGCCGCCGACCGCATTGAACCAGAGGTCGCCGTCGGCGGTCTCGACGATGCCGGTGACTCCGCGGAGCGGCCCGCTCGCGACAGCGAGTGCAACGAAGCCCGCCCCGTTGTAGCGCATGACGCCCGCTTCTCCGCCCACCCAGACATGGTCGTCTCGCGGTACGATCGCCGTAACCGTACCGACTCGGATCCCGTCGTTGCCGGTGAATAGGCGCATCGAGTCCGCCCTCACCCGCACCAAGTTGTTATCGGAGTAGCCCAGCCACGTCGTTCCCGCGTCGTCAGCGACGACACTGAGTGCATGCTCACGCGCGAAGTGTTGGGACGGAAGGAAGCGGTCCCATGTGGCACCCCGGCGCCGGAACACCGCTCGTGCTCGATCGCTACGAACCGAGAGCCAGAGTATGCCGTCGCGGCCGCGCGCGATGGCTTGGATATCACCGTTCTTGGCGTCCGCGGGCAAGGGGATTCGAGTGATGGTGGCGCCTGACGCAAGCTTCCCGCGTGGGAGGTGCCACAACCCCGCCGGGCCGCCGATCCATACGCTACCGTCAAAGTCACGGGAGGCGCAGCTCACCGGCCCCGCCACGTCCGGGTGAGCCACGATCCCGGGACCGACCTCAAGCAACGGGCCGGAATAGTCGTCCACCCACACCCGCCCGCCATCGCTTGCGACGATGTCCGGAGCTTTGAGGGCCCGTGGGAACAGCACTGGAGTGAGCTTCGTCGCGCGGAAGCGATCGAGCCCGCCCTCGGTGCCCAGCCACACGTTCCCCTCGCGATCTTCCAAGAGCGCGTTCGGTGAGGGGGTGCCGCCGCTCATGCCCGTTGTGGCCGAGAGCGAGAGGACATCGCTTAGGCTCGATGTGCCCGGACTACCAGCGGCTTTCCCGCGAAGCGGAATGCGCTGGAGAGCGTTCTGCAACAGCATCCAGGCGGTCCCATTTCGGTCGATGACGAGAGCCAGGGCCGGTGGCGAGCGGGGCGGTTGGCGCTCGGGCCCGACAGGATGCCCGGCCGAGTCGGAGAGGCGCGTGAGACCGACAGCCAGCGAACCGCCCCAGACGGAGCCGTCGGGCGCCTCGCGCGGCGCTCCGCCACCGCTGGCGTTGACATCGAGGGATGGTGCCCACCACACAAAGCGCTGGGCCCCACTTGGCAGCAAGAACACCCCAGCACTCGTGGCGGCCCAGAGCGTTCCACGCCGATCGACCAGCAGGTCCGTGGTCATGCCGCCCGGGTACCCGCTTTCGGCGCCGAGGGTTCGCCACCGAGTCCCGTCGAACCGCGCGAGCCCGGTCGTCGTCGCGGCCCAAATGGCACCACCCGAATCGCGAGCGAAGGCGGTGATGGATCCGGGCGGTAGCCCCTCGTTCTGGCCGAAGTTGACGAGGCTGTCCGCCCCAATGATGCTCGCGCCGCTCCTCACGTAGCCGATCCACATCGAGCCGTCCGGGACGGCGAGCAGCGCCGTGATGAAGGGCGACGAGAGTGACTGGCCGGCCGGAGGCTCGAACTCTTCGAACCGTACTCCATCGAAGCGGTAAAGTCCCGACTGCGTGCCGATCCACAGGACCCCGTCCGCCGACTGCGTCAAGGCGACAACATTGGGCGGTGCACCGTCCCGAATCGTCCATGCCTTGTGATCGAGCTGCGCTAGGGTGGGCCCCGGTTGCTGAGCGTCCAGCGCTGACGTGCAGAACGCGAACACCCAGGCGGCGCCTACGCGGATCGGTGACATGAGTGCGATAGTACAGCGTGGTTCGCCCGTTGCAAAGCGGTGTTGCTGAGGTCCTATCTCTTTCTGGGTATGGCAGTCCGCGAAATGCCGCTTATCATCGAGTACAATGCCAGATCAATCATCGATCAGGGTGCTGGTGGCGGACGACCACCCGCTCATCCGGGCAGGTCTCGTTTCGTTCGTCGGGACCGAACCCGGCCTTGAAGTGGTGGCAGAGGCCGGGAACGGCGAGGAAGCGCTCGAGAAGTATCGCGAACTTCGTCCCGGCGTCGTGTTAATGGATCTCAGCATGCCGGTCATGGACGGGATCTCCGCGACCAGAGCGATCCTCGAAGAGTTCCCCGACGCCAAGGTCATCGTGCTCACCACCTATGACGGCGATGAGGACATCCATCGCGCGCTCGACGCGGGTGCCATGGGCTATCTCGTGAAGGATATGATGGCACCCGATGTCCTGAACGTGATTCGCACCGTGCACGGAGGACGCCGCGGCATACCACAGGCCGTTGCCGCCAAGCTCGCCGAGCATACGCCCCGCGTTCCCCTGACGCCGCGCGAAACCGAGGTCCTCTCGCTGGTGGCGAACGGGCTCAGCAACGCCGAGGTCGCCGCACGGATCGGGCGGACCGAAGGCACCGTCAAGGTTCATCTCAAAAACATTCTCCAAAAGCTCGACGCCAGCGACCGGACCGAAGCCGTCACCACCGCCCTGCGGCGCGGCTTCATCCGGCTCGACTAGGAATCACGGCCACCTCTGCGACCGAGCGCCGTGAGCCGTATATTGGGTTGTCGGCCAAGGGGATGGCCGATCACTCGCAGCGCGGTCTGACATGGAACTCCAGCAGCTCCAGGCTTGGATCAATGATCTCGCCAGCGTGCTGGCGCCGCCCACCACTTCGTCGGGCTTCGATTCGTCCCAGCTCACCAGCACGCTGCTCGATGAGCTGGTTCGGGTGCTGCGTTTGGACTTCGCTTATATCAGAGTGAGTGACTCGCTTGAAGGCTTGGCGACGGAGTTCGCGCGAGCGGCGAGGCGCAGGGACGTCGAGCCACGCGAGATCGGCCGAGCGCTCGACCAGGCCCTCACGGACCAAGCACCTACCGCAAGTCTTGTTGTGCCGAACCCTATCGACGACGGCGTGGTCTCGCTTGTGGTGTTGGGACTGGGGCTTCGCGGTGAATTCGGCAGGTTGGCCGCGGCCTCGGGGCGAACTGGTTTCCCGACCCAGAGTGAACGGCTCGTGCTGCAGCTCGCAGCGAACCAGGCCACGATCACGTTGCAAGAAGCCCGATATGTCGTCAAGTACGGCTGCTGGCACGCCAATGAGGAAGAACTCCGCAAGGAGATTCTCGAACGAACCCGAGTGGAAGAACGGATTCGGCAGGATGAACGGGAGCTGAGACTGCTTGTCGACTTCGTTCCTCAGATCATTTGTGAGGTGAACCCCGACGGAACGCTTCGCTACATGAATCGCGCAGGTCTGGAATACTTTGGTCGGACCCTGGACGAGCTCACCCAATCGGGGGACCCACGCGTGCAGATCTATCACCCCGATGATCTCGGCCTCGTCATGCGTGAGGAGGAGCGCGCGCTGGCGATGGGCACCTCGTGTGAGCTGGAGGCGCGGATGCGTCGACACGACGGTGTCTATCGGTGGTTCTCCATCCGGTATGAGCCCCGCCGCGATGAGCAGGGCCGGATCGTGCGTTGGTACGGGACCGGTGTCGACATTGAGGAACGCAAGCACGCCGAGCAACGGACGCACGCAGAGAACCTTGTGCTCCGGGAAGAAGTGGACAAAGCCTCGATGTTCGAGGAGATCGTCGGGGCCTCAGGGCCTTTACGAGCGATGCTGTCTCACGTCTCCAAGGTGGCGCCGACGGATTCAACAGTACTCATCACGGGTGAGACGGGCACAGGGAAAGAGCTCATCGCACGGGCCATCCACAAGCGGTCGCAGCGCTCCGCTCGCGTCTTCGTCAGCGTCAATTGCGGCGCGATTCCGCCAACCCTCATTGCGTCCGAACTGTTCGGCCATGAGAAGGGTGCTTTCACTGGTGCCGTTCAGCGGCGAATCGGTCGCTTCGAACTGGCGGAAGGAGGAACCATCTTCCTGGATGAAATCGGCGAGCTGCCTGCAGAAACGCAAATGGCATTGCTGCGCGTCCTTCAGGAGCGCCAGTTCGAGCGGGTTGGCGGCGGCCGGCCGCTGGACGTCGACGTCCGGGTGATCGCCGCGACCAACCGCGATCTTGAGGCTGGCATGGCCGCTGGGATATTTCGCGCGGACCTGTTCTATCGGCTGAACGTCTTTCCGATTCACATGCCGTCGTTGCGCGATAGACGCGAAGATATTCCACTTCTGGTGCGATACTTCGTGGATCGGTACTCAGAGGCCGCCGGGAAGAAAATCACGACCGTCAGTCGGAAGAGTTTAGACCTCTTGCAGTCGTATTCGTGGCCCGGCAACATACGTGAGCTCCAGAACGTGATCGAGCGTTCGATCATCGTTTCTGAGACGGACACACTTACGGTTGATGAGCTTTGGTTGCTGACCAAACCGGTGGCCGCGAAGCAGACGGGCCGCCCACTCGCCGAGCAACTCACGATCCAGGAAAAGACGACGATCGAGTCGGCCCTGGCCGAAACCAGAGGCAAAGTGTCCGGCCCGACCGGCGCAGCCGCCAAGCTTCGGATCCCTCCGTCCACGCTGGAATCGAGGATCAAGGCCCTCCGCATCGACAAGGATCGCTTCAAAGCGGACTACCCCTAGAGCGCACGCCGGGGCTGAATTCGCGAGATCTCGCAGGAATTCCCGAGTGTTCGTGTCGCTCGATTCGCCAAACGATCTGCTTAACGGACTTACCCGTGGCATCCGCCTTGCTTTCCGAGACTGCAGACGGACGGAGCGCACCCACGCCGATCAGAAGGGGGTGATCTACTCCTTTCGGAGTAGCAGGGTCTCTCTCCCCGTCAATACAAAAAGATTCCTCTCCCGCGCAATAGCGGGCGCCTCGCACGAACAGGTATGGTGTGGTCGCGGCACACGACCGGTCGAAACGACCCAGAGGGCAACACGACCATGAAACATTCGCCAGACTCCACACCGCGTGCTTTCGCGACCGCCCTCGGGTATCGCTACGCACAGGCCGTCGTGCTGGTGGGAGGCGTGTTGGCGCTGCAACCCGCGCCTCCCGACCTGATCGGGGCACCGTTGCCACAGGCGCACGCGCTGGTGCTGTCGGATCAGGCCCGCCGCTCCCTCGCGCTCGAGTACCGTGCGTTCCCCACGGAGTTGATTGGCTGCATGATCGGCGAGGTCCACTGCGGCGACAGCATCGTGTGGGTCAACCGTGTCGCCATAGAACGGCACTTCTCGTTGCTGGAACGTCCCGTGGTGCGAGCGCTCGACCAGCCGCCAGGTAACCGGGTGCGCGCGGGGTCCCGCGTGTCGCTGCGGGGAGAGTGAGGCGCCATGGACGAATTGCGGAGTCTCCGACCATGAGCGGGTGTCACGTCGCGCGTATCGAGTCCGCCGTGTTTGCCCAACAGCGGGGCCTCGCGCTGGAGCACGGGCATGTGGAGCAAGAGACGCAGGCTCTCGGCGGCTTTGACGCGATCGTGGGACAAGACACGACGCTGCGCGAGCTGCTCGAGACGGTGCGGGACGTGGCGGCAACGGACTCGACCATCCTGCTCACTGGCGAGACCGGCACGGGGAAGGAGCTAGTGGCTAGGGCTATCCACACCCTGAGTCCGCGGCGGGACCGCACCATGGTCAAGCTGAACTGCGGCGCGATGGCCGCCGGCCTCGTCGAAAGCGAACTCTTTGGACACGAACGGGGCGCATTCACCGGCGCGCTGCAGCGCCGCATCGGACGGTTCGAGCAGGCAGACCGCGGGACGTTGTTCCTCGATGAGATCAGCGAACTGCCACTCGACGGCCAGGTCAAGTTGTTGCGCGTCGTGGAGGAACAGGAACTGGAGCGCGTCGGCGGTAGCCATCCGGTCCGCGTAGACGTGCGCCTGGTCGCCGCCACGAACCGGGACCTCGCGGCCGCCGTCCAGGCCGGTCGCTTCCGGGCCGACCTGTTCTATCGCCTGAACGTCGTTCCGCTCCGGCTCCCCCCGTTGCGGGAACGTCCCGGCGACATTCCGCTGCTCGTGCAGGCCTTCATCGCCCACTTCCGGCGGAAGCTGGCGAGGCCGCTGCACGACGTGTCACCGGAGAGCCTGCGTCGACTGGAGGCGCACTCGTGGCCGGGGAACATTCGAGAGCTGCAGCATGTCGTCGAGCGGGCCTGCGTGCTCGCGCGGGGGCGCCTGGTAGACGTTGGCGCCTCGTTGTTGGCGACGGCGGCAACGACCGCATCGGCTCCTGGCGGTGCTGCGGGCGGCTTCGTGACCCTGGAGGAGCACGAGCGCGCGTACCTCCGTCAGGTGCTCGAGGCGACGGGTGGGCGCGTCGAGGGACGTCGGGGCGCGGCCGCGATCCTCGATGTGCATCCGAGTACGCTGCGATCCCGGCTGCAACGGCTGGGTCTGGCGAAGCCGAAGTGGCGAGACTTCGCCCCAGCTCGCTTGAATGAATCGGGGACTCCCGCCTGACCCACGACCCGTCGAGATAGTACGAGATGTCACGGCACGCACGCATAGAATCGTGCGCGCGCGTGCGGTCATCCTGGCCGATGCGATGGCCCGAGAGTTGCCTCGACACTCCATCTGGATCTGACTCTAACAAGAGAGACACCTCATGACGCATGGATGGAAGGGCGCGGTATTCGGCATGGCCGGCGCGATGCTCGTGCTAGTCGCCGGTCGGGCGAAGGTTATGGGAGCACACCCCGCGCATCGGGCACAGGCCGTGAACGTCCAGATGATTGGGGACGCGAAGGGCAACCGCTTTGTGCCGGCCAGCATCACGATCCACGTCGGCGACGTTGTCACGTGGACGAACGTCAGCGGGGCGCATAACGTCGTCTTCTGGCCGGACAGCATCCCGGCCGGGACGCAGACCGTCCTGCAAGGCAAGATGGGCGCCACGATGGGCCCGCTCACCGGTCCCTTGTTCGCGGCGCCCAACGCCACCTACACCGTCTCGTTCGCCGGGCTCAAAGCGGGTACCTACAAGTACTACTGCTTGCCACACCTCGCCCTGGGTATGCGAGCCCAAGTCGTCGTGCAGCCGTAGTCGCCGAGGCCGGCGTCTGTGCGCATCCATCGCCCCGCTGGCCGCGCAGTGTGGCTGGCGGCCATGGCCTGCTGCGCGCTGGATGCGCTGTCGCGCTCAGCGACCGGCCAGCAGGTGGCGGATTCGGCGACAGCCGGGCTGCCCCGTAACAGCTGGTACCCGGTGCCCGTGGTGTCGAGGACCGAGGTCACCGGACTCAAGGTACAGGGCATCCTGGCGCTGCTGCATCGCTTCGCGCTCGACAGCATCACCCGCCCGAGCTTGCTGTTCGTCACGGTCATCGGGACGCAAAAGCACCAGTTCGCGACGGGCGTCGGCGGTGAACTATGGTTTCCAGGCAACCGACGCGGCGTCAGTTATCTCGTACAGTACGAGAAATCCCCCGCCCCGTTCTACGGGATCGGCCCGCGGACGACGCCCGCCGCACTCGAGCTCGTCAGCGGCCACACATGGTCCGGCGAACTGACGATGCAGCAAGTGTTGCGACCCGCCGAGTACGTGCAGCTGGGACTGACGATCGCGCGGCAACGCGTCGTGGCGCGGGCGCCAGGCGGCTTGCTCGCTCCCGACACGCTCCCCGGCAGCACCGGGTACACCCAGGTTGGCCTCTCGGTGGGCCTCAGCCACGACAGCCGAACGAGCACGTATTACCCTCGCGGCGGGTCGCTCGCGCTGGCTCGGTTGACGGCCAACCTCCGCGCGTTCGGCAGCAGCACCAGCTTCTGGATCGGTACGCTCGACGTAAGGCGCTACGTCGCCGTGACGCCGAGGTCCGTACTCGCAATGCAGGGCGTTCTCCAGGGAGCGTGGGGCACAGTGCCGTTCCAGCTCCTGCCCGGGTTAGGTGGCGACGGTCTGCGGGCCTACGAGGACAACCGCTGGCGTGATCGCGTGCTGGCTCGCGCGCAGGTCGAGTGGCGACAAGGGCTATTCTGGCGACTCGGCGGCGTGGCGTTCGCCGCGGTAGGCGCAGTCGCGCCCTCGGTGGGCGCGCTCCAAGACTCCCCCCTGCGCACGTCCGGCGGTGTCGGCCTCCGACTTCTGATCACGCGCAAGGTCGAAGCGTACTTCCGGGGAGACTACGCGCGCAGTAGCGACGGGACCTCGGCGCTGACCTTCGGCTTCAGCGAGGTGTTGTGACCGCGCCGCGAGCGTTCGTGGGCTCTGCGGGATCTCGCGGATTCGGAGTTCGAGGCAGCGCGCCTGCTATCCTGCCTGCTTTGCCGCTATCCCGCTCACCGATAGGCAGTTGGCATCCGGCAGGTCCCCCTCCGCTCGTTGGTCCATGGATTGCTTTTCAGAACACCGAGCAACGTTACACACCAGCTAGTTCGAGGAAGGAGGTGCATGTCGACTCGACCTCACAGCTCTCTCCGGGAGGGCGTCATCCTCGGCGCCGTTGTGGGCACCGGCATTTGGGTGTGGATCGCGCTGGTGGACGCCGTCGTGGGCGAGCCATTCCACACGTTTGCCCTCCTCGGGGGCGTGGGGCGCTTCACCACGCTGCACTTCGTTCTCTGTCTGACATACGGCGTCGTCGCCGTCAGTGTCGTACATGCGGCGGCGCGCGAGGCCAGCCTGATGGTCGGCGCGGCGTTCGCGTTTTTCTTGCTCGAGTTCGCGTTCGTGATGCTAACGGCGATCCTGTCCCAGGGGAGCCTCGGCGGGCTCGCCTGGGCCCGGATCCTTGGCGGGAACGCGGTGGGGGCCGCCCTCACACTCCTGATTCTCTGGCGACGGCATCCACTGGCCCAGGAGTTCCGGGATGGGACGGCCGAGGGGGAAGAGTGACCCTGGGGCACTCGACGCCATGACGCGGTGCCGCCTCTGGCTGACCACCGCCGCCCTCGCCGTCGCCGGGTGTGCTGGTCCCTTTCCGCAGTCGACCCTGCGGCCACGGTCCGACTTCGGTCGCGCGATCGATCACCTGTTCACCGACATCTTCTGGTGGGCCGTGATCGTGTTCGTACTCGTCGAGGCGCTGCTCCTCATCGCCCTCGTCCGGTTCCGCCACCGGGAGGGACGCCCGGCCCCGAAGCCGGCGCGCGGGAACACCGCGCTCGAGATCGGCTGGACGCTCGCACCCGCGGTGATCCTCGTGCTCGTCGCGGTACCTACCATGCGCACCATCCTCGCGACGGCGGGCGACGCGCCCCCCGACGCAGTCAAGGTCGAGGTGATCGGCCACCAATGGTGGTGGGAGTACAAGTATCCGAATCTCGGGATCGTAACCGCGAACGAGATGCACGTGCCGGTCGGCAAGCCCGTGCAAGTGTCGATCACCTCGGCCGACGTGATCCACTCGTTCTGGGTCCCCGCGCTGGCCGGTAAGCGAGACGCGACCCCAGGGCATGTGACCCGCATCGCGTTTCGTGGCGACTCGGTGGGGGAGTACTCCGGTCAATGCGCCGAGTTCTGCGGCGTGTCGCACGCGAACATGGGGCTTCGGGTGCTCGTCGATTCGGATGCCGCCTTCGAGACATGGGTGAAAACCGAACAGGGCGGGCCGGCAGCGCCGGCCCCGGCGAGCGCGGCCGAGGGCGGTAAGGCCGTCTATTCGCGCAGCGCCTGCCTTGCCTGCCACACGATTCAGGGCGTATCGCCCGGGGTCATGGGGCCCAACCTCACGCATTTCGGCAGCAACACCACCATCGCCGCCGGCATGTTCCCGAACGACTCGGCGCACCTCGCGCGCTGGATCGCCGACGCCCCGGCCCTGAAACCCGGTTCCCTGATGCCCCGGATGCAGCCGCCGCTCACGGACGCCGAGATCGCGGCGCTCGTGGCCTATCTCCGGAGTCTGGAATGAGCGACGCCAAGGGCCTCACGAGCTGGCTCACCACGATCGATCACAAACGGATTGGGCTGCTCTACTTCTGGACCGCCTTCACGTTCTTCCTGATCGGCGGGCTCGAAGCCCTGGTGATCCGGGCGCAGCTCGCCCAGCCCAACGGCCACGTGGTGAGTGCCGAGACGTTCAACCAGCTGTTCACCATGCACGGCACCACGATGCTGTTCCTCGCCCTGATGCCGCTGTCGTCGGCGTTTTTCAACTACATCATCCCGTTACAGATCGGCGCCCGGGACGTGGCGTTTCCGCGGCTCAACGCCTTCAGCTACTGGGTGTTCCTCCTCGGTGGTCTGCTCCTGAACGCCAGCTGGTTCGTGGGGCCGCTGTTTCATGCCGGCATGCTGAGCGTCGCGCCGGACGGCGGCTGGTTCGCCTACGCGAATCTGACGGAGCGTCAGTTTTCCCCCGGGCCGAACATCGATTTCTACCAGCTGGGCGTCCAGATACTCGGCATCTCGTCGCTTGCGGCGGGGTTCAACTTCATCGTCACCATCCTGAACCTGCGGGCGCCCGGGATGACGATGATGCGCCTGCCCGTGTTCGCGTGGATGACGCTCGTCACGCAGTTCATTGTCATTACGGCGTTCCCGGTCCTCACCGTCGTGCTCCTCTTGTTGATGTTCGATCGTCTGTTCGGCGCGCATTTCTTCCTGGCCAGTGCTGGCGCAACGCCCCTCCTGTGGCAGCACCTCTTCTGGATTTTCGGCCACCCCGAAGTGTACATCCTGATCCTGCCGGCCATGGGGATCGTGTCCGAGGTGTTGCCGACGTTCGCGCGCAAGCCGCTGTTCGGCTACACGGTGATCGTCTATTCGGGCGTGCTGATCGGGTTCATGGGCTGGGGCGTGTGGAGCCATCACATGTTCGCAGTGGGCCTCGGGCCCATCGCCGACTCGGCGTTCGCGGCAACCACGATGCTCATCGCAATCCCCACCGGGGTGAAGATCTTCAACTGGATCGCGACCCTATGGGGCGGGGACATCCGCGGCACGACCGCGCTGTTCTTCGCGGTCGGCTTCATCGCGATGTTCATCATCGGCGGCCTTTCGGGCGTCTCGCACGCGTCGCCGCCGGCGGATCTACAGCAAACGGACACGTACTACGTGGTGGCGCACTTCCACTACGTGCTGTTCGGCGGCAGCGTCCTGGGCCTGTTCGCCGGCATCTACTACTGGTGGCCGAAGATGACGGGCCGGCTCTTGAACGAGCCCCTGGGCAAGTGGCACTTCTGGCTGCAGCTCGTCGGGATGAACCTCGCGTTCTTTCCGATGCACTTGATCGGCCTCCTCGGCATGCCGCGTCGCGTCTACACCTATGCCCCCGAGCTCGGCGTGGGCGCCCTGAACCTCGTCTCGACGATCGGCGCGTTCCTCATCGCCGTCTCGATTCTGGTGTTCCTCTTCAACGTGTGGCGCAGCGCGCGGCATGGGCAGATCGCACCGAACGATCCGTGGGGCGGCGCGACGCTCGAGTGGAGCATCCCATCGCCGCCGCCCGCCTACAACTTCTCGGTCATTCCCACGGTCACGAGCCGGATGCCGCGGTGGCAGACGGAACACCACCAGCCGATGCAGGATCCCCCGGCTGGACCGCCCGCGCCGATCCACGTGCCCGGAGGATCGCGGTGGCCGCTGGTGGCGGCGTGCGGGCTGCCGGTGATGGCGCTCTCGGTCCTGACGCACACGCTGTGGGTGGTGTTCCTGGGGGCCGCGATCCTGCTCTTCGCCATCTACCGCTGGGCCTTCGAGCCCTTGGAGGGCTGAGCCATGACACACGCCGCCCCATCCCCCGCCATGGCGCACCCGACCAGCATGGGAATCGACAATCGCAAGATGGCCTTCTGGGCCTTCATCGGCTCGGAGTGCCTGCTGTTCGGCTCGCTCATTTCCACCTACCTGGTCTATAAAGGAAAGAGTGTCGTCGGACCGTACCCCCACGACATCCTCAACATCCCGCTGACCTCAGGCAGCACGTTCGACCTGCTGATGTCGAGCCTGATGATGGTGTTGGCGCTGGCGGC
>WNFQ01007239.1_pt1 | contig 13573 bp, 10 predicted proteins | sample 5400171 | NCBI WGS metagenome assembly WNFQ01 (sample SAMN13153356, study PRJNA577476) | soil metagenome | isolation source: 20 cm soil under Madrone tree | place: USA:California | collected 2016-06-14
CACCGGCAGCGCCACGCTCACCATAATCAACCCGATGGCGAGCGTCATCACCATCTCAACTAACGTTAAGCCAAGCTCGTTGCGGCGAAAGGATCCGCGCCGTGGACTCATGGATGACCCCAAAGATTCATTCCGATTCAGCCACACCGGAAAGGTAGCGTATTATCCTAATCGATTGAGCGGAAAGCAACTCTCCTCTCGCACTAGTAGTTGCAGAACTGTCGATTGGTACTCGTTGGACTTCGAACCCACGTCCGCCTGCTTTGGATAGTAACTAGCGGCTTTCCGCCCCGCCATCAGGCCCCCGTTTACTTTCCCGCGGTGGGAAGCCGATCCGCCTCATTTTCATACAGATATGTGAGATTCAAATGCAGGAGGCGCCGCAACCCGTCAGCGGCCTGGGACGGTTATCCGGGTGTCGATGTAGATATAGCGGTTGTTGTTAGATTGCGCCCGCTGTCTGCGCACCACGAGCTTACGCTGCTAAAACGGGAGCAAGACTCCCGCACTCCAAAGTATTAGAACGCCTGGCCTCTTCCTCTCAACTGATTCGCTCCGTGCGTCCAATTGCCACCAGTGCCCGCCCCAAGTATCATTAACCATTCATGCCGCCAGCCCCGCTTCATCTGTCCGCACGAATCCTCCGAGCCTTCCGCCTCGCCTTGACAATTGCAGTTTTTCCGGTCGCCGCCTCCGCGCAATCTAATGAGATTCTTCCGCTCGACCAAGTCCGAGCGGGCATGCAGGGCTACGCTTACACCATCTTCGCCGGCGACCAGGTTGAAAAGTTCGACCTCGAGGTAATCGGAGTGATGCCCAATTTTCTTGGGCCTCGCCAATCCATCATCCTCGTCCAACTCAAAGGCCCCAAGGTCGAGCGCACCGGCGTCGTCGCCGGCATGAGCGGCAGTCCCGTCTATCTCGACGGCAAACTCGCCGGCGCTCTTTCCCTCAAGCTCCCCGCCATTTTCGCCAAAGATCCCATCGCCGGCGTAACGCCAATCGAAGACGTCATCCATCCGCCCGCGCAAACGAGCGTGCTATCTTCAGCAACAACGCAACCGTTCCCGGTCGACGGCTCCTCCCTGCAAAAAACGGCTCCAGCCTTCGCTCTCCCCTCCAGCTCGACTCTCGCGCCCATCGAAACGCCGCTCGTCTTCTCCGGCTTTCAATCCGCCACTGTGCAGCAATTCGCGCCGCAAATCCAAAGTTATGGCTTCGTCGCAGCGCAAGGGGGCACCTCCGCGCCCGGCCCGGAAGACGGTCACCTCGTTCCGGGCGACATGGCCGGCATGGTCCTCGTCCAAGGCGACGCCTCCATCTACTCCGCGTGCACCGTCACCGCCGTGCAAGCCGAGCGCGTCTTTCTCTGTGGCCATCCCTTTCTGAATCTTGGCGAAGTCCAGATCCCCATGGCGCGCAGCCGCGTGCTCACCACGCTTTCCTCCGACCTCGCCTCCACTAAAATCGTCAACATCGGCGGCTCCATCGGCACCATCACCGGCGACCATCTCACCGCCGTCACCGGCAAGCTCGGCGCTCCTCCGCCTATGATTCCTCTTGACCTCGCGGTCGCCACCAAGCTCGGCGAGAAAAAAATGCATTTCGACATCATCAATCATCCCAAGCTCACTCCCCTGCTCGTGGCCATCACGACGTTCAACGGTCTCACGCAAAACGCCATCTACGGTGAAGGCACCACGCTCCACCTCACCGGTGAGATTCGTCTCCGCGGCCGCACGCCAGTGCAAATCGAAAATACCTACGCTCCCGGCGATGCCCTCATCCCCGACGGCCTTCCCATCGCAGTCAGTGTGCAGAGCATCTTCGCGCGTTTATTTGTAAACACCTTCGAAGTTCCTGAGGTCGAGCGGATCGCTCTCCGCGTCGAAAGCGTTCCCGGCCGCCAATCCTTCACGATCGACAGCGCCTGGCTCGAAAAGGGCGACGCCGCTCCCGGCGAAACCTTGCGCGTCCGCGTCCTTCTGCATCCGTATCGCGGTGCGGCCCGCGTTGAAGAAACGACCGTCCGAGTCCCCGACCAAATCGCGCGCGGCGCCACGCTGCGCATCCTCGTCACTGACGGCGATACCCTCAACCGCGCTTCGCGCGGCTTCGCGTTCGGCGGCTCCAGCGGGCCCTCCGGACTCGATCAGCTCATCGCCGTCCTCAATCGCGAGCGCCGTAACGATCGACTATACGTCGGGCTATTTATGCCATCGCCCACCATCCTTTGGGAAGACAAAGAACTCCCCAACGCTCCGCTCTCTCAGATCAATGTAATCGACGGCCGCCCTGCTCCCGGCAGCGTCCAGGTCCTTCGTGAATCCCTCGCCGGCGAATCTTCCATCCCGCTAGGCGGTCCGGTTTCCGGCGTGATCTCGCTAAACCTCCAAATCCGATAAGAGCCCCAATGCCACCATTCACGAATCTCAGCATGCAATGTCATCCTGAGCGAATCCGAAAAGAATTCGCGAAGGACGGCAATGCGTTCGCCGCTCCAATGCAAATGTTCGCGCGTGTCCTTTACCTCATTGCCTTCCTCTACCTCATTTACCTCCCTTCCGCGGTCGCCGAACACACGCGCACCTGGCGCCAGGCCTCCTACGAAGATTTCCTCAAAGGCACTCGCCACGGTGTAGCCGTTCGCAGCGACGGCCGGCTCGAACTCGCGCCAAAGTTCACGCTGATCGCCGACGCGGACGCCTCGTATCTCTGGTCTCTGCGCGTCGATCCGCGAGGCACCCTCTATGCGGCGGGCGGTTCTCCCGCAAAAGTCTTCCGCTTTGATGGCAACGGGGCGGGCAAGCCAGCCACCGTTTTTGAATCCACCGATCTCGTCGCCCAAGCCATCGCCTTCGACACCAAAGGCACGCTCTACGTCGCCACATCTCCCGACGGCAAGGTCTATCGCGTCTCCGCTTCCGGCGAAAAAACCGTCTTCTTCGATCCCAAGACTAAATACATCTGGGATCTTGCCTTCGCGCCCGACGGCACGCTGCTTGTCGCCACCGGCGACAAGGGGCAAATCTTCGCCGTCTCTCCCGACGGCAAGAGCGAGCTGTCCTACGCCAGCGACGAAGCGCACATCCGGGTCCTAGCCTTTGACACGCACAACGATCTCCTCGCGGGCACTGAGCCGAGCGGCCGCATTCTCCGCATTACCCGCTCTGGCAGCAAGAACGCCCGCAAAGACAAAGGTTCACCCGCCGCTGAAGGCTTTGTTCTCTATGAAACTGCCAGGCGTGAAGTCACCGCGCTGGCTGTGGCTCCCGACGGAAAAATTTACGCCGCCGCCATCGGAGAAAAGCAGCGGCCCTCCACACCGGCCCCCACCACGGTAATCACCACGCCCCAAGGCACCACCACCATCACCGGCGGCGCAGTCGTGCTGGGCGGTCAGCCTCAGGGGCAAACGCCGTTCATCCCTTTTCCGCAACAACTTTCCTCGAGCATCTATCGCCTTTCGCCCGAAGGCGCGCCGGAAGAGCTTTGGAATTCGCGCGACGACGTTGTCTACTCGCTGGCGATCAATTCCGATGGGCGCCTTCTCGCCGGCACGGGTAACGGCGGCGCGCTTCTCGCCATCGATGGCCGCGGCGTTTTCGCGCAGCTTGCCAAGGCCGGCTCCGCACAGATCACCGGCATCGCCGCCAACTCCGCCGGCAAACTCTTCCTCTGCACCGCAAATCCCGGAAAGGTCTTTTCCGTTGGCCCCGAGTACGAGTCTGAAGGCACCTACGAATCGCACTCTTTCGACGCACAGCTTTTTTCGCAATGGGGACGCCTGGATTGGTGGGACCCTCCGCCCACGCCTTTCGACAAACCTGCCGGAAAATCTTCCGCAACGTCCGGCGCACCGCGCCTGGAATTTTTCGTGCGATCCGGCAACACCGAGGATCCAAGCAAGGAATGGTCCCGTTGGTTCGGTCCGTACTCGAAGCCAGGCAGCAGCACGGAGTGCCCACCGGCTCGTTTCGTGCAATGGAAGGCCGTGATTCACGACGGGCGGCCTGGCGACGGCATTAGCTGGGTCAGCCTCGCGTACCTTCCCCGCAACATGGCGCCGGTCATCGACGCCATTGCCATGCAGGACCCCGGCGTGCGCACACAAGCCAACATCATCATCCAGACCGGACAGCAGCCCAGCGTCAATCTGCGTCAGCCGCAAACTTCCAATCCAACCGGCGTGGTCATCACTAGCTCTCCGCCTGCGCGATTCGAACAGCCGCCGCAAGGCTTCCAGCAAAAAGGTTTTCAGTCGGTTCTGTGGGCCGCGCACGACGATAATGACGACGAGCTGCGCTTCGCCGTCTACTTCCGCGGAGAAAACGAAATCGAGTGGAAACTTCTGAAGGACAAACTCGAGCAGAAATTTTATTCCTGGGACAGCACCGCCATGCCCGACGGCGCATATTACCTCAAAATTGTGGCCACCGACGCCCCTTCAAATCCCCCCGCCCAGGCCCGCACCGCCGAGCGCGAAAGCGAGCGCTTCGTCGTGGACAACACCCCACCGGTTATCGAGAACCTCCACGCGGATGCATTCAACCGATGCACGGGAGTCTGCGGGGATACAAATGTCATCATCAAGTTCACGGCTCGCGATGCTACCAGCAGCATCGAGCGCGCTCAATACAGTCTCGATGGCGGCGACTGGATCATCGTCGTACCGACCAATGCAATCAGCGATGCCCCTGAGGAGCACTACCAATTTACTGTCGGCTTCGAGTGGAAGGCCGGAGATCCCAACAAGGAACACATCATCGCCGTCCGCGCCTACGACCATTTCGAAAACGTCGGCAGCGCCAAAACCACCATAACCATTCCCGCCGCAAAGCCCTAAGCACGGGCAGGAATTCGACTAATTTTCAGCGTTATGAAACAGGCGGTGTCATCCTGAGGGCATCCGACAAGGATGCCCGAAGGACCTCAACTGCGGCTAAATTGTTCCGAAGCAGGCAGGCGTTCGCAGCCGCGGCTCGTGCGCTCGCGCACCGCTCACGGCGTATGGTATTTCTCAATCTCCGCGCCAAACCCGATCCGCCCATCCCCATAAGGCTCATTCCGCACGTGTACAACCCGCGCCTCACAACGCGTCTCTTGTGGTTTTGTGCCGGTCACTTCCGCCGGCATGCGCAGCGTGCAATCGATCGGCATGCCAACCTGCAGCGGCGCCGAGGACGCAAAGAAAAATCCGCCCCGCGAAATATTGATGGCTTCGGTGAAATGCTCGCTCGCGTCTGAGGCCAGATTGATCGCGCGAAAGCGCAGCGAAGTGCGAATGCTGTAGCGGGCGATCTGGCGGCGTTCTGAACCCATAACTTTCTCTTCCGTGCCAGGAAGGAATACGCGTTCCTCCGGCCCGAGAGGGTATTCATCAGCCTAACAGAGCTACTCGGCCGGTCAAGTAACAACCTTTCGCAAAGCTTTCACAAAACCCTCAGTACGGCAGTGTGGTACTCGCGCCTTCTCTTGCCCTTCGCGAGCCGCGGAGCTATGCAATAATGGGCCGGTCGTAGCGGGTCATCCACTTGAGCGCAACCACGCCCACCTCCGCCTACACGCACCTCACCTGGCAAGCCATTCTCGATGCCCACGCCCGCATAGGTCCGCGCATCCACCGCACCCCGGTGCTCACCTCCGCGTCGCTTGATGCCATCACGGGGGCGCGCCTATTCTTTAAGTGCGAAAATCTGCAAAAGACCGGCTCTTTTAAGATTCGCGGCGCCAGCAACGCTATCCTGTCGCTCACCGAAGAAGAAGCCGCAAAGGGCATTGTCACGCAGTCGAGCGGCAATCACGGTGCCGCGGTGGCCTGCGCTGCCACATGGCGTGGTGTTCCCGCCTTCATCGTAATGCCCAAGAACGCCCCGCAGGTGAAAGTCCGCGCCATCGAAGCCTACGGCGGGACAATCACCTTCTGCGAACCCAAAGTCTCTTCGCGCAACGAAGTTTGCGCCCGAGTCCAATCGGAAACCGGCGCCGCGCTGATTCATCCGTTCGACAACGATCAAATCATCGCCGGGCAAGCCACCGCCGCCAAGGAATTGTTCGAAGAAATCTCGGACCTCGACGCGGTGTTCACCCCAGTTAGCGGTGGCGGGCTGCTTAGCGGAACCTGTCTCGGCGCCAAGGGCCTGCTCCCAGGCGTCCTCGTCTTTGGCTGCGAGCCGGAGCGCGCCGACGACGCTTACCGGTCGCTCAGCAGCGGCACGTTGCAATCTCTGGAGTCGAGCGACACCATTGCCGACGGCCTGCGCGCATCGCTCGCCCCCAGAACCTTCGCCATCCTGCGCGACAATGTCGAACGCATCCTGCTGGCTAGCGAAGAAGAAATCATCGCCGCCATGCGCACCGTTTGGGAACGCATGAAAATTATCATCGAGCCGTCTTCCGCCGTAGCCATCGCACCGCTGCTGAAGCCGGACGCCGTGGCAAGCCTCGCGCTGCCCGCCCGCGCCGACGGCACCCCACCAAGACTCGGCGTAATCTTCTCCGGCGGCAACGTCGACCTCTCTTCGCTGCCGTTCTAAGTTTGCACGCTAAGGCCGGATCGATTCTCCGTGCCACAGGCCATCCGTCAAACCGTTACTTGCGTTGGGCCCAGGCGAGGCCATCGGGTCCCTTGCCTGTCGCGATGTACCCATCGATTTCCAGCCTCTTCAAGTCCACGACCCCCACTTTGTCCTTGCCGCTGACCGCTACGTAAGCGCGTGAGCCATCGGGCACGATGAGGATTCCTGCGGAGCCCCCACCGAAATCAAGGCTCGTGACTTCCCTATGGCTAACGGCATCCAGAATCACCAGATTCGCACCAGATGAGCCGGAGGGTCCGCCGGAGACCAGCACGCGCTTGCCATCTGGGGTGAACTTCAAACGATTGCCCCTCACCGGAATCGGGAAAGTCTGCGCCGCTTTCTTGGTCGCAACGTCAATGATAGTGACCGTTCCCTCCTGAGCGTTCGCGGCCCAGATTTCCCTGCCGTCTGGCGAGAGGTCGAATCCTTCAGCGCCTCGGCCCGCAGCGACGTTTGTTATCCGCCAAGTTTTCCTCGGGATACCACCCGTCGGGCCCGACCCGGGCGGCGGACCGCCAGGAGGCGGTGTCGCACCCGGAGGAGGGCCGGGACTTGGAGCGGAGACTTGTTCGATGATGCTGATAGTTCCGGAGCTGACGTTGGAAGTGAAAACACGATCGAGCGCTGCGGACACGACGACCATGTGTGTTCTGTCCTGCCCGGTGCCTATCAACCAATCGACACTTTGCGTCGCTGGGTCGTAACAGCCGACAACCTTATTCGTTTCCGCCGTGAAATACAGTTTGCCGCCGGCGAAGGCCAATCCATGCGGGGAATGCAGTGCGCCGAGATCAATGGGCGGCAAAGCCTTTTGAGCGGTCAGATCGGCTACCGAGATGGTGTGGAGAGCGCTGTCCGAACCTCCGTAATTGGAAATGTACGCATATTTGCCGTCCGGCGAGGATTCCACTTCATGCGGATCCGGTCCCGCAGGCACGCGACCCACGATCTTTAGCGACGCAGGATCGACAATCGCCAGCGTATTGTCGTCTTTCTCCAGGACAAGCAAAGCCGGCTTGGGCGTTTGCGCGCCGACAGCGCTCGCCACTAACACCAAAAGGCTCAAACGTCCCAGGCGGGAAATCCAGATATGTTTTGAATTAATCATCACGACCCCTGTTTTGGCAACTCAGGCTTGGCCAAATGTTGCTCGACGTTGGGAGGGAGCGATTTGATGCGCTTAATGTAAGCGGCGACGGTCCACAGTTTTTTGTCCGAGTCCCGCTGGCCATTCGCAAACATGCCGGAGAGTCGTATGCCATGCTTGGCGACCCAAAAAATTTGCGCTTCCGTGTACTCCGTCCCGGTCAGAGGAAGCTGCGGAATGGGCGGATACAAGACGTCTCCTAAATCCGGCTTGCCAGGAGTCCCGTGGCATCCCGCGCACTCATTGAGGTAAATCTTTCCGCCGGCGATTAGATTTTCATCCGTCGGCGCCACTCGGTTGGGCATCTCCGGCGCACGCCGGCGTACGGCTTGCCCGCGGCCTTGTTCTCCTCCAGGAAAGCGCGAAGTTGCGTGCTGGCGTCTAGCAGCCGGGTCCACTGCTCATAATAGAGCGTGACTGGGAACCGCCCCAGACCGTAGACGCTAACGCCCCCCTTTTCACCGACGCGGAAGTCGAGTTGACCGGTGCGGCGGCTGCCTCCTTGCTTTTCTAGCTCCGCCAGACGGGCTTTCAACTCTTCATAAGACGGCTCAGCCATAAGACCTCCTCAGATGTAAATGAGGGGCGATTATACCCAAGCGTGGGTGGTATAGAGATGAGGAATTGTGAGTAACGCGATGCGCGCGTTCAAACCGCTTCGAGAACTCGGTCCTAAATTTGCCGAGAGCAAGTATGCGGGTGAAAGCCGTTCCCTCAGGCGCGTAGGGTGCCTGAAATGAACAGCTTGTGCGACGACCGTGTTTAGCTCCCCGTTGGGGCAACCGTTGCGGGCTGCTGCAGGCGGAACTCCAAGAGAGTTTCGCTTGGGACTTTCACCTGCTGGCCACGAGTGAGCACCTGCACGGCTCCCCCGGCTCCCGCGCCGACGCCCGCACCAATCGCTGCACCCTTACCGCCTCCGGCGATTGCCCCGATGATCGCTCCCAGGGCCGCGCCGCCGCCAACTTTTTCCGCGGTGTTCTTGCCGCGCCCTTTGCCCTGCAGCGTGTAATCGCTGCTGACCACCGGATAGTCACGGCCATCGATTACCATCCGCGTCAGCTCAAGTTGCAGCTCGGAGCTGCCAGCGATATGGCCGGCTTCCTTGGCTTCGGCCAGGCGTCCGTAGACGTCAGTGCCCTTGCGAGCCACCAACATTCCATTCACGGTCACATCGGTTTCGAGGCTAGCGTGGAAGATGTCGCCGACATGGTTTTTCGACGAGTCGACGCCGTCAATCATGCGCACCAAAATGCTTTCGCCCGCGGGAATCGTGACGGTGCCGCGCGCGGTAAGAGGCTGCGCCTGAGCAACCGGCGCTGGAGCCGGAGCATACGACGGAGCGGCAACGGCGTTGCCGCCACGCGTGAAGGTCAATGCCACGACATCGTTGACGCTAAATGCCTCCACGTTGCCGTTGACTTCAAAACGCAACACGGCTTGCGTGCCGCCGAGATAGCGGCCCTGCAGCACGCGTCCATCCCTCAATTCCAATGTATCGGCTGCGGCGATCACGACAAACAAGAGACCCAGGGCGGCTGTGGCAACAAAACGCACGAAACGCTTCATTGTGATTCCCCTCCCGGCATAATGCGCGAGGTATTCCGCGTACCTTTACCCGCCTAGTCAAGCAAACTGCGACCAGGGATCGCAACCCTCGCGGTAGTCATTCTAGTGCTTTTGATGTCGCGACGGGCCCAGAAGATGTATTTATTGGGTTGATTGGAAAATCCGGCGGGTTATGTCTGCCATCAATGCGGCGCTGTTTTTGGACTCCGCCAAGCCGCGCACCAGAATCACCAGGACGAACGGGCGCGGCGCATATACAATCGCCGCGTCGTGATGGATCTTCGGGAGCTCCCCGGTCTTATGGGCTACCCGTGTACCAGCGGGGAGTCCGGCGGGAATCGCCTCGTTGAATTTTTGGCGCGCCAGGATCTCAACCATTTGGCGCGACGAATCCGGGTCGACGGCCTGGCCTTTGGCGATAGCTTCAAGGAGGACCAGCAAGCCGCGCGCAGTAGTGGTGTTGTTCATTCCCTTCTCGTAGGCTTTGTTGTCTTCCACCCCGCGCAGCACGGTCATGCCGTCAGCGTGAAGCGCGTGCACCGTTGCGCGGATATTATCCGCGCCGAGTCTTTCCACCAGAAGATTGGTGGCCAGATTGCTGCTGACGGTCATCATCAGCTCGCAAAGTTGGCTCAGCGTACGGGTCTGCCCCACCGCCTTGTACAGATCGGTTTCGGAATCATCGGCGGGATTGAGCATATAGATCGAGCCGTCGGCCAAACTGCGAAATTCATTTTTGACAATCAGCGGCTCGTCGAGCTTTAGCTTGCCCTCGCGCACCTGAACAAACAGCTCGATCATCACCGGAATCTTCATCGTGCTGGCGGCATGGAAAACATCATCGGCGCGCGAGAACCATTCCGTCTTGCCGTCGAGGGTGCGAAACGCGACGCCAACATCCGCGCCGCTTTTCTGAATGCGAGTTAGGATGTCGGCCGCAAGTTGTTCATCAACGAGCTTTGCGGCGGCCTCCGCAGCTCCGCTGGACGGGGCAGCAATCTGTCGATACTGGGCGAATACAGGTGGACAGCAAGAAAGCGTGAAACCTAAAAGCAGGGCCAGAGAATGCCGGAGAGTCATGGCAACGGATATTGCCCGAACCCTGCCCGCAAGACAACTAAGAGCAAAACGCAAAAGGCCCAGGCCGAACCGGCCCGGGCCCTCTTGCGTTACGTTGTTGCAGGATCGCGTTGGGAATGCGGTTAGAACCTGCGGCGCGCGTCGTCAGCTTCCTCTGCCAAGCGCTTGAGTACCGCGACGATTCCAGTACTCTTGTTGTTTGCTGGATCGATGAAGAGCCCGTCGTCGACGAAGCTCTGAACCGCGGACATCGCGCCCCCACCACCGGCTTCGCTCGTAGGACGAATAATGGACACGGGTCCGAACTTCGACTCCAGGAAGAATGTTGGTTCCGGCATGATCAGGTTGGTCTGGAATAGATCGGCAACGGTTTCGCCGCCGCCTATTGAGCCGGTCGCACCAGTGGTGGGATCGACCCCGCTATTGAGCGGGGGGAAGGTAAGGTTGCCGTCGGTGATGTTAGGCGCGTTTGCGGCTTTGTCGTGCCAGACCTGGAAGTGCATGGTTTCGCTCGGGCCGATGGCGAGAAGGACCCGCAAAACTTCCAGATTGGTTACTTTCTGAGCCAGCGTCGGGTAAAGGCTAGTGCCTCCCTGCTCGATAAATCCAAAATGGAATCCCGCAGTGTTCGCAATGGCCTGAAGGTGATTGGGAATCGTGCCGTCCGAGTTGAGTGCGGCCTCGGCATCGGTCTGCGGAATAGCAGTGTGCGGCGCCTTGGCGAGATCGGGCACGGCATTCTCGAATTTGCCTCCGAAGTCGGGATTCTGGTTCGCACTGCGATAACGCGTCCACCAAGTCGTGTCAACGGTCAACCGCGTTAGATTCGTGAGCCGTCCAGTCTGCGGCACTCCTGTCACCCTACTGGGCGGCAGAATCGCAAAGTGACTTAGGTCGATGGGTTGGGCGCCTTTTGATTGCAGATAGTTGTTCAGGAATCGATGATGGCTGATCTCGTCATCTGTATTGTCCGCGATGTATTGGGGCATGTCGCCATCGAGGACCTGGAGTGCAGTAACGTAGCCTGAGGCAAGGCCCGTGCTGATTGCCTTGCCATTGAGTTGCAGATCGATCCCAGATAGACCTATGGAGCTGGGCACGTTCGGAGTCGGTCCGCCGAGTTCAGCGTATTGAATCCACAGATCGGCTTCGACCTGTTCCAAGGCGCTGAGAAAAGTCAAAATGGCGATATCACCCTTGGTGACCGGGGCATGGTCTTCAGCTTCGGCGAAGGCAGCCGGACTGGAAACCAGTCCCACTCCCGCAGTCATCGCACCTGCCGCCACCATGCCATTCTTCAAAAACGACCGCCGATTATTGCGGCCGCTGAATACAGTTCCGTCTTTCTTCATCTCTTTCTCCTTTTCAAGAGTTGCATCGAGTGTTCCAAACGGGCGTTCGCACACCCGTACACCGGCCAGAGCGACGCTGGGTAACGCAATCAGCCCGTCGCCAGCGTTCACTGTAGGGTTGTCAGGGATGCGTGGTGTCACAGCGAAGTCAAGTTGCTGTCAGCAGAGCGCACTATTTGTGTCCATGCAAAACGGCAGGTTTATCGCACACTAGCGCTTTGCGCCGCAACGTTATATCCGTCAACTTCCAGGACCGCGCCTTTGCCGTTCAGATCCGTGGGGTCATAGCTGGCGGCGACTTCGCGCTCTTCTCCTGGCAGCAGCGAAAAATAATTGTCCGACCAGAAAATGGGCGTCAAATCCTCTCCGCCTTTTCCTTTTGTAACGCTCAGATGCACCATGAACGCGATGCCGCCGCTCGGATTGCGCACGGACACGCGGACACCTGCCTTGCCGCCCTGCTCTTCCCTCGAAGTCTTAACCTCCAGCTTCACTTCGGGCAGCGTGTTCAGGCCGGTCAGATCGCCGAAATCCGCTTGCGGCGTATACACCGTGTCTTTTTTGTGCTTCCAATCCAAAACATCCGGCTTCGTCGATAACCAATAAAAATTGTCGCTGAGCTGCTTGCCTGCAGAGTCGTGCAATTGCAATCGCAAAAAATACGTCGTCGTTAAGCCCTCGACTCTCGGCAAATCGAATGCCTTCGTGCTGCTGTCCGGCGCAACATTCATCGTCCCCTCGCGGGAACCTTTTTCCGCTGCGTCGAGGTTGTACAGCTTGGCGCTCACTTTCACGCTCTTGACCGCTTCGTACGTGCTGTTTACCACCGCCACGGAATTGTCGTCATACGAATACTGCACGTGAATCGGCTCCATGGCTTTCTTGGTACCGAAGTAGCCGCCCGCGGGCACCAGGTAATAGTCATACAGATGCCAGATCAACGACGGCCAGGCATTGTTCAGCATCCACTGAATCACTCCCGTCGCGGTGTACTTGTTGCGCCCGTAAGCCTCGAACATCGCGCGCTCGCCGTCGTACGTCACCGCTTGCGCCTTGCGCAGGTAATCGTCGAGCGAAGTCGCCGTACCATAGCGGCGGTTCAACCCATCGGTGAACACATTGACCGTCGTGAACCGTTCCCCTCCCGCATGGAAATTCCAGACATCATCGATCGGCCACAAATGTTCTTTGGGGATGAAGCGCTCGAGCGATTCGCGCGGCGGAATCGCCGGTCCCGGACTGGTCTCCGTGTTGTATCCGTACGCCCCGCCGGCCTTACTGTCGGTAAGCCAATAAACCGGTGGCACGTACTCGTAAGGCCCGGTCATTTTTACTCCAGAGTCGCCTGTCACCGTGGTCGCCGTTGCGCTAGCCGACGAAATCGATGGATTCGGCCACTGCAGCTCCTTCAGGATCGCGAGATACATTTTCTCCACGTTCGCCGGTGGCGGCCCGTCGCTTCCATACAGCCACACAAAAACGCTGGGATGATTGCGGAGAATGCGGATCTGGCTGCGCAGCGATTCCGCGGCGATTTTGTGCTGCTCTTCCTTCCAGTTGCTCCATTGCTCCCAGGCGTCGCAGCAAGTCCATCCCGGCATCACCAAAATTCCCAGTCGATCGGCCTTCTCGTACAACTCCTCGCGGTCAATGCGTCCTTCCAGCCGAATGGTATTCAAGCCCATGTCGCGAACGTAATTCAGATCGGCGTCCAGCCGCTTGGAAGACCAGCGCAACAGGAGGTCCGGCGCCCACGCCGCTCCGCGAATCAAAATCTTGCGGCCGTTGACCTTGAACAGACGGTAGCCCTTGTCGGTTAGCTCGGAGGTGACTTCGCGCACTCC
>WNFQ01002802.1_pt1 | contig 13570 bp, 8 predicted proteins | sample 5400171 | NCBI WGS metagenome assembly WNFQ01 (sample SAMN13153356, study PRJNA577476) | soil metagenome | isolation source: 20 cm soil under Madrone tree | place: USA:California | collected 2016-06-14
ATGTTCGTAAGCGAATGCGAAAGCGCGCTCTCAGGCGCGGTCAAACCGGAAAGATGTTCGCCGAACGTTTTGAACTGGGTCAGAGCGAGGTTCAACTCGGAATTTTCGTCCGTGATACGATTGAGATTTTGCGCTGTTTGCTGAAGGTCTTTCATCGTGTTGGTCGCTTCGGCTGCGACCGGCTTGATCACTTCCAGCATCTTCGCCGCGGCTTCACCCAGCTCTGGAGTGCGTTCTCCGGCGAAACTCTCGCCATCTTTGGCACGGCCGGAGGCTTCGGTCCCCTGTGTTATATCGATGGCCATGTCGCCTAGCAGTCCGAGTTGCATCAACCGCGTCTTGGCGTCGCGATACACCCGTGCACTCTTGTCCACCTGCACATCGACACGCACTTCAAATCGGGGTTTGCCCGGGGTGGGACTTGGGCCAGGAGTCGCATTCGCCTCCGGTGGATTAATGGTCGCTGCCGCTGCTTCCGCCTGCTTTTCTTCTTCGGGAGTCACAGGCGAATACAGTTTTTGCACCTGGCCAATCTTGCGTCCCGCCAGCATCACCGGCGCGCCTTGTTTAATTCCGGCCGCGTTATCGAAGTAAATCTTATAGGTCACCAGCGGCCGGAACAATCCGGGTGCGCCGAGCAAAACCAAAAGGAACGCCACCACCGCGATCGTGCCGATCACGAGCAGGCCGGTCATAATTTCATTTTTTTGTAATTGCATCGAGGCTGCCTTCCAGAATCGGACCTTCAGTGCTCCCGCTTACAAACTGGGCGACCACCGGATTTTTGGATTGCTTGAATTTTTCGGTCTCGGCTTCTTCAATGATTTTTCCTTGGTACAACATAGCCATGCGCGTGGCGATGCGAAAGGCGCTGCCCATTTCATGCGTGACCGTGATGGACGTCACTTTCGATTTCTCGCTGAGGCTAATGATCAATTCGTCGATCACTGACGCAATGACCGGGTCAAGCCCAGCCGACGGCTCGTCAAGCAGGAGCAATTCGGGCTCGAGCACGAGCGCGCGCGCCAGGGCTATGCGCTTTTTCATGCCGCCGCTGAGTTCCTCTGGCAGCAGGTCCTTGGAATCCTTCATGCCCACAAGTTCCAGTTTTTCATCGACAACCTTGTCAATCTCTTCGCGTGATTTGTCCGTGAGCTCTTCGAGCGGCAGGGCAACGTTGTCGCGCACCGTGCGCGAGCTCAGCAGGGCCGAGTACTGATAGACCATGCCAATGTGCTGTCGCACCGCCTGAAGCTTCCGGCGCGGGAGCCGGCTAATTTCAAAACGTTTGAAAAAAATCGAGCCTGAATTGGGCCGGAGGATGCCGAGAATCAGGCGTAATATCGTACTTTTGCCACTCCCGCTTTGGCCCATGATCACCAAACGCTCCTGCGGCTCGACCGTGAGTGAAAAGCCATCGAGCACTTTTTTTTCTTCAAATTGCATGCACACATCGCGCAACTCGACCATGTGCGTTGGCGTGGTCATGTCGGGAAGAATACAGTGTAAACAATGTTATAGAGTGTATCGAAGCCGATCACTACAGTGATGGCAGTAACGACACTCGAAGTGGTCGATGTGCCAACGCCGGCCGCGCCGCCTTTCACAGTCAGCCCGCGGTAACACGCGATCGCGGCGATAAGCAGCCCGAACAGAAAGCTCTTCAAAATACCGGTGATAATGTCGCGAATGAGCAATGAATCTTTCACGAGGTCGAGAAAATAGGGGAAGGCGATGCTGAAATACGCTTTGCAGATCAAACTGCTTGCGAAGACTGCCGCGATATTCGAAACCGTGGAGAGACATGGCATTAGCAGAAACAGCGCAAGCATGCGCGGCGCGACCAGGAAACGCAGCGGGCCGATGCCCATTGCTTCAATGGCTTCGACTTCTTCGGAAACCTGCATGGTCCCCAATTCCGCAGTAAATGCCGCGCCGATGCGCGCTGCGAGCATGATTCCCGTGAGCAAGGGCCCAAGCTCTCGTGTAAAAGCGATCGCGACCAATCCAGGAATCAACCGTTCTGTTCCAAACCGTTGCAACTGATAGCCGGTGAGCAGCGCCATCGTGAGTCCGAGGAAAAACGACACCAGTGCCACCAGTGGCACAGAGTCCACACCGGCGCGTTGCGTGTTCCGGAAAAAACTGGCGGCGCGAAACGGCACACGCCCCTGCTGGATGCGCTCGAATGTCTCTTGGAACGTATTCACGATAAACCAGAAGACGCTGCCCACTTCGCCGAGAAACTTGCGCGAGAGATGACCGATTCCCTGGGCAACCAAAACGGGCGATTCAGCGTTTGCCATGGCGGGCAAAGGTCGCCTTAGTTCCCGACAGGGAAAAGAGCAAAATTCGGTGCGTGAAAGCGATGCGAGGGCGCATCGCACTCCAAAGCACTTCCTGCGAAATTTCCAGGAAAGCTCATTCTGTTTTCGCGACAGCTCGCCACGGGACGAGTCCGTCCGCCGGCGGACTTTGGGAGTGCGTGCGCGTCCTCGCGCCGCTTTGATTTGATGGGAATATCAATAAGATCGGTGGCTATTCTGGATAACCTGGCGGTCGCTTATGAAATGGGTTTCAATAACGAATTGCTTCTTTGTCATCGCGCTATTTAGTGCCGGGGCGCCGGCGTTCGGCGAGGAGCAACAAACGCCCGCACACGCCGTAAGCGGCGCGCGCCAAGTTGATCAGCGAAAAATGCAAAACGAAAAATTTGGACTCGTGATCCACGGCGGCGCCGGAACCATCGACCGCGCCAACATGACGCCCGAAAAAGAGCGTGAATATCGCGCGGGACTGGAACGCGCGCTGGCGGCTGGTTACGACATTCTGAAACGCGGCGGATCGAGCCTCGAGGCGACGGAAGCAGCCGTACGTGTGCTCGAGGACGACCCACATTTCAACGCGGGCAGAGGTTCAGTGTTCACGAGCGCTGGCACGAACGAAATGGATGCAGCGATCATGGACGGGAAAACGCTTGCTGCCGGTGCCGTCGCTTCGTTGAAACACATCAAAAATCCCATCAGCCTCGCCCGGCTTGTCTTGGAGAAATCCGGGCACGTAATGATGGATGGCGAAGGCGCAGAAGCGTTCGCCAAAGAGAACGGAATTGAACTGGTGGACCAGAAGTATTTTTTCACCCAAGAGCGATGGGACGCTTTGCAGAAGATTAAAGCCGCCGAGAAACATCGGACCGGCGGCGCAGGCAAAGCGGTTCTCATTACCGATCAAGATCGACACGGAACCGTGGGCGCTGTCGCGCTGGACAAGAATGGAAATCTGGCCGCAGCAACCTCAACTGGCGGCACTACAAATAAGCGACCAGGGCGCGTGGGCGATTCGCCAATCATTGGCGCAGGAACCTATGCCAACGATGCGACATGCGCTGTCTCCGCGACGGGCGACGGCGAGTATTTCATTCGGGCTTCAGTCGGCCATGATATTTCGGCATTGATGGAATATCGGGGAAGGCCGCTGAAGGAAGCAGCCCAAGCCGTTCTCGACAAGGTCGGGAAACTTGGCGGGACCGGTGGACTGATCGCAATCGATCGTGAGGGCAACATCGCCTTGCCCTTCAATACCGCGGGAATGTATCGCGGGTATGTCGATCCAAACGGCAAGTTTGTCGTGGAGATTTACAAATGAGTCGCGATTCGTTGAAGCGTTGAATCGTTGAAGCGGGAAACGAATTGTCATTCTGAGCGAAGCGAAGAATCTCTGATTAGTTGGGCAACTCTAAGGCGACAATCAGAGATGTTTCGCTTCGCTCAACATGACAGGATAGGCTTGCCCGCTTCAACGTTTCAACGATTCCCATGCTCCCGCCGTTCGCCGTCGTTATTCCCTGCTTCAATGAAGAAGCGCGCATTGGTGAAACGCTCCGGGTTACGCTCGATTATCTCGCCGCCAACGCACCCGAAAGTGAATTGATCGTGGTAAACGATGGCTCAACTGATGCAACTGCGGCCATCGCGCGTGAAAGATTAGAGTCCGCGAAGATCGCGACGCGTTTGCTGGAAAATTTTCCAAATCGCGGAAAGGGGGCCGCGGTTCGTTCCGGATTGCTCGCCGCCCGAGAACCAATCGGGCTTTTTTCTGACGCGGACCTTTCCACGCCCATTGAAGAGACGCCGAAACTGATCGAGCCAATTGCAAACGGCGAAGTCGACATTGCTTTCGGGTCGCGCGCGCTTGATCGCAGTTTGATCGGCATTCACCAACCTTGGCGGCGAGAACAAGGGGGCCGTGTTTTCAATCTGCTCGTGCGCGTCGCCACTGGCCTGCCGTTTTGGGATACGCAATGCGGATTTAAGGCGTTTCGGCTCGACGTCTGCCGACCGATTCTGGAGACCGCGCGGGTCAATGGTTTCGCGTTTGACGTCGAGCTACTTTTTCTCGCGCACCGCGCTGGATTGCGCATTCGGGAAATTCCGGTCCGCTGGAATCACGCCGAAGGAAGCAAAGTCCAGTTTTTCAAGGATAGCTTGCGAATGTTGCGTGAAGTGATTGCGCTGCGAAATAAAACTAACGCGATGTCATCCTAAACGAAGTGAAGGACCTCTCGCAGGCTGTTCGATCACGCTAGTTGGCTTGTGTGCCCCAAACTCCGCGGGTGAAATCCCTCGCCGTCTGCACGGTTCGGGATGACAAGCCGCCACGCTTTTCTTTCTAGCCGCGCTGTCTAAATTGAATCTGCCGCGCCTCGCGGTTTTGTTTACATGCAGTCCTTCCAATTTCATTCCGCGGTAACACGGTGGTTCGAGCAGACATTTGGATCACCGACCGAACCGCAAGTGCGCGGCTGGCCGGCGATCCAATCCGGCCGGCACGTCCTGATTTCCGCGCCGACAGGCTCGGGCAAGACGCTGGCGGCATTTCTTGCTTCCCTTGACGCGTTGTTCCGCCAAGGCGTGGAGGTTGATTTGCCGGATGAAACGCAAGTGGTTTACGTCTCGCCGCTCAAAGCGTTGAGCAACGACATTCGCAAAAATCTTCAAGAGCCGCTCGCTGGAATTCGCGCGTTGCTGCACAAAGCAAATGGCCGTGACATCGATGTGCGTGCCGAAGTTCGCACTGGTGATACGACTGCCGCGCAACGCCAGGCGCTCATCAAGAAACCGCCACACATTCTCGTCACCACGCCAGAATCCCTCTATCTGCTCCTCACTTCCGAGTCCGGGCGACGGATGCTGAGCACCGTGCGAACACTGATCCTGGATGAGATTCACGCTGTCGTCGATGACCGCCGCGGAGCGCACCTTGCACTAAGCGTAGAACGTTTGGCCGCGCTAACCCGCCTTCGCCAAGGCTACGGTGGGCAGGCGGAAAATCCGCTCCAACGAATCGGCTTATCTGCGACGCAGAAACCCATCGAGGAGGTAGCTCGATTTTTGGTCGGCACTCGTGCAGTGGACAAAGCCTGCAATCCCGACTGTGAGATCATCGACATCGGCCATCGTCGCGAATTGGACTTGGCGATTGAGCTCCCGAATTCGCCGCTGGAAGCGGTGATGTCGAATGAAGTTTGGGAGGAAATCTACCGTCGGCTTGCGGAATTGATTCAAGCACACAGGACGACATTGGTTTTCGTCAACACGCGCCGGATGGCTGAGCGCGTAACGCATCACCTCAGCGAACTTCTCGACGCAGATGCGGTCACGTCCCATCACGGAAGTCTTTCTGCGAAACTGCGCTTTGACGCCGAGGATCGATTGAAACGCGGCGAATTGAAAGCGCTGGTTGCCACGGCTTCACTCGAATTGGGCATCGACATCGGCTCGGTTGATCTTGTTTGCCAGATCGGTACCACGCGCTCCATCGCCACGCTGCTCCAACGCGTTGGCCGCGCAGAGCACAAACGCGGGGGTTTGCCGAAAGGGCGCATCTTTCCCTTGAGCCGCGATGAACTCGTCGAATGCGCGGCGTTACTTCATTGTGTCCGCCGCGGCGAGCTCGATCGCCTCAGCATTCCGGAAAAGCCGCTAGATGTGCTGGCGCAACAAATCGTCGCCGCGACTTCCACCGAAGATTGGAATGAAAAGGAATTCTTCGAGCTGGTCCGTTCGGCGTGGCCGTACCGAAATCTCACGCGCGACAAGTTCGACAGCGTCGTCAACATGCTTGCGGAAGGTTTCAGCACGAAGCGCGGCCGACGCGCGGCGTTAATTCATCACGATGCAGTGAATCATCGTTTGCGCGGGCGGCGCGGTGCTCGACTTACAGCGCTGACCTCCGGTGGCGCGATTCCCGACAACACCGATTATCGAGTAATTCTCGAGCCGTCGGAAACTTTCGTCGGAACAGTCAATGAAGACTTCGCCGTTGAAAGTCTTGCGGGCGACATTTTTCAGCTCGGCAATGCGTCGTGGCGAATTCTGCGCGTGAACTCGGGCGTCGTTCGTGTCGAAGACGCGAAAGGTCAGCCCCCCGGAATTCCATTTTGGCTGGGCGAAGCGCCTGCCCGCACCGCCGAGTTGTCAGAGGCCGTGTCCGATCTGCGGATAGAAATCGAAAATCTGCTGGCTGGGAACATAGAGCTTTGCTCTGTGCGCCCAGCGGGTTTGAAACCCGCTGAAACCGGCAGCCCCGAAAGCTTTCGGGGCTGGGAGCACAGGCCACAGGCCTATGTTCCGACAAATTCCGACGACGCCGGAGAGAATCTCTGTGAATGGCTTGAACGCGAGATTCAATTGCCACACCACGCTGCTGAACAACTGGCCGACTATTTCGCTGACGCTTATCGCTCACTCGGTGCGATTCCATCGCAACAAACTCTCGTGATGGAGCGTTTCTTCGATGAATCGGGCGGGATGCAGCTCGTTTTGCACGCGCCTTTCGGCAGTCGCATCAATCGCGCCTGGGGCTTGGCGCTGAGAAAACGTTTTTGCCGCTCGTTTAATTTTGAATTGCAAGCAGCGGCTACGGATGACGCCATCGTAATTTCACTCGGCACGCAGCATTCGTTTCCGCTGGAGGAAGTCTTTCGTTATCTGAATTCCAAAAGCGTTCGCGACCTGCTCGTTCAAGCGTTGCTCGATGCGCCTATGTTCACTATTCGGTGGCGCTGGAATGCCACGCGCTCGCTCGCTGTTCCTCGATTTCGCGGTGGCGCTAAAATCGCCGCGCCGCTACAACGAATGGAATCCGAGAACCTCTTGGCGGCAGTTTTTCCGGACCAGCTTGCGTGCCTCGAGCACATCGTTGGCGACCGTGAAATTCCTGACCACCCACTCGTGAAGCAAACAATCGACGATTGCCTGACCGAAGCGATGGACATCGAAGGCTTGGAGGAGGTATTGCGCAGGATCGAACACGGTGAGATCCGCTGCATCGCGCGCGATTTGCCCGAGCCGTCATCGCTCGCGTCTGAGATCCTGAACGCACGGCCGTATGCGTTTCTGGATAATGCGCCGTTGGAAGAACGCCGCACGCAGGCGGTTTACACACGGCGCTCTTCGGAGCGAAACGGCAGCGACGGATTGGGCATTCTCGATTTGGCCGCGATTGAGAAAGTGGAAAAAGAAGCGTGGCCGGAGGCAACGAACGCGGATGAATTGCACGAGGCGTTGATGCTTCTGGTTGTCATGACGGGAGACGAACTTCAGCGAACAGTTCGTCATGAAGGGAACGGTGCAGCGGCCGAGCAGGTACTGAACGAGTTGATCGCGGCGAAACGGGCAACAGCATTAAGAGTTGGCGAGAAAAGCTTCTGGGTTTGTGCTGAGCGTTTGCCGATGCTGCGAACGATTTATCCAGGTTCAAATGTCGATCCTCAAATCATCGCGCCTGAATCGTCGCAACGGCAAAACTGGGAGCGATCGCACGCGATACGCGAATTGCTTCGCGGACGAATGGAAGTCTGCGGTCCGGTGACTGTGACTGAACTCGAAAATGTTTTGGAGCTTTCGCGATCAGACATCGAAACAGGATTGCTCGGGCTCGAAAGCGAGGGTTTCATTCTGCGAGGAAAATTTCATCCGAACGCGACCGAGCAGGAATGGTGCGACCGGCGATTGCTCGCGCGCATTCATCGACTGACGATCGATCGTCTGCGCGCCGAAATTCAACCTGTCTCCGCACAGGATTTCTACCGGTTTCTGTTGGCATGGCAGCGCGTCGATGAGGCACATCGCGTGGAAGGACCAGAGGGCCTGCAATCGGTGTTGGAACAACTCGACGCCTGTGAGTTGCCGCTGGCGGCTTGGGAATCGGCGGTGCTTGCCGCGCGTGTTACCGATTACGATCGTGAGTGGCTCGATCGTCTTTGCTTTTCTGGTCGCGTCGGCTGGGGACGTTTGAGCGCGCCGCAAAATCCAAACGCGCGTGTCTCGGCGCCATTACGGTCAAGCCCAATCGCACTTTACCAGCGCGAGAATCTACAGGACTGGCTGATGCTTACTCAGCCGAATTCTGCGATTGAACCTTCGATTGGGAGCCAAACTGTTCTCAACGCTCTGCAAAGCGGAGGCGCGCTCTTTTTCGCTGAACTTGTGCGGCGCCCCGACGTGTCGGGGCTACCTTCGCAAGTTGAAGAAGCGTTGTCGCAACTTGCCGCGCTTGGTCTGGTGACTTCAGATAGTTTCGATGGATTGCGTGCGCTTCTCGTCCCATCAAATAAACGGCCCACGTTCGCCACGGCGAATCCGTCCCGTGGCGGATTTGGCCGGATCATCGGGAAACGCCGTCGCAAGACAAATGTCGCGAGTATTGAGTTTGCTGGGCGTTGGTCGTTGCTCCGTGCGAACATCCCGCCGCAAACGTCCGGAAATGGCGCAGGAAGTTCCGCGCGTGACGCAGCTATCGAAAAATTCGCGCGGACGTTACTGCGTCGGTATGGCGTTGTATTTCGGCGTCTGCTCGATCGCGAGAGTCTTGCCGTCAGTTGGTATGAGCTGGGGCGAATTTATCGCCGCCTGGAAGCACGCGGCGAGGTTCGCGGCGGCTATTTTGTGGCGGGAATTAGCGGCGAACAATTCGCCCTGCCAGAGGCGATTGGCTTGTTGCGTTCCATTCGCAAGGCGCCGCCAAATGGCGAACTAATCACACTGAGTGCCGCGGACCCACTAAATTTGCAAGGTATCCTTACGCCGGGACCAAGAATTGCCTCGCTTACCGCGAACCGGATTCTGTTTCGCGATGGATTGCCGATCGCGGCGCTCGAGGCAGGCGAGATTCGCAAAGTGTCTGATGCGCCCGTTTCTGACGTTCAAATCGAAAGCGCGCTGAGGGTTGGAAAGCTGCGGCCGTCATTGCGGCCGTATTATAAGTAACGCCCTCGTCATTCTGAGCGAAGCGAAGGATCTCACACCAGCTGATTGAGCACGCTGGCTAATTTGCATGCTCCAAACTTTGATTGTGAGGTCCCTCGCCGTCTGCGCGGCTCGGGATGACAGTCCGATTATTTCTTAACGATCTCGGCGTTCTCGAGCATCGCGATGCCGCCGCGCTCGGCGAGCTTGCCTTTCACAGTGATGTTTTTGCCACAGTATTCTGCGAGTTGATCGTTGATTGGCTGGTGTTCGCCAACCACCAGATAGGCTTTGCCCTCGCTTACAATACCGACCGGCCCACCACTCTTGATGCACTTTGCCCCGCAAGACTGGCCGTGTTTTTCGCCCACGGCATTATGATCGACATAGCACATCATATCGACGACTTCGCCGGTCACTTCCTTCGAAGCTGCCGCATCGCTGCCGTGCTCGTGTTGCTGCGCGATCGCAAGCGGCGCACAGCCCAGAGCTGCGATGAAGGTCGCAGTCACTGCAACTTTCAAGACACCAAGTCTATTGTTTGTTGAATTAAACATGAGACCAATTTGGGCTGCTCGGGGTTTTGGTCAATCAATCACAAATCGAATGACGAAATCCGAATGACGAATGACGAAACAATTTCAAAGCCCGAATGACGAACGAATTTCGAGCACCTGTTTGAATTTAGTCATTCCTTCGCGTTTCGTCATTCGTGCGTCGTCATTATTTCAGCGTTGAACGCCTGTTATCCGATTCACCTTTGCCTTCTCGATCAACTCCGCGAACTGGTCGAAAAAGTAGGTGGCATCGTGCGGGCCGGGCGCGGCTTCCGGATGGTATTGCACGCTGAAGATCGGCAATTCTTTGTGGCGCATTCCTTCAACCGTGCCGTCATTTAAGTTGATGTGCGTTACTTCCACCTCGGAGGGAAGCGATTCCGAGTTGACGGCGAATCCGTGATTTTGTGCAGTGATGGCCACTTTCCCGGTGCGCAAATCCTTTACCGGTTGGTTGGCGCCGCGATGGCCGAATTTTAATTTGAATGTCGAGCCGCCGAACGCGAAGCCGAGAATTTGATGGCCGAGACAGATTCCGAAGATCGGTTTTTTGCCCATCAAATCGTGCACGGTTTTGTGTGCGTAAGGAAGCGACGCGGGATCGCCAGGCCCGTTAGAGAGAAAAATTCCATCGGGATCAAGAGCGAGCACTTCGTCTGCCGATGTGGTCGCCGGCACAACGGTCACTTCAAAACCTTTCTGGCGCAGCAGGCGCAGAATATTCTGTTTGATGCCATAATCGTACGCGGCGACCCGAAATCTCGTCGGAGGCAATGCCCGCCTGCTTTCTCCATCTCGCGGTTTCGGGATCGACCACAAAGCGCTCAGCTTGTCCTCAGGATCCCAGCGATAAACTTTCTGTGTTGAAACTTCGCGAACGTAATCCATCCCGATCACGCCATCTCCCTCGATCGCCTTTTGCGTCGCTTCTTCGGGCGAAATCTCTTCCGTCGTCAGACACGCTTTCATCGCGCCGCGGGTGCGCAAATGCCGCGTGAGGGCGCGCGTGTCGATCCCTTTCGCACCAGGGATGTCCCACTTGCGCAAATAATCGTCGAGCGTCATTTCGGAGCGCCAGTTGCTCGGGACCTCCGTTAACTCCTCTATGAGGAATCCGCGGACATGCGGCGAAGAGCTTTCTTGATCCAGCGAATTGATCCCGTAATTTCCAATCAACGGATAGGTCATCGCCACGATTTGTCCGCGATATGATGGGTCGGTCAGCACCTCCTGATAGCCGGTCATGGCGGTATTGAAACAAACTTCGCCAACCCGAGTGCCGGTTGCGCCAAAGGATTCACCCTCGAAATATCGACCGTCTTCGAGGGCTAGGAGTGCTTTCATCAAATCAAACTTCCAACGCTTAACGCTCAATGCCCAACGCTCAACTAAAATGTCATCCTGAGCGCAGCGAAGGATCTCACAATCGAAGCAGGCGGATCCAACGAATTGTGTGCTCAACGCTCTGGCGAGAGATCCCTCACTTCGTTCGGGATGACAATGTGTTGAAGGGTCGGTAAACGAAAAACCCGGATCGAACTTTCGATCCGGGTTTTTAAAAATTACCCCGCCAATGCCGTTTAGGCGGATCTCCCGTTCCCTTTTCGTAACGGGTGGATAACCGTCGCCGCAGCGTCTGACTTCCAATCAAGGCCTGCCATCTTCTGCGAGCGACTCAGCCTCCTGAGGTTCGTCAAATATCGGTTCGGGAATCCCACCTGTAATCTCGAACATCGCAGGGTAAAAATTGCATCAACCACTCGACATGGATTGAGAGCCGTCAGTTGAGAGTTGAGCGAAAAGCACTGGTTTTCTTCCCAACCCTCAACAAACGACTCTCACAGTTTCAAAGAACTATTCGCGAAGTGACACGCCCAGCTCGCGTTTCAGTCTTTCGCGAATCCTGGCGTGCACTTCGTTCACTTCCTCACTAGTCAGTGTGCGACTTCGGTCTCGATATGTCAATCGATATGCGAGCGACTTTTGTACCGCTCCGACTTCTTCGGCGAATAAGTCGAACAGGTCCGCGCTTTCCAGAAGGGGCTCGCGCGGTTCTCGAATGATGCGCAAGATTTTCTCGTGCGAAATTTCGTCAGGCACGATCATCGCGATATCGCGCGTGATCGATGGGAAGCGATCGAGCTCTCGAAATTTCTTTGCTGGTTCGCCTCTGGCCAAAAGAAGATCGGCATGCAGCTCGGCAACAAGCACCGAACCCAGCGCGCTTGATTTGCTCGCCGAGAGTTGCCCGCCGAAGCCGATCCGCTGCTGGGCGGACCAAACCTCGACCGCGAGCGCGAGATCGGGGAATTTTCCTGGCCGAAACGAGAGATTTGGAACAACGCATTCGAGCGCCCCCTTGAGATCAAACAAGTCGACACTGCGTTTTGTCTGCGATCGCCAATTCGGTGCGCTCGCTGCATTTCCCCACAGCAAAATTGCCAGATGCCGCTCCTCTTTTCCAGATGGCGGGATGAATGCGCGGCCAATTTCAAAGATGGAAACACTTTCGGCTCCGGCACGAATGTTTCGTTCGAGCACTCCGATCAAACCGCTGATCAAGCTTGGCCGCAGCGCGACGTGATCTTCGCTCAACGGATTGCGCAGCTCGATTGCACCTTCGCTGAAAGCGGAGGCGCTTCGCGAAACTAGCTTTGACGTCCGCACTTCTGACAACCCGCATCCAGCCAATCGCTCTCGCAGAAAAATCGTTTCGAGATCGTGTAAGCGATCAGCCGGACTCATCGGCATGAAACGTCCGCGCGTCCTCCCCGGAATCTTGTCTATTCCATACGCGCGGACGACTTCTTCGATAAGATCCACATCGCGCGATAAGATCCACATCGCGCTGCAAATCCCGCCGGTAACTCGGAATCCTCCACGTCGCACCATTGCTTGTGCTCCCGATTTTTTTTAGCCCGAAGTGCGTGAGAATTTCATCAACGGTTTTTGGTTTAATTGCGACGCCGATTACGCGATCACATTTCTCGTAACTCAATGAAACGTTAGCTGGATTGGCCGGAAGTTTACCGGCAACGTGAATTTCTTTTGCCGGTATTCCGCCAGCGATCTCGCGCATCAATTCGGTCGCGCGATGCGAAGCTCGCAAAATCATGTCCGGATCCACGCCGCGCTCGAAGCGATAACTCGCGTCGCTTGGTAAATTTAAGTCGCGCGCCGTCCGCCGAATACTTGACGGCAGGAAATAAGCGGCTTCGAGCAAAATATTCTTGGTCAAATCGGTCACACCGGTTTCTTCGCCGCCCATTACACCGCCGATTCCGATGGCCCGCTCTTGATCGGCGACGACACAGTTGTCCTGCTTGAGCGAGTATGTCTTTCCATCGAGCGCGAGAAATTTCTCGCCGTCACGTGCAAGGCGCACATTGATGCTGCCTCTCAACTTATCGGCATCGAACGCGTGCGTCGGTTGACCGACCTCCAGCATTACAAAATTCGAAATGTCGACGATGTTGTTGATGGAGCGAATGCCAACGCTCTCGATCTTCGCGCGCAACCATTGCGGACTTGGACCCACTTTCACATTGTCGATTTTCCGCGCCGAGAAAAATGGACATTCGCGCGTTGCGTCGATGCTCACGCCTGATCTCCTGATCTCGATCTTCACTTCGCGCGGCATTAACTTGAGCTTGTTTTCGCTGAGTGCCGCGATCTCGCGGGCGAGACCGAAATGGCTCAACAGATCGCCACGGTTTGGCGTGATCTCGACGTCGAGAATCGTTTCCGCAGGGAAAAGATCGCCGA
>WNFQ01002393.1_pt1 | contig 13567 bp, 13 predicted proteins | sample 5400171 | NCBI WGS metagenome assembly WNFQ01 (sample SAMN13153356, study PRJNA577476) | soil metagenome | isolation source: 20 cm soil under Madrone tree | place: USA:California | collected 2016-06-14
GCGGTCGATGTATGTTCGGGGAAAACCTGTTCGAATTTGCTGAGCGCGGCGATCGCCTCCCTGGCGGGTGCGACTGAGCGGGTATCGAGGGATTCGAGATAACGGCTCGCCCGCCGCGCCGCAGCGTCCAGGAGGTCACTCATACTGAGGCTAAGTATAAGCCCATTGCATTCGGAGTTTATCGCCCGGCGGGCTACTATGCGGCGAACGATGGGTTAGTCTTGCGCAGCCCATGGCACCCGTTGTTGCACTGAGCCCTGCGGGTTTCGCGACGGTGACCGGTATGCTTGCTTCAGGGCTCCATTACTTTCCTGTCACGCTGCCCTTTCTGCTAGTGCTGATTGGCCTGCTCGCTCTCGTGGTTGGCATGTCTGCCCTGCGGGTGCTGCGCTACGCGTCAATCAGCATGGGCATCGGCCTTGGGAGTCTGCTGGCAATTCTCAGCCTGTCGCTGCTCGGGAGCTACATCAATATTCCGGTCGCGTATCTGCCCGAACGGCAGACCGCCGCCGCCGCTGAGATCAGTTACTTCGGCGTCACCTACGTAATTCCGGTGGTCCGTGACTTCGCTGCAACCGTGCTCGCCGTCAACGTGGGCGGCGCGCTGATACCGATCGCACTGTCGCTCTACCTGATGCTGAAACATCGGTTGTTCGGGCTGAGCGTCCTCGGCATAGCGATTGTTGCGGCGGTCTGCCACCTCCTCGCTCGACCCGTGCCGGGCCTCGGGATCGCCGAACCCATTCTGGCGCCCACACTGACGACCGCCGCTGTTGCCCTGGTACTGGCGGGGCGGCGCGCTGGGCCGCTCGCCTACATCAGCGGCAGTCTCGGCACGCTGATCGGCGCCGACGTGTTGAATCTTAATAAGATCCAGGGCCTTGGTGCGCCGATTGCCTCGATCGGCGGCGCCGGAACCTTTGACGGGATCTTCATTACCGGACTGCTCGCTGTCCTCTACGCGGGGCTAGCCGGCGAGGCGCGCGCAATTGACCGACCATGACGTCCCCATCTCTCGTCGCAGCGGACCGCGTCGTTACTTGGCGATTCGGCGATCGATGCTCAACGGGCCGGAGCCATTGGCCACCAGCAACAGAAGGCCGCCAGCGATTGAGACATTCTTGAAGAACATGATCATCTGGATCTGGTCGCCGAAGTTACTGTGGAAGATGACCGCCGTCAGCAGGGAATAACCGGCGAGAAGGAAGGCGGTGATGCGGGTCTTCCAGCCGACGATGATGGCGAGCGCGCCGAGGACTTCGGTGGCTATGTCCGTCGTCAGTCAGACGCTGGCCAATCTGGAGGCGCAGATTGGAGTGAAGCTCTTCGACCGCTCTGCGCGGTATCCACGCCTCACGGAGGAGGGGCGCAGCTTGCTGGAGCCGGAGTGGTCCGGAGTGAAGCGCCGCACCGTGAACATCGGCGGTCGGGCTATCAGTGCGTTGATTCAGACGCAGGGGATCAATGATCTGGCTCGGATCTATGCCACTGCCCAGCAGGACGGGGCAGATTTCAACCTGGCGTACATCGGGTCTGACTTCAACGATCTGCACAGCGAAGAATTCAGCGCCGCGTATATGAAGCGGTTGTTCGACTACGGTTATCAACTCAGTGTGAAAGGATACGCGTGGCACAAGGCGCCACCCGGCGAGGCCACGCCGGAACAGCACTGACCGGTACGACGACCTTGGCTTCGTTGATCGCCCAGACGATCTCGACATTTTCCCGGTAATGGCGCGAACGAGCCGGTCTCGGGTGATCCTGGATGGACCTGCCGCGGGCTTGAAATCAGATTATCGGCCCCCATGGATTTCTCATGCCCGATAGTTTGCACATCGTGTGTCCGCACTGCGAGACGGTGAACCGTATTCCCGCGGCACGCCTCGATGCGGCACCGAGGTGCGGGCAGTGCCATCAACCCCTGTTCACGAGCCATGTGATCGAGTTGACCCGCGCCAATTTCCATAGGCACATCGAACGCAACGACGTACCCGTCGTGGTGGATTTTTGGGCCCCCTGGTGCGGTCCCTGCCGCATGATGGCACCACAATTCTCTGAAGCCGCTGCAGAGCTGGAACCCAGGGCGCGCCTGGTGAAGGTCAACACTGAGGCCGAGCCGACCCTCGCCAACCAATTCAACATCCGCAGCATTCCCACGTTGGCCTTGTTCAAGTCAGGTCGCGAGATCACCCGTCAGTCTGGCGCCATGGGCAAGTCAGACATAGTCAGTTGGGTGCGCGCCCACGCCTGACGCACAGGCACTTACATGGACGCCTGCCGATTTGCGTGCTAAACGTCCGTGTGCTGGGCGTTGCGGTACGCTGGTGACCACCCGTGCCGGCGAGCTGCCGTGCGAAAGCACTGAGCCCAAGCAGTCGCGCTAGCGCTCTTTCCGGGTGCGGTTCAGCCCGCCGTCGGGCGCAGTTCGGGGTGGTCGTCAAGGTCCTCGCGTTCTCACAACCGCGCCCCCCGAGCGCAGTTCATGAGATGGTGTAGGCTAGCAAAACGAACAGTGCGCCTGCCTGGCACTCGGCGATCACAGTCACGGCGCGGGCGGCGGCTTCACTCGAGCCTCTGAAGCAACTCCATACATTATGAGTCGGGAGTCTTGAGGATGGAATCTACGCTCGCGTGCCCTTCCTGTGGCGCTCCAAGCATGGGCCGCTTCTGCGAGCGGTGTGGTGAGAAACGACGCGCTAATCACGATTTTTCGATCCGACACTACGTGGGAGAAGCCATTGAGACTTTCACCCATTTCGATTCAAAAATCCTGAGAACCGCTTGGCTGCTCGTGAGTCGGCCCGGAGTCCTGAGCGCTAACTATTTGCAGGGGCGGCGGGTCGGCTACGTCAGCCCGCTCCGGCTATTTCTCCTACTGAGCGTCGTCTACTACCTGTCCAATTCGATTTTTCCGTACAACGCGTTCACGACACCTCTTGCCGTACAGCTCCGTATGAATGACTACTACCCGACCTTCGCGGTGGCTCAAGTTGAGCGGACGATGCGGCACACGGGGCTGGAGTACCCCGCGCTGGAGCGGAAATACAACGAGAAGACCGCAATCCTGTCTAAGACACTGGTGTTTTCCTTGATACCCGTTATTGCGCTGCTGCTCTGGGCATTCTTGTTCAAGAAGAAGCGCTACTTCGCCGAACACCTGATCGTCGCGACACACTTCTGGTCCTTCGCGCTGATTTTGATCGGTGTATTTATCCCAATACTGTTGCTGCTGCTCACTCGGCTGGGCGCCTTATTGGGTGTGCCGCCGAGCATTGTGACCGCGGACAGTGTTCCGACCATCATCATTCAAGTGGTCTTCGCGGTGTATCTATTCGTGATGCTTCGGCGGGTTTATTTTGTGAGCCATTGGTACGGTGGATTGCTCGCCGCCTCCATTGCATGGTCGTTCTTTCACATAGTCTGGCTGTTCCGATTCTTGTTGTTTGTCGTCACCCTGAGGTCACTCTAACGACCGTGCCCGCGGCGCTGAAGGGCGGTCGCGCGCGACAGCAACACGATCAAGTCTCCATGCAGGTCAGTTGGTGTCTAGAATCAGCGTCAGTGCCTCTGCCGCCATGGCGAGCGTGTTAAAACGAAGGTGTCGATTGGCGCGCGAGTATTTCAAGCTGTTTTCCCGGGTCAGAAGTTGATCATCCGCGAGATCGAGATTCTACTTTTCCTACTGATCGCAATTGCTGCGGTCGGAGTCGTGGCGAAACGCTCGAATATTCCGCCAGCAATTCTGCTGGTGCTGACCGGTGTCGTGCTGGCGCTTGTCCCCGGCCTGCCGGCAGTGCGGCTCGCGCCAGAGCTTGTCCTGCTTCTCGTGTTGCCGCCCCTGATCTACTCGTCTGCGGTCGCGATGAGTTGGCGAGAATTTCGCTTCAATCTGCGTCCGATTTCCCTGCTTGCAATCGGTTGTGTCGTGTTCACGACTGTGGCCGCCGCCGCCGCAACGCATTGGCTCTTGGGATTGTCTTGGCCGGTGGGGTTCGTTTTGGGCGCGATAGTTTCGCCGCCGGACGCCGTGGCGCCCTTGGCGATCGCCCGCAGGATGCAGCTCCCCAAGCGAATCCTGGTCATCCTGGAAGGGGAAGGCCTCGCCAATGATGCCACTGCGCTGATCCTCTATCGATTCGCGATAGTGGCCGTGAGTGCCGGGGCATTTTCATTCGGGAGGGCGGCCGGAGAGTTTGCCGTGATCATTGCAGGTGAATTGCTATGGGGAATCGCGGTCGGCTGGCTGATGTTGCGCCTGCGTCGCTGGGTCGCCGAGGCGCAAATCGAGATCGTGCTCTCGATCTTGACGCCTTACGTTGCCTACTGGCCACCTCAGCACCTGGGCGGTTCGGGCGTACTTGCTACGGTGGTGGCCGGGCTCTATGTCAGCTGGAACGGCTTGAGCATGATCAGCGCGGCGACGCGGCTCCAAGGTATCTTTTTTTGGGATGTCCTCGTGTACCTGATCGAGGGCATGGTATTCCTCATGACCGGGCTCCAGGCTCGTACATCGATTATGGCCTTAGGCACCTATTCGTTGTCCGTGCTGGCTGGCGCGGCTGCCGTTGTCAGTGTTGTCGTGATCTTGGCCCGATTTGTATGGATTTTCCCGGCAACGTATCTGCCGCGCTGGCTCTTCCCTGCGATAGCGCGCAAGGACCCCTCGCCACCGTGGCAGTGGCCATTCATGCTCGGATTCACCGGCGTCCGCGGTATCGTGTCTCTTGCCGCGGCGCTTGCCATTCCATTCACAATGGATAACGGCCGGCCATTCCCCGACCGCGATCTGATTCTTTTCCTCACGTTTTCGGTGATCCTGGTGACGCTTGTGGGCCAGGGCTTGATGTTACCCGCGGTCATCCGGGTGCTCGGCCTCGCCAACGCCGGTCAGCGGGAGCTCCAGACCGGGAGGGCAGAGGAGCTGTTAGCGCGCCGCCACGCCATCGAGGCGGCGATCGAGCGTCTCGAGCGGCTCGCCGCGGAACGGGCACTGCCTGATGACCTCGTTCAGCGGCTTCGAACACGGCATCGGGAACGCCTTAGGCATTTCGAGCACGCCCCCGAGCGGGAAGAGAGTCGTCAGGACCTAATAGCGTCTCCCGACGAAATCGAGTTGCTCTTGATCGCAGCCGAGCGGGAGCGGATCAATGAGCTCTATCGTCAAGGGACATTAAGGGATGAGGCCCGGCGCCGGCTCGAGCGGGAGCTCGACCTACGTGAGGCCAATTTGGCGAGCCACCAACACGAGGAGTGAGTGAGTCAAGCTGAAGGTGCGACGTGGATCGCTGGGACGTGAACCGTAGTCAGCTAAGTCCGCGACGTCGGCCGGTCGCTCAACCTCATCGTTAGGAACCATTACATGACTTGGCGCACCAGTACTCACCAAATTCCCTTACGGTGGCGGTCATTGGCGGCCGGAGCGTTCTAGGTGTGGTGACACGCCCGGACAGTAGAGTCATCATGCTCCAGCAATTTGCACGCGTCTCGAACACCGTTCTCCGTTAGTGCCTGTAGTATTCGTCTGTTGCTCTTCAAAGAAAAGTGAGGGGGAGGGGTCTATTATGCGGTTACTTCTGAAAGTGCTTTTGGCGCTGCTCGCGGCGCCGATAATCGGCCGTGCGCAACCTCTCGAAACAAATGCATCCAAAGCAGTGCTCGTGACCGGGGCCAGCACTGGAATCGGCCGCAAGATCACTGAGCGACTTGCCGCCGACGGCTATTTCGTCTACGCCTCCGCGCGCAGGGAGGAAGACCTCAAAGCGCTCGGAGCTATCAAGAACGTGCAGGCCCTGCGCTTGGATGTCACCCAGCCCGCGGATGTCGCAGCGGCAGTGGCGACCATCAGCGGAGCCGGGCGCGGCCTGTATGGACTGGTTAACAATGCCGGCGTCGCGACTGTTGGCACGATTGCCGATATGAGTCCCGAAGAGTTTGACCTTGTCATGAACGTGAATGCGTACGGCCCGGTCAGAATGATCAAAGCATTCGAGCCGATACTCATCAGCCAGAAAGGACGGATCATAAACATCGGTTCGATATCGGGAATCCTCGCCAGCCAGAACCTGGTGGCATATGCGATGAGTAAGCACGCGATAGAGGCGCTCACGGATTCCCTTGCGGGTCAGCTAGCCCCACTTGGAGTGCACGTCAGCGTCGTCGAGCCCGGTAACTACAACTCGAATATCGGCAAGAACGCGCTCGCGCGAATCGGCGCGGACTCGAAAGCTGCGAATTCGCCGGGGTATCAGGTACGAGCGGATCGATCGAATTTCAAGGAGCCCGACGAGGTTGCGATGGCAGTCGAACAGGCGCTACTCGAGCCCAATCCGAAGCGCCGCTATATGGTGGTTCCCAACCAGGACGAGGCGGAGATTACGATCAGGAAGCAGATTGAGCAGCTCGTGCAGCTTAATGAAGGTCAGCCTTACAGCTATGACCGCGCAGCTCTGGTCAAGATGCTGGACGAGGCGCTCGCTCAGGCCAGGCCGAGAAGCAAGTGACGCGCGGCGCTGGAACCCCCGCTGAGCGTGGACTCTAATACTGTGGTCCGGTCGAGGGTCGCGCACTCAGCGCACCGTGGTAGTCACATCTTCATACAAGCGGCGCGCCAAAGAGTCGCCCGTGAAAGTAAAGAATCAGCGCGTAGGCGAGGACGGCGACGAGCGGCCGCACAATTCCGATCTCGCGCAACGCCGAAACCATGTTGTTCCTGCCGCTCAGGATCGCGGCAAATGGGACACTGGACGTAGTTTGCGCGAACCGTGCCCACCCATCTCCGAACTTGCGGCGCCGCTTGGCATCAATGGCAACCGTGCCGCCTAGCGCCAGCAGGAGTAACGACCCGAAGAGAATGAAGGATGCCAGATCGCCGTTCACGATCAGGTGTACCAGTGCCCAGAGTGCCACGCCCCACAGGAAGGGATGGCGCGTGATGCGAACTATGCCGCGGGCAAGGTCGGCTCCCTGCGCGAGCTTCGACTCCATGCCGACAAGCGTCGGGCTGGGCGTGGCAAGCCCGATTACGACGAAGAGGAATGCGACGAATACCAGCGCGAACGGCAGCGGTCGTAAGCCCGGCAGCTGACCCCAGAGATCTACCGTCGGGGCACGTCTATACCCGTAGATCATCCAAACCAGTCCGATCAGGGAGGCGAGAGCGAATGCCCCGCGATAGGGACTCTCGCCGAGGCGTGCCGCCAGCGCGTCACGCAATCGCGTGCCGGAAATGCCAAAATGGATGAGCAGAAAATAGGCGCTTGCGGCGATGAGGTTGAACATGAGGATGGGTCCCGTCTGTTGGAGCATTTTGCGCCGCGTGACAGGTGGCTCCGGTTTTCTTGTGAGATGCTACTCTCTCCGAAGGGCTGCGGCGGGACGTAAAGCCTTACACCATCCGCACGATGGTGATCTCACCGGGTATGGTAGGTTGACGCGGAGACGGTGTAATGAAAGCCACATTGTTCATCATTGAAAACGATAGGAATCATGCGCAGGCTAGGGCGCTGAGCGAGAAGCTCATGGGATCGAGCGATGTGGCAGATCAGGCGCGGATGACAGCCCAGGCTAGTGCGTCCTCGGCGGCGCGCGACGGTGAAACGACAACTAGCGTGAAGGCGAGTAGAGCGGCCCGGCATGAGCCGGCTTGTCACCCTGGGGGCGGCATTCACCAACCTTCTGACCGTTGTTGCGCGAAGCGGCGTACCACCGGCGATCATCCGCCTTCAGAGTGACGATATTCCCGCGCCGTTCGATCTGGTGACGGTAGTCAATTCACAGAATCGTTTTGCTGGCGATACTGGAGATCGCGCTCTCGGCGCCCGCCGTCGTATAGGCTTTGACCGCAAAATACCAGGTCCCGGGCGCAAGATTGTCGAGCGCGTAGGTGGTCAGGCCGGGGTTTGCGATTTGGGCCGACTGGTTGAGATTAGTTGCGGATGTGCCGTAGTAGATGCTGAATCCCGCAAGGTTCGTGAGAGCGGAGCCATCCGTGTTCTGCGTGGGCGCACTCCAACCTACGGTCGCGCTGCCGTTCGCGACCTGCGTCACGATGATACTGAACGCGGGGAGCGACGCGGTGGATGTTCCGTCGCTTGCGCTGATGATGATGTTCGAATAAGTTCCGGCATCGCCCGACCCGGGTGTTCCAGATAAGTTGCCGGATTGCGTATTGAACGAAGCCCAGCTCGGCGGGTTTTGAATGCTGAACGTCAGCGCGTTGCCGTTCGGATCCGAAGCAGTTGCTGTAAAGCTGTAAGCCGTGCCGGCGTTTGCCGACGTCGCAGGTGTGCCATTGATGGTCGGCGGCGGATTGGCGGGCGCAGATACGGCAATGGCGAAGGCCGGAAGCGAGGTGGTGAAAGTCCCGTCGCTGACGCTGATCACGATGCCCGAGAAGATGCCGACGTTGCCTGTCGTCGCCGTTCCGGAAAGCTGCCCAGTGGTGTTGCTGAAGCTCGCCCAAGACGGGCGGTTAGCAACCGAGAACGTCAGCGTGTCTCCATCGGGATCGCTCGCGGTCGGCGTGAACGAATAGCTAGCGTCGGCGACGACGTTTGTGGACGGCGTGCCGCCGATCACGGGCACGTGATCCGGCGGCGGTTGAACCTGGATCGAGAAGGCCGGGAGCGCGGCGGTCAAGGTCCCGTCGCTGACGCTGATCACGATGTTAGAGAACGCGCCAATATTGGTCTTCGTTGGCGTCCCGGAGAGCTGTCCGGTACGGCTGCTGAAGGTCGCCCAGGACGGTTGGTTCGCGATCGAGAATGTCAGCGCGTTGCTGTCGGGATCGCTCGCGGTCGGCGTGAACGAATAGCTAGCGCCGGCGACGACGTTTATGGACGGCGTGCCGCCGATCACGGGCGCGTGATCCGGCGGCGGCTGAACCTGGATCGAGAAGGTCGGGAGCGCGGCGGCCAAGGTCCCGTCGCTGACGACGATGACGATGCCCGGGAAGGTTCCGATGTTGGCGGAAGTGGGTGCTCCCGAGAGCGCACCGGTGCTCGCCGAGAAGGTAGCCCACGAGGGCATGGCCTGTATGGAGAAGGTGAGGACCTTGCCAGCTGGATCAGTGGCGCTCGGCTTGAACGAATAGTTGCTACCTGCTACGACGCTGCTTGGGGGCATACCGGAGATCGTCGGCGTGTCATTCGCGGGCGCCTGCACCTGGATCGAAAAAGCTGGGAGCGAGGCGGTCAGGGTGCCGTCGCTTGCGGTGATGACGATGTTGGAGAAGACGCCAATATCGGCTGTCGGAGGCGATCCCGAGAGCTGACCGGTGCTCGCGCTGAAGCTTGCCCATGAGGGCGCATTCAGAATACTCAAGGTCAGCGTATGACCATCCGGATCTGCTGCGGCCGGCGTGAAGGAGTACTGGTTGCCGGCAACCACCGTAGGCGCAGGCGTACCCGATATCGTCGGCGCGTTGTTGGCGGGAGCCTGTACTTGAATGGAGAAATCTGGCAGGGACGCGGTTGTGCGGCCGTCGCTCACGCTGATCCGGATGTTGGCAAAGGTGCCCTCGTTGGCGGTGGTGGGCGTCCCGGACAGCGCACCCGTGGCGGTGCTGAAAGTTCCCCAAGCGGGTCGATTGACAATCGTAAAGCTCAACGTCGAGCGCTCGGGATTGGTGACCATGGGCTTAAAGCTGTAGGGTTGACCGGCCGTCACGGTCGCGGCCGGTGTGCCCGCGATCGTTGGAGGAGTAACGGGCGGTGGGGTAGCTGGAGGGTTCACCGTGATACGGAACGGACCGATGCTGGCGCGAGTCATGCCGTTCCCTATCCCGATCTCAATTTCCGCGCTCGTGCCGACGTCGCTGTTGTCCGGAGTTCCGAAGAGCTCGCCGGACGATGTAACAAATGTGGCCCACCCAGGCTTGCTGGTTATGTCGTAGGTCAGCGGGCGCCCTTCAGGACTGGAAACCAACGGGATATATTGATACTTGGCGCCGGCCTCCACCGAAGTGGGCGGCGTGCCGTTGACGACGACGGCTGTGTCGCTCCCCCCGCAACTAGCGAGTGTGACTGCGATTACGGTACACCAGGCGAGGTGACCGATCCTAAGATCAGCGACCGCGAATACGTTGCACATGCGCATGCACGACCCACCCTGTTGACAGCCAACTGCAGGCTGCAGAGCGCGATCACTGAGAGCGCAGAGACAACACCAGAGAACTGACGACCAGCGCCACCGTAGACATAGCGCGCTGCCGGCAACCCCGCTGTCTTCACAAGCCGATTAGGCTCTCAAGACCGGAAGCTTTGCGTCCCCGCCTCACGACGGGTTTGCCCTTTTAGTACCGGATGCATGCTACGCGCTGGAACACCGCGTGTCATTGGCGCAACCCGTCATCAAGTTGCGACAGCGAGCTGCGATCTCGCGCACTTGTGCACTGCCTCACGATCGCCGTCGCTGGTTTACTACTGGCTCTTGCGTTCGGTCTTGTACTGAAGCGCCAGGCGTCGCAAATCGCTGACGTACGCGGGCTCGTGCGGCCAGTTGCTTTTACGCATGGCTATTACTGGTGAGCAACGTTCGCGCCAGCCCGAAACCCTAGGCCGCATTAGTCCGGCGTTGGATGACGATCTGTTTACCGCGCCATCTGCGAAGCGTACTGGAACAACGTCGATGGCCGCCGAGCTGTGTTAGCGCAGTACTTCGCGTACTCAGCGGCCTTTTCACGTGAAGGCTAGCGGGTAATTCCTAGGGCCTACATCTTCCTCGCGCATTAACCGGTAACGCGTTACGCTGTAACGCGTTACCGCTGGAGTTTTTCATATGGTGCAAGCTGCCGAACGAATGAAGGCCATGCGCGAACGGCGACGTACGCGTGGCTTGCGGGAGCTTCGCTTAATCGTGCCGGACGCACGCTCAAAGGCAGTGCGCCGCCGGGTGGCTCAAGAGGTTGCGGCCCTGGACCGATCGCGCGAGCTTGAGGCATTGAGGTGGATCGAAGCCGTCGCGGAGTTCGATGACCGATGAGGCGCGGCGACGTCGTGACTGTTGCGGCGTCCGGGGACTACGGCAAGCCACGCCCCGCAGTGATTGTGCAGACCGACGCACTTCCAGCTGAGCATGCATCAGTGGTGGTCTGCCAGGTGACTTCCGAGGGGGACGACGCTCGGGACTTTCGGGTCGTGGCCGAACCCAGTACTCGAAACGGTCTGCGTGTGCGATCGCATGTGATGGCTGACAAGCCGGTCACGATTCGGCGCACACGAATTGGCCGGAAGATCGGACACCTCGACGACAACGACATCGCGCGACTGAATGTCGCCTTGGCGTTCGTCATGGGCCTGGCAGATTAGGCTCTCTTCCTCGCGGACCGAAGTGGAATGAACCCTCCGATGTTGCCAAGCAGACGACACACCTGCAATGACAGATAGTCTCTCAAACTGACTGACCTACATCGTCAGCGGTGAGCATCAGTCGCGTCGGTTCGAGTCAGACGCTTTGAAAGTAGGGGCGAGCAGTCGGCGGTGCCTGGTTTTCCTCGGCATGCCTGACTGACTTTCCTCCCGTTCCATGCAGAATCAGGAATTCACGGGGTACGAGAATCCCAAGGCAGGTGCCTTACACCCACCGCAGCGCCCGTCACGCCGAACCGGAGACCAGGCGAGCCGTGATTCGGGCAACGTGCTCGCCCTGGTAGCGACACAGGTCGAGTTCCAATGGCGTCGGCATACGCGTTTCGCTCCCCGTCCCAGTTACACAGCTCGCGCCGTAGGGAGTCCCGCCGGTCACCTCGCGCATCGTCGCGAGTTCCTTGAACGTGTAAGGTAGGCCGACCACGATCATTCCGTGGTGGAACAGCGTGCTGTGGAAGGAGGTGATGGTCGTCTCCTGGCCGCCGTGCTGGCTGGCAGTACTGCAAAAAACGCTGCCGACCTTGCCGACGAGTGCGCCCTGCATCCAAAGGGCGCCGGTCTGATCGAGGAAGTTGCGCATCTGGGCCGCCATGTTGCCGAAGCGGGTTGGAGTGCCGAACAGAATCAGGTCGTACTGATCCAGCTCTTCAGGGCGCGCCAGCGGCGCCCTCTGGTCGAGCTTGAAGCCCGCGGCACGCGCGACGTCCGGCGGTGTCAGTTCGGGAACTCGCTTGACCGTCACCTGCGCCCCGGCAATACGGCCGGCGCCTTCAGCCTGCGCGTAAGCCATGGCCTCGATGTGGCCGTAGCTGCTGTAGTAGAGGACCAGAACCCTTGGCATGGCGACTTCCTCAGGGCATGGTGCGCGCCCGCGTGTGCCGGTGCAGAAACGCGCGGCATATTTCGCTGTACTCATCCGGCCGGTCGAGGCTGGGCAGATGACCCGCGCCCCTGATCACGGCCCGCTCGGCGCGTGGCAGCTGCACGCTCAGGCGATCTGCGGACTGGATCCGGCGCGGCACGTCGAGCTCGCCGTTGAGCACCAGTGCCGGCGCGTTCGATGAGCGCGACAGCGCCAGTACCGGAAGAACGTCCGACTCGAGGGGGGGATCGGTGAACTCGTTGCCTGCAAACCGCTCGATCATCGCGATGAGATGCGCGCGCATCTGCGGATCCGCGGTGCGCAGTTGCGTAAGCGGATGGCGCAGCCATTCGCGGCGAAAGGCGGGCATGCCGCGCTTACGCGCGACGGTCCGGAAGTGTTCGAACGGCACGTCCTCGTCGGCGGGGGCAAGCTCGAAGGAGGGCGGTCCGTCGAGAATGATGGCGTCCACGCGCTCGGGCGCGCCGCCGGCGAAAGCAAGGGCACTGCGCGCCCCCTGCGACATGCCGATGACCGCGACCCGGGTCAGCCCGAGGTGGTCACAAAGAGCGCCAACGTCGGTCGCATCGCGTGCTGGTGACGGCGTGCCGCTCGAGAATCCGTGACCGCGCCTATCCACGCGCACTAGGCGGAACTCCTGCCGCAGCCGCGCGACCTGCGGATCCCACATTTCGAGGTCCAGAGTCCAGCCGTGCAGGAGTATGACCGCAGGACCTGCGCCCTCGTCTCGGAAGCGCAGACGCGCGTCTTCCACCATGAGGTACTGGTCTATTGCGTGCGTCGCCAGATTCCTTGCTGTGCTCGTTACCCGCATAAGCCTGAAATTCGAATAGCGAAAAACTTTTCGCACTCAGGCTACGGGCTCACCTGATGGTCGTCAAGCGTGCTCGCCCCGAGGCTTGCGGGAGGGGGCTAGATCTGTGCGCTCAAAGACAGCCAGGGAACGGTGGCGAGGTCCGCAGAAATCTGCCGGCTCGCTTGCTGCAACATCGCCAACCGTTCGCGCACTAGCTTCGTCTTGGTTGTGCGGCGCGAATGACTCGATGAGTTGAGGGCTGCGACCACACGACCGTCGTGGTCAAGAACTGGGACGGCGAGCGCGATGACGCCATAAGCAAGTTCATCTTCCACCGCCGAGTAGCCGTTGCGACGGCAATCCTCGATCAACGCACGCAGCTTTTGTGGATCGGTGACGGTGCGTTCGGTGAGGGCCTCGAGCTTCGCGGTCTGGAAATAGTGTTGCAATCGCTCGGAACTCACGCCGGCAAGCAGGACGCGGCCCGTCGATGTGGCGTGAGCGGGGAAACGGCTGCCGACG
>WNFQ01003780.1_pt1 | contig 13567 bp, 10 predicted proteins | sample 5400171 | NCBI WGS metagenome assembly WNFQ01 (sample SAMN13153356, study PRJNA577476) | soil metagenome | isolation source: 20 cm soil under Madrone tree | place: USA:California | collected 2016-06-14
ACAGGCTCCGCGACGAAGCAATCCATACTTTCTGCGCGGATGACATGGATCGCTTCGTGGAGCCTGTCATCGGGCGCGCGCGTTCGCGCGACCCGTTGGCTCGCAATGACGATCACCACGTCGCGGTGCCCTTCATGGTCGGCTGGCCTTCCGAATTCGCGGTCCACAACTCCATGCCGGCATCGGTATCGTTGGCGTTGGTGGAAAATTCGCTGCCTTCGAACAGCGGCTGCACCCCGCGATAGCTGAATTTCTTCGGCGCCGCGCCGCGACGGAGTTTTGCCGCGAATTCCACCAGCAACGCCGCCTGCATCGGGCCGTGGAAGATCAGGCCCGGATAGCCCTCGATCCTGGTGACGTAGTCGCGGTCGTAATGGATGCGGTGGCCGTTGAATGTCAGTGCCGAATAGCGAAACAGCAGCACCGCATCGGCCATGTGGCTTTCGCGGTGCTGCGCGGCCGGAGGCGGCGCTGGCGGCCTGGCTGACACCGATGGCGGCGCAGGGGAGTTGCCGCGATAGACGATGTCCTGCCGTTCCCGGATCGCGGTGCCGCGCGGCGTCGCGATCCGGTGATCGACGGATACAAAACACAACGCGCCGGTAGAGCCGGTCTTCATCGTCACATCCGCGATGCGCGAAGTCCGCGTCATCTCGTCGCCGACGCGCAACGTATCGAAAAATTCCACCTCGCCGCCGGCCCACATCCGGCGCGGCAGCGGCACCGGCGGCAGGAAGCCGCCGCGCGCGGGGTGGCCGTCCGGTCCGAGCTCCGACATCGGGTAAACCGGTTGCGCCAGGCACCAATGCGCGGTGAAGGGCGCGGTATCGCCGGCCTTGGGCTTGCCGATCTCCAAGAACAGCGTCGCGCGCAGGCCCTTCACCAGCTGCGCGGTGACGATGTCGGAGGCCTCGTCGGTGCGGCCGATCCACTGCCGCAAATGATCGAGATCGGGTTTGTCGGTCATGACGATTTGGTCCGGACATGAGAAGGCTTGGCGAGGCCGATACGCTCGCCGATTCCCGGCACGGCGCCATAATGCCGCGGCTGATCGACCACAATGGCCGCCGGCGCGGGATAGCTGACCGGCCCCGCCGGGGTGTTCACCTCGATCCGGCGCAGATGCGGGTGCACCGCGAGGTCGGCCATCGTATTAACCTCGGCAAACGCAATGTCGGCGTCGGACAATCGCTGCAGCAACTCGTTACGCGTCATGGTCGCAAAAATATCGCCGACGGTCTGATCGGTGAGCTTTCTGTTGCGAACGCGTTCGACCATGTTGGAAAATCTGACATCGTCGGGCAGCTCGGGCCGGCCCAAAACATCGGCGCATAGTTTCTTCCATTCGCGTTCGCTCTGGATCGAAATCAGGATGTCCCTGCCGTCCTTCGAGCGAAATACGCCGTAGGGCGCGATCGAGGGATGCGCCAGCCCCATCCGCTCCGGCGGATTGCCGGCCTCCGAGTTGAGCAGCGGCACCGACAGCCAGTCCGCCATCACGTCGAACATCGAAATCCGGATATCGGCGCCCTTGCCCGTACGTCCGCGTGCGATCAGGGCCTCGAGGATGGAGGCATGCGCGGTGGCGCCGGTCGCGATATCGACGAGCGAAATACCGACGCGCGAAGGACCGTCCGGACCGCCGGTGATCGAGGCGAGCCCGCTTTCGGCCTGAATCAGGAGATCGTAGGCCTTGCGATGGGCGTAGGGGCCGTCATCGCCATAGCCCGATATGGTGCAGCAGATCAGCTTTGGATAATCCTTGCGCAGGCGCGCAAGCGTAAAGCCAAGCTTGTCCATCGAGCCCGGCTTGAGGTTCTGGATCAGCACATCCGCGCCGGCGATCAGCGCTTCAAGGTTTTGGCGCCCTTCCTTGGTGGCGAGATCGATCACCGCCGAATCCTTGCCGCGATTGAGCCAGACGAAATAGCTGCTTTGCCCCTTCGCCGCCGCATCGTAGCCGCGGGCGAAATCGCCCTCGGGCCGCTCCACCTTGATGACATGCGCGCCGGCATCCGCCAGCCGCGAGCTGCAGAATGGCGCGGCGACCGCCTGTTCGACGGCGATGACGGTTATTCCTTCAAGCGGCAGCATCTTCTTTTCTCAGTAGGAACGGGGCATGCCCAGCACGTGCTCGGCGAGGAATGACAGGACGAGGTTGGTCGAGATCGGCGCCACCTGATAGAGCCGCGTCTCGCGGAATTTGCGTTCGACGTCGTATTCTTCCGCAAAGCCAAAACCGCCATGGGTCTGCACGCAGGCGTTGGCGGCTTCCCAGGAGGCGTCGGCCGCCAGCATTTTTGCCATGTTGGCCTCGGCGCCGCAATCGAGCCCGGCCTCGTATTTGCGCGTCGCCTCCTTCACCATCAATTCGGCGGCGCGCATCGCCGCATAGGCCTTGGCTATCGGGAACTGGACGCCTTGATTCTGGCCGATCGGGCGGCCGAACACCGCGCGCTCCTTGGCGTAGGCGGTGGCCTTGGCAATGAACCATTTGGCGTCGCCGATGCATTCCGACGCAATCAGGATGCGCTCGGCGTTCATGCCGGACAGGATATAGCGAAAACCCTTGCCTTCCTCGCCGATCAAATTTTCCGCCGGCACCCGCATGTCCGTGAAGAACACCTCCGTCGTGGAATGGTTCATCATGGTGCGGCGGATCGGACGGATCGAGAGCCCGTTGTCCTTGGCTTCCCGCATGTCGACGATGAACACCGACAGGCCGTCGGTCCGTTTCCTGGATTTCTCCTTGGGCGTGGTGCGCGCCAACAGGATCATCAGGTCGGAATATTCGGCGCGGCTGGTCCAGATTTTCTGACCGTTGACGATGTAACTGTCGTTGCCCTCGCGCCTGGCAAACGTCTTCAGCGAGGAGGTATCGGTGCCGCTGGAAGGTTCCGTGACGCCGAAGGCCTGCAGCCGCAATTCGCCGCTCGCGATCTTCGGCAGCCATTTTGCCTTTTGCTCTTCGCTGCCGTGTCGCAGCAGCGTGCCCATGGTGTACATCTGGGCATGGCAGCCGCCGCCATTGCATCCGGCGCGCTGGACCTCTTCGAGGATGGCGGCTGCGGCGGACAGTTTCAGCCCGGCGCCGCCATATTCTTCCGGGATCAATACCGAGAGGTATCCGGCCTGCGTCAGCGCGTCGACGAAGGCGCTCGGATAGGCCATCTCGCGGTCGAGCTTGCGCCAATATTCGCCGGGGAATTGCGCGCACAGTTTTGCGACGGCGTCGCGGATGTCGGCATGTTCGTCTTGTTGTTCTTGTACGGTCATTGGAACTCAGCTGGCATATCGGGAGCGCGTGGAAGCCCGCGGCGCGGTTGAAACCCTTCGCCGTGGATAGGCCGGCCAAAGGCTGCAATCAAGGGGCTGGTCAGCTCACCCAGGAATGCGCACCGGCAGCGACTCGATGCCGCGCACGAAGCTGGAATAGACCCGCTTCGGTTCGCCGACCACTTCGATCCTGTCGAACCGCTTCAGCATCTCCTGCCACACGATCTTCAGCTGCAGTTCGGCGAGCCGCATGCCGACGCAGCGGTGGATGCCGAAGCCGAACGACAGATGGGTGCGCGGCCGGGCGCGGTCGATGATGAAGTCGTTGGGATTCTCGATCGCCTCTTCGTCGCGGTTGCCCGAGACGTACCACATCACCACGCGGTCGCCCTTCCTGATTTTCTTGCCGCCGAGCTCGGTATCTTCAAGCGCGGTGCGCCGCATATGCGCCAGCGGCGTCTGCCAGCGAATGACCTCCGGCACCATCTGTTCGATCAGCGCCGGATTGTCGCGCAGCTTCTGATACTGCTCGGGATGTTCGTTCAACGCCAGCACCGAGCCGCTCATGGTATTGCGCGTGGTGTCATTGCCGCCGACCATCAGCAGGATGATGTTGCCCATCAGGTTGTCGGGATCCATGTGACGGGTCGCTTCGCTGTGGGCCATCATCGAGAGCAAGTCGTTGCGCGGCTCGGCATTGACGCGCTCGTTCCAGAGGTTGGCAAAATAGGCGTAGCATTCGTCCATCTCCTTGCGGCGCTGCTCCGGCGATTCAACGATGCCGCTCTTGGGCAGCGCGGTCGAGACGTCGGACCAGCGCGTCAGCTTGCGGCGCTCCTCCCAGGGAAAGTCGAACAGCGTCGCCAGCATCTGCGTGGTCAACTCGATCGACACCCGGTCGACGAAATTGAAGGTCTCGTTGCGGGGCAGGTTATCGAGCACCTTGGCGGAGCGCTGGCGGATCAGAACGGCGAGCTCGTCCAGATGCGTCGGCGTGAACATCGGCGATACGGTCTTGCGCTGGGCTGAGTGCCGCGGCTGGTCCATGGCGATGAAGCTCGGCCAGTCATAGCCCGCCGGCAGGTCGCGGATCGAGATGCCGCCGAGGGTGGAGTCGGATGAGAAGATGCCGTGATTGGTATCGACATGCATGATGTCGTTGTATTTGGTCACCGACCAATAGGGTTCGATCGGTGCGTTGGTGCAGTAGTGCACCGGCTCTTCCTTGCGCAACCGCTCGAAAAACGGCCACAGGATGTCGTCCTGGAACAGCCGTGGCGCGCCGGGATGAAAATCCTTCAGCGGCGTTGAATAGGCCTCTTCACGCGCCAGGCGCTGAAGCTCGGCCTTGTCGGCTTGGACTGTCGCCTGGATGTTCATCTGTCATCGATCCCAAAATGATGCCTGAAGGAATCTAGTCTTGCGCGTACTCTGTAGGCAATGCCGGTGCCCGCTTTTGCGCGCGGATCAGCCGGCGATGCGCACCGGCAGGGTTTCGTAGCCTTTGACAAAGCTGGAATACACCCGCTTCGGTTCGCCAACCATCTCAATATTGTCGAAGCGCTTCAGGATTTCCTCCCAGATGATCTTCAACTGCAGCTCGGCCAGCCTGAGCCCGACGCAACGATGAATCCCGAAGCCGAAAGAGATGTGGGTGCGCGGTCGGGCCCGGTCGATGATGAACTCGTAGGGACGATCGATCGCCTCTTCGTCGCGGTTGCCCGAGACGTACCACATCACGACCTTGTCACCCTTCTTGAACTTTTTGCCGCGGAACTCGATGTCCTCGAGCGCGGTCCGGCGCATGTGGGCCAATGGCGTCTGCCAGCGGATCACCTCCGGCACGAAACTGTCGATCAACGCCGGATTTTCGCGCAGCTTGCTGTATTGATCCGGATTCTTGTTCAAGGCATAGACGCTGCCCGACAGCGTGTTGCGGGTGGTATCGTTGCCGCCGACGATCAGCAGGATCAAATTGCCGAGGAAATTCTTCGGGTCCATGTCGCGGGTGGCTTCGCCGTGCGCCATCATCGACAGCAGGTCGCTCTTCGGCGGCTGATTGATGCGCTCTTTCCAGAGCCTGCCGAAATAGGTCGCGCATTCCAATAGCTCGGCCTGCCGCTCGTCTTCCGTCGCGACCAGGCCGCCGGCGCCGGGAAGCGTCGTTGCGACGTCGGACCAGCGCGTCAGCTTGCGGCGGTCCTCCCAGGGGAAGTCGAACAGCACGGCCAGCATCTGCGTGGTCAGCTCGATCGAGACCCGGTCGACCCAGTCAAACACCTCGTTGACAGGCAGATTGTCGAGGCATTCCGCGGACCGCTTGCGGATGTTGATCGCGAGCTGGTCGAGGTGGGTCGGCGTGAACATTGGCGCGACGGTCTTGCGCTGCGCGCCATGGCGCGGCTGATCCATGGCAATAAAACTTTCGCGGCGCAGGTCGGGTGCGATGTCGCGGATGGTGATACCACCCAGCGATGCCGCCGACGAGAACACCGCGTGATTGGTCTCGATGTCCATGATGTCGTTGTATTTTGTCACCGACCAGTACGGGCCGAACAGGCTGTCCTTGCAGTGATGCACGGGTGCTTCCTTGCGCAGCCGGTCGAAATACGGCCAGAACGTATCGGTCCGGAACAGCTCGGGGTGGCTGACGTCGATGTCTTCAAGCGGAATGGAATAGGCCTTGTCCCGGGCAGCCTCCTGATGGGGGTCCGCGGCGAGATCGATCGTTCCGTGCATCGGCGTCTCCTGATGATCCGCCTCCGTGGTGGGCTCCGGAAGCGCGATTATTGAGCGAATTACATCCCGTTGCGACCGCCAGAGCAAGGGAGAGTTTTGTCCCCTTCTGCCGCAGAAGCGCGCGAATCCGGCAATGCCCCCTTCTCAGCAACTTCGGCCCGTGACAAGCTTGTTTCCAAAGCATAAGGCTGTGCGCGAGATAAGCCGCAGGATTGCCCGGAGGCCGCCCGACCATGATTCCCAACGCGTACCGGATGTTCAACTTCGATCTCGGCGAAACCGCGGATGCTATCCGCGAGACCGTGCACGATTTTTCGGCCCACGAGATTGCGCCGCGCGCCGACGAGATCGACAAGAGCAATCAATTTCCCCGCGATCTCTGGCCGAAAATCGGCGCGCTCGGCCTGCACGGCATTACCGTCGAGGAGGAATATGGCGGCTCGGGGCTCGGTTACCTCGAGCATTGCATCGCGGTCGAGGAGATTTCGCGGGCGTCGGCCGCGGTCGGCCTGTCCTATGGCGCGCATTCCAACCTTTGCGTCAACCAGCTGCGCCGCAACGGCAGCGAGGCCCAGAAGCGGAAATATCTGCCAAAACTGATCTCGGGCGAGCATGTGGGGGCGCTGGCGATGTCGGAGCCCGGCGCCGGCTCCGACGTGGTGTCGATGGCGACCCGCGCCGAGAAGAAGGGCGACCGCTACATCCTCAACGGCAGCAAGATGTGGATCACCAACGGACCGATCGCGGAAACGCTGGTGGTCTATGCCAAGACCGATCCGGTGGCCGGGCCGCGCGGCATCACCGCCTTCATCATCGAAAAAGGCATGAAGGGATTTTCCACCGCGCAAAAGCTCGACAAGCTCGGCATGCGCGGTTCCGACACCGGCGAGCTGGTGTTCGAGAATTGCGAAGTGCCGGAAGAAAACGTGCTTGGCGAGGTCGGCCGCGGCGTCAACGTGCTGATGTCCGGTCTCGACTACGAGCGCGCGGTGCTGGCCGCGGGTCCGCTCGGGATCATGCAGGCCTGTCTTGACGTCGTGATGCCCTATGTGCACGAGCGCAAGCAGTTCGGTGAGCCGATCGGCAGCTTTCAACTGGTGCAGGGCAAGATCGCCGACATGTACACCACCATGAATGCCTCGCGCGCCTACGTGTACGCCGTCGCAAAAGCCTGCGATCGCGGCGAGACCACGCGCGAGGACGCGGCGGGCGCCATTCTCTATGCCTCCGAGAAGGCGACGCAGTGCAGCCTCGATGCAATCCAGCTGCTCGGCGGCAACGGCTATATCAACGACTATCCGACGGGACGGCTGTTACGCGATGCCAAGCTCTACGAGATCGGCGCCGGCACCAGCGAGATCCGCCGCATGCTGATCGGCCGTGAGCTGTTCGAGAAATCGGCCTGACCGGACCCCCTCGTCATTGCGAGGAGCGACTTGTCCGCCGTAGCTCAACGAGCGAAGGCGGAAGCGACGAAGCAATCCAGCTTTTGCCTTGTGGCCCTGGATTGCTTCGCGGAGCCTGTCATCGGGCGGCGCTTTTGCGCCGACCCGTTGGCTCGCAATGACGGCAAGCATTTTGGCTGCAACGAACCTAAATCCGTGGTTACAAGGATTTTCGGCTATCCTGCAAATATTTTGCCCGGACGGGCAAATCACTTCGTGTTTTCCGAAATGGCCTGTCCAGCCCCTTTTGCAAAAAATATTTCTGTTTTCTCCCGACCCCTTGGCTGTGTGAAAACGCGGCGGCGTGGAGAACCGACAGAATGGATATCCGAGCGGACCGCGATTAGCTCGTGAAAGTTCTAAGGCGCGTTCGATTTCGATCGACCTAAGAAAAATCATTCTAGGCGTTTTCGAACTTGTGGGGTTTTCACACAGCCAAGGTCACGAACTGACCAGAGCTAATGTGCGTGCGGTGTCCGTTTAGCTATTATCAAGAAACTTTTCTGCGACCCCTCAATTCAGAACGACGCGGTCACCAATCCGTACTGTTCCCGGCGCAGCGACCACGGCGTAAACCCCTGCGCAAGGGAACTGGCCAAGATCGCCGACTTGCGCCCGGTTGTGGCCAACGAGTGTCCGAAGAACATTCGTATCCTGAGGTAGACCGTCCTGAGCAAGCGTAGTCATCACACATCGGGGATCGAGTAGCGCCACGTTGAGCCGCGCCCCACCACCAAAGCCGAGTTCGTGACCGACCCAGCCATTCTCGACGAATCCAGGTCGCTCGGTCTCGACGATCACGTTCATGCGGAACCTGCGCTGGTCGAAGCGGCTCTGCGGCCGAACCCCGGCTAGCTGCGCAAGCGTCGACGTCGTCATGACCGAGAGCGGAAACACATCGAAGAAAGAACCGGCGGGAACCGGGGATTCCAATCCAAGCTCGGCAAAAAGCGCCGCTCCAAGCTTCTGCGCTACAACCGTGTCCCTGTTGCCCCCGGGGTCTGCACCCTCTACGTCCGGGTGATATTGGTCAATGGTGAAGTCATCCGGCGCTGCCCGTCCCAGCGTAACGTTGCGCTTGAAGTGCGCTGACAGCACGCGGTCAACCTCACCGGAGTCGCTCCTTACGGCCGTGTTGTCCGGCAACCGAATTTGCACCGGTGGTAAATCGCCGCCCCGGCGTGGCGGCTCGACGAACGCTGCTTTGCAGTCGAGCAGGTTGGGGAAGAGCCTCACGCTCTTCGCGCTCACGACCTTGCCCGTGTCCTTGTCGATGAGTGCATATGCGCGGTCACCCAAGACCCCTCGTTCGGTCACCTCCACGTCTTGAAGTTGTTCGCCCCCCATTGACTTCACCGGAAACCTGCACAGCGTTGCTACGAAACCTACGTCTTCACTGATTGCCATGTGTTCCTCCCAAAGCGCTTCCGCGCTATCAGCTGGCCTTCTGAGACAATTCCGGTACCGAAATGTTTTTATTATTTGGCCATCCGCCAACCGAGCAGCACCACCGCCGCCCCGAGCGCCGCTGCAATTGCCGATGTCACCATCCCGCCGCCGAGCGCGAGAAGCACTGCGATGTGATAGCCAATCAACGCGCCAGCAATACCCACCAGCGCACTCGTAATCGTGCCGCGGGTTGATCCAGAGAATTGACGGGCAAGCCATGACGGCCCCGCCAGCCGGTCGAACAGAATGCCAGCGGCGAGCCCGATTACGAGGACTACAATAAACGTTATGAGGGGGTCTGTGGCGCGCATGTGAGGCCGCCTTGTATCACGCAATCGTTGGGACGCCTCAGTTCAACCGGAGCCTTTAGATGACGATGTCAGCCCGTGTGCTCTGGACGATCGCCACGACCTGGCCCCGCTCGGCCGGCGGGACTTCGAACTTGTCGAGCGTCTGTGTCACGTCGTCCATGAACGCGTCCCACTCCCCTGGCGTGATGCGCAGGTGCCGGTGTGAGCTCGCCATGTCCTTGCCGCTGTATTTCTGCGGACCTCCGGCGGCCCAGCACAGCATCTCGGTAACCAGGTATTTGAAGCCTGCCGGCGGTACCTTGTGGTGCGCATCGTCGACCAGGGGATTGGCGTTCAGCCGCGGGTCGGCCATCACACGGTCGATGAGGTCGTCTACGACGGTCGCAATGCTGTAGACACCGCCTAGCCGCTGGTAAAGGTTGGGCGAATCCTGCGTGGCCATTGGCACCTCCTCCTTCCGCATTCAGCGAAAGTCGATAATATGGCGCGGTTCTGCTTGTCGTTGGCCGCCTCGTACGGTGACACACTTCGCGGAACGCCTCAAGCCGTACGGCGGATTGGCGACCCGTCCGCCGTAGCTTAATGCGCGAAGGCGGAAGTGTAATCTGCCGTTTACTGACGATAAGGAGGCGGGTTCCGCCTTTGCTCTTCGAGCTACGGCAGACAGGTCGGCCGTGTCCCCCGTAGCTCGATGATTGAAGGGGACGTGTCCGCCTTAGCTCAAGGAGCGAAGAGGGTGATTTGCCCCGACGGGCAAATCACTTCGGATTTTCCGAAATGGTGTCAAGCCCGTTTTGCAAAAATATTTCTGTTTTCCTCCGACCCAAATCAGTTCACTGATTCGCCGTCCGGTCTCGACAAGAGGGGCGTTGCGCACGTCACCAACGCGGGGCGGGATGCGGTGGACGCGGTTGGCGCACTTGACGAATGGTGCTGACGCGGACGGCCAAGTCGTGTGGTTCTGACGCCCCAATCGTTGGCGTCAAGTCTGCGATAAGAAGCGCAGGCGACGGTGTCAAAAAGCGTGGTCACCGGGGAGAGCGCGAAGTAAGCCGTAAAACCATTGCGCGGGGAATGCCGGGATGATTCCGGTGAACCTGTGGTGACTAACTCGTATGCTTATTTTATTTTGCATGCGAGGCTGCGGGTGCATCGAGCGCCCGGCATTCCCTGCGCCCTCTGTTTATTGGGCGAATGGTTTTTTGCACAACTCGGGCGCATTGCGCCGCGAGAATGAGGGGTCGTGTTTGAAATTGGACGCCGTCATTGCGAGGAGCGCAGCGCAACCGTCATTGCGAGCGAAGCGAAGCAATCCACAGCCAGAGCAACGGTGACAATGGATTGCTTCGTCGCTTCGCTCCTCGCAATGACGGTGTCAGAATTGGCTGTTTGACGGTCTTGCAACGGTCGGCTGTTTGAAATTGAATCAACTTCATCCTCGTCGTCCCGGCGGGACGACCCGGGCGCCCGTACTCTACTCCGCCAGATCATTCACCTTCTGCACCCAGGCGCGGACGTCGGCGAGCACGTCGGGCAATACCGCCTTGACCTCCGCAACCGTCATGCCGGCCTTGATGCGCGGGTCGTACAGCACGTTCATGATGTACTGGTCGTAGACATCGAAATATCCCATCGACACATTGTCGTTGAACATGGTCCACGGCACCGTCGAGGTATCGTTGATCGGCCCCAGCGACTGCAGCAGTTCTTCATAGGCGCAGTCGAGGAAGACAAAATCGCCGTTGTCGACCGTGAGGATCACATCGGAATGCACGATTTCAAACTTGTCGTTCTTGCGGAACCCGGAAAGACATTGCGGATCCAGCGAGGTCTTGATCTCGCTGGCCCGCTCGCTGCCATAGAATGTCGAGATGGTGCGAAACAGATCGCGATCGCGCACAAGCTTGACCGTAACGTTGGCACCATCGCTGGTCTCGGCCATCGCGATGTCGAGATGCTGAACCCGCTGCGCGATGTCGGCCACGACCTTCGCGAGCTGCAGCTTCCGATCCGCACGGCTGCCGTCGGCGAACACCCGCACCGGCGCCTCGTACTTTCTGATACGGTCGACCCGGCCGGCGAGATGGTACTCGGCGCCGAACGCGGTCTTCATGAATCCTTCAATGATCTCGCCGTCGGTGAACGTCTTCTTTTCAACGCGCTGGCGCGCGGCGATGGCGGCAATTTCCGCCGATGCCGGTGGCGGCGAGACGACCGTGTCGAATGCGATTGCCGCCAAAGCGGCCGCGAGTATCCGTCGAACTTGGAAAGACCGGTCGAGAGCGCTCATTTGCAACGACGCTGCCGCAACCGCCGTCCGCGCGCAAGGTTTGATCAATCACCTGCCGGCACAACTTCCCGTGCCTGGCGCTGCCTTAGTTCCTCACCACCACGGTGGCGCCAATGGAGACGCGGTTATAGAGATCGGTTACGTCTTCGTTGGTCATGCGGAAGCAGCCCGACGACACCGCCTGGCCGATCGTGTCCGGTTCGTTGGAGCCGTGAATGCGGTAAAGCGTCGAGCCCAGATACATGGCCCGCGCCCCGAGCGGGTTGTCGATGCCGCCCGCCATATGGCGCGGCAGGTCGGGCCGCCGCGCCAGCATCTGCGAGGGCGGGGTCCAGCCCGGCCATTCCTTTTTCGCGGAGATGCGGTGGACGCCGGACCAGCGAAAGCCGTCGCGGCCGACACCGATCCCGTAGCGAAGCGCCTGGCCCTGAGGCAGGACGAGGTAAAGCCGCCGCTCGGCGGTGTCGATGTAGATGGTGCCGGGCTTATACTGGCTCACAAAGCTCACCACCTCGCGCCGGGCCGAGCTTGAGCGGCCGAGGCCGAAAAAGGAACCGCCTCCCATGATCTCGCGCATGTCGAAGCCTTGGGCTCGCGCGTCGTCGATGCCGGCCAGCAATGTCACCGCTGCAACCAGAACAGCAAACCCCCGGGTCATCTTGATCCCCCTCGAAAAAAAAGCGATTTCGCCGCGAGAGAGGCCATAATCGGCGCGCTTTCGCAAGCCACGGCCGCGTGAGTGACCGATTTTAGAGCGTTGGCGTTACCGAAATAACACGGAGCTTGCGTTGTAGGTGCGGGATTTGGATCAATCGGACGCGGGCAGGGCTATTCCCTCGGCATTGTTCCCGATACTTTGACGAAAGACGCGGGGAATGATTGATCTCGCTCGGTTTCAAGAAACGGCGCCTACGGGAGTGGAACGATGAATGGTGCGGAAAGTCTGGTGCGGACGCTGGTTGCGGGCGGCGTTGACGTCTGCTTCGCCAATCCAGGCACCTCCGAGATGCACTTTGTTGCAGCCCTTGACCGGGTCGAGAGCATGCGCTGCGTGCTCGGCCTGTTCGAGGGCGTGGTGACAGGTGCCGCGGACGGTTATTTCCGCATGAAGGGCGCGCCGGCATCGACGCTGCTGCACCTCGGGCCGGGGCTCGCCAACGGGCTTGCCAATCTGCACAACGCCAAGAAGGCGAATTCCGGGATCGTCAACATCGTCGGCCAGCATGCGACCTACCACATCGAATACAATGCGCCGCTGACCTCCGATATCGAGGGCCTGGCACGGTCGATGTCGGCATGGGTGCGCACCTCGCCGGATGCGAAATCCGTCGCCAGGGATGGCGCGGCCGCCATTGCCGCGGCCAAAAGCGCGCCGCCGCAGATCGCAACCTTGATCCTGCCCGCCGACACCGCGTGGAACGAGGCCGACGGCATCGCGCAGGTCCCTGTTGAATCGCAGCGCGCGAATTATTCCGCGCAAGCCGTCGAGACTGCGGCCAGGGTCTTGCGCGGCGGCGAGCCGACGCTGCTGCTGCTCACCGGCAGCGCGCTGACGGAGCGAGGGCTGGCGCTGGCGGCGCAAATCGCCGGCAAGACCGGCTGCAGGGTAATGGGTCAGACCTACAATCCGCGGATGGCGCGTGGGCGCGGGCGCTTCTCGATCGACCGGATTCCCTATGTGATCGAGCAGGCGCTGCCGATCCTGAAAGATTTCCGCCACATCATTCTGGTCGAAACCAACGATCCGGTGGCGTTCTTCGCCTACCCGAACAAGCCGAGCCTGTTGAAGCCGGAGGGCTGCGAGGTCCATCGCATGACGTCAGGCGGAGAAAATTCGGTCGCGGCGCTGGAAGCGCTGGCATCCGCGGTCGGCGCAAGGCCGGCAGATGCCAAGCCGCAGCCTTTGGTCGAGATCGCCAAACCGACCGGCGCGCTGACCCATGCCGCGATCGCGCAGGCGGTCGCGATGGCGATCCCGGAAAACGCCATCGTGGTCGATGAATCCATCACCACCGGGCGCGGCTTCTTTCCGCCGACCGCGGCCGCCGCGCCGCACG
>WNFQ01003719.1_pt1 | contig 13563 bp, 12 predicted proteins | sample 5400171 | NCBI WGS metagenome assembly WNFQ01 (sample SAMN13153356, study PRJNA577476) | soil metagenome | isolation source: 20 cm soil under Madrone tree | place: USA:California | collected 2016-06-14
TGTTGGAAGCGGGGATGGTGGCGCCGCCCGGACCGGTAAGCGCGGAGGCGCTGAGGTTCACGTTGGTCAAGCCGCTGGAAGGGCCCTGCAGGACGACTTGGGTGTCCACAGTTTCGCCGCGCGCGCCGGACAGACTGATAGTCGAAGCCGTACCGGGGGCATCGGTCTTGCCTACCCTGTCGAGACTAGGCGCCACCCAAACAGTGAACGTCGGTGGAATAACGGCGTTTACGGTGAGTGTGGCGGTGTTGCTGGTAACGCTTCCAGCTGTGTTGGTGACTGCCACCGTAAACTGGGCTCCATTGTCGGAACTTGTGGTCGCGGGAGTGGTATAGCTGGGTAAGGTCGCACCACTGATTGCAACGCTGTTCTTCTGCCATTGATAGCTCAGCGGGGCTGTGCCCGTCGCGGTCACGCTGAAGGAGGCTGTCTGGCCCGCTGTGACGGTCTGGCTTGCCGGCTGTGTCGTGATCGAAGGAGCCACTGCGGCCGCGTTCACCGTGAGGGTGGCCGATGCGCTTGTTGCCGCGCCCGCCGAGTTACTTACGACAACCCGAAACGTCGAACCACTATCCGACGTTGTCGTCGCCGGAGTGGTGTAGCTCGAAGAAGTTGCCCCTACGATGTTCGCGCTGTTTTTCTGCCATTGATAGCTCAGCGGGACTGTGCCTGTTACCGCTACGCTGAAGGAAGCCGTCTGACCCGCTGTGACCGTTTGGCTTGCAGGCTGTGTCGTGATCGAAGGGGGCACGGTAACCGCATTTACCGTGAGCGTCGCCACGGCGCTTGTTACAGTGCCGGCCGAGTTGCTTACGGCAACTCGAAACGTCGAACCACTATCCGAGGTTGTCGTCGCCGGAGTCGCGTAGGTCGAAGAAGTTGCCCCCGCGATGTTCACGCCGTTTTTCTGCCACTGGTAGCTCAGTGGGGCCGTGCCCGTTACAGCTACGTTGAAAGAGGCCGTCTGACCCGCTGTGACGGTCTGGCTTGCCGGCTGTGTCGTGATCGAAGGAGGCACCGCAGCCGGATTCACCGTGAGCGTGGCCGCGGCACTTGTTACCGCGCCGGCTGAGTTGCTGACCACGACGGTAAACTGTGAGCCGCTGTCGGACGAGGTTGTAGCCGGTGTTGTGTAAGAGGCCGAGCTAGCTCCGCTGATGGCCGTTCCGTTCTTTCTCCACTGATAGCTGATCGGAGCAGTGCCAGTGGCCGCCACACTGAACGTTGCCGCCTGACCTGCTATGACCGTTTGGCTCGTCGGTTGCGTGGTAATCGAAGGCGCCACGGAAGCTGCATTCACCGTGAGTGTGGCCGCGTTACTAGTTACGCTTCCAGCTGTGTTGCTGACTGCTACAGTAAACTGCGCTCCGTTGTCGGAACTCGTCGTCGCGGGGGTAGTATAGTTGGACGAGGTAGCGCCACCGATCGCCACGCCATTTCTCTGCCATTGATAACTCAGGGGAGCCGTGCCCGTCGCGGCCACGCTGAAAGAAGCTGTCTGACCCGCTGTGACCGTCTGGCTTGCCGGCTGCGTCGTGATCGAAGGAGACACCACGGCCGCATTCACGGTGAGCGTGGCCGCGGCGCTGGTTACCGTCCCTGCCGAGTTGCTTACGGCAACTTGAAACGTCGAACTACTATCCGAAGTTGTCGTCGCCGGAGTCGTATAGCTCGAAGAAGTTGCCCCCGCGATGTTCGCGCCGTTTTTCTGCCATTGATAGCTCAGCGGCGCAGTGCCCGTTGTGCAGCCACATTGAAGGAGGCTGTCTGACCCGCCGTGACGGTCTGGTTCGTCGGTTGCGTGGTAATCGAAGGAGCCACAGGAGCCGCATTCACGGTGAGCGTGGCCGCACCGCTTGTTACCGTGCCGGCTGAGTTGCTTACGGCAACTTGAAACGTCGAACTACTATCCGAAGTTGTCGTCGCCGGAGTCGTATAGCTCGAAGAAGTTGCCCCCGCGATGTTCGCGCCGTTTTTCTGCCATTGATAGCTCAGCGGCGCAGTGCCCGTTGTTGCCCCCGCGATGTTCGCGCCGTTCTTTTGCCACAGATAGCTTAGGGGAGCCGTGCCAGTCGCGGCCAAGCTGAACGAAGCTGTCTGACCCGCTGTGACCGTCTGGCTTGCCGGCTGCGTCGTGATCGAAGGAGGCACCACGGCCGCATTCACCATGAGCGTGGCAGCACTGCTGGTAACGCTTCCAGCTGTGTTGCTGACTGCCACGGCAAACTGTGCTCCGTTGTCGGAAGTCGTCGTCGCGGGCGTAGTATAGCTGGACGAAGTCGCACCACCGATCGCCACGCCATTTCTCTGCCATTGATAGCTCAGCGGAGCAGTGCCCGTTGCGGATACACTGAACGAAGCCGTCTGACTCGCTGTGACCGTTTGGCTCGTGGGTTGCGTGGTAATCAAAGGCGCCACGGGAGCTGCATTCACCGTGAGTGCGGCCGCGTTACTTGTTACGCTTCCAGCCGCGTTGCTGACCGCCACAGTGAACTGGGCACCGTTGTCAGAACTCGTCGTAACCGGCGTGGTGTAACTGGAGGAGGTGGCGCCCAAGATGGCCGTCCCGTTCTTTTTCCATTGAAAGTTAAGCGGTGCGGTGCCCGTTGCCGCCACAGTGAACGAAGCGGTCTGACCCACTATGACCGTCTGGCTTGCCGGCTGAGTCGTGATCGTGGGCGCCACCGCTACGGCGTTATCTGTGAAGTTCACGCCCGAGACGTTGGCCGTGCTCACCGTCACATTCTGGCTCAGCGGAGTAAAGGTATAGCCCGCGTTGCTGGGAGTTATGGTGTAAGACCCGCTCGCCAATCCAGTGAACGTGTACGCTCCCGAGCTGTTGGGGGTCGTCGTGGCACTAGCTGCACCGCTCAGCGTCACAGTGGCCCCGCTTCCTCCTGCCACAGGACTAATCGTTCCGGAAATACTAAAGGTCTGCGATGTCGCCGTGAAGTTCACTCCCGTAACGTTGGCCCCATTGACCGCCATGCTCTGGCTGCCTGGAGTAAACGTAAAACCTGCGTGACTCGGAGCAATCATGTACGTCCCATTCGGCAGTCCGGCAAATGTGTAACTGCCGGAGCTGTCTGCTGTGGCTGAGGCGCTCGCCGGTCCGCTCAGGGCCACTGCCGCTCCGTTGCCGGCCGCCGTCGGAGTGATCGTGCCGGAAAGGCTGAAACCACCTGTATTGAATTTGTTGCCACCGTGCCAACCGTTGTTACCCTTGGAGTCGGTCGAATTAACCTGGTAATAGTAGGTCGTGCCGGCGGCCAGACCGGAGAGTGTCACCTGGTGGCTTGTAACCATCGTCGAATCAATTGCCGTACTATTTCCGTACGCAGTGGTGGTTCCGTAATCGACCGAGGAGTTGGCGGGGACGTTTGTTGTCCAAGCGACCTGGGAGCTAGAGGTTGTGATCGACCCGCTTTGCACGTTCGTGATGACCAGAGTCGACGGCGGGGGCGGATTCGCATTATTCCCAGCAACGAGGCCTGAACAGCCGACAAAACCGAAACTGGCAATCAGCAAAACGAATATAACACTCGACCGATAATGCACGACCATAGCCCCCGTTTTCTCGCCCCGGTGCCATTTGGCTTGTGTGAGATAAGGAAAAAGGAACTCAGCCGGAGGCAATTGAAGTTCTAGAAGTTCTAAAGGTACTGAACGCACTAGAACTATCGAGGAGAGTCTGGGTCACCCAGCGTGTGGAAACAACTGGTCAGAGGGTCAGAAATGGGGCATAGACTCTGGTGACCCCAGTGGGTAGTCGCTCGCAATCCTACAATCCGAGCTGACGTTTGCCCACAAGTCGGTCGGAGGCACGGACCTCGATCCGAAGCTTTCAAGCTCATTCCTGGCATGTCGCAATCGCCGCAAACTGCGCGAAACGCAGTCCGCTGCGTCGGCGAGAGTTCATTTTTGAGGCTGCATATGGCGACATTCCGAAGCTGAAATCCGCGTTCAGGCTATTCCGCGAACCTGCCGTAGGTCGTCTGCCAACCTGTCCCAATTTGCAACATCGCCGACATGCTCGAGCGACGCGTCGTGCAGTTGATTTGGCGAACTGATTTTACAGCGAGCAGTTTTTTGCCCTCATACCCTGTTTGCACATCCGCCCGAGAGGCGCATTATGGACATTCGCAGGTTTGCCGGGCCCGAGGGCCAGGGCGCAAATTCTGCTGTACGGCCACTGGACCAAGCGGTGCTCGGTTTATACCCGGAACTTCTAAGGAAACTTCCGGTCGGAGTAGTCCTCGTACTCCTGGAAGATCCTTCGGACGTCAAAACATTCAGAATCGTTGATGCTAACCAAGCCGCCGCGGAAATTACCGGTTCGTCATCTCAAACCCTCCTCGGCCGAACTCTGGCTGATTTCCCGAAGCTCTTGGAGACTCCAATCCCCGGCCAGTGGCTGGAGGCTCTCCGCTCGGGGAAGGCGCTGAATTTGGGCGACATTTCGTACGGTGACGATCTCATACGGAAGGGAGTTTATTCGGTGCGAGTCTTTCCTCTTTCCAGCAATTTCCTGGGAGTTGCCTTTGAAGACGTTACCGATCGTAAGCTCGCGGAACAAATTCTCCGGGATAGTGAGGAGCGCTTCCGTCTGCTCGTTCAAGGCGTTCAGGAATACGCCATCTTCCAGTTGGATCCCATGGGCCACGTGGTCAGTTGGAATGCCGGGGCGGAGCGTTTGAAGGGTTACGGTTTCGAAGAGATCATCGGAAAGCACTTCTCCGTCTTCTACCCTCAAGAAGATCAGATGAATGATAAGCCCCAGGGACTTCTGGCGAAGGCAGCGAGGTACGGGCAGAGCGAAGACGAGGGCTGGCGAATTCGCAAGGACGGATCCCGCTTTTGGGCCAACGTAGTCATCACCGCCCTCCGCGACCCGAAGGAGAATCTCCTTGGGTTCGCTAAACTCACTAGGGACATGAGCGAGAGGCGTGAAAAAGAGGAGGCCCTTACCAAAGCCAAGGAACTATTGGAGCTCCGGGTTGAACAGCGAACGGCCGTGCTCACGCGCGTGAACCAGGAACTGCGAACAGAGATCGCGGATCGTCAACGCGCTGAAGAACAACTCAGAACCTCGCTCGATCAACTCCGCGCTCTTACGGCCCGTCTCCAAAGCGTGCGGGAAGAGGAACGTACCTCCATCTCACGCGAGATCCACGATGAGCTCGGGCAGGCGTGCACAGCAATCAAGATGGATCTAGCACTGATCGGTCGCAGGCTGACGAAGAGTCAGACCCAACTCCAATCGAAAGTCGATTCGGCCATTCAATTGGTCGATAGTACGATCGCCACACTGCGGAGGATTGCCTCGGAACTCCGCCCAAGAACGTTGGATGATCTCGGTTTGCCCGCTGCGCTTGAATCGCAGGCTCAGGAGTTCGAGAGCCGAACCGGGATTCGCTGCACCGTGGCGTTGCCGCAGGAACTGTTCACACTCGATGCGGATACGTCCACTGCTATCTTCCGCATCTTTCAGGAATCCCTGACCAATGTGGCGCGCCACGCTCAGGCTACGCGGGTCGAGGCGCGGCTGGAACAAGAAGGCAATCGAATCATTTTTCAGGTTTTCGATAATGGCAGGGGCTTTGATCCGGAAGAAGCCAAAACCCGCAAGTCTCTTGGACTTGTTGGGATGCAAGAGCGTGCTCTCCTGCTCCATGGAGATCTCAAAATTGAAGGCGTGCCCGGTGCCGGAACAACTATGACATTGACGATCCCTCTCCAGCCCTCGGTCACGCGAGGAAAGATTCCTGATGCGGATTCTGATCGCTGACGATCACGCCGTGTTTCGCCGGGGACTCAAAGACACTCTGGCGGATGCGTTTCCGAGAGTGACCTTTGGCGAAGCTAAGACGGCCCAGGAAACGATTGAGCATGTGCGTCGCCAAGACTGGGATGTAGTCATCCTCGACATCAGTATGCCTGGAAAAAGCGGGCTCGACATCCTGGACGACTTGAGGCGTCTACGCCCCAAGTTGCCGGTTCTTCTTCTCACCATGCACCCCGAGCATCAATATGCGCGGCGGGCCCTCAAGGCCGGCGCTGCCGGCTATTTGACGAAGGACGGCGTGCCGGAAGAGTTGAAAGAAGCCATAAAGAAAATAGTGGCGGGCGGACGCTACGTAAGCGCAACTTTGGCCGAGAAGCTGGCCGTGGATCTGAGGGAGGGAGCCGATTTGCCTCTCCACGAACTGCTGTCAGACCGCGAGTTTCAGGTGTTGCGGATGATTGCTTCAGGGAAGACCGTCAAAGAGATAGCCGAGGATCTTTCTCTCAGCGTAAAGACGGTGAGCACCTATCGCGGTAGGATCCTTGAAAAAACCGGTATGAGAACAAACGCGGAACTGATTCGCTACGCTCTTCAGACTCAACTCGTGGACTAGCGCTGAAGTGAGCACGACTCGGGGACCGGAGGCCTCTTGTCCCGCTGCGGCCTTTGAGTCTACGAATCCGTCGCGTGGGACGCGCGCTCACTTGCAGTGCATTTAGCCTTACAAGGAATTACTGATTCCCCCGGATGTATTTCCACGTCATTCTGTCATTCCCTATAACCAAGGAGGACGGGCTCTCGAGGAGAATTCAGATGAAAGTCTTCATCGCCGATGATTCCAGGGCAGTCGTGAAGCGTCTGGCGGACCTCTTGGAAGAGGTGCCCGGTGCGCAGCTTGTGGGACAGGCAAGTGATGTGTCGGAAACCGTGCAAGGTGTTCAGAAACTAAGGCCTGACGTTCTAATTCTTGATCTGCAGATGCCCGGGGGAACTGGCCTCGATGTTCTCCGTGCGATTCGCGTCGACCATCCGTATCTTTACGTTCTGATTTGCACGAACTACGCGTATCCCCAGCTTTGCGACGAATGTCTTACGGCTGGAGCAAATTTCTTCCTCGATAAGTCCGCAGAGTTCGAAAAAATTCCCGCTATCCTCCGTGAATTAATCCCCAGGGAAACTAAGTCTTCTCCAGTCCTTCGCTAGGGCATCAGTCTTTTCGGACATCAGTAAAAGACCTCATTTTCCTTCCATTTGCCTACCAAAAAGTCCTTCCACCGTTTTACGCATTTTCCCGTCGTTGTCTTACGGTATCCACCGGATTGCCTGGCTGTCGCCGCTCAGGCATAGATTATGGCGCGGCGAGCCGCCTCGAAATGTGATCGAGAGGCGGGACGCGCGGAACGAAAGTGTTCTCGTCCCGATTTTGAGCATCGTTGGTTTGAAACGCGTCCCCTTCCTGACGGAACCATAGTGATTGCTCGCTTGCACCGAAAAGCCATTTCGCCGTCCAGCTACGAAGGAGGGGGGGCAAAATGAAGAAGATGAATGTTCTGCGGACCATGTGTTTGACGCTGTTTCTTGTCCCGACGGTTCAAGCCCAGAGCACTACGGGAGTAAACAACGCCGATCTGAAGGGCGACTACGCGTTTAGCTTCAACGGCATGACCACCGGAGGCGGTGGCGCCTTCACGGTTTTCGCCGCTGTAGGAAGGTTCACCGCGGACGGAGCCGGAAACCTGACGAACGGCGAAATAGACGTCAATGGCGCCAGTCCCACGGACAGACTGGCGGCGCAAAGTTTCACGGGAACATACTCGATCGGAACCGACCACCGGGGCATTATGAGCCTAAACATTCCCGGCGGGGGCACGCTGGCCTTCGCCATGTTGGCGAACGGCAACGCCAGATTCGTAGAGGTTGACGCTGGCGGAGGTCAAGGCTCAGTCGGCTCGGGCTCAATCGAGAAAGCAGACACTACGGCGTTCAGCACTGCCAAAATCACCGGTGAGTACGCCTTTGGCATTGCGGGATTGGACGGATTTAACACTCGCACGGCGGTTGCGGGACGCCTTACCGCCAATGGCATGGGCACCTTCACCAACGGGGTAGCAGACGCGAATCAGGCCGGCCGCTATACCAGTGGCATAACAATCGCTGCGGGATCTTACTACGTGTCTGAAACAACAACCGGCCGTGGCGTGATGACGCTCCCGGGTGTGCTGGGCGTACCGCCTCAGAACCTCAATTTCGTTTCTTATGTTGTTAACGCCGGGAAGATGTTTGCGATGGAGATAGACGCCGTGACAGCTATGACTCCGCTGCTGAACGGCGCCATGCTCCAACAGCAATTCCCCGTGGGAGGCTTTGCGACGAGTGCGATGAATGGAAATACCGTAGTGTATCTTACGGGGCGCACGACTTGCGCTGGTGCGACAATCCCAGGGTCCGATGTGATCGCCGGTTTGCTCTCGACCAATGGCGTCGGGATCGCCACCCTTACCTACGACCGGAACTGCGAAGGCATATCGACTTCAGCAAGCCTCACCGGGACGTACGACGTCACCGGCAGCGGCCGAGCGGCGTTCCGGGTCGGAGGGGCCTACATTGTTGCGTACCTGGTTAGCTCCAATCAGGGCTTCTTCATCCTGCCAGACGGTCCTGCTTGGTCGGGCTTCGGCGAAGCGCAAGTAGCAGCGTCGTTCAGCAACAGCGCGGTCATGGGTAGATACGCTGGGGTGACCACAGAGGCCGCGACACTTGGTGTCACCATCTTCTCCGGCGAGTTCACCGCAGACGGTGCCATCCCAACCGGCAGTATCACTGGCATCGAGGATATCGGCGCCCCGAGCGGACCGACATTGGGCGCGTCGGCCAACGCTACTTACTCTATCTCTGCTTCTCCAACAAATGGAAGGGGAACCATCGCGGGGAACATTGGCGGCAATGGCGTCGTATACGTGATTTCCGCTTCGAAGTTCGTTGTGGCCTCCTTGAGCGATCCCAACCCCGCCATCTTGATCTTCGAACAGTAATCTTCAACCCATCAACTTGTCCTTTCTCAACGAGAACACCTCGATTTCTACGGACGGGGTGTTCTTCCACTGGCACGGTTTACTTGGAGCTGGGCAAATTGAAAGCGTAGCTGATGCAAGTTTTTTTGTGGGCATTTCCCCATTGTACTTGGGTACAAGCGGAGAATATGTCATTGAGTCGGTAAAGCAGCGGAATTGAACTGGCGGAGATCCCAACGAGATTTGGTCGAAGGCTTCGTGAGAAGCTAACTGCAACTCAATCGGTGGTGCCAGCCGACGGGCCTTTTGACCAGTCGACCGCTTGTCCTTGAAACTGTAATCCGATACCAAAGCGCCCGTCCTCGAGCCGCTGGCAATAGACAACCCGAACCAGCGAACGCAAATCTCCATCGGCAGATCTGATCATCAACCGTTCATCTGGCACTCTTGGGCGCTGACTCAGGACTCGTATTCCCAAAGAACTCACGTTTTCCGTGGTGGTTGGCTCCGCCGCGGTCGGATACTGAGGACTGGAAATCTGTACGGGGAGCGCCAGCCGAGTCCGTTTCTCAAGTCGTCCAGACCGCGTAGGCATTTCCGAATTGGCCTTTCGAGTGGGCTTTGGCTCCATCGCGTGACTCTGGATGGCGCAGTAGGGTTGTGAATAACCTTGAGAACTTCAGCCGAAATGATTCGATAAGCGCCATGAAGTTTACTGAGATTGACCTCCTCCAGATTGAGTTCGGTCCGCCTCCATGTCAGTGCAGTTCGGTATTGGGGTGATCGAGGTGGGGCCCTGTCCATGGAGGCGGCCCGATCCCTTCATTGCACGATAGCCGGTCGCCAAATTACTTCAATCCGGTGAATCACCCAATTCAATTCAGTGAATGACCCAGAACGGGCTAGCGGGTAAAGCTTCTCGGTGGCGCTGTCAGGCTTGGATCAATCCGCGACGGATGGCGTAGCGAACGAGACTTGCAGTTTCGTGAATATCGAGCTTCTTCATCAATCGGGCTCGGTGCGATTCGGCGGTCTTCACGCTGATGCCCAGGTGCACCGCGATGTCCTTTGTGGATTTACCTTCACCGACCAATTGAAGTACTTGTCGCTCGCGCCCGGAGAGCGGATCGGTCGACACATACGTCTTCGATAAATAAGCATCAACAACAGCGCGCGATATGTTCGGACTGAGATACACGGACCCGCGGCACACTTCCTTTATCGCATGTACGAGGTCGGCCCCCGCCTGGCTCTTCAGCACATATCCTTTCACTCCCGCGCGCAGAGCCTCAGTGACGTACTGATCTTCGTCGTGTTGCGTAAGAAGTATGATCTTTGTTTTGGGAGCGGATTTCTTCAGCTCACGAGCGGCATCGACGCCATTCAAGATTGGCATACTGATGTCGATAATAGCGACGTCCGGTTGCGTCTTCTGTACCGAGCGCAGTGCCTCTTGTCCGTCGGAGGCTTCGCACACGATTTGAAATCCCTGTTTTTCCAGGAATGCCCTTAATCCTTGGCGAATCAAGGCATGGTCATCCGCAAGCAAGAGGCGTGTCTGCATTATTCTAGGGAGTAGGTTAAGAAACTCCCTAACCCCCCGGCAATCAGGTACTTCCCTCCATTTCTCTGGGGTAAAGACCCGATGGCGGGCGAGGCGGGCGAGGGGTACTCTACGGGCATTCCCTATTTCTGAGATTTATCCCATTTGCAAGCCGCTAGGGTCGCAAATTGTCCATTCAGGCCTGTACCAGGCCTCGGCGCACGGCGTAGCGCACCAGGCTTGCTGTCTCGTGGATATCCAGCTTTTGCATGAGCCTCATGCGATGCGACTCCGCCGTTTTCACGCTGATACCCAGCAGGGAGGCAGCATCCTTTGTGGATTTTCCTTCCGCAATCAACTGCAGCACCTGCCGCTCGCGCACAGTCAAGGGATCTGCAGGCCTATCCGCTTTGGACCGGTACGCCTCCATCACTGTCCGTGAGATCCCCGGGCTCAAATAGAATTCTCCCCTGGAAACTTGCTGAATTGCGTGAATCAAGTCGCTTGCGACCTGATTCTTCAACACGTATCCCTTCACGCCGGCTTCGAGCGCTTCGTGCACATATTGCTCTTCTTCATGTTGAGTGAGAAGGATTGCTTTCGTCTTCGGACAAGAACGGCCCAGCTCGCGGGCGGCATCAATGCCGTTGAGCGTCGGCATGCTTATGTCAAGCACGGTGATATCCGGATGGTGCGTTTCCGTCAGGCGGACGGCATCCTGTCCGTCGGAGGCCTCTGCCATGACCTGAAATTTCTCCCGTTCCAGCAATGATTTTAGGCCTTGGCGTACCAGCACATGGTCATCCGCGAGTACGATTCGAATTGGCATGGTTACCCTCCATAGGAAGTCGGATAGAAAGCTCAGTTCCGTGGTCGGGGCGAGATTCGATTCGCAGGGTTCCGCCGATAGCGCTCACCCGCTCTCGCATGGCGATTAGTCCCAGGCCTTTCCGGCCCGTCGCCATATGAACCTGGCTGGAGTCGAAACCTAAGCCGTCGTCCCGGACCGAACAACACAGCACATGATTTTCTCTCCACGCGCGAATCCATACCCCGCTCGCCTTCGCGTGCTTAACGGCATTGGTCAATCCTTCTTGTACCGTCCGATAGAGCGCCGTTTCCACGGCGCTGGGCAGCCGCCCGGAGACAGTCGCTTCGATATGGATTGGCAGATTGGCCCGCTTCGAAATCCCGTCCGCCAAAAACCGGATCGCAGGAATCCATCCTAGATCATCCAAGATCGTTGGCCGGAGTTCATGAGAGTACCGTCGCAAATGCTTTTCAACCTGATTCAGCAATTCCTTAATGCGCGTGACATGTGTTTGCTGGGATTCGGGCAGCTCCAGAGCCAATTCGGCTAGTGCCAGGTGCACTGCGACGAGCAGTTGTCCGGCTTCGTCGTGCACGGCATACGCGATGCGCTTGATCTCCTCTTCGAGCGTTTCGTTCAATTGCCTCAGGGCCTTCACCGCATCCTGAAATCCGCGGTGCGCCATCTCATAAGGCGACAAACATTCAGCAAGGAACTCACCGCTTGCCCGGACCAATTCCTCCCGCTGTTTCTCATTCTCCACATCGCGAACCAATGCCAGTACAGCTTGGTGATGCAGTGAAGCCATTTCCACCAGGCTCTTTTGCTCGGTGAGGGCCCGGCGGCCGAGTTCATAAGCGCGGCCCAGCGCCGGTTCGCCCCTGCTGGCCGCGTATTCTTGCAGGCAAGACCGGTACTGGTCCTCAAAACCTTCTTGCGGCTTTGCCTTGCGTCGAATGGCGCTCTTCATGGACTGATTCCCGTCAAACGCGTGATTAAAACAAGCGCATCGTCATTTCCACTTCGATACTGCTCAAGAATTCTGTCGGCCGCCCTTTGCGGATTTTCCTTTGCGGAGAGGCTCTCGGAAAAATCGTTTCGGACTCCATCCGTAGCAAAGAAAAGTGTGTCCCCCCGTTCGATCTGCAGCACTGTGGCCTGAAGAGTAGGCAGTTGGGAACCAACAACGCCGCCTCGGAGCAGAAGTGACTCCTTCCCATTCCCCCTTTTCGCGTTGCAGCGCATCAATACTCCTTGCACATTGCCGACGCCAAGCCAGGTCATCATGCCATGTTCAGGTTCAATGAAAGCAAGGCTCAATACAATCCCCCGAGTTCCCCTAAGTTTTTCGTGGCATCGTTCAACGAGAGAAATAATTGGTTCGTCGGCGAGACTCTTGAGAAGCGCGCCTGCGGTTTTGGAAGCGTTGGCAGCCTCTTCGCCATGCCCTATGCCGTCAATCACTGCGATCAGAACTCCCCTTTGGTTGCAGCAAACCAAGTGATGATCGCCCGACTCGCCTTGGCCCGGCAGGACATACTTCGCAACGCCATATTCGACCATCGGCTCTTTTATTGTCTCCACTTCTTCACCGTCACGATTGTCCCCCGGCCAGGTTGGGAGGTAATCTCAAATTCGTCCATCAATCGGCGCACCCCAGGCAACCCAAGTCCCAGACTTCCTTCCGGGACCGTCGTCGCTGGCGATGACCGCAATGCCTTGGCGGTTCAAGCCATTCACCATCTTTATCGTCACTTGGCCCTTGCCTGCGTAGGACACGATGTTCCGTGCGAGTTCTGAGATTGCTGTGGCCACGAGGGTGGCGTCGCCCGTGGAAAACCCGAGCTCATTCGCCATCACCCGGCCCTTCTGGCGGGCTGCGACGATATCCTGGTCCGAATTGATTGCCACCCGAATTTCCCCAGCCGACACAATGGCTCTCTCAGTTCGCAGTCTTGAACTTGTCGTTCAAGTAGGCCAGAATCCATCACGTCCATCGCCGTTACATCAACGATCACCGCGCGGGACCGAAACTTCACCACTTGCTGCACCAAGCCCATTCTTAGCTGATTCAGGTCCGCGTCCGAAAGCGCGGCCTGAAAAGTGGCGATCAGGAACGCTCCCTGTTTAAGAATCGGGACTTCCACGTGGCCCTTCCTCCGCTTTGCCTAGCGTGGCTCCGCTAGTTTCTCAACCTTATATCCCAACAGTCTTTCCGCCTGCTCGATACCGCCCTGCAAGTCGCCCACGGTGTTCATCTTGCCCAGGTCCACTCCGATCGTCACCAGTGTCTGTGCAATCTCTGGAGAAAGCCCGGTGACAATGACGGTCGCGCCCAGCAGCCGTGACGCTTCAACCGTTTGCACCAGGTTGTTCGCCACCGTGAGGTCCATGGCGGCCACACCGGTGATAT
>WNFQ01007985.1_pt1 | contig 13563 bp, 12 predicted proteins | sample 5400171 | NCBI WGS metagenome assembly WNFQ01 (sample SAMN13153356, study PRJNA577476) | soil metagenome | isolation source: 20 cm soil under Madrone tree | place: USA:California | collected 2016-06-14
CGATTGGGATCGGCCGAAGACCGCTGCCGGCGAGCACTGGCTCTCGATCCGAATCATGCCGATTCTCTTCATCTTCTCGGCCTGATTCATATGCAGAGCGGTAAGTTCGATACCGCGATCGATGTCATCGCGGCGGCGATCAAATCCAATCCGAATAATGCGGAATATTTCTCAAATTTCGGGACCCTTCTTCGTCGTCAGAACAGGTTTGAAGAGGCAAGAAAGAGTTACGATCTGGCGCTCAAACTTGCTCCGAATTCCGCCAGGGCCTGGATCAATTTAGGCGATCTCCTGAAGGCGCAAGGTCAATTTGACGAATCCTTGCTGACTTACGACCATGCTCTCACGCTTGATTCTACTAATGCAGAAGCGGCAAACAAGGGCGGCGCGCTTCTGCTCGAACGGGATCGTTTTGAAGAGGCCCTCGCCAGGTTCGATCGCGCGCTTTCCCTCTCTCCTGATCAAGCTGAATTCATCCACAACAGGGGAAGTGCTCTGATGGGGCTTGGCCGGAACGAAGAGGCACTTGCGCATTACGATCGCGCCATCGCCCTCAAGCCCGACGTCGCGGAGTCCCACGGCAACCGCGGACTCGTTCTCGATGGGTTGTTTAGGATGGACGAAGCGTCGGAGAGCCACAGAAAATCGATCGCCCTTAGGCCAGACTATCCCAATGCGCATTGGAATCTCGCCGTCAACCGGCTTCGTGTTGGAGATTTAAAGACCGGGTGGGTTGAAGCCGAATGGCGCTGGATGACTCCTAAGCTACCGATCAAGGAGCGCAACTTCGAGCGCCCGTTGTGGTTAGGCGCCGAGCCGGTCCGCGGCAAAACGATATTGCTCCACAGCGAGCAAGGATTGGGCGATGCGCTCCATTTTTGCCGATACGTCCCCTTGGTAGCGGCCATGGGCGCAAATGTAATCCTGGAGGTCCAGAAGGAGTTGTACGAACTTCTTTCCGGACTGGCTGGCGTCTCGAAGATTGTTTCCAGGGGAGAAACTCTTCCCGATTTCGACCTCCACTGTCCGCTGTGCAGTTTACCGCTGGCGTTCGACACGGTTCTCGACACCATTCCGTCGGCAACGCCCTACATCTCGGTCGGCAATTACACAGATGCCTGGAAGATACGTCTGGCGTCGGTCAAGTCGCCTCGGGTCGGCCTGGTGTGGTCAGGCAACTCCACTCAGAGCGCCGATCGTACCCGCTCAATGACGTTAGAGGCCTTATTGCCGCTTCTGGAGACGAAAGCCTCCTTCATCAGTCTGCAAAAGGATGTTCGCCCGGCCGACCGTGCGGTTCTCGATCAGCAAAAGAAAATCCTAGATCTCGGTCCGGAACTCAAAAGCTTTGCGGACACCGCTGCTGTCGTGTCGCAGCTTGATCTTGTTATTTCAGTTGACACCAGCGTGGCTCATCTTGCTGGCTCCCTCGGGCGCCCGGTCTGGATATTGCTCTCCTATGTGCCGTGTTGGCGATACCTTCTTCATCGAACGGACTCACCATGGTATCCGACGGCTCGTCTCTTCCGGCAGTCCGAGGCGCGTGATTGGCGAACGGTCGTTCATCAGGTGTGCACGGAATTGGATTCGCTGATACCTTCGCTACCAATGGCGCCGAATACTGCGGCAAATAGGCCAGTCCTCTAAACAAGTCTCGTCGCCGTCGGCTATATGCCCCCCGGCAATTGGGCGACATTGTTCGCAGGTGGTTCCAAATTCGGCTGCGCGCTGCTGATGGCGGCGTTGCTGTTGAATGTGATGGCGGTCGTGCTGCAATTGCTGTGCACGCGGCTCGGCGTCGGTGAAGGGATGCTGCCGTTGAAACCCTAACCTAGAACCATCTCCGGTTGCCGCGCCAGCGCCACCACCGGCGACATCAGGATCACCAGCGCTTGCGCCCCGAAGATCGCGGCCGAGAGACAAAGACACGCTTCGGCGCCGTAGAGGCCGCCGATGGTCGCCCCGAGCGCGGAGCCGAGCGGACGCGCGCCATAGCTCATGATGTTGATCGCCGAGACCCGGCCAAGGAGTCGCGGCGGCGTCACCGATTGCCGCAGCGTGGTGGTACTGATCACCCAGAGGATCGGACCCGCGCCGAGCAGGAAGTAGCTCAAGGCGGCCAACAGCGGCGTGGGAACGAAGATCGTCAGCGCCATCACCATCGCGGCGACGAAGCCGGTCATCGGCCCGAGCGCGACGACGATGCCGAAGGGCAGCCGGGCCAGCACGCGCGTCGCCACCAGCGCGCCGATCACCATGCCGACGCCGTACATCGCCAAAGTCGTGCCGACGCCGGCGGCCGACAAGTCGAGATGCCGCACGGCATAGGGCACGAACACCGCAAGCAACGCGAAGAACGCGACGTTGAAAATGAATTGCGTGACGAATACCGGCCGCAACAAAGGATGATGCAGCATGAAATTCGCGCCTTCCTTGATGTCCTGCAGCGGATGACGCCGCGGCACGGGAACGCGTGCCGGCTCGTCAATTCCCGACAGCAACACCACGGCGATCACCGATAGCGCGGCGGCGAATCCAAAGGCCGGCGCCGCGCCGACCCATCCCACCAGCACGCCGCCCAATGCCGGTCCGCTCGCGAAGGCAACGGTGCGCGCGAGCTCGATCCGTGCATTGGCCGCAGGCAAAAGTTTCGGCGAGACCAGCGAAGGCATCAGCGCCGGCGCCGCGACGCTATAGACGACCGTTCCGCAGACCGAGACCATGCCCGCGAAGGCGAGCAAGGGCAGAGTCAAGTGGTCGAGCGTGATCAGAACGAGAATCGCGAGCAAGGCGGCGGCGCGCAGCGCTTCGGCGCCCGCCATCAAGGCGCGCCGCGAGATGCGATCGGCGAGCAGGCCCGATGGAATCGCGAACACCACGAACGGCAGCGTCAACGCGGTCTGCAACAACCCGCTCTCGCCTTCGCCGACGCCGAGCAGCAACACCGCCACGATCGGCGCCGCCGCCAGCGCAATTTGCTCGGCCGATTGCGCCGCGAGATTTGACCAGGCGAGGCGGTTGAAGGTGGGGGGTAGGTGCAACGCGTCGTCTTTCGCGGACATGGTCGGTTTCCTGCGCCATCTGGGAGGTCGGCATTGTCCGTTATTTGGATGCCGAAGCCACCCGGTTCCCGACACGCCGCCTCCGGCAGCTTCGCGCCGTGTTCGGACTTAACTGTCAGAAAACAGATCGTTGAGCCTCTTAGAAATTTCTCAACCGGCGTATCGTAGAAACTGCCAATAGCGGGTTGGGTTGGTGATAATATTGTTGCGTGGTGTGGTCCGATTCGATGTGCCGTCACCGGCGCATAAGCTTAGATTCAGTGATCCGACGATATGGTTTCTTCAGATGGGCAGGTCATGATGGCCAGGGCGCGGGTTGGTGCGCGGCATGGCTCAGATCGGTCCATGGGGACTGTTGTTTTTGTGCTGCTGGCTGCCGTCTCGTTTCTCCCCGTGCTGCTGACGCCCATTCCGGCGATGGTCGATTATCCCAATCACCTCGCCCGCATGTATATTCTGAGCCAGAACGGCGCGCCCGATGCCAATCCGTATTATGAGGTGGCTTGGGCGCTCTATCCCAATTTGGCGATGGATTTGCTGATCCCGCAGATGGCGCAGCTGATCAACGTCGAAAATGCCACCCGGCTGTTTCTGCTCCTGAGCCAATTATTGATCGTCGGTGGCGCGCTGGTGCTCGAACGGGTCGTGAAGGGGCGTGTCCATCTCGCCGGCTTCGCGGCGCTGATGTTCCTCTATTGCCTGCCGTTTGCCTGGGGTTTCGTGAATTTCGAATTCGGTCTGGGCGTCGCGCTCTGGGGCATCGCCGTCTATCTGATGCTGGCGGAGCGCGCGTGGCCGTTGCGTTTCGTCGTCAACGCGGTTTTCGTCGCGGCGCTGTTTACGGCGCATTTCTTTTCACTGGGCGTCTATGGCGCGACGCTTGGGTTCTATGAGCTGTGGCGCGCCTACGACCGGAAAGTGTCGTACCGCGACGCCGCGTTGCGGCTTGTGATGCTCGCAATACCGGCGGTGGCGCTGTTCGGGATCATGCAATTGACCGCCGGCTCGATCGGAAGCGAGGGCACGACGTGGTCCTTTGAATTCAAGCCGCTCTGGCTGTTTCGCATCACGAACGGCTACAATTTGATGTTATCGTCGGCGAGTGCGCTGGCGCTGATGGCCTCGCTGTTTTTCGCGGCTAAGCGTGGCGTTCTGAAGCTCGAGCCGGCCGGGATTTGGCTCGCGATCGGCTTTGCGATTCTTTATCTTACAATCCCCTCGACGCTGCTCGGCACGTCGTTTGCCGATCTCCGCGTGATTCCCGCGGCGGCTTTGATCGTTCCGGCCTTCTGCTCGCTGTCGCTGCCCAACCGACGATGGACAATTGCGGCACTCACCGCGGTCACCGGCATCACGCTCGCCAACCTGGCCGTCGTATTTATGGTCTGGCTGTCCTACCGCGCGGACTATGCGGCTATCATCGATTCATTCCACAAGATCGACCGCGGTTCGCTGGTGCTCGTTGGGGGCAGCGGCGAGGGTGAGGACCCACCGTTCAACGACCTCACGCGGTATCCGATGGCCTATGCGCCGACGCTGGCGGTGCATTACGCCAACGCCTTTGTGCCGAACGTATTCACCGCGGTGGGCAAGCAGCCAGTGCGGGCGCGCGCCGCCGTCCAGCGTCTCGCCATTCCCTATGGCGGGCCGATGCCGATCCGCGTGCTTACCACGATCGCGGCGGGCCAAACGTCGTCCGACATTCCGCCGTTCATCCGCACCTGGTACCGGGATTACGACTACCTCTATGTGCTCGGGCCGCACGTGGCGAACCCGCTGCCGAACCTGCTGGAGGAATTGGATAGCTCAGCGCGTTTTGTCCTCTATAAAATCCGCCGCGCGCCCTAGAGTCTTTTCCGTTCCGATTGAATCGGAACGGAGGCTCTATTTCTTTGTTTTGACGCGTTTTCTTGACGCGAACCGGCATCCACTTCGCTGGAAAACGCCCTAGCTCAAAGGCGCGTCAGACGGGTGAGCTATTGCTTCGGCGCATCCCGCCGCTTGTGCACCACCGCCACGTCGTCGCTGTAGACGCGCTGCCAGTCCGGCAGGCGGTCGAGCAGCGCTACCGCCGGCGCGTCCGGCGCGAGCAGCGTCGCACCGAGTTTGTACTGGTCGAGCAGCTTGAGAAAATCGGGCAGGTCGGCCAGCGACAGGTCGCGATTGTAGCGCGCGATGAATTGGCCGCCGTACAATTCGCCGCGACCATCAATGAAGGTGGGAATGCCCGCGAAGATCAAATAGCCGCCGAACGAATAATCGTTGAGCACCGGTCCCGCCTTGGCGAGATCGGCATTGGCCACGGCCGCCTCCGGCGTGTTCCGCGGCGCCGGGCGCACGTCACGCACCAGCACCAGCCCGGTCGCCAAGATCATCACGCTCAGGGCTGTCAGGTTCACGCCGCGTGTCGAGCCGGCTGCGTCATCCTCAGCCCGCGCGCCCAACTGTCGCGCCAGCGGCGCCGCCAGATAGAGGGGCGCCAGCATCGCGAGCAGGTCTGCGTTACGCGCCTGCGCCAGCGCAAAATGCATCAGGCCGAGCACAACCAGCACCCGCACCACCGGCAGCGTCACCCCGCGCGACAGAGCAAAGATGCCCGCCAGCAGCAGGAACTCGAAGGCGCCGAAATGGCCGAAGTCCTGCGGCCGCCATTCCACGATCCAATGGAGCGCCTCGCCGAGGCCGAGCGTCGTGAGCGGTATTAGCAGCGATTTCGGTCCGTAAGGCGTCAGGCAGCACGCTACGACCGCCAAGGCTGCGAACGGCAGCCAGCGCAGCAGCAGGCGCGGCCATTCGTTGCGCTTCTCGTCTAGCAGTGCTTCGAGCACGGCCGGCCCAATCAGCCCGAGCGCCAGCACCACGCTGCCGTGCAAATTGGCCCACAGCACCAACAGCGGCAGCGCCCAATAGGGCGGGGGCGCGCGCCGGTCCATGCAGCGCACCAGTGCCGCCGCCCAGGCAACCATGATCGGCAGCGTCAGTATGTGCGGCCGCGCCAGCGCATGCGGTGCCAACAGTACGATCGCCGCTATGACCATCAGCAGCGCCGGTGTGGGCGAAAGCTCGCGCAGCAGGAAGCGCGTCAACAGACCGACGGCGAGCGCGGTCGCGGCCGCCGCCAGCACCACGACTCCGGCCCAATCGGAAAGCATATACACTGCCGCGTAGATGACTTCCGACAGCCATTCGAAAGCGATCCAGGGCGCGCCGTACATGGAAAAGGAGAACGAGTCGATCGCCGGCACGGCGCTGTGCGCGAGGATCCAGCGTCCGACCGCGATATGAGAATAGCTGTCAGGATCGTTGAGCAGCCGCGGCCCGAGCGTCAGCAGCAGGACATAGATGCCCGCACCCGCCAGCCAAGGCATTAACGCCCGCGCCGGGAACGGTTTAGCCGCGCCGCGGATGACCTGGTCGCTCATGAGCGCCGAACGTAGGGCTGAAGTATTAACCTTTCTTTACCATTCGCCGCGCCCCGCTCGATACGTCGAGATGGGCGGACAAACCCGCGACCTCCGGCGTGACAGGCCGGCGCTCTAACCAAGTTGCTTTCAGATGCAGTTGCAAATGAGTTGCAATAAGATCGAATATGCCCCATCTTGTGGAGATGGACGCTCGAACTCCCGGTTTAGCCACCGATTCCCCGGCCCAGGCGGCACCCAACCCGCCGCTGGAAGGTTTCGGCTGGCGTGCGGAGCGGGGTGAGCCTTCCCTGGCGGGCATGTACGGCTCGGTGCGCACCGCAAAACAAGGCCCGTTCTGGCGCAAGTTGGTCGCGTTTCTCGGCCCGGGCTATCTCGTCGCCGTCGGCTATATGGACCCCGGCAATTGGGCGACCTCGCTCGCCGGCGGTTCCAAGTTCGGCTACGGGCTGCTGACGATCGCGTTGCTGTCGAACGTGATGGCGGTCGTGCTGCAATCGCTGTGCGCGCGGCTCGGTGTCGGCGCGGGGCGCGACCTCGCGCAGGCCTGCCACGATTCCTTTCCGCGCTGGGCCTCATGGCCGCTGTGGCTGTCGGCGGAGATCGCGATCACCGCGACCGATCTGGCCGAAGTGATCGGCACCGCGATCGGCCTCAATCTGTTGTTTCACATTCCGCTGCAGATCGGCGTGGTCATCACCGTCGCCGATGTGTTTCTCGTTCTTGCGCTGCAAGCGTTTGGATTCCGCTGGATCGAGGCGTTTGTCGTCGCGATGCTTGGCGTCATCGCGGTGTGTTTCGCGGTGCAGATCGCGCTCGCCGATCCGGATTGGGGCGCGGTGATCCGGGGATTCGTGCCGACTTCAGAAATTGTCGTCAATCGCGAGATGTTGTATCTGGCGCTCGGGATTCTCGGCGCCACCGTGATGCCGCACAATCTCTATCTGCATTCCGGGTTGGTGCAGACCCGCGGTTACGGCGAGGGCATCGCCGAAAAGCGCGAAGCGATCAAGCTTGCAACCATCGATTCCACCTTCGCGCTTTGTCTGGCCTTGATCATCAACGCCTCGATCCTGATTTTGGCGGCGGCGACCTTTCATCGCGCCGGACAAACCGACGTCGCCGAGCTCGATCAGGCGCATTCGTTCCTGGCCCCATTGCTCGGCTCGACGATCGCGCCGACGTTGTTTGGTACGACGCTCTCGGGTCAGATCGTGATGGAAGGCTTTCTCCGCTTGCGCATCGCGCCGTGGCTGCGGCGCTTGGTGACGCGAGGAATTGCGATTCTGCCGGCGGTGGTGGTGACGATTTGGGCCGGCGAGAAGGCCACCGGACAGTTGTTGATTCTCAGTCAGGTGGTGCTCAGCCTGCAACTGCCCTTTGCTGTGGTGCCGCTCGTGATGTTCACGGCGAACCGCGCCAAAATGGGCCCGTTCGTGGCACCGCGTTGGCTCACGGTGCTCGCTGCGACGGTCGCGGCGATCATCGTCGCGCTGAATGCGAAATTGGTGTGGGATTTTGTGAGTGGGTGAGGGAGGTGAATAGTGAATAGGGAATGGCGAATAGGGATTCCATTCGCTACTCGCTATTCGCTACTCGCCCCTTCCATCAATCTTGCGGCTCGCTCCCCGTTTCGCCCGCCGCATCGATGCGCAGCCAGCCTGAGGGGGCGAGGCGTTGCTGCGGCAGGAAGCGGCCTTTGTAATCCATCTTCTTCGAGCCTTCGATCCAGTAGCCGAGATAGACGTAAGGCAATCCCTGCCTTCGGGCGCGGGCGATATGGTCGAGGATCATGAATGTGCCGAGCGAGCGGTTTTCCTCCGACGGTTCGAAGAACGAATACACCATGGACAGCCCGTCGCTGAGCACGTCGGTGAGCGCCACCGCCAACAGCTCGTCGCCGTGCCCGGTGATGCCGCTGCCTTCGCCACGGCGGCGATACTCGACGATGCGGGTTTCGACGTGGCTGTCTTCCACCATCATCGCGTAATCGAGCACGGTCATGTCCGCCATGCCGCCATGGCGGTGGCGGTGATCGAGATAGGCGCGGAACACCGAATATTGCTCCGAGGTCGGCACCGCGCTCCGTTGCTCGCCGACGATGTCGGCGTTGCGGGCGAGAATCTTTCGAAAATTGCGAGAGGGCCGGAATTCGTTGGCGATCACGCGCACGGAAACGCAGGCGCGGCATTGATCGCAGGCCGGGCGGTAGGCGATCGACTGGCTGCGCCGGAAGCCGCCATGGGTGAGGAGGTCGTTGAGGTCGCCCGCTTTTTCGCCGACCAGATGCGTGAACACCTTGCGCTCATGCCGGCCCGGCAGATACGGGCAGGGCGAGGGCGCGGTCAGGTAGAATTGCGGGGTATCACGTGAGTGCTGGGTCACGGGTTGTCGTTAAGCCTCCGAAGGCGCAAGGCCCAGCATCGCGCCGCGGCGGCCGACGGTCAATCGGTTTGCATGAGGGTAAAGCGGGTTTAACCCGTCTCAGAAGGTTTGCGCCGGATGCGCCATCTCGGGCCGGGCGGAGCTGTTGATAACCACGGTTCCCAGGATGATGTCGTGCAACAGCCGACGACGGCTGTTGAAAAGCCCGACCAGGAGAACGAGCGGCGTCAGGAACGAGACCGACAGCCAAAACAGCACCGCGTGCATGGCCCCAAGGACGAAATAGCAGGGCGCGCCGTACCAGGTGCGCACTTCCAAATCCATCGCGCGCATGCCGATCGTGGCCGAATGCGGACCGCCGAGCGTCGCGCCGTAATAAATCAAGGCCCAGATCACCGAGGCCGGCGACACCAGCCAGAACAGTACCCAGCCGAGGCCGAGCGTGACCAGGCCGAACACCGCGATGAACACGCAAGCCACGACCACGGGAATCGACAGCACGATAAGGTCGATCAGGAAAGCAAACACCCGTCGAACCAATACGCCGCGAAACAATTCGGGCTCCGCCCAGGGGTCAAAGGCGTGCGGTTGAAAATTGTCCGCGCTGCCGCTGCGCCAGGCGCCACCCGGGTAGCCGGAACCGCTGTCAGACATGGCTCAGTCCTCTCGGCTGTGCGTTACCGTGCGGGATATGGGAGTGGTTGTTTACGGCTGCAAGAGGAGCCACAGTCATTGCGAGCCAACGGGTCGCGCGAACGCGCGCCCGATGACAGGCTCCGCGAAGCAATCCATAGATAGCTCCAAAGAAGGATGGATTGCTTCGTCGCGTTACTCCTCGCAATGACGCCGATGGTTGCCGCAAGCGGGGCTTCACCCCTCCATCTTCAACTTCTCTGCCGCCTTGGCCGCGAAATACGTCAATATCCCATCCGCACCGGCGCGCTTGAACGCGAGCAGGCTTTCCATCATCGCCCGCTCGCCGTCGATCCAGCCGTGGCCGGCGGCGGCTGAGATCATCGCGTATTCGCCGGACACCTGATAGACGAAGGTCGGCATCGCAAACGTGTCTTTCACCCGTCGCACGATGTCGAGATAAGGCATGCCGGGCTTCACCATCACCATGTCCGCGCCTTCGGCGATGTCGAGTTCGACCTCGCGCAAGGCCTCGTCGGAATTGGCGTTGTCCATCTGATAGGTGCGCTTGTCTCCGGTCAGCGTCTTGAGGAAGCCGGCAGCATCGAGGCCTTCGCGGATCGCGCCGACGCGGCCGTCCATCATGTCGGACGGCGCGATGATGTCGCAGCCGGCTTCGGCCTGCACCAGCGCCTGCCGCACCAGCACCGCCACCGTCTCGTCGTTGAGAATTTGGCCGTCCTCGATTAGCCCGTCATGGCCGTGGCTGGTGTAGGGATCGAGCGCGACGTCGCAAAGCACGCCGAGTTCCGGAAATTCTTTCTTGATGGCGCGCACGGCCTGGCACACGAGATTGTCCGCGTTCAGCGCCTCGGAGCCGCGCTCGTCGCGCAAGGAAGGATCGGTATAAGGAAACAACGCGATGCAGGGGATGTTCAGCTTCATGGCACGATCGGCCTCGCGCACCAATTGATCGACACTGAGGCGTTCGACGCCGGGCATCGAGGCCACCGCCGCGCGCTTGTTGTGACCGTCGGTCACAAACAGCGGCCAGATCAGGTCGTCGGTGGTGAGGACGTTTTCGCGCACCAAGCGACGCGCCCATTCGGCTTTCCGATTGCGGCGCGGGCGAACCGTCAGGTCGAGGGCAGGGGACGCTTGCGCTGTCTCCCGCCGCGCCGCCTCGCGCATTTCGATCGGACGTCCAAATTTGATCGCCATATGATGCTCTCTTCCCGACGGCAGGCTGGATTTGATTTCTTCCCAACCTTAGCACTTTACATCGCTTCCGTCACCGCGGCCTTGAAGTGCCGCAAAGGCTAAAAGCCCGATTGATTTTGCCACACGAAGGGGCCATGAGTCCGCCGATGAACGCACGTTCCGGATCATATCCGCATGTCTGAGACCTCTTCGCGCGATTCGTCGCGGGACAACGCCATGTCGGTGGCGGCGATTTCGTCGGAGCGGATCGAATCCGACGACAATAAGTGGACCCGGCGGCTGGTGCTGTTCCTGCGCATCATGGCGGTGGTCTCGGTGATCCAGGGCCTCTATCACTGGGCGGAGGTCACGGGTTTTGTCGGCAGCGAAGAAGAGGCGTTCGAAAACCAGCCGATCGCCTGGCAATCCGCCACCGTCTATTTCGCGGTGATCGAACTCGTCGCCGCGGTGGGGTTGTGGCTGGCGACGCCGTGGGGCGCGGTGGTGTGGTTGACGACCGTGGTGTCGATGGCGGTGATCGAACTGATGTTTCCCGCGATCTACGGCGGCAGCCTGTCGGTGGTTGTCCTGGAAGCGGTGACGCTCACGGCCTATTTGACGCTCGCATGGAAGGCGGCGCGCGAACGCCCGCCATAATGCGGCTCTCGATGTAAGACTTTGCACGCATCTCGAATAAAATTTTCCGCAAAGCCTGCGGTAACTTTCTGGTCACCTTAAGTGCTTTGCCACACCCGTTACGCGGACCTTTCGGAACCAGGCGAGGCTGTTTCCATCTGCGACAGTTCGTGCAGACGAAGCGTGAACAAGGGCCGCGCACCGTCAATGAAAAGTTACGAAAAGCCCTTTATCGATGGGCTTAATCCACGATTCACTGTCTTAAATTCATGATCTCTTTATTGTCTTATTTAAGCTGATCTTCAAACGAGCCCCTTAAGGTGAAGCTATCAGGCGGGACAAAAGTTTCGTCGAATAAGTCGCTAAAGCGACCACAGGGGAAGTGTCATGATCAAAGCCGTTGCAACGGCGGTGGAAACCGCTGAACGCGCTCCCGGCCAGACGCCGGTGCAGCCGCTCTATCTCGAAGCGTTGACTCTCGTCGAACGGCTGCACCGCCGTTTGCTCGACGTCATCAAGGATGAATTCGATCGTCGCGGCCGCGCCGACATCAATTCGGTGCAGGCGCTTTTGCTCTATAACATCGGCGACAAGGAATTGACCGCGGGCGAATTGCGCACGCGCGGCTATTACCTCGGCTCCAACGTCTCCTACAATCTCAAGAAGCTCGTCGAGCTCGGCTTCCTCGATCATCAGCGCTCGCGCGTCGATCGCCGCTCGGTCCGCATCCGCTTGACCCCGCAAGGTCAAGATATCCGCCGCATCGTCGATGCGCTCTATCAGAAGCACGTCAAGACGGTGGAGCAGGTCGGCGGCATCTCGAACGAGGAGTTCGCGACGCTGAACAAGTCGCTGCACCGGCTCGAGCGGTTCTGGACCGATCAGATCCTGTATCGGCTCTGAGATTTTCAGCCAAGCCGGCGACTGAAAAAGACCGGCGGCCTTTCGTCGATAACGACAAAAAACAACAAATAAGAGACTTCCCCACGCGCATCGGCCCGTTTCGGTCCGGTGCGCTTTGTTTTGGGCCGATTTGAACGCGTTTTAGCTGTGGGAATTTGCCCTTCCGGAATGGAACTTGTTCCCGATTTCGCGCTTATCCGTCGCTGTTGGAGGATCAAGCAATGTTGGTCGAGCGCGGTTTGCTGGTGATAAATGTCGAGGTGGTGAGCGAGGCCTATGCCATCGCCTCGAATTATCTACGCCGCACCGGCGTCATTGCCGATGTGCCAACCACCAACGAGCGGCTGTTCGAAATCATCATCGAAATTTTTCAGGCCGGCGAATTCAACAAGATCAGGCTGGCCAACAAGGCGATCGTGCGGTTCGAGGCCATCGAATTGCTTTGATCGGTAACCGAGAGAGGATTTCATGGAAGGTGTCGTCGACCGTATCATGCTGACCTACGATCTCCTCATGAACCGCAGCGCCGCGGCAAGCGAAGAGACGCGCGCCAAAGTGACGACCTACGTCGCCACACTCTTTGCGGCCGGCGAAAAAGACCCGCAGCGCCTCGCGGTGTGCGGCCTCACCTATTTGCGCGAAATCGACGGATCGAGCGATCCGGTGAAGGCGGGGTTTACGGGGATGTAATTCTCCTATCGTCGTGGCCGGGCTTGGCCCGGCCACCCATCTATTTCGCAGGACTCTCATGAAGATCGATGGATACGCGGGTCAAGCCCGCGTAACGCAGGTAGACGCCAGTCGGGCGCTACATCGTCGACTTTGCATCGTTCGGCGCGCGATTGGTGATTGAAGTCGATGGCGGCCAGCATGGGACTCATGCAAGCATTCAGTCGGATGACGCGCGCGATGCATTTTTGCGATCGACCCTCCCCACGCTGTCGCGGGGGAGGGATGGGCAACTAGCGAAGCATTTGCCCTTCACTTGACATCAATCTGCGAAAGCCAACCGATTTGCCCGTCGTGCTATCGTGTCGCAGCCGCTTTGCTTGCCTCGTCGGGCAAATCAGATGCACTGATTCGCCCGTCCCGCGCCTTCCAAGAGGGGCGCTTCGCGATCGTCACGGACGTTGGGAGCGGGATGCGGTGGACGCGACGGGTGCTTCTGACGAGGGCGCTTGGTCGCGGACGGTGAAGTCGTGTGGTCCTGACGCCCCGACGCTGGCGTCAAGTTGGCGGAAGAAATCTTCCGCTGGCGATGGTGGCAAACAAGCCCGGTCACCAAGGAGAGCGCGAAGGAACCCGTTAAAACCATTGCGCAG
>WNFQ01002395.1_pt1 | contig 13561 bp, 12 predicted proteins | sample 5400171 | NCBI WGS metagenome assembly WNFQ01 (sample SAMN13153356, study PRJNA577476) | soil metagenome | isolation source: 20 cm soil under Madrone tree | place: USA:California | collected 2016-06-14
GTCGTCTGGAAAAATGCGCTCACCGTCGAGCCCATGCCGGTCAACCACATGTGATGGGCCCAGACGATAAACGACAAAAAGCCGATCGTGAGCACGGAAAAAACAAGCGATTTGTAACCCCAGAGCGGTTTGCGTGAGTTGTTCGCCAGAATTTCAGCGACAATGCCCATGCCCGGCAGAATGAGCACGTAAACTTCGGGATGCGCGAGGAACCAAAAAAGATGTTGCCACAAAAGCGGGCTGCCACCACCACTGATCTGCATCGCTGCGCCATTTACCACGAGACCTGCCGGCATGAAAAAGCTGGTCGCCGCCACGCGGTCCATCAGTTGCATGATGATCCCCGCCTCCAGCGGCGGAAACGCCAGCAAGAGCAGAAACGCGGTGACAAATTGTGCCCAGACAAAAAACGGCAACCGCATCCAGGTCAGTCCTTTGGCGCGCAACTGGATGATCGTCGCGATGAAATTAATCGCACCAAGCAATGACGACGTGATCAGAAAAATAAAACCAATGAGCCAGAGTGTCTGTCCATTGAAAATCGGATTATACCCCGGGCCGGTATCGGCAATTCCGGCCAACGGCACGTAGGAAGTCCAGCCACTCTTGGCCGCGCCGCCCGGGACGAAGAAACTGATCAGCATGATAATGGCCCCGACAAAAACGGCCCAGTAGCTGGCCATGTTTACTTTCGGGAAGGCCATGTCCGGCGCGCCGATTTGCAGCGGCACGACGAAATTGCCAAACGCGGCGAACGCCAGTGGCACAATCCCGAGAAAGACCATGATCGTGCCGTGCATCGCGCCTAACGAGTTGTAAAAATCGGCCGTCATTTTCCCGTCCGGCATCGTGCCCGCCCCGAAAATATGCGGGAGGAACTTCCCAATGACCGGCAGTGCCTGGCCAGGATAGGCCAATTGCCACCGCATCAGCATCATTAAGGAAAACCCGAAGAAGAGGAAGATCAGCCCGGTGAATCCGTACTGGATGCCGATCACCTTATGGTCGGTGGAGAAAACATATTTTCGCCACCAGCCGAGCTCGTGATGCTCATGGCCAGCCTCATGCTGATGTGGATGGGGATGCGTTTCGAGAGAAGTGGAAGCGTCCATTCAGGAAAAAGTTACCGCTTCAATATCTAAAGAGAAGCGGGATTTGCAAAGCGCGAAATTTTGAAAATCCCCGCCGATTTTCCTGTGGCGGCAGCTGGTCGCTTGCGAAACCTCTTCGTTTTTCATGTCCATTCATGTCCCTCGTAGTTCAGTCATCGTCTAATCCGCTCACTTCGTCAGGCTGTTCCACCACTTTGACAAACGCGCTTCGGGAATTTCCGGGATGGCCTTGCCGGCTTTGTCATAATGCGACGTGTCGTTAAACAACGTCAGCCGGGCACGGGTCGCATCCCTGAAATCGACAATGTTCAACGCAGCGGGTTTCTGGTCGAGATTGTCGCGGTAACGGCGCGGATCGAATCCAAGGAGCGAGCTGAGCAGAAGCCGAATCGTCGCCTTGTGCGAAACGACCAGGATGTTTTCGCCCGGATGCGTGCGCACCAGCTCGACGAGCGCCGGCAAGGCACGCGCCGTCACGGCCAGACCGCTTTCCCCGCCCACCGGCGCAAATGTGTAGGGGTCTTTCTCCCATTCTGCGGCTTCCTCCGGAAATTTTTCTTCCACTTCGCGTCGCGTCATCTGTTCCCAGCGACCGTGCGAAATTTCCCGAAAACCATCGCGCGCCTGCACCTCGAGTTTGTGCGGCGCAGCCAGAATTTGCGCGGTCTCAACCGTGCGACCAAGAGGCGATGTGTAAACAGCGACAATCTTTTCTTCGCTCAACCGCTCAGCCAACCGGCGTGTTTGCTCGCGGCCTTCATCGGAAAGCGCCACATCTGTCGCGCCGGCAAATCGATCTTCCGCGCCCAAGACAGTGACGCCATGTCGGACCATGAAAACTCGCGTTGCAGTGGATGCCATACGACCAGTTGGTCATGGCGTAAATTCCGCCAAAACGCAATCCCGCTTCGTTGATCCAAGATGATAGTCCGATCATTGACGCTACATTTCGTCGGTGGAAACGGAGTCCAAGCCGCGCGCAATTGTGCATCTCGACATGGATTGCTTTTACGCGGCGATCGAGGTCCGTGACCGGCCGTCGCTGCGGGGCAAGCCGATCGGTGTTGGCGGTGCTCGGGACCGGCGCGGCGTTCTAACGACGTGTAATTACGAGGCGCGCAAGTTCGGCGTGCGTTCGGCCATGCCAACTTTCATGGCTCTGCAACGCTGCCCGAATCTGATCGTGTTGCCAACGCGCTTCGACGTTTACCGTCGCGAAGCCGCGGTCATTCGCGGAATCCTGCATCGGTTCACGTCGTTGATCGAACCCCTTTCGCTCGATGAAGCTTATCTCGATGTCACTACGCATCCGGGCGCGCCGGGGCCATTGGCGCAGGTGATCCGTGGGACGATTTTTCGAAAAACAAAACTTACCTCATCGGCGGGGATCGGTCCGAACAAATTGATTGCGAAGATCGCCAGCGAAATAAACAAGCCAAATGGCCAATTCGAAGTTAAGCCGGAGCAAGTCCCCGCCTTCATGAAAGATTTGCCAGTGCGCAAAATCTGGGGAATCGGCGAGAAGACCGAGCGAAAATTGGAGGAGCTCGGCGTGAAAACCTGCGGCGCGCTGCAGCGCTTATCTCGTCCGGAACTTATCGACCTTTTCGGCAAGTTCGGTCTCGATCTCTACGATCTTTGCCGCGGCATCGATCACCGGCCGGTGGAATCTGATCGTCCGCGCAAATCGCTCAGCACAGAAGAAACCTTCGCCGTCGATCTTACCACCCTCGAACAGTGCGAAGAAAAACTCGAAGAACTTTTCCAGGATTTGATGGCCGATCTTGCGCAAAAGGAATCGAGCCGAGCGATAACCAAGATCTTTGTGAAACTGAAGTTCGGCGATTTCACGCGCACGACCGCCGAACGCGCCGGGCTTGCGCCCACTTTGCAAGATTTTCGCTCTCTTCTTGCCGAAGCATTCGTTCGCGCTGAAAAACCCGTGCGCCTTATTGGCATTGGCGTCCGCTTCGCCGAGACGACGCCAGAAAGCGCCCAGATGGATCTGCTGTAGGGGAAGCTGACAGTTTCCCCTACAGAATCTCAGTTCGACAACCTAACGCGACCCAGCCGAATATTATTTCGCCGTCACGGGAGTTAGCTGGTTGGCAATCAACTGCCAACCTGCCGCACCTTTTACCCAAACATTTATGCTGCGGTATTGGCCGCTTGCCTGTTTGCCGCTGTACTGACCTTTGATAGTTACGCGGCTGGTGACCACCGCCACGTTTCCGTGAATCCGCACCTTCATGTCCTCAGCTTCGCTAATTGAGTCGAGCGAGGTTGCGCCGGATTTGAGATGGGCCAGGCGCTCACCCTTCGTGTGTGTCTCTCCCGCACCATTCGTGAATGTGTAATCATCGGCCCAGATTTGCTCCAGCGTTGCCGCGTCACGTTGAAGCAATGCCGTTCGATACGTCTTGATCGCCTGCCTGACCTCTTGCTCGGCAGCAGCATCCGCGTTTTGAGCGACAGATTGTTGTCTCCCAAGAGATAGCAGGGCCACGGTGAAAATTGTGACATAGATGATCTGTTTCATATGCAAACTCCTGTCCTGGTCGTTTAGGAGAATGCACGCGCGAAGTCAATAGCCGCTAAGGCGCCTGTCAGATGAATCTCCTCTAGTGGCGGCTGTTTCAGCCGCAATCGCCGCGTCCCCACGTTCGCTGGGGCGAGCCCCTCCATCTTTTAATCCGCTTCGCCCGTGTGATATTCAAGAAATCCGATGACTTCCACCCAGGAGCGGAAAATCAAGCAAACTGGTTGCGACGCCCGCTTCGATAATCTGACGCGGCAACTCTACGCGACAGATGCTTCGATTTACCAGATCGAGCCGATCGGCGCGGCGTTTCCGCGTAGCGCGCGGGAAGCGAGCGCGGTCATTCGCGCAGCGGCTGAAGCAGGCGTTCCGGTCACTCCGCGAGGTGCGGGGACCAGCCTTGTCGGAAACGCAATCGGGAAAGGATTGATCGTCGAATTTTCGCGCTACAACCGTCAGATCACTGATCTGGATCTCGAAAAACAAAGCGTGCGCGTCGAAGCCGGGGTCGTGCTGGATCAGCTCAACGACTTTCTCCGGCCGCACGAATTTTGTTTTGGCCCGGATGTCGCGACCAGTTCGCGCGCAACGCTCGGCGGAATGATCGCGAATAATTCCTCAGGGGCGCGTTGCCCAATTTACGGAACGACGGCCGATCATGTGATCTCATTGGAAATCGTGATGGCCGACGGTCGCGTCGAAAAGATCGGTCCTATGCACGAATCGTTGCGCGGCGAGCGCATGAAGATCGAGAATCTCATCCGCGCAAAAAGCGCCGAAATGGCTAAGCGTTGGCCACCGGGTTTGATAAAGCGCTGGCCCGGTTACGGCATCGAAAGATTCCTGCGTGCGCCGAATGATATCACCAATATTCTCGCGGGCAGCGAAGGGACGCTCGCAGCGATTTTCTCCGCGGAACTAAAAATCTCGCCACTGCCCCGCGCAAAAGGTTTGGGCCTGATCTTTTTCGCGTCGGTGGGCGAAGCGATGCAAGCGACGGTCGAGCTTCTCGACCTCAAGCCTGCCGCGATTGAACACATCGATCGGCCTTTGCTGGATCAAACCAAAGGCCAGCTTCATTTTCAGGCGGCGCGCGATTTGCTCGAACTCGATGCAAAACCCTGCGAATCGATTTTGCTCGTCGAGTTTTATGAGGACGTCGCAGAGCGATTGTCGATCTTGCAATCGAGAAAGATCGGGTTGCGCGCGAAAATTCTGACCGATCCAGCGCAGATGAACCTGGTCTGGTCGGTGCGCAAATCCGGCCTCTCGCTTTTGACTGGCTGCATCGGTCCGGCCAAGCCGGTCGCATTCATTGAAGACGCCGCGGTTCGCCCGGCGCAATTGCCCAATTACGTGCGCGGATTGCAATCGATCATGGCACCGCTCGGTTTGGAGGCGAGTTATTACGGCCATGCCGCCAGCGGACTGCTCCACGTCCGGCCGGTGCTCGATCTGCATAGTGCAGCCGATTTGAAAAAATTTCGCCAAGTCGCCGATCAAACCTCCGCGCTGGTGAAGCAATTCAAGGGTTCGCTCTCCGCCGAGCATGGCGTCGGTATCGCCCGCACGGAATATATGCGCGAGCAACTCGGCGATGAGCTGCTCGACGTGATGCGCGCGATCAAAAACGCATTCGATCCTAAAAACATTTTCAATCCCGGGAAAATTTTCAGCCTTGGCGGGCACAAGATCGACAATCATTTGCGCGAAAATTTCACGCGCCCGCTCGAGCTCCCGTTCCAGCCGGTGCTCGCGTTCGCGTTCAAGGATCGCTCGTTCATCGGCAATCTCGAGCAATGCAACGGCTGCGGCGGCTGCCTTAAACAGACCGGCATCATGTGCCCCACGTTCATGGCCACCGGAGAAGACGTCATGTCCACACGCGGCCGCGCCAATATCATCCGCGCAGCGCTTGAGCTGCGCGTGAACGGACACGATCCGCTGAGATCCGACGAGCTCGACGCCGTGCTGAGCAATTGTCTCTCGTGCAAGGGATGCACACCAGAGTGCCCGTCAAACGTGAATCTCGCGCTTTTGAAAGCCGAATTGATGTACGCGCGGTATCAGCGCGACGGTTTGCCGTTGCGCGAGCGGCTCTTGAGCAATGTCGACCTGCTGGCTCGCATCGGATGTGCGCTGCCGTCGGTTGCGAATGCATCTTTGAATTTTCGGCCGCTGCGTGTGCTAATGGAAAAAACACTCGGCCTCTCGGCGCGACGCTCGCTGCCGCGTTACACGAGCGAGCGATTCGATCGCTGGTTTGTGAAGGTAGGATCGGCGCGCCGCGCGAACCGGACGCCGCCGCGGAGCGTCCCTACCAGAGGCAAAGTCATTCTCTGGGACGACACATTTGTGCGTTATCACGAACCGCACATCGGCATAGCTGCGGTGAAAGTGTTGGAAGCGCTCGGGTTTGAGGTTTCGCTGGTGAAAAATCGAAAATGTTGCGGGCGGCCAGCGTTCAGTCAGGGAAATCTCGACGCCGCGGCAAAGCTCGGGAAACACAATGTTGATCTTCTTAACGACGGCGATCAGTCGATCGCGATTCTTTTTCTCGAGCCGTCGTGCTGGTCGATGTTCGTGGAAGATTATCGCGAGCTAAAGATTAAGAACGCCGACAGCGTCGCGAAGCGTTGTTTTCTGTTCGAAAAATTTGTCGATGATTTGCTCGCGCAGGAATCGGATGCGCTTCGATTCGACAATCGGCCGGCGACCATCGCGATTCATCCGCATTGCCACACCAAATCGATCATGAATCCTGCGTTCATGGCGCGGCTGGCGGAGCGATTACCGGGACGCAAAGCGCAGGTGCTCGACACCGGCTGCTGCGGAATGGCCGGCGTATTCGGCGCGCTCGCCGAGAAATACGATCTCTCGGTCCAGGTCGCCCAGCGGTTGCTCGACCATATCGACAATCAACCGGCCGGGACAGAGATCATTGCATCAGGCACGAGTTGCCGCCATCAAATCAGCGATTTAACAAACGTGCACCCGAAACATATGGCCGAATTGCTCGCAGAAGCGATTGGGTGATCGAGCGTTGTTTTGTTCGGGGCACGGGGATTTCGCCCAGAGACGAGCTCAATTTCAAGGCGTCGCACTTGGTGCGGACGGCGCATTCGGTGGTCCCTTTGGAAATGGTGTTTCCGGCACGGCGTTCGTATTCTGGAAAGCGGCGATCAGCCACTTACCGGCCCGTTTCCGCAGAGTCAGGGTTTGAATGCCTTGCCGAGGCTCAGGAATGTTTGGCGGGGTCTTAGCTCCAACCATGGACCAGTGAATGTGGGCCACCGCGATCTCGGGAGTGAGAAATTTAACCTGCACTTCATTAACAGTCAGAGTGCTTTCGCGAAAAACGAAGATGTAAGCATCGGTAAGCTTCTTCTCGATCTGAGAACGCCCTTTCCACCACCAGCCCACGACGTTGACTAAATCGCCGTCTTCCGTGAACAAGGCGGCATAAGCTTTTGCGTCGTGCCGGTTCCACGCTTCCTGTTGCCGCGTCTGCACGAGGTTCCGGATCTCAGCTTCGTCCTGACTTTGATCGGCGCTCAATGTTTTTTGTGTTGACGCTGCGAGCATAGCCAAAATTAAAGGCAGTAATAATCTATTCATAATTAAGATTGAGCAGCCCCAGTATAGAACACGATTTCTGTCAAGAGGCGGAATTGGACTGCCGTTGCAGAGGGAGATGAGGAAAATTCATGGCGTTCAGCACGCGATAAGGCGGCCAGAATAGGCTTTTCCCAAACCACGGACAATCAATTTTCCGGCGCAACGTCTCCGTTGGTTGACGTTCCTGTAACCAGAATCTAGCCTCGGCTCCATGAATCCAGTTGTTGCATCTGATAAACTTAAGCGCGCTGAGGTCTGGGCAGAAGATGATAAATCCGTTCACTGGGCTGGCGCATTTGCGGTCTATGGAGGACATGGTACGACCGCGTCTTCAACAATCGTGTATGAGATTGAGCCTGGGAAGCGGCTCGGCTGGCACACCGATGCTACTGAAGAGACGCAGTACATCATCGCCGGCACCGGGGAATTGCAAATGGAAGACGGTTCCAAGCATCGGGTCGCTCCAGGCAGCGTTTTTGCTATCCCGACGCCAGTAAAGCACGACCTCGTCAATGTCGGTAAAGAAACATTGCGCGCGGTCGCTTTCTTCGCGGCGGCGATGTTCACGCAAAACTTTGACAACGTGATGATGCCGCCGAAGAGCCACATCCTCGGTACCCCCAATCGAGAGGGTTAGTAGCGGGTCCGGCATCACCGATCCCGGCTACAACGGACGCAAAGCAGCACACGTCCGAACTGATTACGGACGCGATCGACAAACTCTGAATCGAGACTATGGTTTTGGCGGTGCGTTCGGTTTCGCGGCTTCGCCCAGTTTCGGCGGCGGCGCGCCCGCAGGTGGACCGCCGGGAAGCTCGGCATCCGCCGGAAGTGCCAGTATGTCGGGTTCAGTAAATGATTCTGGATGGTTGGCCAGCTCTTTGCGCAGCGCGGCGATTTGCTCGGCGGTGACAGGACTCGCACTGTTGCCCCACTCGCTTCGCTCGTAGGTGAGAACGTCGGCGATCTTTTGGTCGGTCAATGTTTTGTCCCAGGGCTGCATTACCGCAGTGCCGTATTTTTGGCCTTTGACCGTGACTGGACCTTGCAAACCTTTCATAACGATCTCCGCCGGCCGGCGCGACCCGCCTGTTGTAAACTCCGAACCCGCGAGCGGCGGATATTGACCCGGCACGCCGAGCCCGTTGGCTTGATGGCAGGTCTGACAATTCGCCGCGAAAATCTTTTTGCCGCGATCATGTGGCGATAGTTCCGCCACCTGCTCTACGCCTTGCGGTCCAGTAACCTTTTTCATCGCGTGCGCCTCGCCACCGTACGGGTCAAGCGCGTCACCGCTAAAATTCCCTGAGTAACGACCGAGATAAGCGCCGCCGAAAAAGACCGCCAAGCCGTACACGGCGATCAGCCAAATCGAGAGCGGTTCAGCTCCGACGCGAGGTTCTCGTTTTTCGCGTTGAACAGCAGCGTGCACCTGCTGGACGTCTGCCTGTTCGCCGTAATCCATTCCCTGGCCCACCCCGAATCCTTTCGGGGGTGTCGGTTTTGGAGTTTCCTCGTTCATGGCGTTGTCATTTTGCCGGCGCGGGCGATGCCGCGGGTGCTGGTACCGCCGGTGCTGCCGCCGCCGGCGCGGCTGATCTGACTTCTTTCAGGGGATGCGACTGATTGAGCGACATCAAATAAGCGACCAGACATTTTGCATCAAAAGTGGGCAGCACCTCCCAACCTTCGGACGGGGTATCGGAACCGCTAAGTTGCAGTGCATCCGCCGAACGTGCGTCACTGATGCGGCGCGCTCGATAAAGGAAACGATAGGAGGGCATATCGGAATCGACGTTGATACTGCGCGGCGAAAAGAGATGTACATGATGCCAGGCGGCAGAGTACATCGGCGGTTGGCCACTGGTCTGCACAGGCCACGGCGGTCCTCCCGCCGGGCTCGCTGATGCGGCCGGAGTTGCATTCGCTGCCGCCGCTGCCGGAGACGCCGAAGCAGGAGGTGCATTCGGAGCGGGACTCGCTGGCGGCTTTTGCGTCGGCGAACCCGGAGATGCCGCTGGCGATCCGGCAGCTCCCGGAGAAGAAGCCGTCGTTGGAGGTGGAGCGGTTGCTTTCGGCGGTGGTGCGCTTAGTGGAGGCGAACCGGGGTTTGCTGGAACACTTGTAGCGCCGGGCGGAGCAGAACTCGGTGCGGGCGCGCCACCCTGCTGAGCGGGCGACGCTGCAGGAGTTGCAGCCCCGACCGGCGGAGGACTCTCCTGTTCCGCCGGAGCGCGCGCGCCGATGTTCGCCAAATCCTGGCCCATACGCATTTTCCCAAGAAATACTGGTCGTTCAAAAATGTAATCGCGCGGCGCACTGCGGCGGTCACCCCATTTTCGGTCGATGTCGTTCGCTGCGTAATCGGCGCGGACCTGCTGGCTGTGACAATAAATGCAACCGTTCGCAGCGTAGACGCGCGCGCCGCGCTCGACCATTCCTGATTGCGGCATCGGATAAGCATCGGTACCATCCTCCTCCATTTGCGGATTGAGATGTCCGATTTGCCAATTCGGGATGACTGTCAATCCTACCCACGAGAAGGCGAACGTGCCGAAAATTCCGAGAAAGAGAGGGACGAGTCCTTTCATATGTGCGCTTCAGAACCCTCCGCCTCCACTGGATTAAGGAATGTGGGGACAGTCGATGTCCGGCCCAATCCTAAAAGCATCAGCCCAAAGTGATACGCGAAAATAAAATGCGATGCCGTGAGCAAAATTCCGGAGAGACTGCGCCCGCGCAGATACGGGAGGATCGTTTCGGTGCTCTCGCTGAAAACAAGCGAGGGATTGTCGATGTTTGCGCCTTGGAGAAAGCCGCCAGCCAGCAGCATGAGCGTCATCAGCCCAATGCCATAAGCCGATGCCCAGAAGTGCAGCTTAATCAGTGAAGCGTAACGCCATTCGCGTCCAACCAGTCGCGGCACGATGTAGTACATCGAGCCGAAAATCACCATCGTGAAGAACGCGTAAAGGCCGAGATGCGAATAAGCGATGCTCGCCTGCGTGAAGTTGACGTAGCGCGCCACGGAACGAAGTGAGATCAAAACGCCAACCAGACTAAATACCGTGTAAGACATCGCGCCGAAGACGGTGAACCGCAGCGTCGGGCTGTAACGCAGGAGGGGGAAATAGCCCTGCATGGTCATGTGATGGTTCAGGCCGACAGTTGCAACAGGAATGATCGTAAGGATCGTCGCGGCAATACTGGCGGTGATCATCCAGGCCGGAAACGGCCCGTCAACGAGTCGCTGCATTCCGGTCCAGCTCGAGAAAAGCGCGTAGGTCCAGAATCCGATCGTCGCCAGATGATAACTGTAAACCGGGCGCCCGATCACTTTGGGGATCATGTAATACGCGGTACCAAGCCCGATCGCGCCGAACCAGAGAAAGAGCAGATTATTCGCGTACCACCAGCTCACCGCCGATTGCAGGACTCCCTGCACTGGCACGACAAAGAGCATCAACTGGCCAGCCGCGTAAAGCCAGGGAAACCAAAGAAACGCGCCGAGCAGATACCACTGAGTAATATAAATTTGTTCGCCGCGCCGATAACGGAACATGAGCACCGCCCATGAGGCAACGAGCGTGTAAGCGATAAACAGAATGATGGCTGCGTAACGGGGAAACTCGAGCCATTGATAACCAGTGCTATCGCCCAGGAGAATCCCGCCTACGCCCAGCAGCACGCCCAAATTCCAAAACCCAGCGCCTGCGAGCAGCAACAGCGGATATCGCAGGACCGTCCGGCACAGCCGCGCCATCAGCCAGATGGCGGTGCCCATCCCGGCCATCGACGCCCAGCCGTAAACCATCACGTTCATGTGGGCGGGCCGGACCCGTCCCCATGTCAGGAAACTAATTTCTGAAAACATGTCCGGCGTGTGGAGCTTGAATGAAACGAAACCAGCCAGCAGCGTGCCGAGGATTAGCCACGTCATCGCCGACGTATAAAACATCAAAACCGGCACGCGTGTTGACGCATCGATCAATGCGCGTTCTTCCTGCTCGGTGTCGCCAGCGACGGCGGAGACCGACGGTTCCTTTAAAGGAATACCAATAGCATTCATGGACTCTTGGCTGGCGCCGGTGACGGAGATCCCGGTGATGATTGACCAGCTGGCGGCGGAGGCGAGGCTGGCGCTTGTGCCGGGTGCGATACAGAGGCTCGCGCGGCGCCCGGTTGCGGAGAACCAGCTGGCGCAGGCGAAGCGGAAGCGGCTGGGGCCTGTGGTTCCGGCGTGGCAATCGGACCGGCCGTCGCTGGTTTTTGCTGCGCCAGCTGGGCAATCGTCAATTCCATGGCGCGCGTAATTGGGATGCGAGCAACGCCTTTGTTCTTGTCGATCCAAGCATAAGTGGTGAGGGCCTTTGCGGCCTCGTCGTGAGTGGTCTTCAAAGTTTCCATCCGCTTTTTCGCCCGCGTTTCTTCGTAATCGCTTCCACGCGGTGCAGGCCCAATTACCGCGAGGACGATTACACCAAAAAGAGCGAAAAGAAGGACGATCCCGAACCACGTGGACAACGGCGCTCGCGAGTGAACAACCTGACGAAGAGATTCGGGGTCAGCCATTTCAGTTGACTAATTTCAAAGATTCAATCAAGCGCGGATCGCGGACTGGAAAGAGAGAAGTCCTGGGTACGAGTCGCAGAAAAACGAAGCCGAGGGTCGCGCCGATGGCGATGAGCGAAAGCAAATCCCAGATGCTCACATGCACGCCCGTGCCATGTAATGCGGGCAAGACGACGAGGTACATGTCGAGCATTTGCATGCAGACGATCCATCCCGCCACGTAACAGAGCCGGTGCGGTTCCTTTTTGATCGAGCGTAAAAGTAGAATCGCAAATGGCCCGAAGAAACGTCCAACCACCAGGAGCATGCTCAGTACCCACCAGGACTCGGTGTTTCGGGTGATGAAAAATTCCGTCTCCTCCGGCATGTTTGCATACCAGATGAGCATGTATTGGCCGAAGCCGATGTAGGCCCAGAAAACGCAGAACGCGAACATCCATTTCCCCATGATGTGATAATGCTCGAGCGTGACGACATCCTTCAAGTAACCGGCTTGCCGCAAAGCCGTGATCACTAGCACCAGCAAGGACATCGAGCTGCCGGCTGCGCCCGCGAAGATGTACACGCCAAACATGGTTGAAAACCAGCGGTAGTTCAGGCTCATCAGCCAATCGAACGCGCCAAAGGTAAGACACAGCGCAAACATCGGCAGACTGATAAACGCGACCTTTCGCATCCAGAGCGTGAAGCGCGGATTACCGTTCTTGTCCTGTCGCACGGAGAACCGGCGCAAAGCAAGCGATGCAAACGCAAAAAAGCCGAGGAACAAAATGGCGCGCCCGAGAAAGAAATTCCAGTTGAGATAAGCGCGTTTGGAATCGAGCGAGGCCTCGTGCCCGGGCGGAATGTCCATCCAAGCGTAAAGATGGTGGCGGAGGAGAAGAATTGGCACAAAGAGCAACGCCATGACCACCAACAATGCCGCGAGATTTTCCAACTGACGGCGCACGACTACCGACCATTCGGCGTCGGTGGCGTGATGGACGATTGTCCAGAAAAGGCAGCCCGCGCAGAGGGTGAAGAAAAATGCAAAGGCAAAGAGCCATGAGTAACTGAATTGATGCGGATTCACCAATGCGCCCACGACGCAGAGAGCAAGTGCCACGACAGCAACCAACCCGAGAAGGAACGAAAGGCCCGTAAAGCGGCTGCTCTCGAAATATTCGCCTTCCGGCGTCGGCACAACTTGTGAACGTTCGCTCATTGTTTCTCCAGTTCAGCGCGATGGTTCTCCGGAACATCGGCAATCGCCGCGTTTTGGCTGCGCTGTAAGGCGCGCAGGTAAGCAATGATTGCCCAGCGATCCGGCACGATGATCGTCGGCCCGTAAGCCATCATTGTGTTTTTGCCGTTGGTGATTGTGTTAAAAATTTCGCCGTCCGACATTTTCCGAATGCGTTCGTCCTGCAGCGAAACCACGGTCGCAAGACCGTGTTGTTTGACGATGCCGTTGCCCGCAGCCGCAGCGCCGTGGCACATCGCGCAAGTGATGTTGAAACGCTGTTGTCCGCGTTGCATCAACTCGCGGCTCACTTCCAGTGGAATACCTGTTCCCCAATGGTCGCCCATTTTGCCGGTATCGTAGTAATCGGTGCCGGCACTAAAACCTGCACGTGGATGCGTGTAGGGGCCGACTGCGGCGGCGAGCGACGTGGTCGTCTCCGGCTTTGGCATCTCGTAGCCAATCGGAATCGTGCCGCCGACCGGCACACGCGAACCG
>WNFQ01002397.1_pt1 | contig 13560 bp, 12 predicted proteins | sample 5400171 | NCBI WGS metagenome assembly WNFQ01 (sample SAMN13153356, study PRJNA577476) | soil metagenome | isolation source: 20 cm soil under Madrone tree | place: USA:California | collected 2016-06-14
ATTTAGCGAAAGGCCATCCCGGCGCGCAATACCGCGACAACGCCATCAGTAAAGCGCGCTTCGAATTTCGCTGGGAAGATCAATTCAATCTCTCACTCGATCCCGAAACCGCGCGCGAGTTCCACGACGAAACCCTTCCGCAAGAAGGCGCGAAGACAGCACACTTCTGCTCCATGTGCGGCCCGCACTTTTGTTCCATGCGTATCACGGAGGACGTCAGAAAGTTTGCTGCACAGCAAAAACTTTCCGACGCCGAAGCGTTGCAAGCTGGAATGGAACAGAAGGCAAAGGAGTTCCGCGAAAAGGGCTCCGAGGTTTATGTGAATGGGTAGCGCGCCCGTCTCGGGCGTATGCCAGTCCGGCTCGGACTTTCGGCGGCTCGGCGAAACGAACTTATCGATCTTCTACCACAAAGGTCACCGAGTCCACGGAGGAAAAACTAAAATCAATTACTCTGTGTTCTTCGTGTTCTCCGTGGTTAAATTTCAGCCGACATGGGCCGCATTCGTCGTGGCGGCTATATTTTCATCTGGGCTGACGAAGCTCGTCGAGATAACGAGAGACGATGACCGACCAAATGAAAGGAGAGAAAACGATGACCGCGTAAAGCTGCGCCACGCGGCCTGTCGGCAGTGACGAACGATGGGTTGCTCGCTGGTTATTTGGTTATCAGTTATCGGTGAATTGTTTATCGCTGAAAGACAGAAGATTGGAGATCGAAGATGGCTAAAGCAAACAAAACGATGGCTAAGCATAAAACCGGAACCAGCCTTCGTCCCGCAACGGCGAAGACTACGGCTCGGCAAGAGAGTGGCTTGCGGCCCGGGTGGAGCTGCTCGAGGCCGAGAAGGATCTTACTCGGCGGAGCGACGAGCTGGCGAGAAAACGGCAGGAGTTGCCCTGGGTTCGAATCGACAAGGAATACCGTTTCGAGACCGACGAAGGGAGCGCCTCGCTCGCAGACCTCTTCCGAGGGCGCTCGCAGCTTCTCGTCTACCACTTCATGTTCGGACCCGATTACAAAGCCGGGTGTCCGTCCTGCTCGGCGATCGCGGACGGCTTCAACGGAATCGCGATTCACCTCGCGAATCATGACGTAGTGTTTTGGGCGATCTCGCGCGCGCCGCTCGCGCAATTGAACAAATACAAAAAGCGAATGGGCTGGACTTTTCCGTGGGCTTCGTCGTTCGGCAGCGATTTCAATTTCGATTTCAATGTCTCGTTCACCGAGGACCAACAGCGCAAAGGGATCGAATATAATTACCGGCGCGAGCCGCCGTCGAAATCACGCGGCGAAGCACCCCGGCTGTCGCGCTCGGCTCCCGATGGACCGACCGAATTCGCGGCCGCGTCCGGGACCGACGTGGACACGTACACGCGCGAGCGGCCGGGCGTGAGCGCGTTCGCGCTCGAAGACGGCGTTGTTTATCACACGTATTCCGCGTATTCGCGCGGAGTGGACAGTCTCTGGGGGATGTATCAGTGGCTCGATCGCGCACCGAAAGGCCGCAACGAGGATGGCGATCTTTGGTGGCGCCGCCACGACGAATACGACAAAAGCGAATCAAAAGACTGCTGCGCTTGAATGGCCGGCAGATATGGCGACTAACTGCAGCATAAAATTTTCACCACCCGCCTTCGCTGACGCTATGGCGTGGCAGGCAGAGATCGCAGAGTTCACGAACTCCCACTGAAAGAATTACTCTGCGTTCTCCGTGTCCTTCGTGGTTAAATTCTTCTGTTATTTGTACACCGTCTTTGTTCAGGACCAGCGATGCACCACAGAGTTCGCAGAGGTCACGGAGTCTGAATTAAAGAATCAAATCTGCGTCCAAAATCGTTCACCTCCCGCTTTCTCCCAACCATCACGGGCCTCCACTTTGCATGTCGCGCAAATTTTTGACTCGAGTCTCCGTGTCCTTCGTGTTCTCGGTGGTTAAATTCTTCTGTTATTTGTACACCGCCCTGCGAACCGCTTGACATTACCCGGCGCGTCGAGCGAGAAGAAGCGTCGGATGCAATTTCTCAAACGCCGTTTCACGGGGGCTCCTGAGGGAACGGCTGCGCTGTTCTTCATTCAGATCTTCGCGACCCTCGGCTTCGCTGTCCTCTACTCGACGCTGGTCCTCTACGCGACAAAGCATCTGCATCTCGGAGTAAAAGAGGCCACAGTGTTGATGGGCGTATTCGGCGCGTTCAACTACGGCCTGCATCTCTTCGGCGGTTACCTGGGCGGCCGTTTTCTTTCGTACCGCAAACTGTTTGTTGGAAGCATGGCGCTGCAGGTGATCGGTTGTGCCTGCATCGCGACCGGCACGCTACCGCTGTTCTACGTCGGCCTCGCCCTCTTCCTTACCGGCGCCGGCTTCAACGTCACCTGCATCAACATGATGCTCACGGAGCGCTTCACGCCGGAAGATCCCCGCCGCGAAGGAGCCTTCCTCTGGAATTACGCCGGAATGAATGTCGGGTTCTTTGTCGGGTTCAGCGTCGCCGGTTATTTCCAGGCGACCGAGAATTACTCGAGCCTCTTCATCTTCGCGACGCTTGGCAATTTCGTCTCCATCATCCTCGTGCTGCTCACGTGGAAGGCGCTCGCCGACCGTAACACCACGCTGCTCGACGCGACGCCGAAGCAGTTCCGCGTGCGCCAGCTCGCCGGCATCGGCATTGTCATTAGCATCGTTCCCGTCGTGTGGTTTATGCTGCAGCGGCCCGGCGGGACCGAGACGATCCTCAAAGGAATCTCCGCAGCGGTGGCGCTCACGTTGGTCTATCTCACCGTCCGCCACCAGGATCGCCGCGAGCGGCGAAACATGACAGCCTATCTGATTCTGGCGATCGGCTCGCTGATGTTCTGGTCCCTCTACCAGATGGCGCCCAACGGTTTGATGCTGTTCGCTGTCCACAACGTCGATCTGATGGTCGGTCCGGTGAAGATTCAACCGCAGTGGATTCAGAACATCAACACAGTTTGCATCGTGCTCGGCGGTCCGATATTTGCAGCGCTCTTTATCCGGATGCGCGCGCGCGGGTGGAGAATCGATATTCCGCAGCAATTCGCGGCGTCGCTGCTCTTGATGGCGCTCGCCTTTTTTATTCTTACGCTTGGGATCAAGCTGGCGGACGCAGATGGCAAGAGCGCGTTCATCTGGCTGTTCCTGAACTACGTACTGCAGAGCATCGGTGAATTGCTCCTCATGCCGGTCGGATACGCCATGATCGGCAAGCTCGCGCCGAAGCAGTATCAAGGCATTATGATGGGCAGCTGGATGCTCGTGACCGGCCTGGCGTCACTCTTCGCTGGCGACTTTTCCGGAATGATCCCGAACCCGACCGGCACCACGTTGGTCGCTACCAACGCCGGTTACGCGAAGCTGTTCGCGGAGCTCGGCGCCGGCAGCCTCGCGGTCGGAATTGCGCTCGTCGTGCTGATTCCGTTCCTGCGCAAGCTGATCACCGACAAGGCCGAGACGCCTCCCGTCGAAGCGGCGACTGCTTGCCGCGCCGTAGCGTAGTGAAGGAGGGTCGTTCCCGTCGCTTAAAGACGCCGCGTTACCGCCGAAAATAGTTTGCTGCAATTTTTGTAAAGAGCTATTTCTGAAAGCCGGGTGGCGTTGGGTTGATAGGAAGGAAGAAGCTTTATGACCTGCAATCGAAGAAGAATCAGTCAATACACTTTATGCCCAGTCTAATCAGAAAGCTGTTCCATAAATCGGAAGCGCCGAAAGACGGCCTCACCCAGCCCCAGCGTGAGGCGATAGTCGACTTGCTAAACTATTGCATGTACGCCGACAATTTGATCTTCCTCGCGGAGGACAGGTTGATCACGGATACGGTCGCGAAGTTCAATTGGGAGCCGAAAGTACCGTTCGATCAGTTCGATGTGAGATCGATTGATAACGCACGGAACGCGAGAGAAAATCAAGGGTACAGAGATCAATTCTTGGCTTCGATAAGGGATAGGCTTGATAGCGCTGCAGTGAAGGCACAAGCATTGGACCTGTGCCAGGAGCTCTTTGTCGCTGATGGCGCGCGCTCTGACGAAGAAGACGCCGTGCTTCAAAATCTGAGGGAGCTGCTCGAATAGATTCCAAGTGGTTATTCCGCCCGTTGAACCCGGGCTTGTAGCGCGGGGGATCCTGGTCATGCAGCCTGCGAATAGCCAGATCGCGAAGCCTTTCCGGTTTTCAGAAATCAGAAATCATACATCCGACATCCTGTTCAAAAACAAGGGCGACCAGTTCCGAGCCGGTGCCCAGGGCAATTGAAGCTGCCGAAGGTATGAGCGCGTGCGCGGAGACATGGGCTGCTGGGGGACATCGTCGAGGAAATTAAGAAATGAGTGTCAAATGTTTAGACGCGACCCCATTTCCATATCCTAGACGCGACCCCATTCTTCTTCTCCCCCGCCGCGACGAACTTTTCTTCAATTTCTCGAGAGCCTTGAGTAGTCTTCGCGCATCCGATGAGCAGCCAGCCTTCACGCCAGGACTTTGCCGGGCGCGTTGTCATCGTCACCGGTGCCTGGCGCGGGCTCGGTCGTGCCGCGGCGGAGCGTTTCCACGAACGCGGAGCTGCGGTGGCAGTGAATGTGCGTGACCGCGCGCGTGCCGAAAGTCTCGCTGCGTCGGTTGGGGAACGCACCTTGGCCGTGCCGGGCGACATCGCCGCGCCCGGAGTGGCGGAGGAGATCGTGCGAATGACGCTTGAGCGCTTTGGCCGGATTGACGTTGTCGTTAACAATGCCGCGCTCGCGCTCTCCACGCGGTTGCCTGATCTCACTGCCGAGGAATGGCGCTCCGCGCTTGAAGTAAATCTCACCGCGCCATTCCTGCTCACGAAGGCGGCACTTCCGGCGATGCAGGCGCAGGGCTACGGCCGCATTATTAATATCTCCTCGTCCGCCGGCCGAATGGTCAGCACCCTGGGCGGCGCGCATTACACCGCATCAAAGGCGGGCCTGCTCGGCCTCACGCGCGCCGCTGCAAAAGAACTTGGCAAGTTCGGGATTACTGTGAACGCCGTCTGCCCCGGGATGATCGACACGGAACTGACGCGCGAGAACGCCGACGACGAATTGCTGCAACGGCTCGCAGCAAGTTACCCGATCCCGCGCATCGGCACCGCGCGCGAAGTCGCCGACTTGATTTGCTACGCTGCATCAGAGGCCGCCGGCTACATCACCGGCGCATCATTCGATATCAATGGCGGCGACTTGATGATGTGATGAAAGAGAGCACTCGCGTCCTTCTCGCTCTCGTCGCCGCGATCCTCCTCGGGGTCCTCATTGCGGCATCGCAGAACGCCTCGCTCATCCGCGCGGCCGACGTGATCGCTCCGATCGGCACGCTCTGGGTCAACGGCATTCGCATGACCGTAATCCCACTTGTCGTTTCGCTGCTGATCACCGGAGTCGCATCGGTATCGGACATCAAATCGATCGGCCGGCTCGGCGGACGAACGCTCGTTACTTTTGTCCTGCTTCTCATTGGAGTAGCCGCGATCGTAATTCCAATCGCGCTGGCGATGTTCAGGCTTCTGCCGCCTCACGGTGCCCTGGAGCTCCCGCCCGGCGCGGTCGAAGCGGCGAATGAAATGTCTGTCGAAGGACAGGCGCAGACGTTCTCGGCGTGGTTTGTCTCGCTCCTTCCTGCGAACCCTGTCGCCGCCGCCGCGAGCGGAGCGATGATGCCACTGATCCTTTTCACGTTGCTCCTCGCGCTGGCAATTGCGCGCTCCCCCGAGGCATCGCGCCAGACGCTGACGCGTTTCTTTCGCGGTCTGAGCGACGCGATGCTCGTCCTCGTCCGCTGGGTCATTCTCGCTGCGCCGATCGGCGTATTCGCGCTCGTCCTGCCACTAGCCGTCCATGCCGGCGGAACGCTGGCCGGCGCGATTGGCTTTTATGTCGCGGCCTACTCGATCGCGAGTATCGCCGTAACGTTGCTGCTCTACCCCGTCGTGGCAATCGGAGGCCGGATTCCGCTGCGCCGCTTCGCGCGTGCCGCCTTGCCGCCACAGCTCATTGCCTTTAGCTCGAGTTCGTCGATCGCGTCGTTGCCGGCACTCGTCGAGACGGCCGAGAAGAACTTGCAATTGCCCGAGCGGATCATCGGATTTGTTCTGCCTCTCGCCGTATCGACATTTAAGATTGCAGGACCGGTCGCGTGGACAATCGGTGCGCTTTTTGTCGGCTGGTTCTACGATGTGCCGCTCCACGCCAGCAGCATTGCCACGATCGCTTTCGCGGCAGTGTTCCTTGCGTTCGCCGTGCCGGGCATTCCGCGCGGCGCGTTCATCATGCTAACACCACTCTTTCTTGCCATCGGTCTTCCAGCCAAAGGAATCGGGATCCTGATCGCAGTCGACGCGATCCCCGACGTCTTCGCTACGGTGTTGAACACAACCGGCCATCTCGTTGCAGCGGTGCTGGTCGCGCGAAATTGTGATAACGCAAAACTGCCGGGGGAAAGGGAAAGAGAAAAGACGCAGCTGTAGCCGCTGCGCTCCGGAGCCGAGATTTTTTTGACCACAGATTACACGGATGGGCACGGATTAAGGAGAAAGAGGAAGGCATGGTAAACCTTTTCTAATCCGCGATCATCTGCGTAATCCGCGGTTAAGAATTCCGAAGTCTCAATTGGTCCACAGCCTTTTCGCACCGCTCGAGCAGCCGTGGCGCTTCCATCCGATCCGCCCAGGCCGCGAATGCCGGCGTCGGACCGCGCCAGCGTAGCGTCTCGACCGACTTGAAGAGCGGCGCATCGGTGCGCAAGGTCGCGAGATTCTTGAAGAGCAGCGCGAGATCGCGCTGTTCGCCGAGAACGTTTGACGGGAAGTTTTCGATCTGACCGTAGCGGTTCAAAAGCTGGGCGGCAGTCCTGCCCCCAATCCCAGGGATTCCGGGATAGCCGTCGGCCGCATCGCCCACGAGCGCGAGCAGGTCGGGAATGAGCGGCGGGCTGACGCCGAACTTTTCGCGTATCGCGGCGGCATCGCGAATCGTTTTGCGCCGGCCATCGATCTGCACCACGCGCGTCCCTCGCACGCATTGCGCCAGATCCTTATCGGGCGTCCAGATGGCGACTTTCTCGACCCGCTTGTCCTTCGACGCGAGATGCGCGGCCGAAGCGAGCGCATCGTCAGCTTCGAGCTCGATCATCGGCCAGACGACAACGCCCATCGCCGCGAGCGCCTCCTCAAGCGGATGGAATTGCGAGAAAAGCGCGGGCTCGATCCTGTCGCCGGTCTTGTAGTCCGCCCAAAGCCGATTGCGAAACGACTCGATCACGTGGTCGGTGGCGACGCCGAGATACGTGCCAGTCTGACCGCGTGAAGCGGAATCTCCTGCGGGGACAAGACCACGTGAGGCGGAGCCTTTTACGGGGTCGATCATTTGGAGAACGGTCTGCAGTACGCCGACGACGGCGCCGTAAGGGCGGTCCACGCCACGTGAGGCGGAGCCTTTTACGCGGTAGAAGTGACGGAAGAGTTCGTAAGTGCCGTCGATAAGATGGACGATCATCTTGGTTCTATGTTAGATCTTGCGGCGGCGCGCTCAAAGGCCCTTGTACAGCCAGGCTCTGCAAAAGAGTTTGCCGAAAAGAGCGCGAAGGTTTACGCGAAGACGTGAATCCAGTAAAAATCTTTCTCAGTCACGCTTCCGAAGATCAGCCGGATTTCGTCAGGCCACTCGCCGAGGCCCTTTCTGCTTTACCTGATGATTTTAAGGTTTGGTATTCAGAGTACGAGCTCACTCTTGGAGATAAACTTCTCAAGATGATCGATGAGGGATTAAAAAGCTGTGATTATGGAATTGTTGTTCTTAGCCCAAATTTTTTCGCGAAGCGATGGCCGAGAGAGGAACTGGAAGGCCTTTTTCAACTGGAGACGTCGGAGCGGAAGGTAATTCTTCCAATCTGGAAGGATGTTTCAGAGTCGGAAGTGAAAAGCTTCTCGCCGATTCTCGCGAGTCGAATCGGAGCCGATGCAACCGCCGGCGTCCCCAAAGTTGTTAACGACATCAGGCGAGCGGTAGGGCTGGTCGACAGATACAAACAAATATCGACTTCTGTTTGGAAAGATAAGCTCAAGAAGTTGGACGAAGATGTCGGACACAGGCGCCGAGTGGAGGAATTCTCGAGAACGGCGGAAGCCGTGGGTGTTGTATCGAAAGCTGCAATTGAATTAATGGATGATGCTTGGCAAACGGCGTCCGGTATTGTGACGGAACTCTCCAGCATGAAGCTGCGGTTGCCCGAACGGAAAACCAATGAACGGCACTACTTCGTTTTGGAGGGGAACCGGACAGCAAGACCCGCATTGTTAACTGCGTGCTTGCTAAAATGAAGATATAATGCAAGGTCGATAAACAGATGAAAGTACTTTGGACAGACTCGACAGTCACTTTCGCGACGGGAGCAGCTTTGCTAGATTTTGCCTTCGACAAGTTTGTCGCTACCCTTTCGGCAGCGATCAATCTGTAATATCGCGCTTCGCGATCATTCGATTTGCGAATGGATCGGCTCACTAAAGAAAAGCTTAGAGGCCCGCCGTTTGTTGCTCCACTGCCCCATGTCGTGATCCTTGGGGCGGGTGCAAGTAAAGCCGCATTCGCGAACGGTGACCGAAACGGGAGGAAACTTCCGTTGATAGGCGATCTGCCTGACGTAATTGGAAAGCGTTGGCACGATCTTGTTGAAGAGACTCATCCGCCTCAGGGAGGATTCGAAGGGCAGTTTTCGTGGATTCGCCGGCACGGCGGATTCGCACCGGAACTTGGCTTAATCGAAAGACTCATCGCTGAATATTTCGAAAGCCTCGATCTCCCCAACACAGCAACGATCTACGACTACTTGGTCTTGGGTCTCCGCCCAAAAGACACGATTGCGACTTTCAACTGGGATCCGCTTCTCCTACTCGCGCACAAGCGAAACAGAAATGTGGCCAGACTGCCCGATGTGCGGTTTTTGCATGGATGCGTAGGATATTTCACATGTTCGAACCACGATGTACTTGGTCTGGCGTACGAAAGTTGTCCCGAATGCCGCAATTTGTTGTTACCGGGTAAACTTTTCTTTCCCGATGACCAAAAGGACTACGCGCTGGATCCCGTAATTTATCGAGACTGGAAATCTGTGGGTGAAAGACTGAGGAAGGCTTTCCACCTAACGATCTTCGGTTATTCCGGGCCCGAGACAGATTTTAATGCTCGACGTCTTCTGCTCGAAGGATGGGAGCAGAGTCCTATGCGCGAAGCGAGCCATGTCGAGATCATAGACATTAAGGATGACGACGCTCTCAGGCGCTGCTGGAAAACGTTTATCCCGTTTCACCATGATATGGTCGTTCGCGATTTTTGGGATTCCACAATCGCGAAGTTTCCGCGCAGAACTGCAGAATATAAACTATGCGCATCCCTCTACGGGATACCCGCAGACCCGATTGGTCCCTTCCGAACGGATTCCCTGCATGAGTTGCAGGATTGGCACGCCGCTATTGCGGTCAGGGAGGAGTGAATTCGCTGCACGCCCCATGTCCTAAACACGCCTGCTATTTTCTGCCACCCGATTCTGTTGTTAGCCGTGCGTGAAGGGCGACGAGGTTGTCCAACAAATCGTCAAAACAAATGACATCGACATTCTTAAGACTGTGATTCAGTACTCGAAAATCCTGCTGCATCTCGTCAGTTTTTAACTGACTTCGAGTTCCAGCAATGATGAAGCCTTGTGGTCGAACGATACGGGCTTCCGAGTGCTTTTTTCGTAACTTGGCCTCGAGTTCAAAACGATTTCGCTCGACGTTTGATATGTACTTCTCTGTTTGGATTACCGCCTTGGAAAGCTCGGTGTCCCAAAAGTAATTGTCCCTACTCTTGTCGTACCTCAGAAGGGGCGTTTGCGGCTTTTTGATTTCGTAGACGTCTAAGTACCCGTATGCATCGACCAGCATGAAATCGGGATATTTCCCGGCAAGGTCGACGTTTTGCTTTTCAATAACGAACGCATACACGTTAAGCACCGTGAGGATGTGCTTTAGAAGAAACTTTTGCCAAACACCTTCGGTACTCGTTGAAGCAAGCTTTCTCCGGAATTCTTCAATTGTCTGCTCTAGGTAAACCTTCTGACTTGCCTTTATTCCTTCTGAAATAATTCTAACTTGTTTCGTGGATCGAAGCGTGAAGTCCATCCCGCTGATCAGATGTGGGTAGATTGCCTTCAGGGAACTCTCGTCCCGCTCTGACAGTGATTCGATTACGCTCTCGTCCTCAAGGAGATCGGCGATCGTATTGGGTTTGTAATTAAGAAGACTCGTATCGCCGGTGCCGAAAATGGACGGAAATTCCTTGCTCAAATAACCTGCGACGACTACGCGAATCTCATCGGCTCGCTTTCGTTTGATGTCTGATACGACACGGTTGGCTTGAATCAGCGATGCTTCGTTTAGCGTTACGCGAACAATCCTTTTTCCCTCGGTGATTGTTGAGGGAGATTTCGCCGACAGCGTGATCCTCAGCCTGGCGCCGTATCTATCGTGTAATTCCTTTAGCAGTTGATTGCCCGAGACCTTAAATCCGAATCCTGTTGGGTATAGCGTTCGCGGGAAGGTTCGAAACCCATCCAGCGTGATCTCAGTAATCCATTTAATTTGGCTTGAGTCGGTGTTGACGTAGTAATCGCCGACACCCACCTCTCTATCCATCCGGTAAATGACAGACCCGTCCTTTCGCTTTTTCTCGACACTACCTAACGATGCCTTGTTTCTCGCCTTCATACGAGCAAGCCAACGAGTGTCGCGTTGACGTTTGTTTTAACAATCGTTGCGTGCTCGGGCACTAACAATTCCGCGTTCGCGATCGCGAAGACAAGGTAATCCAAGATCGCGACAACCTTCGCGTCCGACGCGTGCTCCAAAAACTCTCGGTAAAATGGATGTTCCCGGTTGTAAGTGACCGTTATCGTCCGCCCCTCTTGTTTCACCAAGTAGAACGGGCTTTGATCTCCATAGTCACCTTCGTCGAACGCGACCCTCAACCCCGAGATTGTGCGAAGATTGGTCACGTGCGGCGTTCGAGGTTTGTCGCCACCGGCGGTGCGGTGCGTTCCCTTGCCCCCGCGCGAGGTGCGTTTTTCAATCAAAGCCTGAGGTTTTGGAATGAGCGACGCACGTCGGGTGATGTTTGCTTCAGCTGCCGAGTGATCGATTTGACCTTTCTCAGTGTTGGCCCGAGCGCGACCTTGGCGGCCGGATTCGGTAATCAAGGCTTGAGTTGCCTGGCGAAGCTTATCCAAAAAACTTTGTGATGGGTGGATCGACATCTTCTTTACGTCGGTATGGAAGTGAGGATCCAGCGAGCCATCGAACGAAAGCTCAGCACGAAAATGAGAGTAATCCGGGTGCTTTTTGTAAAAATCGAACGTGTGGGCCTCCATTATCTCGCGATTGTTGCGAACGATGTAGAAACCGGAGTTCTGTGGAATAATTCCGGCAGCCTTATTACCTGCCTGCCCGAAGTCGGGAAGATCGACAACGCGCAAAACCGCGTTGCCTGTCCCATCAGCGGCAATTTGCGTATCGAGCACAAGGCGGGTTTTTGGATCGCTCAGCATCAGCGGATCAATCGCTTCTACCGTTTTGCCGTTGACGGTGATCTTAACGCCGCTTTTCAGGAACTTCCGAAAGACCTGGCCGATTCTCGAGCGCAATATGTTGGCAAATGTCGTTGCATTCCGATTACTGATTCGGTCAGTTTTCGAGAGCCGCACTCGTGTGCCCCGCGGCCTGCCGAACGATGTCGCTTGTTCTTTTGTCGCCTGGCCGATCCACTTGATGAACCGGTTCTCGGCCGCGATCTGTTCGAGATCGAAGCCGCCGAAGAGGAGACTCCCATCCGTTTCTTTTGTTTGGACCTCGACGGCTTGAGATAACCCGATTGAGGCTGTGACCAATCCCATTCCAAATTTTCCGAGATCGGTAGGTTCGCGCTCGGTATCGGAACCAAGGCGAAGCGCTTCGCTGAGCGTTTCGTCGTCCATTCCGGTACCGTCATCATCAATCGTGATGACGATGTCGCCTTTTTGCTCCGCAATTTCGATATCGATCTTCGCGGCATGCGCGTCGACGCAGTTATCGAGGATGTCGAGGATTGAGGAATAACTGTCGTATCCCAATTCGCGCAACGCCTCCATTGTTCTGCGGGCGTTCGGCGGATTTTCCAGCACACGGCTGGATTTTGCAGAGCGCGGCTCTGCACTTTCAATAGTAGTGCTCATTTATACTCCTGCCTTCGATGGCCTAAGCTACCAAAGGGCTTGGTTAGTTTTTCGTTTATCCAGCTACCACAGCTGAATGAACGGGATTAACAAACACCGATTGCGACGGTTGTCAAAAAATCGGCGAAGCCTTGTCATGCTCACTCTTCGCTGAATGCAGCCGCCAGGGTCACTTGGGGTCCTAACGAACGCTTGTTACGGGTGAGTTGGTCCTGTAACCGCCGACCGGTGGCTGTCCTTCGGAAAAGCCACCTCGGCCCTCAATCAGATTGACCGCGTTGACGGCTGTGTTCACCGGCGCCGGCAGTTGGTCGCAGACGGTCCGAATTAATGTGTTCAAGTTTTCGCCATTGATGGGATGTCGTGCATTTGGATTGAAAAAAGCCTGCACGATTACACGTAGAGGTTCTATGCGCCCCCAGCTTATCGTTTCCTGCGAGGATAGCGTAACGATGAACGAAATCCGGTGACCATCCCGCTTGTTGAGGAAATTCTTGATGACCCGGTTCAAGTTGAACGCCATCGGGCTGTAACCACCGCGGTCAGCAAGGAGATCACAATCCGAATCGCACAAAATTACACCGGCTCTTCCGTCGAATCCGCTATGCCGAATTTGCTCAACTTTTCGTTTGAGCCGGTTCGCGACAGGGTTGTGGGTGATTGAATATGTTTCCGTGTAACCTGCGAAGCCTCCAGGTGAAAAGTATTCACCTTGGGGATTATACCGGGCCTCAATGTGAACCAGCTGACCATACGCATCTTCGCGGATCTGAAGCGCGGCCAAATTGTTTGGCGCAGCCTGTATCTGCTTGACCCAGGGACCGAGATATTTTCGGACGAATTCCTCGATTTTGCCTTTTGGCGGTAACAGCAGACGCATCTTTCCGTGATTGAGGTTTGGACGCAGGAAAGAGCTAACCGTCCAAGGGCCCGGCCTAGGCGGCGGCCTAACGAGAGTTCCTTTGATGTCAACGCCGAACAGCTTCGCCGCCATGCGGTGGTCGCGAAGGAGTTTGTTAAACGCGCGGTAAAACAGGTGTCGCGGATTGGCGTCCTCATATCCAGCATCGGAGACGGCCGTTATTTCAATCAACGTTTGGTCCGGCAGCAGCGTCGCCAGTCGAGTTCCTGCCCTGGGAGAAAATAGGAAATCTGGATTTGTTTTGACTCGGGGCGGCGCTCCGCCTTCGGCCGGCTCCTCCTTCAGTGAATCACCTGCTAGCCATTGGATCTCACAGCAGCGGCCGAACGCGTCGATCAACACAAATTCCCATTCGGCAGGTAA
>WNFQ01016101.1_pt1 | contig 13560 bp, 14 predicted proteins | sample 5400171 | NCBI WGS metagenome assembly WNFQ01 (sample SAMN13153356, study PRJNA577476) | soil metagenome | isolation source: 20 cm soil under Madrone tree | place: USA:California | collected 2016-06-14
GCCTTCGGCGAGCAGAACCTTGGTAACGCCGGCGAGTTTGGCCGCGGCCTCGGCCGCGGCCTTGGTGCCCTCGCCGCCTCCGGCGACCAGAACGTGAACCTCGGCGCCGAGCTGGGTGGCCGCGGTCAGCGCCTTGTTGGTGGCGTCCTTCAGGGTGGCGTGTTCGTGTTCGGCAATCAACAGCGTGGTCATCTAGAGAACCCCGGCTTCGTTCTTGAGCTTCGACACCAGCTCAGTGACGTCCTTGACCTTGACGCCCCCCTTGCGGCCGGGCGGTTCGGATGTCTTGAGGATCTCAAGATGGGCGGTGAGATCCACGCCGTAATCGGAGGCGCTCTTGTCGGCAATCGGCTTCTTCTTGGCCTTCATGATATTGGGCAGGCTGGCGTAGCGCGGCTCGTTCAGCCGCAGATCAGTAGTTACGATCGCCGGTCCCTTAAGTTTCAGCGTCTGCAAGCCGCCGTCGACCTCGCGCGTCACCTTGAAATCGGAGCCGTCGACTTCGACCTTGGACGCAAAGGTCGCCTGCGACCACCCAAGCAGCGCAGCCAGCATCTGGCCGGTCTGGTTGCTGTCATCGTCGATCGCCTGCTTGCCGAGGATAATCAGGCCGGGTTTCTCTTCGTCGGCGATCGCTTTCAGAATTTTCGCCACCGCCAGCGGTTCGACGTTGCCTTCCGCCTTGACCAGAATACCGCGGTCGGCGCCCATGGCGAGACCGGTGCGGATGGTTTCCGCCGCCTGCGCCGGACCGATCGATACCACCACGACTTCGGTCGCCTTGCCGGCCTCTCGCAGGCGCAAAGCTTCCTCGACGGCGATTTCATCGAACGGATTCATCGACATCTTGACGTTGGACAGTTCGACGCCCGATCCGTCGCTCTTGACGCGAACCTTGACGTTGTAATCGACCACCCGCTTTACCGGCACCAGAACCTTCATCGATCCTCTTTCGCTTGAATTCAGGTTTGATCAGCCTGCGCGCGGAACCTAAAGCTCCCGCCAACCCCGGTCAACGCGCGAAGGCCAAAAATCGCCCCCGACATACGCACTTAACGGCGCTTAGCGGTTCTGGCCAGGCACCCACAGCACGTCGCCAGCACCGTTATCGTTCACGGAACGGCTGGCGACAAACAAAAAATCCGACAAGCGGTTCATATACTGAATCGCGGCATCGCTGACCGGTTCGTCGGGCTTTGCCGCGAGTTCCACCATCATCCGTTCCGCCCTGCGGCATATCGTACGGGCGAGATGCAGGTACGCTGCGGCCGGCGTGCCTCCGGGCAACACAAACGACGTCAACGGCGCCAGCCGCGCGTTCAACGTGTCGATATCGTGCTCAAGGCGTTCGACCTGGCTCGACAGCATCCTCAAGCGTTCCGCCTTGCCCTCGCGCTGGGGCACCGCGAGGTCCGCGCCGAGGTCAAACAGATCGTTCTGGATCAAACCCAGCATCGCATCGAGATCGCGCGCATCCGACAGATGCAGCCGCACAATGCCAATGGCGGCGTTGGTCTCGTCGACGGTTCCATAGGCGCCGATGCGCAGGTCGTGTTTCGGGCGGCGCTCGCCGCTGCCAAGTGCCGTGGTACCGTCGTCGCCGGTCCGGGTGTAGATTCGATTGAGGACGACCATTGTCTGTCTCCCTTCAGCGGCCCATCGCCAACAGCGCCAGCATGGTGATGACAATCGCGACGAATTGCAGCAATACCCGCAACTGCATCAGTTTCTGGGACCGGTTGGGCGATCCGCCCCGCATCATGTTGAGGAGGCCAAGCAGCAGCACCAGCGCGACGGCGCCGACCGCGATTGGAAGAAGAATCGAGCTCAGGAATGATGCCATTGGCGGTACATAACACCGCGCAAGGCCGTCCGCCATCGCCCGCGTCGAGCGCAGCAAAGGTGCAACGATCTGGCTTTTAACTCAATTATATCAGAAGGTCGCCCCGGTTCGCCGATCGAACGCATCTTCCACGGGTCAAGGTGAAATGTGAGGCAGGTTCGCTACATCTTTCATGTCGGCATCGACGCGTTCTATACGTTTCTGGCCGATGACGGTTGGGCGATCGCAAGCCATATCGCGCTGTCGACGCTGATGGCGCTGTTTCCGTTTCTGATCGTGCTGACTTCACTCGCCGGTTTCTTCGGGTCGAAGGAACTTGCCGATCAGGCCGCGGGGCTGATGCTGCAGATCTGGCCGCAGCAGGTCGCCGACTCGCTGTCAGGCGAGATTCATGACGTGCTGACCACAACCCGCGGCGACGCGCTGACCATCGGCCTCGTGCTCGCCGTGTATTTCGCGTCGAATGGCGTCGAAAGCCTGCGCGTTGCGCTCAACCGCGCCTATGCGGTGATCGAACCGCGGAGATGGTACTGGCTGCGGCTGGAATCGATCGGCTACACGCTAATCGCGGCATTCACGTCGCTGGCGATGGCCTTCATGATCGTGCTCGGGCCGCTGATTCTGGAGGCGGCACGGCGCCACATTCCGCTGATCGTCGAAACCAACGAGAATTTCCTCAACCTTTCGCGCTACGGCATCACCATCACGGCGCTGGTCGTCGCGCTCTTTATCCTCCACGCCTGGCTTCCGGCGGGCCGCCGCGGGTTTCTGCAGATCCTGCCGGGGATCATCTTCACCTTGGTGGCGTCACTGCTGTCAGGCATCGTGTTCGGACAGTATCTCGCGCGCTTCGCCAACAACTATGTCACGATGTATGCCGGCCTCGCATCGGTCATCATCGCGCTGGTGTTTCTGTATTTCATCGCCGCGATCTTCGTGTATGGCGGCGAACTGAATGCGGCGATCATCAAGTCGCGGTTGCCGCACGGCGTGTCGCTTCAAGCAGCGCAGTCGCTAAAGCCCTTGGACTCACAGGCTTGACCAGAAAGGCATCTGCACCGGCCTCGCGCGATGCGGTTTCGTCATCGCCGCGGCCGGACACCCCGATGATCGCAATGCCGCCAAGCGGCGGGTTCAGCCCACGAATTCGCCTGATGGCCTCGATGCCGTTGATGCCCGGCAATACCATGTCCATCAGCACCGCGTCAAAACCGCCTTGCGCGATCCGCTCCGCGGCGGCCTCGCCACGCCCGATGAATTCAGCCTGATGACCGAGTTCGGTGAGTACCGCATTGAGCACCACGCGGCCGAACGGATTGTCTTCGACGCTGAGAACGCGCAACGTCCGCCCCGGCTCCGACGATGCGTCGGTTTCGGTATCCGAACCAGCCGCTTTCGATGCTTTGGCGCGGGTCAAGGTCACCGTCAGCGTGAATGTGGCTCCGCCATTGCGCCGTTGCGTAACGACGATGTCGCCACCCATGGCGCGCGCGAGCTGTTTGACCGACGATAGTCCGAGCCCGGCGCCTCCGAAGCGGGACGCGATGGTGACATTGGCCTGCGAGAACGGGCGGAACAGGCGTTTGATCTCGCCGAGCGTCAGTCCGATACCGCTGTCGGAAACCGCGAAGGCAACGCCCACCTTGCCTTTCGGGCCGCGGATCGGCTTGACCGTCAGCGCGACGCCGCCGGTTTCCGTGAACTTCACCGCATTGTCGATCAGGTTTTCCAGTGCGGCGCGAAGCCGGACTGGATCGCCCACCACCGGCGCTGGAAGTTTCGCCGCAATATCGACCGACGATTGCAGGCCTTTCGCCGCCGCCCTGCCGGCCAGCGAATCTCCGATGCTGCGTGCCAGCACCCGCAGATCGAACAGATCCTGCCGTACACCGAGCCCGGAACCGCCGCTGCTCGCGGCATCGACAAACAAGGTCGCAAGGCTGGCAAGATGTTCTGCGCCGGCCTTGATGGTATCGACCCAGCGCCGCTCGCGCTCGTCGAGGTCGGAGGTCGCCAGCAGGTTGCTGATGGCCAGAATTCCGGTCAGCGGCGTGCGGACTTCGTGCGCGAACGCCGCGAGCGCGGCTTCGACCATACCCGGGGCAGCAATCGCGGCGGCGCGCTTGCTGCGCGCCTTGCCCGCGGCAACGCCTGGAGCGCTTTTTTTAAGCGACCGCCTTTTTGACGGCCGCCTAATGCGCAGTGAGCGCGATTTCGGCGGCATGAATCCCCACCCTGGCCAATCTCACCATGCCACGGCCGGGCTGCGGAAGTCACGCATGAGGAATTTTTCAACTTGGGACCGTTCTGCCGCAATTAAGGCAGACCTACGAGGCGGCGGATGTCGGTCGGCGCCGCCCCCGCCGCGCGCAGTTCGCGCAGGCCCGTGGCCAGGGTCGACTTCGAGAGTTTTCGCCCTTCATCACCAAGGACGAGACGGTGGTGCCGATAGGCGGATGGCGGCAAACCGAGCAGTTGTTGCAGGAGCCGATGGACGCTGGTCGACCAGAACAGGTCCTCCCCCCGCACCGCTTCTGTGACGCCCTGCAGCGCATCGTCGACCACCACCGAGAGGTGATAACTGGTCGGCGTCTCCCGGCGCGCGAGGATGACGTCGCCCCAGGCCTGCGGCCGGGCGGCCACCGTGCCGGTCTCGCCATCGGGACCTGCGCCGTGCTCGATCCAGCCGAGATCGCCGGCGCGCTCACATGCCGCCGCCATGTCGAGCCGCAGCGCATAGGGCGCGCCCGATTCAAGCAACCGCGCGCGCTCATCGGCCGGGAGCGATTTCGCCGTGCCGGGATAGAGTGGTGTGCCGTCGGGATCGCGCGGCCAAGGCGCCTTGGCCTCCTGCAACGCCACCAGTCGCGCAATCTCGGCGCGGCTCTCGAAACTCGGATAAACCAGGCCCTGGGCGATGAGTTTATCGACCGCATCGCGATATTCAGAAAGGTGTTCCGACTGCCGCCGCACCGGCTGCTCCCACCCGATGCCGAGCCAGCCGAGGTCTTCATAAATCGCGGTCTCGAATTCCGGCTTGCAGCGGGCGGCATCGATATCCTCGATGCGAAGCAAAAATCGCCCGCCAGTCCGGCGGGCGAGATCGAAATTCAGCAACGCCGAATAAGCGTGGCCGAGATGCAGATGACCGTTCGGGCTCGGCGCAAAGCGGAAGACAGGCGGCGGCATGGAGTTCTCAACACTTGTCATTGCCGGACATCGTAGTGTTACGATATGAGATGGATGCGCGGGTCAAGCCCGCGCACGACGACCGAGTGAGTTGATATCCCCGCAATGATCCTCCACCTCAATACCCAGGCCGACCTCGAAAGCGCCATCCACGTGCTGCTCGAGCAGGACCCGCGGCTTAAACCCATATTTGAGCTGGCGGGCATGCCGGCGCTGCGGCGGCGTGACCCCGGCTTTGCCGGCCTGGCTGCGATCGTCTGCGGCCAGCAGGTATCGACCGCGAGCGCCGCGGCGATCTGGGCCCGCGTCAGCGCCGCGTTCGACCCGTTTCACCATGACGCGCTGCGCCGCGCCCGCGCCGACCGTCTGGGCCGGCTCGGACTTTCGGCGGCGAAGATCAAGACCTTGAAGAACCTGGCGCGCGAACTCGCCGCGGAACGAGTCGACCTCGAAGTGCTGGCGAACGAGGACGCCGACGCCGCGCACAACACGCTGACGGCCCTGCACGGCATCGGCCCGTGGACCGCCGACGTCTATCTGCTGTTTTGCCTCGGCCATGGCGACGCATGGCCCGCGGGCGATCTCGCGGTGCAGGAAGCGGTCAAGATCGGATTGGGCTTGAAGACCCGGCCGACCGCGAAGGAAATGGCGCCGCTGGCGGAGCCGTGGCGTCCGATGCGCGGCGCCGCCGCGCATCTGTGGTGGACCTATTACCGGGCGCTAAAAAAACGCCAGGGTGTGATCGGAGCACAGGAAAAACCGAACGCCGTTTTAAACAAGATATCTGTTGCAAAACGGTCATCTGGAAAAGCAAAGATCACGGCTGCAAAAGCATCGGGATCGAAAAAATGAACTCCACCGACTTCATCGTTGCACGCCATGATTTGCAGCAATGCAAATCGATCGAGACGCGGCTGCCTGACGCGACCGCGCTGCCGGAAGACGCGCTGCTGGTCAAAATCGATCGCTTCGCGTTTACCGCCAACAATATCACTTACGCGGTTCTCGGCGATCAGTTGAAATATTGGCAGCTGTTTCCGGCGCCGCAAGATTTCGGCAACATTCCGGTGTGGGGATTCGGCGATGTGATCGCCTCGAATCATCCGGGTGTCGCCATCGGGGAGCGACTGTTCGGCTATTTCCCGATGGCGACGCATCTGGTGATCGAAGCCGCCGACGTCAGCAAGCGCGGCCTGCGCGACGCCGCCGCACATCGCCAGGGCGTGGCGCCGGTCTACAACGCTTATGCGCGCATCAGCAGCGATCCTGCCTTTGCCGGACCGCAGGGCGATTATCAGGCGCTGCTGCGGCCTCTGTTCATGCTGTCGTTTCTGGTCGACGACTATCTTAGCGAGCATGAATTTTACGGCGCGCGCAGCGTCATGCTCTCCAGCGCTTCCAGCAAGACCGCAATCGGCCTCGCCCATCTCCTGCATACGCTGCGCAAGGATATCAGGGTGACCGGGCTGACCTCGGCGGCCAACACCGATTTCGTGCGATCGCTCGGCTGCTATGACGAGGTGGCGACCTATGACCGCGTGACGTCGCTGCCGTCGGATTCACCGGTTGCGTTAGTGGACATGGCGGGGAACAGCGAGTTGCGCGCCACGCTGCACCGGCATTTTGGCGACCAGATGAAATACTCAGGACGCATCGGGCTCACCCATCGCAGCTCATCGCCCGACGAGCCGGAATTGCCGGGCGCCAGGCCGTCATGGTTCTTCGCGCCCGACCAGATTCGCAAGCGTGCGAAAGAATGGGGCCCGGGCGGCATCGATCAGCGTTTCGGCGCGGCTTGGTCGGGCTTTGCCCCGATGCTGGATCGATGGCTCAAAATAACCGAGGGCCGAGGGCCGGCGGCGGTGAAGCAGGTCTATCTCGATACATTGAACGGCCGCGTTCCGCCGCAACAGGGGCACATCCTGTCGCTGGCGGAGTGAGCGGACGACGCTACGCACGACTCGCGCTGGGCAACCCTTCTCCACGATGCGTCAGTTGTTGGGCGCGTCGTATCTCCGCTCGATGTGGAACGACTTCGCCGTGATCAGCCACACGCCATCGACGCGATGGTACGAGAGGTAGTCGAGATACAGAAGTGTATCGATCCTGACGCGAACCTTTACCAGCGCCTGAGTGGGAGACGCGAAATCTACCAGCAACAGCTCCTGCTGGCGCGGGGCGTTCCTGGACTTCGGCGAAGGCCCGGCAGCAAGCGCGTCCTTGAATTGTTGTGCGGACAGCAAGCGCAAACTCCCATCCCGCAATCCGTGCAATTGGGCGCTCGGCGCAAATACATTGCCGAAGCGTGACACGTCACCGTCAAACATCAGGTCGAAGTAGCGCTCAACAGCGTCGAGCAAGGAATAGCTGGCATGGTCGCGCATCACGGGCTCACTGGGTTTTCGAGGGCTGATGCCGTCATCGTGGCACGCGATCCGAGGGCATGTCCTTGCGAAAGATGCTGAGATCGGCGATAAAAACGCAATAACGTGCCTTTTATGGTCCGAAGACTTCGGTGATATGCCAAAACCTGATCTTGATCCCGCCGACTGCCGGATTGTTGCCGAGCTGCAGGCCAATGGACGTTTGAGCAACGTCGAACTGGCCGACAAGATCGGTTTGTCACCATCGCCATGTCTGCGTCGCGTCAAGCGCCTGGAGCGCGAGGGGTATATTGAAGGTTATCGGGCCGCCTTGCGGCGCGAGCGCATCGGGCTCGGCTTCTCGGTCTTTATAGGCGTCAAGATCGACGGGCATACCAACGAGCGCGCGCTGCAGTTCGAGAAAGCCGTCGTTGCGATGCCCGAGGTTGTTGCGTGCCACCTCGTTTCCGGTGAGGCGGACTACTTCCTCGAGGTCGTCGTACCCGATCTCGGTGACTATCAGCGCTTTCTGGTCGGCAAACTCCTCAATCTGCCAATCGTGCGTGAGGTACGCAGCAACATTGCCATTCAGACGCTCAAGGCCGGCGCGCCTTTGCCGCTCGGACACTTCGAAATGGAGCAGCCGCAAACCCCCGCGCAAGCGGCGAAGCATCGACGGCCAGAACGGGGCGGGCTGCGAAGATAGCCCGGCCAGGCCCGATTGAGCCCGCCCTTTCTGCATGACCCCAAACGGCCGGCCCGAGCCCGCCCTTTCTGTGTGACCCCAAACGGTATAGGCTTGATACCAGGAAAACGCCGCGCAGACGGCCGGTGCGAGCAAAGCGAATGCTGGACAGAACCGATGATATTTCGATCGCCACAGAAAACTGGCTGGCGCAATTCGAAACCGCGCTGACAACGCCCGACGACGTTCTTCTCAAGACCCTGTTTCACCCCGATAGCTATTGGCGCGATGTGCTGGCGCTAAGCTGGAACATCCAGACCCTCAACGGCGCCGATGCAATCCTGACCGAGTTGAAAGCCCAGGCAGGGCGGGCCCGGCCCGCCGGTTTTGCGATCGATCCCGATCGGGCCGCGCCGCGCAAGGTGATGCGCGCCGGCACCAATGCGATCGAGGCGATCTTCAAGTTTGAAACGGCGCAAGGCCGCGGCAACGGGATTCTGCGGCTGGTTCCGGATGCCGGCGACAGCAACACCATCAAGGCCTGGACGCTGCTCACGGCGCTCGACGAATTGAAAGGTTTTGAAGAGCAGCTCGGAATATCGCGGCCCCGCGGCGAGGCCTATTCGCGCGATTTTCGCGGCCCCAACTGGCTCGACCTGCGGAAAGCCGCGGCCGAATATGGCGACCGCGATCCCGCCGTTGTGGTGGTCGGCGGCGGACAGTCCGGACTTTGCATTGCCGCACGCCTGAAGCAATTGCAGGTCGACACGCTGATCGTGGACCGCGAGGCGCGCATCGGCGACAACTGGCGCAATCGCTACCATGCGCTGACGCTGCATAACCAGGTGCAGGTCAATCACCTTCCCTACATGCCGTTTCCACCGAACTGGCCGACCTACATTCCCAAGGACAAGCTGGCCAACTGGTTCGAAACCTATGTCGAGAGCATGGAGCTCAACTACTGGACCGGCACCGAGTTCGAGAGTGGCAGCTATGATGAACAGGAGGAACGCTGGACCGTGGTGTTGCGCCGGGCCGACGGCAGCAAGCGCACGATGCATCCGCGGCATGTCGTGCTGGCCACCGGCGTCAGCGGGATTCCGAGTGTGCCCGATATTCCCAGCCTGAAAAACTTCGCCGGTACGATCCTGCATTCCAGCCAATATAACGACGGCGAGGAATGGCAAGGCAAAAAGGCCTTGGTGATCGGCACCGGCAACAGCGGCCACGATATCGCGCAGGACCTGCATTCGAGCGGCGCCGATGTGACGATGGTTCAGCGCAGTTCGACGCTGGTCGTCAGCATCGAGCCGTCGGCGCAATTGGTCTACGCGCCGTATAACGAGGGCACGCTGGAGGACAACGATCTCATCGCGACCTCGATGCCGCTTGCGCTGGCCAGGAAAAGCCATGCGATGGTGACCGAGCATTCGAAACGACTGGACCAGGAATTACTCGATGGCCTCGCGCGCGCAGGCTTCAAGCTCGATTTCGGCGACGGCAACACCGGCTGGCAGTTCAAATATCTCACCCGCGGCGGCGGCTACTACTTCAATGTCGGCTGCTCCGATCTGATCGTCAAAGGCGAGATCGCCCTGAAGCAATTTTCCGATATCGAGGGTTTTGTCGCCGACGGCGCGCGGATGAAGAGCGGCGAGACGCTTGCCGCCGATCTGATCGTGCTCGCGACCGGATACAAACGCCAGGAAGAACTGGTTCGGAAATTGTTCGGGGAGGAGGTCGTCGATCGCATCGGCCCGATCTGGGGGTTTGGCGAGACCCAGGAGTTGCGCAACATGTATACCCGCACCCGCCAGCCCGGCCTGTGGCTCATCGCCGGAGGCCTCGCGCAATGCCGGATCAACTCGAAATATCTCGCGCTGCAGATCAAGGCGGTCGAGGAAGGGTTGTTGCCGCGGGTTCGCGAAAACCGGCACGACGCCGGCATGTGCGGATTGGCTAAGCCGGCCCGGCTGGGGTGAACAACTAGCGAAACCAGCCTAACGCGAAACCCGACCATATCGACGCCCGGCGTCGGTTGCGGCAATCATTCAACCTTGACACTTGTTTTTTCATATGGACAACTGAAAGTTATTTGTCGCCGACTGCATTGAAGCCACGATCACATTTTCCGCGGACAGGTATCTGATCCAACAAGACCGTGGACCGCTCTTGTCGAAGCGCTTCGCAACGGCTCAGGCGAAGCCCTTGAAATACATGCTTGAGACCGCAGAAGCGCGCGCAGAGGTCAGGGGGCACCAATGGACTTACTCAAGAAATATGGCGGGGCCGTATTGCTGGGCCTTGGAGTGCTCGGGCTCGTTGTCGCGCTCGGGTTTGCATTCTGGCTGCTGACAAAGCTGGCCCCGCCGGGCAGCGGATCGCTTCCTCTCATCGCGATCGGCGGCATCGTCGTATTGATTTTCATGCTCACCGCGGTGGCGATGATCTTCTCAATTCTTGACCTCACAAATAAAGACCAGGCGATGGGTCTGCCTGAGGGCTCGATCCGGGCGGTCATTGCGCTTTCGCTGATCGTGCTGTTCGCGATCCTTTCCGTTTTCCTCTACCAGAGCGTTTCGACGGGCGGATCTCTCAGCACCATCGCAAACCTGTCGGATACCGAGCGCGCGCAGTTCATGCGTGACCACACTAGCGCGCGCGACATCCAGTCCGTCTTGATCAAGGACAAGGATGGGCAGCCGGTCGTTTTCAAGGATAAGGATGGGCAGCCGATCAAAAACGCGGACGGCACGCCAAAGTATTTCTATGACGTGAGCTATCGCAGTGCGAACGCCGCGAGCGAGGATTTCGCCAAGCAACTGCTGGTTTTGCTCGGTACGCTCATGACAGCGATAACCAGCTTCTATCTGGGCGCAGGGACAGCGACGTCGGCCGCGAAGGCAGGTAGCGAGGCGGGCGCATCGGCGGGCCCGGTGCCGACCCTGAGCGGCATCAAGCCGCCGTCGCATTCCCCCTCTACCGGAGGAGCGGTGCTTCATCTTGAAATCAGCGGAGCCAACCTCAACAGCATGACGCACGTCAAGATCGTCAAAGCGGGCGCTCAGCCTATCGTCGCCACCAATGTCAAATCGAGCCCGACCGGGATCGTCTGCGAGCTTGATGTCAGCAACGCAACAGCGGGAACCTGGGATGTCGAGGTCGACGATGGCGGGTCGAAGTCGGCCAAACTGCCGGGCGCGCTGACCATCACCTGACCGGCGGACGGCGGGGCAGGCGGCAATTGGTGTCCTCGCGGCTGCCTTCTGCGAACGTGCGCCATGCGCAAAAGTCTCTCGTGCTCCGGCACAGCCTCTGCGACACTTGATCAATCACCAATTGGACTAACAAAAACATCATTCCAGGGAGAACCACATGCCGACCATTCTCGGCTCGGACGAGCATCGCTACCGCGTCATCGAGAACTGGGCGAAGCTGCCCGACGGCTGGAACCTGACCGACGTCGCCTCCGTCGCGGTCGACAGCAAGGACCGCGTCTACGTCTTCAATCGCGGCGCCCACCCGATGGTGGTGCTCGACCGCTTGGGCAATTTCATCACAAGCTGGGGCGAAGGCCTGTTCAACCGCGCCCATGGGCTGCACATCGACGCCGACGACAATCTCTATTGCACCGATGATGGCGACCACACGGTGCGCAAGTGCTCGGCTGACGGCAAGGTGCTGCTGACGATCGGCATCCCGAACAAGCCCGCGCCGTTCATGAGCGGCGAACCGTTTCACCGCTGCACCCACACGGCGCTGTCGCCCAAGGGCGAGATCTACGTGTCGGACGGCTATGGCAATGCCTGCGTCCACAAATATACGCCTGACGGCAAACTGCTGAAAACCTGGGGCGAGCCCGGCACCGATCCGGGCCAGTTCAACATCGTCCACAACATCGTCACCGACCAGGACGGCTGGGTCTACGTGGCCGACCGCGAGAACCACCGCGTGCAGGTGTTCGACGGCAACGGCAAGTACGAGGCGCAATGGAATAATCTGCACCGGCCCTGCGCGCTGCATTGCTGCGGCGGCAAGCAGCCTAACTTCATCATCGGCGAGCTCGGTCCCGGCATGCCGGTGAACCGGAACGCGCCGAATTTGGGACCGCGCCTCACCATCGTCGATGCAAAAGGAAAGCGCATCGCGCGGCTCGGCGGCGAGAATGGTCCCGGCCTCGAGACCGGCAAATTTCTCGCGCCACACGGCATCGCGCTGGATTCGAAGGGCGACATCTATGTCGGCGAAGTCGGCGTCACCAACTGGAAGACCAGCTTTCCGGACACGCCGATGCCCGCGGTGGTCCGCTGCCTGCAGAAGCTGGAGAAAATCTAGCGTGAAGCACGCTCACGCCGGCGCGTTGGAGAGCAGCCCTTCTCTGACCGCGGCCAATCCTCGGTTCGCCAGACGTTCGGCGGCACCGGGATCATGCGTCGGCAGATACACGGTTGGACGGGACTGGGTGAAGCGCCGGATCGCCGCAAGCGTCGCGCTGGTGACCTGCTCATTCGCGCTGACGCCGTCGAGCTTGCCGGCGAGCATCAGCTGCTCGTTATAAGAGGTGTCGCCGGCCAGAAAATACGTGATTTCGCTGTCCTGAACGATGATGGAGATATGATCCGCGGTGTGGCCGGGCGTAGCGACTGCGATGACGTCGCCCGCTTCTGTCAACCGACGGCTCATGGCGAAGGGGCCAGACGATTCGGCTGTCAGATTGAGCGGCTTCGGATCGAACCAGGACGGCCATCGATGCGGAAGATAGCCACGCATGCGGCCGACATATCCGCTTGCGGTCTGCAGTTCACCGGGCGCGACCAGGATTTCACTGTTCGGAAAGTGCGCAAGGCCGCCGTCGTGGTCCATATGCAAATGGGTGAGCACGACACGTTTCACATCGCGCGGCCCGATGCCGAGCGCCTGCAGCTGCGGGCCTATCTCCTGTTCGCGGTCGATGCGAAACCCGACTTCCCACCGGACATAAGGGTGAAGCGACTTGCCGGATTCGAGCAGATGCGCACCCTGCCCGGTGTCGACCACGATGATGCCTTCCGGATGATCGATGACCCATGCGTAAGTCGGCAGCCAGCCGGTCCAGTTCCGGTCGGCAAAAATCGCAAGCCGCCGCGGCAGGCCGTGCCCCTGCCCCTCGACCTGCGCGGTCTTGATACGGACGAACCCGGTCTGAATGGCGAGGACCTTCATGATGGCCAAGAACCAGCCAAATGCGCCGATTTCGCGATGCTGGATCATGCTCCGCTTAGATTGAATCGCCTCATGATCTCATCCTTTTGTTGGAGCATGATCTCCGGGCAAACGCTTCGCGTTTGTCCCGAGGGAAAACCGGTTTCCACCCGTCGGGTCGTGGCCCGAGGGCATGCTTTTCCGGATCATGCTCTATCCGAGAGCGGGCCTGCCGAAAAGCCCCACTCGTCATTCGGCCTTGATGTTGGATGCCTTGATGATCGGCCACCATCGTTCCG
>WNFQ01010224.1_pt1 | contig 13559 bp, 16 predicted proteins | sample 5400171 | NCBI WGS metagenome assembly WNFQ01 (sample SAMN13153356, study PRJNA577476) | soil metagenome | isolation source: 20 cm soil under Madrone tree | place: USA:California | collected 2016-06-14
GGTTATAGACCCCAGGATCTACAGGACGCGCATCTTGTTTTAGACGGCATCGATATATACAACGATGGCAAGACCGGCTCCCGACCCCCTACTTATTCGCCCTATCCCATCACTCCCATCACCCTCACTGTCACTCCAGAAACCAAAGAGGACACGCCCCGCCCCTCGGTCCTCAGTGTTACGCGGGACATGACCGGGAAAGAATTCGTCACTGCCCTCGGTGAACCAGACAGAAAAGGTGGCGGTTCTGGACCATCATCCGGGAACATTGGGATTTGGGTGGAGTGGACCAGAGATGGTCTTATGGTTGAGTTTGGCGGAGATGACAGCAGGGGACCCCAAGCATGGGAAAGGGGCAAAGACGCTCCATGGAGAGTGATTTCCATTTTTCGCTCCAAGACCAAGTAGAGCCCCTCGGTCCAGATATCCCGTTCGACTGGACAGTATTCACATGCCCCTGTACACGTCCTGTTCGGTTGATATAGCATCATAAGAAGTAAGGCACACGCCTGTCCTATCAGTCACCGACAACCAACCCCCATCATGGCCGCTCCCTCATCTATCACAACTCTCGACTTGAGCGCAACATGGGTTCTGGTTGGCACTATTTAATTTCCTCCCAACTAATAACATTCTTATCCCATTGATATATCACAGAACAAGACCCTGAGCGATGATACAGACGAAATCTTACGCCTGCAGGGTGTAAGTTGGTTTACACGACGCGCGATTTCCCTCTCCACCATAACCCTCTACATTCGGCACTACAAGGATGATGACGGCGTCGAGCGCATCGATATTGACCAGAAACTCACAGGCATTCCTGGGACGAGCGAGTATCGCACCTTAGACTGGACGTTCAGGAAGCATAACGACTATTTATTTGGCCCGGTTATCGGAAGATCCAGAAGAGCGAAAGTGGACAAGATTGAGAACGAGTTTCTGAGAGAGGGATGGCTTCCGGATACTGCGCGGGACGGTGTAATCAACTCATACGTGGAAAGCGATACTCCGAAGAGCAATACCTCCTGGATTGCAGAGCAGGTATGTCGATCTTTCCAACACGCTTGTCTGCAACATGCCAATACCTTATTTGTTCAGACTTGGGGATTCGAACAAATCAACGATGAAAGGCGTTATGTTCGACACGTCGACTTCATCGGCCCTGATAATGAGCACATTCAGGCCCATCTGGTCTATGACTTTCGTGAGCTTGTTCTCCAACTTGCATGGTCGATTGCCTAACGACTTTTCAGATCCTTCTTAATTCAAGTGTGTGCATTAGTGTCATTCCATGAATTGAATACAGCACCTGGGCTGTGTATGTGCCGTATTGGAAAACGAGATAAACGATCAATTTCAAATGTCCCCTAAACTAGATTTCACTGCAGTCATTATTTTTCCTATGACTGACGCACGGGCTGTGCATCGCCATTGGAAATGACCCGCTGCGGACGAGGAGCATATTTCATAGCTGTGACATTCAACTGTTATCGTTTCATGCCATCTACCCAGGTACCGCTACTGAACTACTCTCCAAACACCACACGAGTCACCCAAACAATGCTCTGGCCACACAAGGGATGTACAAATGTTTCACTTCGAGGATTCACTGAAAGCTGAACGAAAGAGGAGCTACCTTAATGGATGGACTAGTGGACTTGCTTTGTTTGGCCGAGGCTTTGGTCGTCGAGCCTTCCCAGGATGACTCAAGGACGCAAAGGCTGTTCTGTTTGAGGGGACTGAGGTCTTTAATTGATCTTCCTAGTTCATCGCCATCCACGTTGCAACGCACACCCTAACTTTGTCTCACACGGAGCCATCTCTGTGGAACACGCCTACCACTCGAGCATTGTCTGGTGGATTTGATACGTCTTCTCGTAAGAGAGAGAGCTTTTTAATATAATTTCTGGGAGAAATCTACACCGCTGATCTCTTTTTTTCGTACACAATCTTTCCTGACGCCAGCCGAATCCTGTAGGCCGTATAGCCACCTCTTGGAGCGCAAACGACGGATGTGGTCTTCACGGTGCCATTGTGTCAATTTAACCACTCGCGGCGTCGCGCAGACTCGCACTTGAGCAAATGCAATACGCAAACGATCTTAACGATCACACCACTTGGGTCGTAAGTATACTCTCACAACCTGTTATTCGCCGTGTCTAGCTTTTTTCAGGCTTCCACGGAGAGGACGATTTGAGTAGAATTGGAGTATCATCACGGATTTTTTCCGAGTCAATGTCGACTAGCGTGTGATTACGGGTGTAGTACTTTACAACTCGACCATGGCTGGACGGCGCGCCGGTACAGGAACACAGGAACAACACAAGAACTAAAACCATATGTACAGTGCAGTAACTGAAAGATTTTGAAAGATTTTGACGCAGCCTTAAGTGCTGTGTGAGCAGCGTTGTACCGTGACTTTTCTTGATATGGTTATAAGGGAATTTGTATTTTACAGAGAAAACTGGGCCATGTCCACAATAGACGATATTGAAAGGCTGATCTCGAGAGTTCAGCGCTCAGTAATTGGTTGGGATGCTACAACAAAGCGTTATACTGCTTCGTGCGGAGAGGGCTTTCAAAGTTGTAGTTAGGGTCGGGATAGGATAAATATCCAGGCACAGTACTCACAGATCTAGTACATCCTGTGCAACAGGCGGTGTGTTTACTGGGTCTTCAAATAAAACCTACTATCCAATCACGTCCGAGTCCTTTATCTCGTATCCTGCGGATGACAGGTTTTCAGAATGTGACATTCCGCAGGTGTCCGTTGTCATACAGACTACCGTACTAAGCCGGCCTGCTGGTGGTTCAGTATCATTTAGACCTGAAGTGGCGATGCACGCCTGGATTCCGAGCATTTAAAAGACAAATACGCCAAATTCTACATTTGGGGGCATCTTAGCATCTTGGCTTGCCCCTTACTTATCCTTCTCGACATGGCCGCAGTAATGTAGAAGTCCTCCACAACTTGATATTGGCACCGATTTGCTGAATGCAGACGACTGGCCGTGACGACAATGTGGAGTACATGCATCTCGGAACTCAGCCATTCCGCAGCCCAGCACTGTGAACAGTATGGGCGCGTCCTCCGGCGCGGGCAGAAAACAACTTGAATGAGGCTGCGGCCAAAAGATTGCGCCAGCGCAGAATAGACGCATTGAGGGCTATTGACGAAGGAAGTTTCCCGTGCGTCGATGGTCTGGCACGTGTCTCGTTTGCTAAATCAAGTTGCGCTATGCATATACTTTCGTTTCAAAGTAATTATGGTCGTGGGTATTTATGGTCGTGGGTATTGGTTTTCTGACTGATGCGTGAGTTTCTATATCTGCTTCTTGTCTCATGTTTAGTACATCGTATCTTTTTCATTCTGGATTTATTATGCCACTTGGCACGCTAGGTATGACAAGTTCGCAATCGATCTGACATTCGCCATAATGGGGAGTAAGCGCATCTGTAAATGGCCACCGAGCTCTGTATTCTAGATCGTGGTCAGCGTCAATCCCAGGTGAAATTGAGTTGATAGTCATTGCCGCCGCCATGTCACCGGTCGGATTCGATCTTGCGGTGTATATTATCGGCGCTCTCATCATCTGGAGGTTCGTCGTAATGGGAGAAGACCGTTCTCCGAATGCCGTAATCACCTCTGAGTCCGCATCAACGGGCATTCTCGGTCGTCTCATGCCAACCGTGTTCACCCCTGAGGGCTGGGGAAACTTGGGTACGACAATACAGCACCTACATAGGAATCGGTGACGCTCGCTTCATCCCAGTTAACTCAGCTGCGCTAGTGTGGGGGTGCGGGCGGGTTCGGAATAGTAAACAAAGGAGGGCGGAGAGGAGAAGGGAACGAGTTCGTGGGCATACAGGAAGTCGGAAGTAGTCTTGTGGAGCGTAGAGAGATGTTGTGAGTCACTACGATAGCAGACTAGACCACACACAAAACCTCAAGGCCCAAACTTCAAGGCCGAAATCAAAGTGGATACAACTTGACAACTTGGTGGCTCAAGTTAACATAGCCGCAGCTTAGCTGCGCTGCCTGATAAGCTGTGCAGCTACTCTCGAGTCGTTTTTATGGGGGTTAAAGTCTACGGTTGCGGATTGCTTTTACTCGTCTAGCGCTGCTTTACCGCATACGCTCTCGGAATCGCGGGTAGGTTTAGCTACAGAGAAATGATTAGTAATCGAGGTATCCTTGGTCGAGCCCCTAATAATGCATGCTATGATGGTTGGTAAGTTGTGGACACAATTGAACGCCTGACAGCCAAAAGTAGTGAGGTACGAACTCGTCGGCAGTAATGTGTGTTCTCTGATGGAAATCGTAAATGGAGACACAAATTCTCGAGACTGCGGAAAGAATGTAATATTGGGCCGGATGACTTAACACTTCGCACGGGACGGCTCACACGCTCATTATATATTAACCTCGTCATGCTGCCACCGCACTCTGCTCATCTGGGCAAGCAAAGCTCCTGAGCTCCGTCATCAATCCTCCTCGGTATACCCTTTACAACTCATACAGCACATTCGTTTGTATTCCTGTTCATAACTCCCTTAAGTCGTATCAACGTCCATGAAGCATGCCGCGAGCGGCTGCTCACCTTAAACATCGACAAAGTGCGCATTTTTTCACCTATGGTGATGACGACTCTAAAAACAAAATCCCTGCGTAGATTTTACAGATGTAGGCAATGGAAAATGGCTCTGCAACATTTGCAAAGCGGACGTCATGACCATCAAGCAAGCCATAACTCATGAAAGTTCGGCCCAACATTCATCAAGGGCAGAGGCCTATGGCCTACAAGCCACTTCGTCTGCCATACGGAAACCCACCTCTGATATTCTATCAAGTCTCAGAAGAGCCGAACAAGAGCGTAGCCACTGGACGGATTTGTCTCCTAACCTCGTCTCCTTTTGGCGCAGGGGGTTGGTGGCTGCGGAAAGGGGAGAAGAAGCTGAATCAATGCACGATTTTTTGGATAAACTGGAGGAGGAACTACAAAGTAGCCAAGGTCATTGGGGTAGTTCTCCCGTCGAGGACGACGGGTGGGGTTGGCGTACTCCCGCCGAAGACTGGACGCCCGACCCTGACGTGTGGGCGTCGGCATGGGGCACACCCGTCGCGCAAGTGCCTCAACAAGTGCATCATCGAAGAGAAGGGAGTAGTAGCATGACGAGCATGCATCAGGAAGGTACTACACCGGATCGCGACGGAGCCCATAATGAGGACGATGCTCCCTCATTCGTTGAGAATTTCCTTCAACATCATACGGTTGACGCTCGTCAACGGGAAAGAATGCGGATCTTTTATGAGGTTAGTCACACGTTTATGACGTACAACTTTCGTTTGTTGAGGCGTAACCCTTTCAAGATGCCTACGGAACAGAAAATCAGGAAAATCCAAGAGGTGATAGGTGACCGCCGTGGTCAGTGAACAATGGCTTTCTAGTCTTCTATGGCTTTCAGTCTATTGGGATAGTTTTGGATTGTTGCTCCATCATAGCTGTAATATATGATCAGGCGGACGTGTACCTCATAGTACGGACGCCTTTAATTCAAGCACAAGTTCGGTTAGTGGCCTACATCATGGTTTGCTGTAGATTAGAAAGTGTGTGGACCGTGTCAAATTATCTTAGTCAAGGCCACTGGCAGATGGGGCTGTGCCCGACATGACGGATCCTGTGCAGGTGGTGTGGTCGGTGCTCAGGCCGGTGAGGCCGGTGTATGGCTGTGCTGTCTAAATGACACGCGCCTGGCGCTACCTGTTATAAGAGGACCGGCGTATCTACTTGTCATCGACCACACATCCCTCTCACTACCCATCATGAGCTCAGAAGATCTCCCCCTTCCATACGGTTGGATTAAAGAGGTTGATCCCAAGTCCAATCATCCATTCTGGGTGTGTGATATGCCCTTCCCCTCAACCTACTGCATCTATGACTGATCAACGCACTTACAGGTGGACACGAAAGCGGATCCGCCTCGTGCAATCTGGACACATCCATATGACGATGAACAATACCTCAAGGAGCATCCAGAAGTTAGGGAGAAAGTCGAAAGCGTTGCTAAGCAGCAGCAAGAATCAAATGATTCCAAGTCCCGTCGCCACTCCTTCAATGGCCGTGATAGCGCCAGCATGGTACCAGAGAACGACAAAGCTACCATGGATTCTTCCAAGAAAGGAAAAGAGAAGCGAGGATTCTTTGGCAAGCTCAAGGATAAGGCTATCGGTACAAAAGAAGAGCGCGAAGCATACAAGAGGGAGCAGGCCAGGGTAAGTACAACAATACTTTCCGTCAGCTTTCTTCTGAATCTGTTCTTGGATAGATCGAGATGGAGAGGCGGCGACAGTACACAGAGGCGATAAATGCGCAGCGAGCACGTTATGCACAGGAACAAGCCCTTTATAACCAACAATACCCCGCAGGGCCTTCACAGTATCGTTATGGGCCACCACCGGGAAACCCATATACATACGGTCCTCCATACGGCAGCGGATACGGCAATGGTTATGGAGGCCAGCGTCAGCGCAACATGGGAGGAGGTGCCTTGCCTCTCCTAGGTGCCCTTGCTGGTGGTTTATTGTTGGGTGACATGATTGGTGGTTTCTAAACGGTTTTCATACGAGATGGGATTTAATTTGCTGTAAATCTGATTGTTATATGCCCCTTTTGTACGCTTGGATGCAGCTGGATGGACAAAATATCATTTCTTTGATTTGATTCCTCGAACGAGCCGGGGCTGCATCACGCTAATAGCGGGGCTCGGGGCGCACCACCGTAAGACCTCACAAGTCACCCGAGCAATGGCACGGGTTGCCTCTGTGATTCCGCCCTCGTTGGGCCCTCACGTATGCATCATTTCGTCGTCTGACTTGGTCGATATTCTCTCCGCGTCGTCGTTACCCCCATTGCCTCAAATTCTACAATCCTTTTCTCCTCTCCCGCAGGGTAAGACGTCCTTCATTCGGGGTATCGATGCGCCCAGCTCACATGTACGTAGTTACAACGAGGACAACATCGTTAACGCCAGTTCCTCTCACGTCTTTCGCTTTGCGCTTCTCGGACTTGGGGGAAGTCGAAGACGGATGCCGTGAGGACGAAGAACTACGCGCAGGACGAACAATAGACTGGATCAGCGCTCGTATATCAAGCAGATGCGCCAAGTGGTTGGAAGACTGGGAACGAGTCGAGGCAGCAGCCGCCCAGAATGACCGAGCTAACAGCTCGAGGACCCCTTGGTGGAACGAGTTACGCCATTGCGTAGATGGAGATCACATTCCGTCAAAATTCGAGGGTTGGAACCATCCAGTTGCGAGTGTGTGTTTCTTACGCTAGTCAACTCCAGGGTCCTGAACACTTTCACAGTCGTATACGCCGTGTCTACCATGTTGCCCAATCCTCTGCAGACTTTGGCACAGCTGCACGTCCGCCCCTTAGAACTGCCTTCATGGGTGGACAACACACATCTACGTTATTCGCTGATTGTCCATCCCGAAACTTCTCCCCTGTCAGACGAAGAGTGCGTGGTCTTATTGATCCATCTTCGTCTACTCATGTCGTGAAGGGCAAACGCACTCTTTAATGCCGTCAAAAAGCAGTATGGTTTACATAGCTATCTGCTTCCTCTCAAGCTTCCCTCCCCACCACCCCAGCCTGTGCCTGTTCCGATGGCACCCTTACGGCTGCCGCCAATACCGAAGTCATCACTTGACACCCCTGATCCATCCACTACCAGGTCAAAGTCAGGCTTAACTCCCGGGGCCCCATACGAAGTGAACACGCTTCGCATGAGCGAGGAGGACATCCAGCAAACTGCCAAGTTCGTTCGGGAGTTCGTCTCGATGAGTCTTGTGCCTTGGATGGAAAAATGTGTTGCAGATTGGAACGAAAACGTGACGCTGTCTTCTCACATACCTGATCCGTATAATTGACTCGTACGTGCTTCCAGTTCGCCTCAACGCGACGGCTACCTTCCCGTCTCTTTTCCTCCACGCGTCGTCTCTTTGGCTCCGGGACAGCATCGCCTGCACCTCCACATCCTCCTACTTCATCAGTTTCTCCTGTCATGTCGGCAACTCGATCAGGCTCGCAATTCTCAATATCAAGTCTCGCTGCTGCAGCACATTCTCCTCCAAGTCAGCAGAGACGACTAGCAGAATTTGCCACTATATTGGGTGATCTAAAGCTAGCAGTTAGCGTATGGGAGGCGCTAAAGAAAGATGGGAAGGGCGGATCGGTAGGATATACTTATGTATGCGGGGAATCAGGGTACTCAGCTGTCTCGTTTTGAAGGAAATGCTTCCACTGCTCCTTTCTCCATCTCCCGCGGTAATCACTCATGTCGTGCATGCACTCTCCGCAATCACATTCCCCGACGCAGAAGCATCAGCTTTGGCCCAATTACGTGCGGCGACCTACGCCGTACGCTGGGAGGCCAGTGCCGATTTTCTGACAAGCACCCTCGAAGGGGACAGGTGGCTGGTTTGGGCGGCCTCGTCGGTACGTGACATAAGGTGGTAACAACTTCTCAATATATTAACACATGAGCTCTAAAGGCGGAAGAACCACCTTCCGCTCTTTTGCTTGCACAAGCCGCTCATTTCAGTGCCCGAAGGCTGGCCAATCGACGAGCTGCACTTTGGTACCTCATCGCCGCAAACCGGCTTGAAAAGTCTGGGATTGTGCGTTCGCGTCCTCGAACTGTCTTAGAACAACACTGCTGATATATCAAGTAGAAACCGCTAACCCTATATCTGCTGCGCAAGGCACATGAGCTATATAAGGTTTCTCCGGAAAAGAATTTGTCGCCTTCATTTTGGGACTCTGAGGGGCTTGAGATGCAGGCATCGACCCGATTTGACGGGATCCTCCCTGGCTTAGAGCATGCGTTGGGTACTTTTTATGTAGGCTCGATGTCGTACAGGGACTGACGCTTTGTTATTAGGGCGTCTCTATTATACGACTGGCGAGATTCGGCAGGCAGTTCAATTCTTTTTGTCAATTCTGGCGAGACCTTCCAACCCGACGCCTTCGCCAGAGGACGCTTCAGAAGTACCCAAAGAACTCGCGGTGGATAAAGTCTTCTTGGAGGATTTTCGAGTCGCCTTCCAGGTGCTCAAGCCCATTCGTCTCTAGACCTCAGGGTGCTGACTTAAAAAAATAGCATCTGAAAGACACATCTGGCAAAGAATTTCATACCACGGACTTGACTCTCCCAGTTGCATTCTTCAATCCACGTCTCACTAGAGTGCGATTACCTGGGGATGCGGTGGGTGGAAATGCAGCGACATGGCAATCGCGGGAAGACAGTTGGACTTCGTTCTGGAAAGCTAGAGGTAAAGAGACTCTTCACCACACAGGGAGGGCGACTGTCAACGGTGAGTGTGTAATAGTCTACTTTCTCCCTTTGCTGAGAAGTACGTAGAGGCATTCTGGGTGGACCTTGTCGTTCACAATCCGTTCAACGCAGAAGTGAATTTGTCAGAGTTGACTGTTACTCTAAAGAGGCTCCCATCAGGCTCTGAATTGTCCTCAGAACTCGTAGATATCGAGATCTTGGATGAGATTATCCTTGACCCGAAGGAGACTTGCACGGTGAACATTGTCAGCTTGTTCAATTCCTTAGCACAAGCTAATTTTGTCAATTTAAGATCCCATTGTCGATTCTGGCGAGACGGCCAATGACTTTGCAGATCACCCATGTCTCATATATGTTCCTTTCTCTTTTCCCCGCTATGGAACCCCTAGTATCGCGAGGTCGGAGACTTCAAGACACGCCCCATCAACGACAAAACAAAGTATATGCGCCCGATAATACCATTCAAGTCGAGGTCGAAGATACCATTCAGCGACTGTCTGCTCAGTTCCTGGATGATGGCCGATTGGTGCTCTACCATGGGGAGTGCAGGGAAATGCGAATCTGGCTGTCGAATACTGGCACTCAGACGATCAGCGAGATCTGGCTAGTTGGCGGAGAAGATGACGAATTCTGGGTTGACCAACCTGAGACTGGTACGCGTTAAATAGCGCCGCTGCTCCGTCTACTCTGCTGAATAACCCGTAGCCAAAGCCTCAGTTCTTGGTTCCGAGGCCTTCGATTCCGACAATTCTCTGCTCCCTAGAACACCCCATAAGATTTCATGGACTTCCACGATGGAAAACTCGTCACTAGCTCCGGGTGCCAACTTTGAACTTCCTTTCGTGCTCCATGCGAATAAATTAGGCGAGCAAGAGCTCTGTCTCTTATTCACCTTCCGAGAGGTATACGGTTGTCTCCCCGGATACAGCCCACTCCAATTAACGCCCCATTTCTAGGGAGATGGCCATGCATTTCACTGCGTTAAGGCAGCAAGTTCCTTTGAAGTCCGGCCCCTACTCTCAGCGACGTTAGCATTTGAACCGAGCCGAACGTTAGAAAATCTCTTTACGTCGGTCTTAGAGGTTCGGAATATTGCCGATTCCACTCCGGTTGTTGTGTCGCAGATGGTGACACTGAGTCCGACATGGTCGTGCAAATCTGTCACGAGTTCTAAACGGTAGGCCATATGTCCCTGTGGTGTACATACATCTCTGACGTCCATCCAGTGAAAAACTCCTTCCGAGTCAAAGCTTTCAATCACTAATTGGTGTGAATTTACGGGACTATGTCCCTGATTTCAGCGATACCTTCCTGTTTGTGGTACGAAAGCTTGTACAAGTTTTGAAAGGGCTGCCCGTAGAGGAATCTCCACCACCACCGTTGAGTATAATGTCCAACTATATAGTTGAGGTCCGTCAATTGGTCACTGCTTATGACAAGTTCGATTAACTATATCTTTCTAGTCCATGGATTACTGCATCAATACAGCTTCGGGGCTGTCATTGCTTCATCAAGGTCGTCGAAACCTGATTGCACGCGAGTTGGTGGTTCGACATCCAGATATCACCCCTGCTCTTCACCCATATATTTTTCCGTTATATCACCCACATTCATTGGACGTTCTTATATTCTGGGATATTCCTTCCAGTGAGAGATCCGGACATGTCCTCATCTCGGGAGTCAACGTTGGAGCAGAGCACGGTGCACTCAATGCTTTCATTCAAGAGACCCAGGAACTGAAAGTCAAACGCCGCATGTATGCAGAGACAGAGAGGGAGAGATCAAGCATTCTCGAGGCCTTACGAGCAAGCGAATGGAACGCAGAGATGAATCCCGTCTTGCTGACCACTGTTGAACCTGGTGTGATCAATCACGACTTCTCCGAGAGGTCTTGTCAATTTCTACCTATGTTCTCGAGCTCGTCTCACCATGCCTTGCAGGTCGTGCCAGATCACAGTTACATTCATCTTGAGGAATTTCTCCACGACCCACCCGTCCAAGTATACTCTGAAGCTAGCATCAGAACCAGCAGCTAATGACGCATCGGAATCCAAGTGCGTCTTTCGCTCGTCCATTGGGTAATTACTGACCACGGTTTTGCGACCTTGCAGAGACTTGGCACCGCCGTCTTGGATCGGCCGTCTCACATTCCGCGGAATGCTGGAGCCGATGCAGCACGTCACCCTCACCCCAACGTTACTTGTCACCGGACCCGACACGTACGCTCTGGAGTGTTGGCAGTTAGAAGTCGAGGTTGGACAGAAGACTGATCAGAGCTGGCGAACGATTTATCGTTACTTGGAGAAGCCCTCGAAAGTTCATCGGCCTTGTGTCACCGTGGTAGCCATTACGCCATCGTCATAAAATTTCTTGTTCCACGTACACGCATTCACCCTGTAGATGCTTAGACCCATGCGGAGCCAATGTGCAGCTTCTATTCATGAGTGTTGGACGTGTGCTTAAGAATTGGTCTTCTCGTGTTTCAAATGTTAATTCAAGGATCACATAAAATCGCTGCTGTCAGAGACAAGGACTCGGATGTTTCTGGTCCAAATTACAACCTTTCAAACTATTGGCTGGGGCAGGATCTTCTGGAGGTGGCACATCCGTCACGAGTTAGCCACGCCCACACATGTCTTCCTGGCAGCAACCAAAGTAACCAACGTATGTGACAAGTGTCATTCTGGATATTCGGCTATGCGTGAGATAATCTCTCGCTAAGACAGATGTTAAACTAATTGAGCTACTTTCGTGTTACGCCTCATATAACGTGACATCGGGGGGGCCCAGGACAATCGAAGGATACGTACCTTAGACTTGGTAGATGTCATAAATTCACTATTCCGACTGAACCTGGCGCACTTTACGTTCGGTTCTCGGTCCCATGGGTCACAACTATCAGAAGGCCGGACCTAAAAATCGCTAAGAATCGCAAAACGAGTGACCCGAATGTGTACAGGCGCGTCATCATAGACCAGTCGGCGAGGACTTGATCCAGGTTGAGTCCTCCACTCGGGCACTGGAACGTACTAGTATATAGGGTAACAGTATCAAAGAATCCAGCACAGTGCCGCTTAGCGTTCGGCCTATTAAGACAAAGGAGGGATATGCCAGAAAATAACTTAGCTCACGTTACAAGCACACATGCCACGCCTTGCAATTGCAATCATTATTTCTTATTACCATCCTTCTTTCCCGGTGACCTGCGAAGTTTCTTTAGCTTGGTATTGTAATATGTCTGTTGGGGACAAAATATTACTCCCATGGGTGACACGGAAAAGTAGGCATTAAAAAACCCACTCCAATCACAATTGCAACCAAATTGAAAAACGGCGACCATTGCTGTTTTAGTGTCAAGCTCACCATTAGACCCGTCGTTGGCCTAGAATTTGGGAATGTAATCACAAACCTCAGGTGGAAGGAAATTCTGAGCAAAAAAGATAGATGGTGGGGTGCTGAACCACACGACCTACGTGCGAGAAACCGATGCGTGTCGGGTTTTAATAAACGTCCTCGTAGATGAGTTGTCCAAAACAAACCTTCATAACCGGGGGGAAGCTATCCATTAAAGCCTCCTTCACATCGTCCCATGACTTGGCGCCATTGATAACCGACAAAGAAACGAGATAGACTAGTAAAGATGATGGGGCGTTCAGCAAGAGAGCAAAGGAAACCCGAAGAGAAAACGAAAAACGAAACCCACAGAAGGCCTGGATGGGTGAGATAATCAAGTTGCTGACAAAGATCTGACCGAGCTTCGCGGCACGTCCGGCCTTGCCGGCAAAAGCCTTCTGCAGTTGGCCGACGAGAACGTGGCTGAGCGGTCCCGAGACGAGGAGTCCGTATAGCGCAATCTTTACAGCGCGCGTATTGACCTTGGAACGCGCGAGCAAACGCAAATAGAGTGGTGCATCCCTGGCGGGCTGCCGTGCTGGAACACAGGCTAGATGGGAGCTAAGTACCTCTTGTACGAAGCAGAGTGTCCCTTTGTGAAAGGTGCGTGTTGAGACCTCGACAAGAAAGCTGTTCGGCGGCTCTTACCAGATGTTAGTGCCTTGGTTCGCAAAGGATGCTCTGTAAGCTGCGTAAGATATGCACGCAGAAGGGGATTCCTCGACACCTTGGAGGATGGTGGTGGCAGCATGGAAGGCGTGTATGCGGTCATGTGACGGTTAATAGGTATTATTGTAATCGTC
>WNFQ01012055.1_pt1 | contig 13559 bp, 21 predicted proteins | sample 5400171 | NCBI WGS metagenome assembly WNFQ01 (sample SAMN13153356, study PRJNA577476) | soil metagenome | isolation source: 20 cm soil under Madrone tree | place: USA:California | collected 2016-06-14
CACGACCTTTGAATGTCTCCCATGCATCACCGCCTTTACTAACGGTCGTACTAGTTTTATTCGGATTAAGAGGGTTTCCACCCATTGAACTCCCAGGCCGACTTGAACCAGGTGTCTGCGAGCTAAGGTCAATGTTAAGCTTTGAGGCCATTGTCGGCTGAGGCGCCGCCTTTGGACGTTCTGGTTCCACATAGCCCACTGGCGGAGCAAAGTCGACCTCAAGATCGGTGTCAAGGATCGAAATACCTTCGCCACCAGGTTTTGTTTCCATAACGAGCAAGCCGAAGATGATGGAGTTGTACGATATTTCAATTATATCACCCTGTGTGAGTGCAGTGAAGTTGCGAAGAGCCTGCTCCAAACTGAATTGACTGAGCTAAGCATATCATAAACAACATAGAGCTATCCTTACACAGCCTTGGGGTCCGAAATTTCGAGAAAGTGGACATGTTGTGCTTGAAGCTTGACGAATCGGCCTTTGACTAGCTCTGTACCAGTGATGCGTACGGGATCGCCCTCATTTAGCCGCAGTGTCTTCATCATCCAATATGGTAGGTGAACTACTCCCTCCTCGGCGATGAACTCAAGGACACCAGCATGAGTAGAGGCAGCAGAGTTCTGGGGGTTCCGAAGTTTAAACATCCACGGAGATTCAAGGTCAAGGGAAGTGAGATGAGCGAGAGCCGATGGGGGTAGAATGACTAGATTTGATCGGTCAGAGAAAGCGAACATCAATTTAGAGGCTCACTCTTTCCCCCGTAACTTAAATTCTCTCGTTCACGCCCAGGAAGCATTGCGACACTGTATGCTTTCAAATACTCGTCATAGGAGCTCGGGTTTGACCTTTGCCTCCCGGGATAGCCGAATCCTCCGCCAAAGCCTCTGCAAGTGCATTGTCAGGGGCAACCAAGCCGACAAGGGCATGAATCGACGTACTGAGCTAATTGGGCAAACAAGCCCGCGGGACCGCCAGGACCTATATCATCTTCATCGCCAAACTAAAAGATGGGTGACAGTCAGAAATGAGAGTGAAAGACACAACAATACTGACGAAATCCATGTGGTTGTAGTGGGAGTTGACTGCAGGGACAAGTGTCGCTGCGATTTTAATGACGCGTTCATTCACGTGATCATCTCGCACGCAACCTCGTTCGCCGGGCAAAGCCTTGGACACTCGACACAAAATAAATATCTACACAATGGCATCAGCACTAGCACCAGCGCCGAGAGCACCCCTTCCACCTACCTCAGGTGCGAACAAGGCATTTAATGACAAGGTATACTCGCATTACAGTATCGATGCACTGTGGTTCATAAAAACGCGTCCTTATGCTAGGGAAAACCAATGGAAGTTCGCTTGTCCAACCTAGTCGCTGCGAAAGGCATGTGGCTTCTAATCTAATGGACCTGTATTTTAATAATAATATATCGTAGCGATCAGTGATGCTGTACGGACATCACTGGGTCCCCGTGGAATGGACAAGATGGTTAGAGGGATCACATACACAGTTATCCTCGTGTCTTTCTTATCGCCATCCTTACAGATCCAAACTTCGAAGGGAGAGGTCATTGTCACGAATGATGGCGCGACTATTCTTCAGAGCATCCAGGCCCTACATCCAGCTTCCAAGATGGTGAGCAGACGCGTCTTTGTATCCTAATACGATGGATATTGACGGATGGGTGATCGATGCGTTCGGACAGCTCGTCGACTTGTCTGCAGCACAGGACGTCGAGGCCGGCGATGGAACGACATCCGTCGTCGTACTCGCTGGTAGCTTACTCGGTGCGGCTGAGAAGATGCTTCAAAAGGGTATTCACCCAACCATCATCGCCGAGTCTTTCTTGAGGGCGTCGGCAAAGGCAGTCGAATTCCTCACCGAAATATCGACCCCAATCGACCTCAATGACCGCACAACGCTTGAAAGGGCAGCCAGCACATCCTTAAATTCGAAGGCACGCTATGAATTTCGCTTCTTGCCGGGCTAATCTGATCCATTGTGCAGATCGTCTCTCAATATTCGTCCATCTTAGCACCTATCGCCGTTTCCGCCGTCACTCGTCTTGTCACGCCCACGTCCTCAAACGTAGATTTACGAGATATCCGTATCGTCAAGAAGGTTGGCGGTACTATAGAAGACACCGAACTCATCGATGGCGTTGTGCTCAACCAAAATGTCGTTGTCGCTGCTGGCGGACCGACAAGAATCGAGAAAGCAAAAATTGGTCTTATCCAGTTCCAACTCAGTGCCCCCAAGCCCGACGTTTGTCACCAGCTGCCATCTGTTTGAGGCGAACGCTGACGAGTGCCGTAGATGGACAACACCGTCGTCATCAACGATTACCGGCAAATGGACAAGGTCATCAAGGAGGGGCGCACCTATCTACTCAATATATGCAAAAAGATCAAAAAGAGCGGCTGCAATGTCCTACTCATACAGAAATCCATCTTGCGCGACGCAGTCGATGATACATCCCTTACCTTCCTGAAGCGCCTCAATATCCTCGTCGTCAAAGACGTGGAACGCGATGAGATCGGTTTCCTCACAAAGAGTCTTGGATGCAAACCTGTTGCCGACATCGAGGCGTTCTCAGAGGACAAGCTCGGATACGCGGACCTCGTGGAAGAGACGAACAATGATGGGACAAAAGTTGTCAAGATCACAGGCGTCAAGAATAGAGGGCGCACTGTCAGTATCCTCGCGATGAGCAGCAACCAGCTCGTTCTCGACGAATGCGAGCGTTCCGTTCACGATGCGCTCTGCGTCATACGTTGTCTGGTCAAGAAACGGTACGTCGATGGAAATGGGAAAAGGACCTACGCTGCTTCGCTGACTCGTTCGCCCTTCCTCACAGGGCGCTAATTGGTGGAGGTGGCGCACCAGAGATCCACGTATCACGGATGCTATCGCAATATGCACAGGCGCTGACCGGCATGGAGGCATACTGCTTCCAAGCGTACGCCGACGCGCTCGAGGTCATCCCGACGACACTCGCCGAGAATGCCGGGTTGAATCCCATCGCAATCGTCACTGAGCTTCGCAATCGTCACGCCCTTGGCGAACGCAATGCCGGCATCAACGTTCGGAAGGTGCGTCTTTCTTTCGTGTGTTCGACTTTGACGCAATGTCGATACTTTTTTGTAAATAGGGACAAATATCTAACATCCTGGAGGAGGATGTTGTGCAGCCGTTGTTGGTGTCGACAAGCGCGGTTGAGCTCGCAACGGAGACCGTGACGTTACTTTTAAAGATCGATGACTACGTACAGGCAAGGTAGAGTGACTACGAAGCTTTTATATATATTGTACATGCAGACACAGGACGCAAAATCATTTCCTCTAACCATACTGCGAAGGAAAAGTCCATAATTTAAAGAACTATGGCATAGTCTGCCCACGCAGCTCTATTCACCTACCGAACCAACCTTCCGAGGATTTTTCTTTTTCATTTAAAGAAACTACAGGACCTTGGTACACGCACAGGATAAAAGAGTCCATAGCGCTACAATATACCAGATGCGACTACCGACATGAATACACACGATCGCCCGGCCTCCCTCTCCAAGTCTTCTTTCTTATCCCCAGCGCTGCAACGCACCAGCGGCCGCCGTCTTCAAGCGCGATTCTTTCTCTGTGTCGGCGGCACTGACGAGAAGCGGCCGCAGCTCCGCCTTGAGTTTGATGAGCTCCGGTACGCGTTCCGCGCCTGCGCCGTCTTCGCGGCCGACCTGGCCGAGCAATATACAGGCGTTGGCGCGCACTTCTTCGGGAACGTTCGTGCCGTGGCCTTTAAGAAGGTGCGCGAGCGTGTCGACTGCGCGCCCTGGGGCTGTCACGGGTGAGCCGATCTCGCTCTCACCTGTGGAGCCTGCGGTGGCGGAGGAGCTACCTGGGACCTCTAGCGGTAGTGGCGTCGTGATCGCATCCAGGACGACGTTTACTGAAGAAAAATAGTGAAATGATAGATGCGTCGCGAAAAAAGGAGGACGCGAGGTCAGGGAGATCGTAAGTGAAACAGATGGAATGACGCACCAGAGTGTAGACTGAGGAGCGTTAGAGCGACGATTCCCTCGTTGATGAGGATCGGGTATCTCTTGCTGCGACCGACGAGTTGCGCAAGCGTGAGCGCAAAGGGGCCAGTGCTGACGGTACCCATTGCTGCCTTTCGCTGTTCCCCGTCTGGAGTGTCCTCGTGCCAGAGTGTTCGGATCACATTAACGAACACGCGTGTGCCCTCGCTCTTAACCGCCGTCGAGTCGGAGCGCTTCACAAGATTGAGAATCTGGTGAAGCCCCGTCGGTGCGGCGTCTTGACCTTCTGATGGTAGCGCCAGATCGTAACAATTCTTGGCTAATTGGGACGGGATTCAGTTCTTCCGACAGGCAATACGATTGATAATAGTCGCTTTGCGGACTCACCGTTGCCGTTACACAGGTGTTTTGTGACACCAATGGCATTGATCTGGACCATTTCCGCTACATCCGAGGTGGGCTGGAATATAGTGGAGTTGACGAGCCGCTTAATGATGCCAGCCTCGCTGAAAGACGAACGAGCGGGAGAGGCATATGCAAGGTGCTTGAGCAAGCCGATAACACCATGCTTGACTTTGATATCAGTTTCTGGGCGCAGCAATGAGGCAAGATCAGGCGCGAGGCTGACAGGGGCACTTGTAAGGGTGACCGAGTGCGCTCCTGCGTTTAAACAAACTCGAACAAGCTTCGCTGGGAAGATGATAAATAGTACGCACCATGACGTAAGAGGTTACCCAAAGTCAACGTTGCGCAGACCAAAAGGTCGTCTCGGTTACCTTTAAGGTCCTTGTGTCTCTTGATCCACTGCACCATCTGGCCAACAAGTGCTCCGCCTGGCTGCTTCTCATCCGAGTCATCCCAAAGCACATCATCGTTCTTCTCTTCGCCTGCGATCTCGACGACCGCCTTGATAAGCGCGGCCTTGCAAAAGTCGAATGTACGCTTGCGTTGCGCGCCATCACCAGGGAGATCCTTCCAAAGTGGATGGTAGTCGCCGCGGTCGATAAACTCGAGAGTGTCTGCTAGACAGCTCACGCCACCATGCTCGTCTGGGAACGCCATGCCGCGAGCCAGTGAGAGCCGCACGTCCTCATCGTCAAGTGCAAGCGCCTCGAGGAGCGAGCACGACTCCTCAAACGCCTCAAGGTCGGTGGACACAAGGGTGCGCCGTAGTGAGGTGGCCTGGTCGAAGGGCGGAGGGGGTGTCTCAAAAGGTGGAATGTATGCGCGTATGGGCGTCACGAGATGTGGAAGGACATCTGGCCCGAACAAAGTCGGCGCTGTGACGACGTGGTTTAAGTGAGGAGGTCAGAAAATTGCGCCGTGCGGCGCACCATTGTATTTGAGTTCTCCGATGGCACGCCACGCCCAGGAAGAAAGACCGCTCCGAAGCTGCCACGACTCATCGGACTCTTCAGGTGGAATGTGTGGCGCTGGGCTCTTTGCCCAGGCACCTGCCGGGTATATTACTCCCGCGAGACGGAGGATCGCCGCGGGCGCCTCCACAGTGTTGAGTGCCGTTTTGACGGGTTCTGGGTGAGGATCATGCATTCATCAGCGGATCCCGGCGATCATCAAGGAAGGGCAAAAGCGCACCGTAACCCATGCTCGCGTTCAGTAGTACGCCAACGGCCGTTCTAACGACTTTTGAATGTGCCACGGAAAGTGGGAGAAAATCACTGGGTTTATCAGGGGGGATAAGGTCGGTATAGCGCTCGAGTAGCGTAACAAGCGCGTTGAGGAATCCTGAGTCGAGGAGGTGGCCTCTGTTTTCGTCTGTGAAGAGTTATTGGATGCAGAGGGTAGGGACGATGCTAGCCGCACCGTGGTCAACGCAAACATTGGCCCCCACGCGAAGGACCTCATATAATGCAGGGAGATGAGAAACATCGGGAACACGCAATCCTCGTAAGACGTCTTTGACTATCGCTGCCAAAACAGCGGGCAATTCTGTATTTCCCAATGCTGTCTGAGTATCATCTGCGAGGCATCGTCTTGATTCTGAGAGAAGCCGACAGTAAACAAAAGGCGCGTACTGTTCTTCACCCGTAGCGCGTTCGCCAGGGCCTGGGCGGTGGCTTCGACCTTGTTCCAATCGGCATCTGACAGCCGCGTCTGTCCGGTGAGCTCGGCAGCGAGCGCGATGACGCCGGGATCGGCCATGGTTGTGAGCTGAACGTGGAACGAAAGTGGAGGTGCGAGGCAAGTTCAAGTTGAGTACAAAGGGACGCATACATTCGGGAAGACACGCTGCACCGAGCGCACTCACAACCTCCTCAGGGAGTGGTCCTTTCTCCATGTTCGACTTCAGATGTGCAAGAGTACATGACCCAAAAATAAATGCAGGAGAAACGCAGCCATCGATATCCAATCTCCGCCAAATGGCCTTCTCCTGATTACGTACGCTGCCGTCAGCCCAGCGAAGCGTACAGTACACCGCCTTAAGGGCACTCATGGCCTTAAACTGACCATCATTCAGATTGTTCTTGCAGCAAGGGTCCCATGAATTCCCTGGATTGGAGATGTCATCCACCCCACCAATGTCCTGATTAGGGTCGGCTACATAGATATCGACGGTATACAAGTACTCGGGTTATAGTAGGTAATCATTCTCGTACCATACTTGCGTGCAGCAGGGATCATCTCTGACTCAATCGTGCGGCTAATCGCGTTATACGGAGTGAGTGACGAGCCATAACCACTCCAATCGCTAACTACTGAATGACCTTACACTCGACAGTAAGTTGGCTAAACCCAGTCATTCACGTTGCATTTGATGTGAATAATTTCGACTAGCTGCTATGCATGTGGGTACTTGATGGTTCCATAACGCATGCCAATGCTTATCTCCCGTGCAGGAAAGTTACTCAAACCAAAGAGCTCACTGATCGACGACCTCAGTCATTGCCACCTTCCGAGTCCATGAGACACGCACAACTTTCCCAACTTGTTTATTTCCCTTAAAATGGCTTCGAACGGCACAGATCTGTCAGGCCGGTGGAGATATAAAACACGAATTTTGTGCTGCAGAGACCTTCGAGGCACGTTTCTACAACGGATTTGATGACTTCTGACTGATGCCCTCCGGGGTGGTTTCTTGGGTGAACTCCACAGGAATGATTCGATGAAATGCAGCGAACATCATGAGAAGTTCCTTTCACACTTGGTATCAATCGAGACACCTCTCAAATCCAACTCGGGCAACAGCTTGAATTGACCGCGTGAATCAGATACTGCTTCGGGTGAGATGGAAAAGGTACTTTTTTTGTCGTTCCATCACCGTATATGCGAGCAGAATCCAGCACCCAGTACTTTTCAGAGAACACGTCGATGGGGTCTTGAGCGGTATCAATTGACGACACTGATACGCCGGTTCGCCCGGCTATACCTATGTTGCATGTTCCCTATGAAGACGGATTTTACTACACTCTGTAGAAATGTGCGAGTCAGGGGGACTCACAAGCATAAGGGGGACGCGAGTGGACATCTCGGCTCTGCTACCTGTGTTAACCACAAACTGTCGAACTGTCAAATTGTGCAGGTTGTTCTGAAACTCTGCTCCTTACTCGCCAGTCACGGTGGCGGTGGGCACACGCACAGGTTGTTGATCGGGCCTCGTGACTTTCTGGCCACCAGAACTGAGCCGCTTCAATCCCGTCAGCTGTCTGACTTGTTATTTCAGTCCTCGAGCACATCATACATTGCAATACGCTCTGGCCCAGACAAACTACTGACTACACACCTAGGTGTGTATCATCATGACTCTTGGAAAGCGAATTACTCTTGGGGTTAGCTAGCTGGTATGTCACATACAGTGAATTACAGTCGAGATTCGGCAGCCCTTTCGGCGTCGGTAAACCTGCACAAAACCTTCTTCGGCTTGTATGAGCTCAAGTGAGTCTAGCAATCGAAAAGGCTCGAAAAGCTGACTCAAAAACCTAGCTCGTCATTGGATTGGGTTGGGTCATCGCGCATCGCGGGCATGTTTGAGGGGCCTTTTCAAACGAAGGGTGCCAAGCTACTCGGAAAAAACACTTTGCAGGAAGGTCCATCCTGGGTGACACGAGGAAGGGCATGGCAACAATAATTTTCGAAATGCAAAGTTCAAGTAACCTACAATTTGGGGTGTGGAAAATAATTTGAGGACACACTGTAATATAAAGTTCAAAAGGTATGGAAAGTCTACTCTATTGCCATACATATACCATGAGTAAGTACTAGCCTTTCACACTCATACAGTACTTCTTTTGTTCTTGCCATGACTTAACATTGCTAGGACAGCATCGATGCGGCAATGAGCAAGCCTCCGCTCCCCAGACCAGGAGAAAGTGCATGACTTATCCGAGCGGAGTTGTTGGCGTCGGAAACAGCTCATTTGACGTCTGGCATAATGTCCAACAGTTGGCATCTACAGCCCAGAAATAGGCCCTACTACTAGTATGGCTTGACATTGTGGTGGTGAGATGATGGCCCTGTGCCGTGATTGACGCTGGCCTGTGATTGATGCCATCGCACGCAGAAGGCAATATGGCCCGCAATTGGCACCTGGAGCATCGCCCGCGGTTTCAAGCACTATGATCTCATCTATCACTTGAGAACGTCTTCTGAAAAATGCCCATGCATGCAGTCAATTTGGTGGGCGGGCAACGTAATTGACCCCACAGTTGCCTATAAATGGAATCTGCCTGACCAATGCTGCCTGCGGTGTCTAACTTGAAACTTGACCGACTTGACCGTGACACACACTACTCGGCGTTCGCGGCTCACAACACTGATGGATTGTATCCCAAAAGACCGGCGTACAAATCGCATCGTCACCGGGGCCTAACAAGGTAGGGTTGCTGCCGTCACGGCGTCATCCCGGTGTTCAAGGTAGAAGGACAACAGAAGTAATGATAACCGTCAAAATGGACCCTTGATGATAAAAAGATTGTCGCAATTCTTAGACATCTGGATAGTTCTCAGTTCGATCCCATGCGCATCTCCGCTATGCTTCTGGACAATCTCTCGCAGCTTCTGATTCCCACTGGCAGCATCGGTTTGGTCACAACTCTGATCGTCATTCTAGTAGCTCGGTACATAAGAAGCCCATGGCGCAAGGTGCCCCCTGGTCCGAAAGGTCTACCGATACTTGGACATGCTCTTCGACTCAGTGATAAGAGCTGGATGTTTGAGAAGGATGTCAAACGAAAGTTCGGTGTGTGCAAATCGATTTTTCCACTCAGTGACCGCAAGCTAACGAAGAGAAATTCGCAGAACACATGATGTATTTGGATGCTCTTGGCCAGCCTATTCTCGTCATCAATAGCCTCAAGACTGCTTTTGAACTTCTCGATCGGCGCGCAAGCATTTCCTCTGATCGCCCTCGTCTAATTGTTGCCAATGAGATTCTCTCTGGGGGTCTATTTACTGCATTCATGCGATACGGAGATGTGTTTGTATTCCATTTTCTTCGGAAAATTCGGAACTTATTGTTTTGCTCCTAGATGGCGTCGTACTCGTCGGGCGGGCCACGAATTGCTCACAAAAGTAGCAGTTCGCGACTATCACCCAACTTTCCGCAAGGAGGCACTCCTCCTTGTTTCTTCCATTTTTAAAAATACGGATGACTTGGAGAAACACATTCAACGTTCTTCCGCGTCTGCCACTATGTCTATATTGTATGACTATCCTACCCTCGAGAACGAACACGACGAGACCCTTACGAGGATCCACGCATTCATTGATCGCATGTCGGCAGCAGCTGCTCCTGGAGCACATCTAGTCGAATTGTTCCCCTGGATGATTCACATCCCTGAGAAGTACATCTCTATCTCATTCATTGTTTGTACAATATCTTATTGAACTGGAACGCCAGGTTTGCGAAGTGGAAACGTGAAGGAATGGAATATTTCAGGCAACATTCGGTGATGTTCAATGCTCTTTTGAACACGGTTTCCAACGATATCGTGAGTCGATACTTTCTTCATGGATCGAACACTCTTTGAGTTGCTGCCATTTCAGGCGAAAGGGTCTGAACGACCAAGTGTGAGCGCGTCACTCATAAAAAATTCAAACCGAAGCGGGCTTTCCAATACCGAAATAGCTTGGCTGCTTGGGACTATGTAGTGCGTTCTTCGGTTGCCATTGGTCATACAAAGGGTTTCAAATTGAAGCACACCCACAGTTCTGGGGGCACAGAGACATCTAGTACCACCTTGACCTGGTGGATGTTAGCGATGATTACGCACCCAGAAATTCAGAAGCGCGCACAAGATGAACTGGATGCCGTCGTTGGCCGCTCTCGCGCCCCAACTTTCGCAGATAGTCTACCCTACATACAGGCATTAGTTAAAGAGTCTCTTCGCTGGCGGCCCCCTGTTCCACTGGGTGTCCCACATACCACGACAGAAGATGACTGGTACGAAGGCATGTATATTCCCAAGGGTACCATGTGCCTGGTGAATCTCTGGCAATGCCACCACGACCCGGCATCCTACGGCCTCGATGCGGCGAGCTTCAATCCAGAGAGGTTCCTGGAGGGCCTGCATGGGGAGACACGCGGCCAACGAAGTGTTGTTCATCGATATGGCCATGGTACTCTGGGCTGCTAAGCTTGAACCCACTCGTGACGCAGGTGGGGAAGAGGTTCCTCTTGATATGGAAACACCTGTCGATACAGGAATTGTTTTGTAAGCTGATGTTTCTTCGCACTTTCCCCTTGGATGTTTGTTAAATTTGGCTGGGGGCGAATTTTAGCCGGCCACAACCGTACTCATGTAAAATTTCCCCTCGGTTCCCTGAGGCACCCTTAATACTCTCAGAGGAGATTGAGTTGCTGAAGGCGTGAGGTGATGCGGGGTTCTTTTGCGCGTATCACAGATGTCGAAGTCCCCAGCAGTACGGCAATGCCGACTTTTCCATAAAATGTCTTACTTAAATAACAACGATCAATGTAGCCGCAGCCGTGCGGCACCAGTACGCCTTCAATACAATCATTGTCTTCATTTTTACTGACATTTTCTTGACATTTTTCCTGCGGGACATTGACTCACCATGTAAATAGGCGGACGATCGTCGATCATCAACGTAAACACATCATTGGGCCACAGTCGCGTCCTTAAGTCTTTAGTGATGCCAAGTTTATTGAATTGCTAAAGCACCGTGGATTTACTGCGTCATGATAGTTCTATAGGATGCATTAGATTACCTATGATAAAAACCGTAGATCATCGTAGTATAAAAACCTAGAGACAATAGACCCTCAGTCTCGTATAGGACAAGAAGACTGAGGAGTGGATGACGCGTGCACGCCAGATATATACACAACACCACGTGAGCACACATGCAGGTGTGATTGACAGGCTCCAACATGTAGTACTGTATCTAGTTATGTTATTAATAGGCCCTGGTAGAATACCCATCAAAACCTGTGGTGCGGAATAAGTGTAATGAGCATAGGACTGCAGTAGTACCCTCACTTTCCATCGGCTCTCGGAGAGCGTCTCGATTACCGAGTTCTTGTCTTCCTCTACGTCACAAGGCACCCATCGTTTAACAAAAAGGGCGGACGTAGCCTGTGGGATGCCCGGGCCGCCACCGCCTCACCATTCGTTTTTGTCTGCACCTACAGCCGTGAGGAATGAGGACCCGGACAATAACCTGGACGGGACGCCTCCTCGTATTAATAGTCGCCGCTGTGAAACACGATCAATAACAAAAGGACCGCAGAGCTTTTGCGCGTCTGCCATTGTTTCTTCTCACCCTAGACCCGCATCATCTCCACTAAATGATTCTGGAGAGTCTTTCGCAGCTTCTGCCTCCCCGCATTGTTTTTATTACAACCCTAGTCATTATACTAGTAGCTCGGTATGTAAGGAGCCCATGGCGCAAAGTTCCCCCCGGTCCAAAGGGCCTTCCGATTCTGGGAAATGCCCTTCAACTCCAGGATAAGAGTTGGATGTTTGGGAGGGAGTGCAAACGAAAGTTTAGTTCGTCCATCTTTTTTACTGATTCCATGGACTCTTCGAATTTACCATGAAACGTTCAGAATCTTTGATGTACTTGAATGCTCTTGGTCAGCCGATTCTCGTCATCAATAACCTCAAGACTGCCTTTGAACTCCTCGATCGACGTGCAAACATCTACTCTGATCGCCCTCGTTTCATTGTCGCTGATGAAATCCTCTGTGGGAGGCTGTTCACTGCCTTCATGTCATACGGAGATGTGTTAGTATGCCCTTTTCTCCTAAAAGTTTGGAACTTACCGTTTTTCTTATAGGTGGCGTCGCACTCGCCGCGCCGCACATGAAATCCTCACGAAAGTAGTTGTTCGCGATTATCACCCAACTTTCCGCAAAGAGGCAATCCTCCTTGCTTCTGCAATGCTCGAAAACCCACACGGCTTGGACAAGCATATCCAGCGCTCTTCTGCATCTGCCACCATGTCTATATTATATGACTATCCCACCCTCGAGAATGAAAATGACAAGACCCTTACAAAGATCCACGCCTTTATCGATCGCCTGTCGGCAGCTACTGCTCCTGGAGCATATCTAGTCGAATTGTTTCCTTGGATGATTCACATTCCGGAGAGGTACGAATCTATATCATTCATTGTTCACCTAATCACCTGGAACAATGGAACATCAGATTCGCCAAGTGGAAACGTGAAGGAATGGGACATTTTCGGCAGCATACAACCATGTTCAATGGACTTTTGAATACCGTTTACAGTGATATCGTAAGTCACTTATCTATGTTTATAAAAGTTCCTTCTTGAGTCGCAGTTATTCCAGTCTAAAGGTTCTGAACGACCAAGTGTATGTGCGTCGCTCATAAAGAATTCAAAGCGAAGCGGGCTCTCCAATAACGAAATTGCCTGGCTCGTCGGGACTTTGTAGTGCGTTCTCTCGCTGTTATCGAAGTTGTCCTCTTGACAACGTCTTCAGCACCGCGGGTGCCGAGACCACTGCCACTACCTTGGCCTGGTGGACACGTGCAATGATTGCTCATCCAGAAATACAGAAACGTGCACAAGATGAGCTAGATGCCGTTGTTGGCCGCTCTCGCACTCCAACCCTCGCGGACGCTCCAAATCTGCCTTACATACAGGCATTAGTCAAAGAATCTCTTCGTTGGCGCCCCGCGCTTCCATTGGGTATTCCACGCACTACGACCGAGGACGATTGGTACGAAGGCATGTTCATCCCCAAGGGGACACTTTGCCTAGTTAACCTCTGGCAATGTCATTATGACCCGGCATCCTATGGCCCCGATGCGGCAAGGTTCAATCCCGAGAGGTTCCTGGACGAGCACGGTAAGCCCATTCCCGGTCCTGCGGAAACACGCGAAGATGGGCACAGTACGTATGGCTTTGGGAAGCGGATCTGCGTCGGGAAGCACGCGGCGAACGACTCGCTGTTCATTGTCATGGCAACGGCGCTCTGGGCTGTCCAGTTCGAACGCGCTCTTGACGAAAACGGGAAAGAGGTGCTTCTTGATACAGAAACACCTGTTGATTCGGGGATGCTTTTGTAAGCCGCAGTT
>WNFQ01002398.1_pt1 | contig 13557 bp, 14 predicted proteins | sample 5400171 | NCBI WGS metagenome assembly WNFQ01 (sample SAMN13153356, study PRJNA577476) | soil metagenome | isolation source: 20 cm soil under Madrone tree | place: USA:California | collected 2016-06-14
ACGCCGATCATGCGCAAACTCCACATAATGGCGCCTGCGCTTTGCGCCAGCGTCCGCCGCAACGTGGCGAGCGGACCGCTCTCGTGAGAGACAATGTTTCCCTGGCTGTAAACCTGGATGGAAATATCAGCCGGCGCGTTGGCTGCATCCGTTTGCGTCCCTGTGCGGTCCTGACGTTGCACAGTCACGTTCTCCACTTTGCCTAACGACTCGAGCGATTGCATCAGCGCCGAATAGGTTTTCATAGGCACCCGTAGCCAAACGTTTGCCAGTTCACGGCCGTTCGGATCACGACTAAAAGTCGAGCTGCGAACGCGGCCGCCTTGTTTTTCGGCGAGGTTGCGAAGCTCCTTTGTCTTTTCGTCTACCGACGAGGTGCGAATGCGCAGGCTGGTCTGCTGCAGCGCCTGCTCCTGTTCCTCGCGAGAGATGGTGATGTTCAGTTCGACCTTGTCGCGCTTGGTCTTTGCATTCTCCGACATGCCGCTGCCACCCTGCGCTATGCGCTGCGTTTGCATTTGAAAATTCTCCACGCGCCCCAATCCTTTGACACGACCGATAACAGCGTCGCTTTCTTCTGGCACGATCAACATGCTCATTGTTGCGGACACTTGTCCTGAGTAGTCGCGGTTCAGTTGCGCGTTGGTGATCTGCACCTTTGATGACGCGAACGCCTTGATGTCGTTGTAAATCTTCTCTACGTCCGGCGTATAAAGGGAGAGCTGCGCGCGTTCCTTCAGCAGGAAGGCCGCCGGTTCCTCCATGTCTTTTTCCGCAAGCGAGATCGTCACTGTGGCGAGTTGCACCTGCGAGTCCCAGTACTTCAGTTCGCCCTGCATCTTCTCGATCTCTTCCCGCACCCGACCAAGTTCCTTTTCTACCTGAAGCAAATCGGCAACCTTGCCGGTCTTCGTTTTCAACATGTCGATCAACCGTTGCTCCATCACGTGCGCGTTCTTCAGCCGCGCGTCGGTGTCGAAGTATGCTTTAGTGACGTCCTCGGTGCCGAGCGTTTGATTCTTTAGTTCGCCAAGACCACGAAGTTTTTGTAGAAAGCGATCCAGATTTTCCGGCAACACCTTGACCACGACCTGCCCTCGCAGTTTTCCATTTGCCTGTTTCTCGGAATTTGTCGTCGCGACGTATCCGCGTTCCTCATTTGCGAATGCTGTTATCGTTTGCACTGCATGATCGAAGTTGACGATCTCCAGTTCGACGGTCGCATTCCGAATCAGTTTGCGATTCGCTAAAGCCGACGCAGGCGTTTCGCCTGAGCTCGGCTCCGCTGCATAGCTCAGTGGTACCGCCTCGCTGTCACTTTCCTTAGCAGCCATCTCCGCCTGCGCCGTGTCGCCCTGAGCAACTGTTGCTGGGTACGCTTTGACGTCTCGCCCGAGCTGAGATTTGGTTTCAGAGGATGACTGCGGCGGTGCCAGGGCCAGATCTTTTGGTTTTCCGGCAGCGAGGTCGTCCGATTTATCCAAAGCACCAGCACGAGCCGGCTCCGACGTCGCCGCGACCTGTGACGACTGTTCGAACAGCTGTTCGTTCGCGTAATGATCATGAGCGGTCGCCGGAGTTGTAGTTTCCCCCGTGATCATTCGGCCAAGTTGCACAAGTCCCAGCAAAACCGCGGCAATCGCGGTGACTTGTGCAGCGCGCAAACGCATTAGATCAAAAAGCAATTTTACGAAGCCGCTTCTTTCGGGAATGCGGTTACGAAAACTGGTCAGCATCCGCTGTTCAAACGTCGGATCTGGTTTTTCGTGAGCGAGCGTTTCTTCCAGAATTTTGTTCATAGTTTTGGTCTCCTGATGAGTTTTTCGGCAGGCGACACACTCGACGAGATGAGCATGCAACTGGCGCTGCTCTCCATCGGAGAGTTCGCCGTAAAAATCGGCAGCGAGCCAGTTATCGATTTCGTCGTGAACGGTTGCCATAAAGTCAGTCCGTTGAGGCGAGAGCCGGGCGAAGTTGTTTGCGCATCGAAGCAAGAGCGCGCCCGAGAATTCCGCGCAGCGCGCCGTTGGTCAGGCCCAGGGTATTTTCAATGGTGCGATAATCCATTTCCTCGAGGTAACGCAGGGTCAGCGCAGCGCGATGTAGCTCCGGCAACGCTGCAAGCGCTGAGTGCAACTGCTGATCAATAGCGGTTGTGTCGGGAGATCGGGATTCGGTTGTTTCAATTGCTTCATTGGAAACCGAAACAGCGCGACGTTTCCGAAAAACATCGTGTGCCCTGTGCCGCGCGACAGTTGCCAGCCAGGCGAAAAATTTTTCCGGATCGCGCACGCGCCAGCGGGTTTTCCATGCCTTGACCAACGAGTCTTGCACAACGTCTTCGGCTTCCTCGCGGTTTTGTAGAATACCGTAGGCGATAGCGAAAAGCGTCCGGCTATGCGTGCGAATGATCATTTCGAATGCCTCTCGATCGCCGTGAATGGCCGCCCGGTATTGTTCGCGTTCACTGGCATCCATTGTTTGCGATCTAAAGCCTAGACGTTTGAGGACGCGTTTCCGCGCGAAAAATTTTCTATTATCCCATGCTTGACCGCCGGGAACCGTTCGGTTTGGGCTCTCACAGAGCGCCGCTACAGTCCGAGGATAGTGTGCCGGACTGGCGCTAAGACGCCCAAGTTTTTCGGGTAAGATTGCGAGAGATGGTGCCGCCGTTTCGCGACCATTCTTCTTTCAATTGAAATCCAGTCTGGCCAGACTCGTTTTAGAAGATCACGTTTTAAGCCATCGACCTAATCAGCCATGGAGCGACCTCTTTTCATTCCGATTATTCTTGGAACTGCGCGTCAGGGGCGGCAGAGCGAGAACGTGGCGCGTTTCGTCTTCGAGGAGGCGACGAAACGCGCGGATGTTGAGACGGAGCTGATCGACGTGCAGAAACTTCCGATGCGACTCGATGACGCGGGCGAGCAAATGAAAGACACAGCATTCTCAGCAACAATCGACCGCTGCGATGGCATCATCATTGTGGCGCCGGAATACAACCACGGCTATCCGGGTCTTCTGAAACACGCGCTCGACATGAACTTAAAGGAATACATCCACAAGGCCGTCGGGATTTGCGGCGTCTCGGCGGGGACGTTTGGTGGCGCGCGGGTGATTGAGGCCCTTCTGCCGGTCATGCGCGAGCTCGGCCTGGTGACAATTTTCGAGGATGTTAATTTCGGGAACGTAGGAAAACTTTTCGATGAGCAAGGAAGCTTGCTCGATCAAAGTTATGTCCGACGCGTGGGCAAGTTTCTGAATGAGTTAATCTGGATGGCGCGAGTGCTTCGTTACGGACGCGAAAATATTCCAGAAATGGGGATGCAGTGACAGAGCAATGTCGAAAGACACGCTAAGCGAGCGAATGCGGCGCCTTGGCATTCGCGATGACGATCTGGAGGAAACATTTGCGCGATCCAGCGGACCGGGTGGCCAAAACGTCAACAAGGTTGCAACCGCGGTGACGCTGCGCCATCGCCCCACCGGCACCAGCGTGACCGTGCAGGATTCGCGGTCGCAGTCAGTAAACCGCAAGCTCGCCCGGGAACGCTTGTTTGATGCGATCCAAAATGCTCGCGAGACGCGTCGCGCTGCGGAAATTGCGGAGCGCGAAAAAGCGCGTCGAAGAAAATCGCCGCGGCCAGCTGCACTGAAACGGAGAATTCTGGAATCCAAACGCAAGCGAAGCGAGCTCAAGAAGCAGCGGGCAAAGATCGACACCTAAGAATCTTCTACTCTAATACATCTGGCGACGGGACTTGTCCCGAATTGTCTGGTGAAGAAACAATTCACGTCATGAAAAACACAATCATAGTTGGTTCTGCGCTCTCGGTCATCGCCTTGATGTTGGTCTCCTGTGGTAGCGAGCCGGAGACAACCACGACCACGACACGTCAGACCACCGTCACAACGGCGGCACCGCCCCCAACAGGCACGACGACGACAACGACGCACCACATGGGCGGCGGCGGCTACTGATAGGCAGACGCCCGCCCTTTCAACTGATTAGTGACCATCGTGTGGTAGAGGTGTCTCTAATGGCGACGATTCGCCAGCTGGCAAGTTTGCGGCTTTCCAATCCATTGCCATGCGGATGCGTGCGCGTCCGCTGGGGTGATCAAAAAAGATAAATTCTTCGAGCGGCGTTGGGTCGAGTTTGCGGTAGGCTCCGAGTTTGAGAGCTACCTTTGCCATGCCATCGGGCTCGCGCGAGGTGTTGATTCCGAAAGCATCTGCTTCTCGTTCCGTGACGCGTACGATCGTGTTGAGAAATGGTGTGGCAAGGAACAGCAGTGTGCCAAAGATCAACGCGAGCAACGGTAGCCCAGCGGGATCAGCAATACTACGCACGCCCCATCTAACTCCCCAACGCCTCATGGCCGCATCGAAAAGGATGCGAGTAAGAGCAAACCCGATGGCAAGGAAAATTCCGGAATAAGTCAACAGTTTCGCGCCGTGATTAAGCACGTAATGGCCCATCTCGTGCGCCATCACCGCGCGTATTTCAGGTAGCGTGCATTGTTTGAGCAAATTGTCGTTGAGCGCGATTCGCGTTGTGCCGAGGAATCCTGCAACGTTTGCGCTTACTCGCGTCGTCTGGCGTGAAGCATCAACTTCAAACACTTGTCTTGTCGGAATTTGATTCGCCCGCGCCATCGCGAGAATCGGATCTCTGATCTCTGGCTTCATCAGCGGTTTATAGGTATTGAAAAGCGGCTCAATGAATACCGGTGCGATAAACACCACACCGAGCAAAAAGATGACCATGACAGCCGTTGCCCACGCCCACCATGTGCGCGGCGCTTTGCGAAAAACGGCATAAAGAGCAATCAACAATATCGTGCCGCCGATAATCGTGAGGCCGAAGCCGATTAATTGCTCGCGAAACCACGGAAGGAAGCTCTGCGTTGCAAGGCCGTATTGATGTTCGCGAAGGAAGTTCTCGTATAGATTGAGCGGGAAAGTGAGCGTGGCGACGATCAGAAAATATGGAATTGCATAGCACGCAATTTGGAGACTTCTGACCTTGGTGACGCGTTCTGCGAAATCGCGCACCCGCGCTGAGATTCGTGATTCCAGTAGAAAGATGCAAATAGCGGCGGTGAGAAGAAAATTCCACAGAAGCAGCCAGTATCTGCCCTCAAAATACGCATCAGACTTTTCGCGTTTATCTCGTGGCACGGTAGCCAACCACGCTTTCGTCGCAGCGGCTGGATCAATGGCACTCGGGCTCTGGGCGGCTGCGGCTGGAGGCGCTGGATTTTCCTCGGCACAAACAGGCATCGCGACGATTACGAATGCGACGCCAAGTAAGGTTATGATCGATGGCTTGATCACGGCATCTGCTTGATAACGAAATCGGCGCGAAAAGAAAGCGCTACTCCTCATAAGGGCGCTTTTTAAGTTGGTATTGTTTCATTAGGCTGGACTAACCGACTGCCGAGGTGCGAAACTCCAAATATGAAGACGCCCGCCTTGATAGTTGGCGCGCTGTTGCTGGCGCTTGGCGCTGTCCAGAATTCGAGCGCGCAAAGCAACCCGGCGGATACCGAGCGGTATGGGCCATACCCCACGAATTACAAGGAGATCGTGATGAAATGGCTCGAGACACAATTGATCGATGCGGACAGCGCTAAGATTGAATGGAATGGCGAGCCGAAACCCTCGAATCAGGGGACGGAAGATAAACCGCTTTACGGATATCTGGTTAATTTCAAAATAAACGCTCGAAATCGCTTCGGCTCTTACACCGGCATGCAAAGCCACGGCGCATTGATCCGGGACGGCCAGGTAATAAAAGGTCTTGGGTTCGGCTACTAGATCGTTAATATCGCCGAATGAAACTCCAATCGAAATCGTCCGGGCAAATCATTGCAATCCTGGTCATTCTCCTTGGGCTGGCCGCCGTCGGCTTTTGGTGGCTCAATTCTAACAAGCAGCAGATGTCGAAGGATGGCCTGGCGTTCGCTCAAGAGGCCCTGCAGCGCATCGTCGTTCAGCACGACCTTAATTTTTTCGGTTCACATCTAAGTCCGCAGGCACGAATGAATTTCCCGGTTTCGGCGCAACAGGAGTTTATGAACGAAATTGTGCAAATGGGAGCGCCTGTCGGCGCGATTGATCTGCAGGGCAAAATTGAATTTCAATCTCAATTTTTCGAGCCTCAGGGTAACTTTCACGCGCGGATAAATTACCCGGTGAAATACGCCGATTTTGACCTCGCCATTTCGCATCCGGTCGGCCGGTGGCAAATCGACACGATCGGTTTTGTGAAGCAGGCCGAGCAGCCTGGATCTGCACCCGCAGCCGCACCTGCAGCTCCACCTCCGGCTGCACCTGCACCTACAGCCGCCCCTGAATCTACGGTTGCAGCTTCGCCTGGAGGTTAAAGGAAGTTAGAATTTGCGCTTCCATACGGAAGCGGGCTACAGCAGCAATCGTTCAAGTGAGTCCACGCAAATTTGTGACCAACTTTCCAAGGATTCACGACGCTTCGTTAATTCTTCTTTTGTCAGAAACGTCAGGCCCGTAATCATCGCCTCACGCTTCTGCACTTTCGGTTCCTGCAATTTGAAAATGTGCACGATGCCCAGGTGAACGCGCCCTACTTCGGTGGAGTCGTCGTTTAAAAGGGCAACAATTTGATCTTCAAACGGAGTATCGATTTTGATTTCCTCGTTCACTTCGCGTTCGACTCCGGCGCGGTACGCCTCCTGGTCCATGGCAAAGAGCGATTCGTCCGTTTCATTCATGTGACCGCCGATACCGATTGAACCTTTGGCGATCAGCCGCTGCTCGCCTGCTTTCTTACCACGCACGTAATGGAGCACGGTATTTTGAAAGACGATTAGCGCGTACGGTATGATTTGTTTGTAGGCGGGATTACTCTCAGCTTCGGGGCGAGGAATGAAAAAGTTGCTTCCACGCGACAGAATCGCCTTCAAATATTTTTCCGGCTCGAAGTTGAGCCCGTGAAAGCTGCCAAGTTCATCAAACAAACTCCGCCTGATGACCAGAATGTTTTCTTGAGGAGGATTCACACAATTCCCAACGATGCTGTCATTCTGAGCGGAGCGAAGAATCTCGGATCATTTTCCAGAGATGTTTGAAAGCCTGGCCTCATGCTTCGCCTTTCGTTGCAGCGCTTTGCTCAACATGACAAGAGGCGCATCAAAACGAATAGTTTACGCCCAACTGAGGTCCGAACAGGTTGAGGCTGGGATTGGGATCGGTTTGTCCTCCATTGGACAAATGCTGATAAAGCGCTCCAACGTCGATTTTCCAGTGGTCGTTCACGATGAAAGAAATGCCGGCGGCCGACAAAATGTTGAACGTAAAATCCTGCCCTTGTCCTCCGGGAACTTCTGGATGGCTGTCGATTCCGCCAGCGCCCACTCCGCCTGAAAAATAAGGAACCACGCGGCTTCCTGGCTGAACAAAGTTGTAACGCATCCCCAGGTTGAAGCCGAAGTAGTGGTTCTCAATTCCTTTAAAAATCGGTTCCGCCATGCCGCTAACGTAAAATTGATTGTAGCCGCGCAGCCAGCCGCTCCTTATGACTCCCCAACGGACGCGCCCGGTCAGAAACACGGCACCGATTTGGTAATCCGTGGGCGGGTTTATCGCGCCGAACAAGTAACCGGTTTCGAGCGCCAATTCGAAGCGGTGTGGATTGAATTCCTCGATGGCGCTGACGACCGGTTGCCCTTGATTGCCGGCGAACGTATACGAGCAGATCGAAAGAGTTATGCAACCAACGCAGATACGGAGAGCTTTCATCCGACGCGGCTACGATAACGGTCGCTCCTCGCGATGCAATTCTGCTGTAGCGGCGCTCTCTGAGCGCCGAACGTGAACATCAAACCCGGCGGTCATAGACCGCCGCTGCAGAATTCGGCAAGGTCAGCAGGCAACGAACTGTTCCATTCCCGCTCGCCTTCAATCGCCAATTTTGTCGAGTGAAGTGCGTGACGCGGCAAGAGTAAGCGTTCCCCTAGTTCAGGCGTCCACCCGGTCTTAATGAAACGCAGGTAAAGATGTTCATCGGGGCCGTAAATCTTGTCGCCCACAATCGGGTGACCCATGGCGCTCAGGTGCACACGAATTTGATGTGTGCGTCCGGTGCGCGGGATTGCGCGAATCACGCTAAACTTCTCACCGGCCGGTGTCGACCTGAGGAATCGTCGCTCGACATGAAATTCAGTCTGCGCTGGCGCGCCATTTGGATGGATCATTTGCTTTAGCCAGATTGCAGATTCCTGGTTGTTGCCTTGTCGATCCAACGGCGCATCGACAAAATGGCGTTCCCAGTCAGGCCAACCCCAAGCGATCGCGAGATATTCCTTCTTCACTCGCTGCTGTTGCATCAGTAACCCGAATCGACGTGCGGCCACAGGTGTTTTTGCCACCAGGACCAAGCCGCTGGTCTCGCGGTCGAGGCGATTCACAATCGAAACCTGCCCGCCGCTGGCGATCTCGAATGCGAGTAGCTCACGCAATTCTTTCCAGAGATTGCGCACACCATTTGGTTTTGTGGGGTGGGTAAGAAGAAATGGCGGCTTATCGACGACGATGTAATCGTCGGTTTCATCGATGACGCTGAACTGCAGTGATGGAGTAATGGAGTAATGAATTAGTGAACACGCCTAAGATCAAAATCCAATTACTCCATCACTCCGTTACTGCATTAGTCCATTCCAGTGCTTGACCTGGCTGCCAAAACTGTTTTACCTAACACGCCTCGGCCTTAACCGGAGGAGCAGTCCTTGGATCCCAAAGACATAAAAGAAATTAAAGCGATCATCGATTTGATGAAGAAGCATGACCTTTCGGTCTTTGAGATCGAAAAGGAGGGGTTCCGTCTCAAGCTTGAAAAAGGCTCATCCGTTCAGGCCGCGGCAGCTATACCGCCTGCAGTGGCAGCGCAGGCGGAGCCTGCCTCAACTGCGCCTGAAACTGCACCGCCAGGACCCAAAGCCATCGAAAGCATCCAGCTGAAAGATATCGTTTCGCCGATGGTGGGCACGTTCTATCGCTCTGCATCGCCTGACGGCGCGCCATTTGTTGATGTTGGAAAATCCGTCACGGAAGACACAGTTGTCTGCATTATCGAAGCGATGAAAGTGATGAACGAGATCAAAGCAGAAACAAGCGGTGTCATCGCCGAAGTGATGGCGGAAAACGGCAAACCAGTGCAGTTCGGCCAAGTGCTCTTCAGAGTTCGCTAATGCATCGCGGGAATTTGATTTGTAGGGCAGGCGCGTCGCCTGCCAGTGCGCATCACTAAGCGGGCAAGCGGAGCGCTCGCCCTACAATTTTTTGAATTCATGTTCGAAAAAGTCCTGATTGCCAATCGCGGTGAAATCGCCCTGCGAGTGATTCGCGCTTGCAAGGAGCTCGGCATTCGCACTCTGGCGGTCTATTCAGACGCGGATGTCGATTCGCTGCATGTCCAACTTGCGGACGAATCCATCTGCATTGGCGCGGCGCCAAGTTTGGAAAGTTACCTAAAGATCGATCGGATCATGAGCGCAGCCGAGATCGGCGACGTCGATGCGATTCATCCCGGCTATGGATTTCTGGCCGAGAACCCGCATTTCGTCGAGGTGTGCGAAAGCTGCAATATCAAATTTATCGGACCATCGTCGCGTGCGATGCAAGCTATGGGAGATAAAAATGCTGCACGCGCGTGCGCCCGCAAAGCCGGCGTGCCAGTGACACCCGGAAGCGATGGAATCGTCGAGACGGAGGAGGAGGCGATCAGGATCGCGAAGAAACTCGGCTACCCGGTGATGATTAAGGCGGCTGCCGGCGGTGGCGGGCGCGGGATGCGCTCGGCACATAACGAACCCAGTCTTAAATCGGCTTTCCACAGTGCGCGTCACGAGGCTCAGAAAGCCTTTGGAAATGAACAGGTCTATCTGGAGAAGCTGATTGTTAATCCTCACCATATTGAATTTCAGATCGTCGCCGACAGCCACGGCCGTGTTGTACATCTGGGGGAACGCGATTGCTCCATTCAGCGCCGGAATCAGAAAGTAATTGAAGAATGTCCGTCGCCGCTGATGACGCCGGGTCTCCGCAAAAAAATGGGAAATGCCGCGATAAAGCTGGCGAAGTCAGTCGGGTATGAAAATGCCGGCACGATTGAATTTTTGGTCGATCAAGACAGGCACTTTTACTTCATGGAAATGAACACGCGTATCCAGGTGGAGCACACGATCACCGAGGAAGTGTATGCGTGCGATCTTGTAAAGGAGCAGATCCGCATCGCCGCCGGCCAGCCCCTGTCGCCGCATGTCGCCCACGCGGTCCCGCGATTGCATGCCATCGAATGCCGCGTCAATGCCGAAGATCCGGCCAACGATTTCCAGCCTACGCCCGGCCGGATTGATTTTTATTATGCGCCAGGCGGCCACGGAGTGCGAATCGACTCGCACGTTTATACCGGCTACACCGTCCCGCCGTACTACGACTCACTGATAGCAAAAATCATTACCGTGGGTGCGACGCGGATTAATGCGATTGATCGGATGCGTCGCGCACTGGGCGAGTATTACATTACGGGCATTAAGACGACGGTGCCGTTTCACGCCGCGATGATGCGGAACGGGGATTTTCGCGATGGAAAATACGACACTGGATTGCTCGACCGGCTCGTTTCAGCAGGGAAACTCGAGCTGGCCTCGCCGCCGATCCGGTTACGCGAATAAACTGCGATGTTGCGCTGTGGAAGATGCAGTGTGCGTTCTCTTCAGCGCATCTATGTTGTGTTGGTAGACGAAAATCCGCTGAGGACAGCGGACGCTACAGCACGTTTCGATTTATCGAACGTGTCATGAGGACGCTCCACGAATGCCGGCTCTACGGGATTATTGATCTCGGCTACATCGAAGAATCCGAAACCACTCGCGTTGCAGAAGAAATGATCCAAGGGGGCGTTGATCTGATTCAGCTTCGCGGCAAAGGAAAATCGCTCCACGAACTTACCGGTCACGCTGCACGGCTGCATGAACTCACACAGAAATCTGCCACGCCGCTAATCGTGAACGATTACGGAGAAATAGCCGGCCAAGTCATGGTGGAAGGCGTGCATGTGGGGCAGGATGATGACTCGATCGAACTCGCGCGACGCAAAGCAAATCGCGCAATCGTGGTCGGAAAATCCACGCACAGCCTTGAGCAGGCACTCGCGGCGCAGCGTGACGGCGCGGACTACATAGGCTTTGGGCCGATTTTCGCCACCCCTACAAAACCCGACTATGCGCCGATTGGCCTTTCGGACGTCGGGCGCGTTCATGCAGAAGTGAATCTGCCGATCTTCTGCATCGGGGGAATCAACATCGACAATCTACAGAGTGTGATCGACGCCGGTGCAAAGCGCGTTGTGATGGTTTCGGCGTTGCTCAAAGCGCACCGTATTGTTGATTATGCGCGCTGCGCTACCGACATGCTCGCGTGAAGGCGGATATTCAAATGAAGCGATTGTGTAATTCGTCATTCGTATTTCGCCATTTGTCATTCTGATCATGTGCGTTCTAGTTGTTGGCTCCATCGCGATCGACACGGTTAAGACGCCGATCGAAGAACATTCCAATTTGCTGGGCGGATCGGCTTCATACGCAGCGCTGGGCGCAAGTTTCTTTTCGCCAGTACGGCTGGTCGGTGTGGTGGGCGACGATTTTCCTGAATCGGAGTTTCAATTTTGGAAAGAACGCAAGATCGACAGCGAAGGGGTGCAGCGAGCGAACGGAAAGACTTTCCGCTGGTCGGGAGAATATTCGTGGGACCTGAATACGCGTGAAACGCGTTCCATAGCGCTAAATGTTTTTGAGAATTTCAAACCGGTATTACCCGAATCTTATCGTCAAACCGATTTCGTTTTGCTGGCCAACATTGCGCCCTCACTGCAAGCGCACGTGCTCGATCAAATGGAACGGCCGAGGTTCGTGGTGGCCGACACGATGGATCTTTGGATCGCGTCAGCGAGATCGGACCTGGATGCGCTGCTGCGACGCGTCAATCTTCTCATCTTGAATGACAGCGAAGCGCGCGAAATAACCAAGGAAACCAGTCTTATCAAGGCCGGGCGCCGCATCCGCCAAATGGGGCCTGAGTACGTCGCGATAAAAAAAGGCGAGCACGGCGCATTGCTGTTTGGCGACGGAGATCAGTTCTTCAGTTGTGGCGCTTATCCGCTCGAAGATATTCACGATCCAACCGGGGCAGGGGACACGTTCGCCGGCGGTATGGCTGGATATCTTGCCGGCACCGTCAAAACCGTGCATTTCAACGATCTGCGCAAAGCAATGATCTACGGCAGTGTCCTTGCCAGTTTTTGCGTGGAAGCATTCAGCCTGGAGCGGTTGCGGAACCTCACGATGGAAAAAATCAAGGAGCGCTACGAGATGTTCAAATTGATGAGTCAGTTCGAGGTGCCAGCGTGACGGTGTCGCGCCAGGACGAGTATCGCAGATTGCTGGTCCGCATGTTAGCCACAACGGCTGTATGCATCGCCGCAGTGTTGATCTGTTATTTTTGGATTGATCGTCCTGTGGCATTCTTTGTCTATCGCTACCACATCAATTCAATCCACGTTTTTCGATGGCTGACTTATCCACCGCCAGAAGTTCAGAATTGGTCGGCTTTGGCGTTGACTATTCTAGTGATTCGACGGGCATGGGGACCGTTTCTGCATTGGCAAAGGGTTCTGTTTGTCGCGTGTCTCAGCTTGATCATTGCCGATGATTTCCGCATCTCGTTAGGTGACGTTTGCGGTCGCTATTGGCCGGAGACCTGGACGCATGATAACCCATCGCTCATCGGCACTGGCGCGTATGGTTTCCATCCGTTTCAGCGCGGCGATGACGTCGGCAGCTTCCCGTCAGGTCACGCCTGCAGAATCCTGGGATTCGGCATGGTGTGGATGATTGCGATACCCGGCATTCGAATCGTAGCTGCGGTTCTTTGTGCTCCGATGCTCCTGAGTCTCGTATTGATGAACTATCATTTTGTCAGCGACGTGATCGCTGGAAGCGTTTTAGGTGCGATGATCGCAACATACGCGGCGCACCTGGCGCGGCTCCAAATACGGTGATCATGATGTGGCGCAAGTTTTCCACTTGCGAGTTTGTGAGCACGCAACTTCCGCATTTCCGCCACAACACTACATTTCTTGCCATAGCGTTTTTTTGCACCGCGATTGTCGATGTTAGCGCACGAGACACATCCAAAGATTGGGTTGTCTTGGAGAATTGCCGGCTGATTGCGAACCTAGCGAATGACGGTGACAGCTTTCATGTGAGTGTCGGCACGAAGGAATACCTGTTTCGTCTTTATCTCGTTGACGCGCCAGAAACGGACGAAATGACGCCGCGACGGCTCATTGAACAGGCGAAATATTTTAGTATTACTGTCCCGCAGGCCATCGAAGTAGGCCGGGCGGCGAAAGACTTTACGCGGGAGAAACTTTCGCAACCGTTCACTGTATTCACGCGTATGTCCGATGCGATGGGTCAGAGCAGATTGGAACGTTTTTACGCTTTCGTTGAGACC
>WNFQ01002788.1_pt1 | contig 13557 bp, 19 predicted proteins | sample 5400171 | NCBI WGS metagenome assembly WNFQ01 (sample SAMN13153356, study PRJNA577476) | soil metagenome | isolation source: 20 cm soil under Madrone tree | place: USA:California | collected 2016-06-14
GTTGGTTGAGGACATGAGAGGAAGACTACGTTGAACACACCTCAAATGGAGATTTAAGCTCTGTACGTTATTTCAGCGTACGATGACGAGCGTAGAATGATGGGGACGAACCATCTGGCATTTCCCATACGCTTTCCTTTGTGTTGGTGTTAAACCAGTACGTCCTCCCTTCAGGATTTCGATGCTCCGTCTATGTAGGAAATATGAATTAGACATTCACAGCGCGAACTTGGAAACGTGCTAACCCATAGACTCATATTAAACTTGCTCGAGTCCTACTAAGTTAGCTTTGTGGGAGGAGAGAGCGACAGAACACGATGCTGACTCAGCATCGTGCAGTCTGCTTTCGAGTCAATCACGCTCCGCTCACTTCAAGTTTAGACATGGCTCCAGACAATCTCTTCCCATCAATTGGAACCCTTGCACAGCAGGCGGATAGCTCGACAGACCAGGTTGATCTCAACGATACCACCAACGAACCTCCAAATGACGATGACGATCGGGTAGTGCAGCAGGTCGAGTCACTTTGTATGAATTGCGATGAACAGGTGAGCACCAATGCTTCACTGCGCTAGTTGTTGATGTAGGAGGGATACAAGTGCATCTAGGGAGTTACGCGGCTCCTCTTAACCTCGATTCCATTTTTCCACGAGGTCATCGTGATGTCCTTCCGCTGCGAGCATTGTGGCTTTTCCAATAATGAGGTCCAGTCTGCTGGTGCCATTCGGTGTAAGCAATCTCCTACACGCCAAGATTCCTATCTAAGTCTGCGTTATCCCTTTCAGCGGAGGGAACTGTCTACACTGCTCGTATACTTTCGAGGCAAGATCTAGACCGCCAAATGGTCAAATCGGAGACCTGTACCGTCACGATACCCGAGTACGAGCTGACTATCCCGGCTTCTAAAGGCAAGCTTACAACGGTTGAAGGGATAGTTCAAGATGTGATCCGTGACTTGAGCTATAATCAACCGTTACGCCGCATTGAGGATGAGGATACATACACCAAGATACAAATTCTGATCGACAAGTTAAAAGCCATCGTACCTGATGAAAATGAAGATAATGAAAGAGGGACCACGCTCGCAGGAGCTGCCAAGTTAGAAGCACCTATGCCACATTTCACCGTCGAACTTGACGACCCGGCCGGCAATTCGTTCATAGAATTTAGAGACTCGATGGCGAGTGATCCACATTGGAATTTCAAGACGTACCGTCGGACACAGGAGCAGAATGTTGCTCTTGGACTCGTTGCCGCTGATACCGCTGGTAATTCTGACGTCGACGGACAGCACGATGATACAACCGAAACAGGACCCAAAGATGACGGCGACGAGGAAATATACATCTTCCCAGGGGTATGCTCCAGCTGTGGTCACCCTCTCGACACGATGATGAAAAAACTAGTAATACCTTACTTCAAGGTACAATTCCCTTTGATCGGCGAAACCATATCTAACCTATCCGGCAGGATGTTCTCATCATGTCTACCAACTGCGACCGGTGTGGCTACAGGGACAACGAGGTAAAATCGGGCGCAGCGATCTCTGAGAAAGGGAAGCGCATCACGCTTCGGGTCGAAGATGGCGAGGATCTCAGCAGAGACATTCTCAAAGTATGCGCTTCCGTTGATGTAGCTTATGATTGACTTCTAACGAGGACGTTGCCCAGAGTGAGACATGCGGCCTCACAATTTCAGAGATCGATCTCGTACTTCAGGCCGGAACTCTGGGAGGTAGGTTCACCACGTTGGAGGGGATCCTGGAGCAGGTCTACGAAGAACTTTCCGAGAAGGTTTTCGCCGCCGGGGACTCAATCGGCAGCGCCGACCCAGTCGGGCCCGATATTCAAGAGCGCAACAAGTTCCAAATTTTCTTGGAGAAACTCAAAGCGGTATAAGATTATACGTCGATACTGATGCCACTTTTGATGACGGAGAGCTGTCCTAGGTGAAAAATGCCGAGCATCCCTTCACCCTCATCCTTGACGATCCACTGGCAAACTCCTATGTACAGAATCTGTATGCGCCAGATCCCGATCCAAACATGGAGATCGAGTTGTACGACCGTACTTGGGAACAAAATGAGGGCCTCGGTCTGAATGACATGAGGGTAGAAGGTTATGAAGATGGCGAAAAAGTGGAGAGCTAGAGATCAATGTTTTGTTTGCATGGAGGCGATGAGTAGTTCGACCCTGGCGATCTGTCCTATGGTGTTCCGATGCTCTCCCAATACCATTTCTTGGACAGAAGCCTGATGGAAGCATCACGCCGGAGTAGTGGTTCAGGAAAACCATGTTATGACTGTAAGCGTAGCTGCTAACATGGGACAGGACGCTCTTAATAGAAGTCATCTACTCCCATTCTGTAACAATCATAACTTGGCTCGCCGCATGTTCAAACAAATATAAGCATAAAAGTACGAATGAGATTGATGCGGGACGAAAAATATGAGCGATTCAACGTCAATCATTTCGTTAAGGATAGCAATATTGAGCTGACAGGTAGATGCATGACGTCACAAGCGACAAGTCACGAGTAACCCGTGTTCAGCCCGTTAATTTGCCTTCCCCTTCGTCGCCATCTTAAGGTAGGTGTCAGCGGATTTCGTGGCTTGGCTTGTAGAAGGGCAGTTATGACGTACCAAATTAAGCGCCGAACCGGCCTTAAACCACTTGATCTGACCTTCGTTGAATGAGTGAGCAAGTAGTATTTTATCACTCGACCCGTCAGAGTGTTTAGCAAGTAATGTCAAGTTCTTTCCAGGAGCAAAGCTCTCCAGTCCAAGTATCGATACCTTATCTGATGGTTGGACCTTGTTGTAATCCGCGGGGTCGGCGAAGGTGAGCGCAAGCATGCCTTGTTTCTTCAGGTTCGTTTCATGAATGCGTGCGAAAGAGCGGACGATGATAGCAAGGCCACCCAGGAATCGTGGTTCAAGTGCAGCATGCTCACGGGAAGAACCCTCCCCATAATTATGGTCACCAATCACGACCCATTTGATTCCCTTCTCCCGATAGTAGGCAGCTGTCTGGGGAACTCCACCCCACTCGCCAGTGATCTGATTCTTGATCTTATTTGCCTCGCCGTTTTCGGCATTGATTGCACCAATTAAGCAGTTCTCTGCACACCGATCAGTAAATAACAGAGCGAGGAAGCCACAAAAGGATTCACGGGATATGTTCTCGAGATGACCACGATATTTGAGCCAGGGGCCACCAGCAGAGATGTGATCAGTTGTGCACTTGCCCTTGACCTTGATCAGTACAGGGAGATCCTCGGGGGTCTTACGGTCCCACGGCAAGAAGGGTTGGAGTAGTTGGAGGCGGTCACTCTGGGGATTAACAGCAACATTGACCGAGACTCTGTCCACTGGAGGCGCCTGATATGTATCTTGACCGGGGTCGTAACCACGAGGCGGGAGCTCCTTGCCACTGGGATCGGGGAACTTGAACGGCTTGCCATCGGAACCAGTAAGAGTGTCAGTCAATGGGTTAAAGCGGAGATCACCCGCGAAAGCAAAGGCCGTAACAATATCAGGAGAGGCAACGAAGGCATGCGTAGCGGGGTTCGCATCGTTGCGACCCGTGAAATTACGATTGTAAGACGTGATAACTGTAGACCTTTAGTACGCATTGCATTCTGGACAAAGTGCACATACTCGAATTAGCCTCGCCCTTCTTGACGTCTTGACGATCCCACTGGCCGATGCAAGGACCACACGCATTCGCGAGCACAAGACCGCCAACATCTTCGAAGGTACTAATAAGGCCGTCACGTTCTATTGTGGCTCGAACTTGTTCTGAACCGGGGGTAATTGTGAATTTACTTTTGGTCTCGAGACCGTGGTTTGCAGCCTCTTGGGCAATAGAGGCAGAGCGGGTCATATCTTCGTACGAGGAATTAGTGCAAGAGCCAATAAGTGCAACTTTCAGTTCAGAGGGCCAGCCATTCTTCACGACTTCATCCTTGAATTTGGAGATCGGAGTTGCAAGATCTGGTGTGAAAGGCCCATTGATATGAGGCTCCAATTCCGACAAATTCTGAAGGTGCAAAAATTAGTAACAGTGGGGCGTCTGCAGGGCCAGACCCACAATGTCTATGACCTGATCGTAGTCGGCACCCTCGTCCGCACGCAGGTTATGTGCGAACCGCTGCGCGTACTTAGCAATATCAGGACGTTTTGTCGCATGCAAATAGTCCGCCATGCGTGAATTGAATGGAAAGAGTGATGTTGTTGCACCAATCTCCGCACCCATGTTGCAGACGGTCGCCATACCAGTTGCAGATAGGCTTTCAACACCAGGACCCTTATATTCAACGATGGCACCAGTACCGCCCTTGACCGTGAGAATGCCAGCAACCTTGAGGATGACATCTAAGCACGGCATTAGTGTCTGCAAAGTATAAGAAATAGAGAATACCAGCCTTTCGCTGTGGTCCAGCCACTAATCTTGCCAGTGAGATTTACGCCGATCACCTTGGGTGTTTTGAGTTCCCAGGGTATGCCTGCCATGACGTCAACAGCATCTGCGCCACCCACACCGCATGCAATCATCCCCAGACCGCCCGCATTAGGAGTATGCGAGTCGGTACCAATCATAAGACCACCAGGGAATGCGTAGTTCTCGAGAATGATTTGGTGGATGATACCAGAACCGGGTCTCCAGAAACCAAGGCCATACTGGATATAGCATTAATAAAATCAAGGGATAGGAAGGTATGGTACAGGACGGCCACTTACCTTAGCTGTAGCAGTGGCTAAAAAGTCGTATACTTCCTTGTTGAGTTGCATGGCACGTTCAAGATCCTTGACGCCACCAATTTGCGCTTCGATCAGGTGGTCACAGTGAACGGTGGTCGGTACAGCAGCCGTGTCCATGCCTGCAGACATGAATTGCAACAAGGCCATCTACAAGTGATAAAGTCAGCTCCATTCAAACTGAAATTATCGACGAGGCTGAGGTACAGGCCACTTGAATCACATGAATCAACTGACCTGCGCTGTCGCATCCTGACAGGCTACCCGCTATAGCATAATGATAATTAGACAGTCCCTGTGAGGAGAGGGTGAATACATACGTCTGGGCGAAGCTTTAGATAGCTAACACCGCGGACAATATCTTGATTGTGCGCATCATCAAGATGGCCGTAGAGAATTTTTTCCGAAAGCGTAAGAGGGCGCTTGAGTCTAACGTGCAATAAGAACCAGAAGATAGCCTATCCAGAAACAGGAAAGATACCTGTCGCGAACGATGACAAGATTGTCTTCGATTCGTTGATAGTTGATGTATGCGCGAGGCTCAAGGAGAGACATAGGAACTTTGGTTTCGCCAATTCTTTCGGAAACGCTGGCCATGCCCTTCGCAAGGTGCTGGATGGAGCGCCATGCCTGGGAAGAGCAGGAAGCGAGGTTAAGCATCGTTGACGATGCAGGAGTTGATGGTGGTGGTCTGCGTTGAAGGATTTCAGCAGGAAACTCCCTTTTGTTTGGTCCCGCGTTCTGAGCTTCTCCGGCCCGTATCTTCCAATCGCAAAGCTCCAAATTCAACTTATGCAATTCCAATTGGGCAAAAGCGACCTCTCTGCTGAATTGCTCCGAGAGTCACAATCGAAAGCGTGAAGTGACATATATTATAGTTATCATGCTTTGCTTCCAATATGGTCAGACAAGTAAAGACCTCAAGTCCATCGACGGGACATTTCAGTACTGGACAGGTGATTAGGTCTGACTGATTCCATTCGGTTTTTCTAGAATCGGAACATCATGCTCCAGCCTCCAGGCACGAGGCACGGGAACTTGCAAGGTCCCCGGACCGTGTTTACTTCTCGTAGTCACGTGTGGCGTGACCGAATTAGGAACGCGCGTGTCAGCTTTCTGCCATTCATTCCGCGTTACCTCATTCAACGCATGTACTTACTGCTCAATCGTCCTTCGATCTTGGGCTACAGTAACACCCAACTCTTGAGCTAATCCAGTACTACATTCGCAGGCGCAGAACTCGTCGGGTTAGAGACCCTCTCCATTCCCATTAAGCACGTTCAGTGCCGCTCGAAGCAGTACGAGCGTGTTACGGACTGTGCACGACCTCGTTAACGAAGTGCGCCGTAACTACTCGTAGAGCGTGAAGCCACCCCTCATTTGTTGGTTCTATTTCAATCCGTCCAATCCCTCTACGCATTGAAGCCGGACCCCGTCTCTGGTTTTTATTAACCGAATACCTCTTACACAGAACGACTGGCGTGACCAGGGGCCCGCATTTGGGTGTGTTGCAACCTGAGAACTACGTCTCTTCTGCCTCAAAGATGAGCTCGGGGAAGCTCTGGGATGACTTGGGAAGCACCGCCTTCGTGAACACGGATGGTCCTGAGAAGGCAAACTCCTCCACTGACAATTCGAAGCGCACGGCATTGCGCAAGAAGATGGACGAATCCTCGGACGATGAGTTAGACTTTCTCTCGTCTAGCTCCAGGTCCGACGTCGTCGTTCCAACCAGAAGTAAACCCCAGGCGAAAAAGAAGCAACCTAGGAAGGATTTTACCCGGGAGCGAGAAGTGGATCATCACCCTGACTACCCTCCTCCGAAAAAGAGGTTCCCAGACTTTAAGAAGATTAAACAAGCAGCTCCGGAAGAAGGGAGCTCGTCAACTCCCCGGAGCAAGGTATCCAAGACCAAACAGAGTACATCGAAGCAGACGAAGGAATATGACATTCTTGCCACCCTCCATGACAACGAGAATAAACGACTTCCTACACTGTCAGACGGGCTCTCGTCTGACAATGATTCGATCCACGTCTCATCGCAACGGGGGGTCAAACAATTTCCGGGGCTAGCACTGTCACCTTTGCGAGCTAATGACCAGAGCTCACCGCACCTTGGTACTCCTAGAAGTAATACGAAAGATGCCACCTCGTGCGGACAGCATAAACGGCTCCACAGCAAGACTTCTTCGTACAGCTTGAAGACAAATAATCGGTCTACCCCAACTTCTATTCTCACTTCTAGAATTCAGTCTTCAGACTCAAGTGACTCCAGCGAAGCCACGCCCCGCGCTAAGCATTCCAAACCTCGGTTACGAAAATTCCCCACCTTAGATCCTCTCTTAGTCTCACATTCAATGACTTCCGAACTAGACGAAGGGAAAGGCAAAGCCTCGGTTAAAGATGCTTCAAGCCATGTCCCTTCACAAACCCACCGGAGAATCCATTCTGATATGACGACGCCACGCAAAAACAACAAGTCTCGTTACCCATTTCCTTCTCCCTTATCATCACCAGCCCATCATCTGTCGCAGGATTCTGCGACCGTTTTTCGAGAAATGAATTCCCGGGGCTCTTCGGATATCACGGCAGCCGAAGACGCCGATGATGAGTCCCAGAAAAGGCCACAGCTTCGACCATTTCCCATGGCTACAAACCAGTCAAAAGAGACTAATCATAGTCCCCGCCGAACAATCACTTACGCTCAACCGACGTACTCGAATAATAGTAGAAACAACCTATTCTCCAGTGACTTCGATGTGCTTGGAGATGATTCTCGTCAGCGACGTCCTTCAATGTTGGTTGTGCAAATACTGATTGGTTTTCAGTACTTTTGGGGGAATCAGTGGATCCATCGAGCCTATGTCCTTTCTGTGATGAAAAACTTCCACTTAAACCTTCGCCGTTCTATCGCTCCCTTCTCGAAGCCGCTCGACGCAAGGCGCGCCCTGATCCGCGTCTAACTAATCCTCGTGGGCTTAAAGCTATGATGAGTGTATACATTGCATCGTGCAAAAGGCATAGATTTGAGGTGCATCAGATCCCTGAGGCTGTGGCAAAAGGTTGGCCGACGGATATCAATTTCGGGAAAGTTAGGGAGCGCGTTGAGAGACTAGCTGTTGTCCTCGCAAAACTGGTCCGAGACGAAGGTAATACGAGGGAGGAAAGCGTATATTGGACAACCGTGACGGCAGAGGTTCGTAAACTGGGATCGCGTGCTGCATCAGGTGTTAAGGGCCAGTTCGAGAGCTTTGAGAAGACACAACCAGGCTAGTGAGTCCGCACTAACTCAAAGGACTCTCAGATTCTAATATAAAATATAAGCTATGGTGAGTTGGGTTCGATGATCTTGCATCAAACGCTCTACAACATGTTCCCTCCGACCTCATTCGATCCCCAATCCATCACGCCTCTTACACCACAGGAGTTTATACAACGTATCCTTGTTCCTGAAGCCGCTCTTGCTCTAATCATGGAAGACACTGGACAGGATCGGCCCCAGGCTGTGCAGACAATGCGCGAAAGCGCCGGCTACGGAGTAGCGATGTTCCCAGACACCAGCGAAGGCCCTGGGGTTGGAGCCGGAGAAGATATAGTTCTTGAACGTGCACGAGCACGGCGCCGTGAACTCGAGGACGAGGAACGAATGGAGGCTTCATCTTATCCTGAAGATTCAGAGGTTGAGCATGCTATCCAGACTCAAGGCACCAAGCGTCCGAATCTGCTCAGCAGTGCCACCATGACAGATGTTACGGATATTGAAGAAACTACTACTACACGACATAGGATAAAGCGGAAGAAGGCGGTCTCTCGCACTGATGCGGAAAGCGGTGGTTCAGATGCCCATGTGGTTCATAGAAGTAGGGCTGTGAGCAAGTACAAAAATACCACAGCAGTCCCGGGGGGCTTTGCATTAGACTCCTCTCCACCTCAGTCATCTCCACCGTTAACTCCCTTTCAGGCCAAACTAAACACTCGTTCTCCTCGGACAAGCTCTCCGGAACAGACACAAGCACGTACTTCCAGACCGGATTCTCGAGCGCCCCGCTCAAAGGGAAAGTCAACTCAGAGTATACCATATAATAGCTCGAGTCGTCATTTTGCAAGCACAGCAGTTGAGTCGAGTGCCTCATTAAACGGGGGTGACTCGAATGCTCTCATGAGCGCGGATGATCTTCAAGTTATCGACGTTGCCAGCGTGCCATCGTCGTTTGAGCAATACCCATCCGGCCCGGCCAACTGGATGGCGCAGAGCGTGCAAGGTTCGAGCGATGGCAACGGGTTCGGAGGCTACCGCGATCCTCCCAAGCTCAAGCCAAAGCCGCGCAAGCTGGTAGCGAAACGCAAAACTTCAGTCGAGCGAAGTCTCGGACCGAGCGATGCAGAGCAGAATCAATGGCGCGATTCCAGTGTTGAGTGAGCGCTCGACATTGGAATCTCAGAGCGCTGTTCTAATCTTGTGCAGGATCATCGACCCACCACCAAGTCACCACCGTCCTATTGGGCGGACCCCTAGCAGTGTGACTCGACTAAATGACAATACTGCCAGTGGTGAGGCTCACACCGGCGCGCAACATTACCTCAGGATGTCAAGCACATCAAGCCCGAAACGCGAAGGTCACGATTGGTTAATGAACGATTCAGACTAGAATAGGATCCAGTTTACATATACATCTCACTCGTGCCGCATGACACTAATCTTCAAGTAGTAAATAATTACTGTATTATGTTACACTTTTGCTCGCAGAGCTATGGAACCTAACTTGTCGCATCCGTTGCGCCAGATGGGCTCTGTGTTGACTGCCTAGGCCAACCCGGAATGGGTCTGCCCTTGCGGTCCTCCACTCGAAGAAAATATTCAGGGGAGAGGAAACCGCGTACATCACCCTCAGTAAGAACAACCGCATTTTCTGAGAGGAAGAAGAGAATTCCTGCATCAAGGGCCTTCTGCACATCGATATATATTAGCACTTGAGCGGATTCGCGCATGCCTAGGGGAGAGTAAGAATCGTATCCAACGTTCCATGGAAGCAGAACTAACCACTTATGACACCATCTTCTGGAACACCCTGGGCTAGATGTATATGATTCCGCGTCTTTCTCGAAAGACCTTGAACAGCTGCATCACAACGATCAGCGATATTTCTCGTGGACGTAACCAGGACGTACATATTGTTTCCCATGCGGTCCTGTTCGTTCCATGCACTGCCATGGGAATATCTGTAACCGAGAGAATCGGCTTCAGATCTAGTTTTACCTCCTGCATTGGTGTCAGCGTGGTCTCAGCAATATTATGGACATGCCAAATTACCTTCAGCGAATGACCCTGATTCGCTCGTATCCACCATACTTCGCCTGCCATTGGGGCCGTATCGTCCGGGCCTTTGAGCAGCATGTAACGCTTTTTAGAATCATTCTCTACCATGCGCTGCAGGCTCGCAAGGTCGAGTTGGGTAGGTGAAGACAATCTGGGTGAAGCTAGCTTACAATTCCACGTATCAAGAGATCAGTTCCATACGCTTATCCAGAACGAAAATATGACACGTACCAGATCGCTTACGCGAACGTATCCGTCCGGACGCATGTAGAGACCTTCCGATTTAGCTCCATGACGTAGGATCCAGGAGAGTGTTTTGGAGAGGCGGACTTCAGGTGAATCTTTTGGGTGACCACGAAGCGGTTTACCACTGCGTGAGGTGTGTTTTGGAGGATTGCTCATAAGGAACGTCCTGCGGCAGCCACGTCAACAGGGGACAAATCAAAGGGGAGGCGAACAAATGGTGATCGGTTACGACTCGGAATCACAGAGCCGGGCAGACGCCATCACTGTCACTCTTGCCTTTTTACTTCCGAGTGCTCTGATGGGGATTTTTTTTTCACCAGAACCATACATATTCAGGGCCTAGTTTGGCGAAATTGCCATTGTCTGCGTAGGGAAGACTTCCAAGACAAACGGAGGCTATCACAAGTACAATACAGTACCTGCCAGCTGCACTGACTTAGTAGCTTGGCCGACTTAAATGGACCTCTCGGATGGACCTGCACAGCTTTCCTGACTCCCTTCACCTTTCCTGGTGCATCATCCCAGTTCACGTGCAAGTGTCGTGGATGCCTTGCGTTTGGCACGAGGCCATCAGTAATCATATATCACCCTTGCCGTCTCGCTCACTCATAACCCCTAATCCCTTGCCGTTGCTTTGACTCCTCTAGGACGCCGTTCCCGGTTTTTTGTGGGTCCTTGATGTATCATGCGAGAAAGTTTACAACTATTGACACAGTACCACTAGCCTATCACTCCTCGCAAAGCGCCCTCACATATTTTGTGCCATCGATTTACGCGATCACTCTCCGGCTCTTTCTGACGCCGAGGGCTTTTAAGGAGCAGTTCCGACCATGTCATTCCGTTCGCGCCGGTCGACTATGCGGCCAGCTCGCGAATTTAACGTGGTCCTCCGTGCTCGTGATAAGCAAGTATGCACTCTCCAAGACCATAACGACGCCCTCAAGGCGCAGCTCGAAGCCTATGACCGTCGTTTAACCAATGCCCGTGCCAATGCCCATGCCGATGCTCGTGCCTATCAACTCCAGGAACGCAAGATCGAGCAGCTGCGCATGAGGCTACGTGATGCGCGTGCAGCATCTGCCACACAGCGCCGGGAGCTGGAGGTCGTCAAGCACGAGTCGGAGATGCAGGGGATACAATTGGCAGACGCGCAGGAGGAGAACGTTCGACACCTAGCTCGTATCGCTGATCTCGAGGAGGCCCTGCAAGCGAAATCGTTGCCGGTATCCCCAAGTGATGCAGAGTACCTCGAAGTTGAAGGAGTTTCTCGTGATGATATCCTGGACGTACTGGCTCAGGTCACCATTGACCTGGAGGCTGCGGCAAGGATAGCGGAGGAAATCTCTTCGTTCAACCAACCCGCAGACTCAATTCCTTTGGCTGCGCATGCGAACAGAGTCGAAATGGGTACTCAAACTGATTCCGGCGGCGTTTCGGAGGCGAATCAGTCTGTGGACTTTAGACGGTCATTGCAGGGTGTGAAGGATATGGAAAGTCCTGTACTACAAACACCGACGGCTTCCGAACACCGAATTCGGGAGCTGGAAATCGACCTCAAAAACGTTCGCAGCCTGAACGAGGGGCTCCGCAATGCCGCAGAGGAGACTGCACGGCAAGATCGACAAACCATCAAGGCTTTAGAAGCGACTGTAGAAGAATACCGCTCGGAGGTCGATAGCCTCGAAGGACAAGTTGTTCTTTACCGCACACTCGTAGAGGTGTCACGCGCCTTTAATGACGACCTCGAGGAAAGTCACAGTTCTATCGTGGCGTGCAAGGATGCCTTTATTGAAGAGCTTCGGGAGAAGGTCAAGGAACTTGCGACCTCCGAAGCGTGGAGTCAACAACGCGAAGCTTCACTCGACGATGCGCAAGAGAAACTAGCGGCCGCCGATATCGAAATTCTGGAGTTGCGCCTCGAGCTCGAGGGGGCGCAACGAAATGCCGTCATATCGACGAATCGAATTATCCAGCTCGAGGCGGAAGCCTCTGTAGCGCGTCACCGACTTCAGACTGCGGAAGTGGAGAACGGGGATCTGCGGGAGGAGCTAGGTGTGGCTTCTGCAAGGGTTTTCGCATTGGAGGATGAATCAGTCGCTGCACAGGGCCGGCTGGACAATGCGGAGAGCACGATTCGCCAACTGCGTTACGAAGTCGAGCGATATGTTCAGACGTTGGCAAGGATTCCAAACAGCCCCCGCATTCAGGATGATATTCATGACGTCAATGACGCCGACTCTGCGTCCGATGAGGGGTCCATCGACACGCTTGTTATGGACCCTGATGACCAGTCACAACTACCGCCTCTCTCCAGTATCAAAGACATCGATTTTTCCTGCGTGACCTCGAGGCTCGCCTGGAGGCAATGACGCTCAAATACGAGGCGGCGGAAGCGGCACGAATTTGTGGGGAGGATGTAGAGGATGTGCTTCGCGCGAAGCTGCAAGCATTATCGAGGGACAATCTCTGTCCGGAGAAACAATTTTCTTCGGCTCTCTCGCCGACCAAGTCGGACCCAGATAGCCCCTCAGAGGAATGGCACAGTTTGCCTACGATCCCAGAAGAAGACGAACGAAGTACATCACCTATTGCCGAGCGGATTGCGCCTCCTCGAATCCAGACAAGCTCCATCATCGCGGTGAAGAATGCAGTGACGACGGTGCCAGTGACTACAGAGTCGCCATTGTTGCCATCGCCAACGCTGTCAGGTATTTGGTTCTCCGATCTCAGAGTCTCCCTCGCATTGGTAGAGAAGGAAAGTTCAGTCCTGGACTGGGATCTTCCGTCGCCTGGCGTCGATTCAGATAGTTCGTAACTTCATTGGACGTTTCCGTTTACTACCAAATACCGAATACATGTAGCGCTACTACTTTCTTCCGCCTTATCGGTTGTAGATATTTTTATTGTGCTTACCTACTATCTATAGAGTATACCATGGGGTCGAGCTTAGGCGTGGTTACCTCGCTGGTTACACATAAACGCGGTGGGTGAGACAAAAAGCTGACACATAAGATGCTGACACACAAGCTGCCGAACACAAGCTGCCGGTTGCCTTATCCGTCTCCGAGATGACCGACACATTTTCGGTGGACAGTGGTTAACGCTCTCTGTTTTTCCCACTCACACAATATAATGTTTCACTTGCCTTCACCTTATCCGTCCCATCCGATCCGTCCTATGTCTCTCTGCCTCTGTTTGGTGCTTTGGTCTCACCGTGCCACTCCACGGTCTTCCA
>WNFQ01005138.1_pt1 | contig 13551 bp, 12 predicted proteins | sample 5400171 | NCBI WGS metagenome assembly WNFQ01 (sample SAMN13153356, study PRJNA577476) | soil metagenome | isolation source: 20 cm soil under Madrone tree | place: USA:California | collected 2016-06-14
TGAGAATCAAATTGCCATCGCGCGCCAGAACGCGTACGTGGTTGCCGTGCTCGTGGAACGGATGTTGCCAGCGCCCCGTGCCGATGATGCGCAGCAGCACCAATTCGCCCGGATGCATGTGCGGGTTGCCGTTGTAAGGTTGGTGCGGATATTCAGGGGCATAATTTGGGTCCATCAGGTCGGGCATCGAGCGGCCGTTGATCATGAAGTAAGCGGGAACGTAAGGCTCGGTGGCAACGTTCATACAACCAGTGCAGGCCCTGGCGGACTGTTCTTCCGCCTGGCGGTGAATCCTGGGATCGATCTCCGAGAACTGGAAGATGTATTCCCGGTCGTAGCAGGCGCCGGGGTGGTTGTACGCTGCGTGCGCAAGCCGGAAATCAGGTTCAGTTACGCCCGGGTGTGCTAAAGAAGTTGGACCCTTCGCCGTCAGGTTTAAAGCGTGCACTCCGTCATTGCAGGGAGCGGGGACTTCAGACGGGAGGACTATGATTGCCCCATACAAGCCCATCTCGACCTGCAGGTCGCCTTGCGTTCCGCTGTAATAAGCGTGTGTTCCCGCCGCCGTGGAAGGAATGGTGAACGTGTAGGTCACGCTACCTAGATGCTCCGCTTCCTGCGTCAGCAGGCCGGTTACGCCGCCCGACGTCGTTACTTGAAAGCCGGGGAACAGAATGGATGTGTTGCCCGCGGCCGTGGGGAGATTATTCGCCAGAGTAACCGTGACCGTCTGTCCTGCCGTGACGATCAAGGTAGGTCCGGGAACTTGCATGGTGTTGCAGAATCCGGTAGAGATCCCGGCGAAACTCGGGGAAGGCCCAGTTGCGCAGCCGTATCCCCACGAGTACACAGACTGGCCGTCAGGCTGACTGAGGAAAGCCGATTGTGCCGTCAGGTTAAAGGTCGTACCCGTGATTCCGGGAGTCGCAGCATACGCCGGGGCAGTCAGCAACAATGCCATTGCCACCACCACCGTCGCGAGAAGCAGTTGTGTTTTCGAGATCGCTTTTTCCATGTTCATCGTCCTCATTGCTGCTCTCCTAATTAATGCGGACTTCGGTCATCAGCCCACCGAAGTTCTCGGCATCGTTCGACAAGTGGTCAAGATTTGGGGTGTAGAGGTAAAACACGCTTCCGGAGGGATACTTGCTGGTGTCGCTCGCATCCAGAATCACATCGAGTGATTCGCCGCCCGCCAACGTGATCGAGTTGGTGTTGTAGTAGAGATTGTTTCCCGATTGGTCTCGTAGCAGTTTGGCGTTCAGCCCAATTACCTGCATCGGGATGCCCAGGGAGGCCAGCGTCTGATATTCCGTGACGTCCAGGTCCGCAATGCGCAGGAGTGCCCTTCCGCCGAAGGGAATGTTGATGATCGAAGACATCGGCTGCGAGTAATGCAGGGCGCCATCCGTCGTCTGCGTCGCCAACGGCCCATCATGCACTGTGTCGGGATAACTGCGGCCGTTCAGCAAGAAGTACTTGTCCTTCATGTCCGTAAAGCCTTCCGGGTTGAAGGTCATGCCGACAAAGTGGAAATTGGGGTCGAAGCCATGGATCTGGAGGGGATACTCGACGTCGTATCGGGTCGTGCCGTCGCCATCGTTGTAGGCATACTTGGCACCCCCGGTTGCACTCGTATTCACTGCCGGCAATGGGTTGCTGCAGAGGATGTCGTTGGAATCGCATCTCGTGCGCGGATCCAGCTGCTGTTGCTGGAGCGCGGCGTAAAGGGCGCCAGTGGCCCGATTCTGCCGTGGGCGAACGTAAAGTTGCCCAACCATGCCCATCTGCAAGTGCTCTGGGGGCGTGATGTGGCAGTGCCAGAAGTAAGTGCCAGCATCGGGCGCCAGATAGTAATAGGTGAAGCTGCCGCCGATGTTAATGGCGACTGAAGCGTCGGGCACACCGTCATAGAAGGCGGAAGCATTGGGATAGCCGTGGAAGTGAACCGTATGCTGCTCGAACAGGTCCGGGCGCATTACCTGGCCGACGTTCGTCAGCGTAAGAAAGAACTCGTCATCTTCGTCGATGGCCATCAGAGGCGCCGGCATGTTGCCATTCATGACGCCAACATCCATGATCGGGCGCGGATCGACGTGCCCATCGAGACACGGAGCCGTGCAAGTTCCGGCCGCGATGGCATCCAAATCAGGAGCCAGTCCGACGGCGCCGTTATAGGTGAACAGCAATGGGTTGCCGAAGGAATATGGCGACTGACTTGCCCCGTCAGACGTGGCAGGATCACCGGGCACCAACGGAGGAGCGACGGTATTGAAGACGCCCGGGAACTGTGTGCCGGGCAGCCCTTTCGACATGTCCGCCAATCCGGACAGAGGACCGAAGGCAAACAGATAGGTCTGGGTGCCGTCGCCCATCGTCGCGAAACCGTCGCCGCCTGAGATCTGTTGACATTTTATGGCGCCGTTCACATGGGTGGGCGCTGCCGGATAACCACTGGTGCCCGTATAAGTCGGACCGACGTAGGTCGGCTCCGAATTATTGGTGGCTGCCGGGTGAGTGATGGTGGTGTTTGGGCATTGCACTTGGAACGACTGAGCCCTCGCGGAAAGAGTTGTGAAACACAAGAGAAACGCGGGCAACCAGAACCGATAAAACATTTTTCCTACGACCATGCCGCCTCCTTACCTGACCTGCTAACCTGCAAAACTCTCAAAACTCTGCTTCCGTCGCCGAACACCGTCTTTATTGCTTACCGCTAGGAGCCACCGCCGTGTTGTGGGCATGAGAATAGGGGCTTTGCTAAATCGGTGTGTTGCGACAGAGCAAAGTAAACGGCGAGAGAACGGTATTTCACAACGAACTTACATGTATTCATGGAGATGACGGTTATTTACAAGTAATTAGATATCTTCGTATTCTGCTAGTTTCTAGATGACATTGTAAAATGGCTTTACACACACGCGAATGGTTTTACATCTGACCGATCCGACGGTCAGCGGCCGACCCGGCAAGAGGAATTCTTTTGTTGAGCTCAAAGATCAACGGGGAACAGGAAGTAGGGCCTCGCTGAAGCGGCTCCGGCGAGGAGGAATCGTGCTTGAACCCTTTGAGTCATTTGGCGGCTGGCGTGTTAGCGTCTGGTGTATTCGCGGCTCGCGCCAGCGGTCGGAAATTCACGGCAACCTAATATCGGCTATGTGTGGCGCCGTTCTCTTGCAATGTTCGGGCTTCGTGGTTGCGTTACAAAGAGATCCGGCCCATCTCCTGACGTGCTTTGAAGGAATAGGTGCAGTTCGGCAGAGGGAAGGCAGAAGGTAAACTCGATACTTGCGACTGCAATTTCGCGGCCCGTTTGGAGACCGAACTCCAGCTATGCGTTCAGGAACCATAGCCTCCATTCCGACCAGCTGCGTACCAAGCCGGGTGATTATCTACCCTTACACAGTCCCATGAGGGGCAGAAAATCGGAAATTTCAATGGCTTGCCTGCGAACTCTCAGGAGGCCCTGATTTTCCCAGTTGGTAAGCAGCCGGCTCACAGTAAACGAGGTCATCGCGGTCATCTGCGCGAGCGCCTCCTGCGAGACGTTGATTTCGACATGGCTATTCACTTTGCGACCCACTTGATCAATTAGACGAAGCAACGCATGAGCCAGACGAGGGGACGCCATTTGAGTGGATACCTGGCAAAAACGGGTTTCCAGCTCATCTAAGCGCCGTTCAAGGATGCGTTTTGCATTGCGCCGAAGGATAGGAAAGCGGTCTAAAGCTCCCTGGAAGATCTCTGCACCCCACACAAGTACCTTGCATTCCTGGAGCGCGACCGCTGTCGAAGAGTGCCGGTGGCCGGGCACCAAACCAACCTCGCCAATCATTTCGCCAGGGGCAATCAGTCGAAGAATGACTTCGGTGCCACTCTCACCCACCTGCGTTATCTTCGCACGACCGTCTGTTAGCAAGAGTGTTTCCTTTGTTCGGCCACCCGCCAAAAACATCACCTGGCGGCAAAGGTAGTCTCTAGTCCGAGCCATGGATACGATATCTGCACAGACAGAGATAGGTAGATCCGCAAATAGTTCAGACATTTCCAACAACGGACTTTGCTGCGTCGTCTCGGTCATAACGGGTCTCCATGCACTGGCTGAAATATTTCTCGGGAACCACCGGTCAAGCGCTAATTTAATCTTCGGTCCGCGAAGCGAGAATCATGCGGCTTAGGATTCAGCGACCCGTTCTCGATGATGATCTTGTGCGATTGCTTTCTTTCTTGCACTTTCCTTTCGAGAACATAAGCAACCATCAAGCCTTTCACGGCAAGTTCAATTACTGCTTCTCCGCCAGGAACCACCGGCGTGTAGTAGGCACGAGATTAGGAGCTTTGCTAAATCTGTGTGTTGTTGCAGAGCAAAGTAAGCAAGCGAGAGAACGGTATTTCACAAGGAAGTTACATGTGGCTAGCGATACGACTGCAAGTTATAGGCAATTCTATTTCTTTGCATTTGCGTTGCTATTGAAACTATCTGTAAAGCAGCTTTACAACGCAGCGATTAACTTTACATTTTATAAATTCGATCGTGAGCGTCCGACCATGTCCCCTGCTCGGGGGAGTGGGGTGCGTGCTGAACTTAAGGGATCAGCGGAGGCTTCGCTGAGGCGGCTCTGGCGAGCGGAGATCGAGGCTGGGCCAGTTCAATTCTGACTTAATCCCATAAACTTGTAGCCGACTCCAGGGATCGTAAGAATAAGCTCGGGCCGGGCCGGATTTTCCTCCAACTTTTGGCGCAGGCCGGCCACGTGCGCATCGACTGTACGAGTGAACGCACCGGCCTCATAGCCCCACAGCGACCGCAACAGTTCAGTTCTAGGGACAGTACTTCCCGTGCGTTCCATCAAGTAGCAAAGAAGTTGGAACTCGCGAGCCGTGAGATAAACAGGCTTTCCGTCTCGAGTAACTTCTGCTCGCCGGACGTCTACGCGGATCGAACCGAATTGGTGAACGCCTTGTCCGGTACGGATTGGTACGCGTCGCAATAGAGCCTGGACACGAGCAATGAGTTCCGCGGCCTCGAACGGTTTCGTCATGTAGTCGTCAGCACCTAGGTTGAGCCCCACCACCTTGTCAACGACTTGATCGCGGACAGTCAACATCAGAATGGGAGTCGCCAACCCTAGTTGCCGAACGCCGCGACAGACGTCGAACCCGTTGCGATACGGCAGCATGACATCGAGGATAATCAAGTCGAAGCATAGATTAGTTGCCTTCCGCAGTCCCTCTTCGCCATCCTCGGCAATATCAACAACGTAGCCTTCAGAGCGAAGGCGGACTTCGAGTGCAGTCCTCAATGCCTGTTCGTCTTCCACCAACAAAATGTTCTCATTCATTTCTGTACGCCTAATTCGATTCCGGAGCAACCAATGCCATTTCGGCTTCCGACTTCAACGAGACCGGTAAGTGCAGAGTAAAAGTACTCCCCACGCCCAGTTCACTCGTTACCGACAGTCGTCCTCCCATTGCCTCTGCAATACGCTTTGCCACGGCTAGTCCCAAACCAGTTCCGTGAATCTGTGCATTCACAACCTCTGGACTACGATAAAACGGTTCGAAAATATGTGCCAACTCTGAACTGCTGATACCAGAACCATGATCCTGTACGCTGATGCGGACTTCTTTCTGATGGTTTTCCGCCTCATGAACCGAGGCTGAAATACCGATCCAGCGATTCTTACCACTATACTTAACCGCGTTTAAGATTAGGTTCTGCAGGCAGTGAGAAAGTGCGGGCAGATCGCCCATGACGTAAGACATTCCTGCCTGTACCTGCTGCTCAACATTGAAACCAGCTCCTTCAACCAGCACGGCAACGTTCTTGCGAACACATTGAAGTATTCCTAAAACTTGCAGCGGGCGCAAGGTATAGCGATTCGTGCCGTTCTGTGTGGTAGCGAATAGCAGAATTTCCTTTACCAGATCTGTGAGTCGGCGGGCCTGAGTAGTGATGATCGACCCATGCGCGATCGAATCGGACTTTGTCTGTACCAGGCCGTCTGTGATATTCTGACCGGTACAATAAATAGCAGCCAGCGGCGTGAGCAGTTCATGCGAAACTGATGCAACGAAGTCCAACTGTAGCTTCGCCAACTTGTGCGCTCGCCGACTAGCGAAGATGATCAAACCCATGTCAACTGTGAGCAACACGAGCACAATGCTGCCAGTTATTAAGTTCCTGTGCCAGATGCTCGCCGCAATGGCTTCGAGTGGCCCCGCGTGATGCTGTAGGAGTAGCATCCACGGCTCATCGTGAGACGTGTATTGGATTACGGGAAACCAAACCGGCGCCGAAAAGTTGCGCCATTCCTCACGTCGTGGGGATTCGCTGTTCCCAATAAACTGCCAAAAGTGGCCCTCTAAGCTCTCCGGTGGGGGGCCAAAGATGTTCATTCTCGAATCGAAGGCACCGTGATTGCTACTTGGAAAATCAGGGTCAGAAGAGAAGATCACCCGTGGCGTTTTCTCTGTAGCGATAACCGTCAGCTTGTATTCGAGTCCTTCCGGACCGCTGAAGTATCGTTTCGTAAGGTCGGGGAGCATCCTTCTCTGAATGTAATCAAGATTGAGGATAATTACGGCCCAATCGACTCGATTTTGGCCGTTTGCAGGCTGTGTGTCGGGCCACAGCGAACGGGGATCGCGGTCCACAATTGGGTGAACGATCGCCGGAATGTTCTTATCAAACTGCCATCCAGACGATTTATCGGTTCGCTGTGAAGCTGAGGATGCGAGCCCATCGTGGCCTCTGGAGCGTTTTTCTGCTGATGAGTCCGGGAATTCCCAAGCGCGCAAAGCAGTGGAAAGATTTGACGATTTTGCTTGCAGACGAGCAAGTAGAGGCTGTAATTCTTGGGGTATGCTGGAAATCTCAATTTTCGCGGTATCGGCATTGAGACGCAACAACCGACTATCGCTCGAATCCCAGATGTAAATGTTCTCTATCAAGTCCGGATTCGCATAGATGTTCTCAACCGACTCGTGACTCATCGGAGCGTGGCTCAGGTCCACGTAGCGTCGAAGATAGTCATTCCAATTGTCGCGGGCGCCTGAATCGGGACCGACCTGCAACGCAACGCAGAGCGCTGACAACTCACCATAAAAATCAAGATGCCACCTCATCATTAACGGCTGGAGAGTGCTTCCGATGCGCGCTTCGGTGGCCACACTCAGCTGCTTGGTCCAGCGGTATTGCAGAACGGCAACCATGATCAGGAGTGACCCCATACCAGATAAGACGGCTATCCAAAAGAGGGGCAATTTTCTGGTCCCCCGATCGTCGATACCCTTAGTTCTGGAGGTGGATGAACGATTCATAAGTGAGCTTAAGCACGTCACCAGGCAGGTCCCGGCACGCACGACCAAAAATTATCGGCCCGGTGAACGGGAGTGCGCGCCGGTGCGCATCAACGCTGGCCGCCAAATAACCTTTTTGGCTTACGAAATCTGCGAATTCCATCGTTTAAACCGAAGCACGGAAGCATATCGTTGATCCCATTTCTTTTTTCCTTCACGGCCTGCGCTGCGCGCTGTTCATACCCGTGTAGCCCGATTGTAACAGTTGTGCCGTCGGTATCAAACGTCCTCGATTCTTTGGTTTATGGCGCGAGCAATACAAGATCGAGTCCACCTTACCTCCTTGAGGACGCCGATCTGCAGCTGCCAGGGACCAGCCGCTTCTCTATCCAGTCATCAAGGTCACACTGTCTGTACTGGACGCACCATCATGCTTCGGAGTTACGCAGTCATGCCGGGAGAGCCGTCGAGGTGGCATTAGACCACGACAATGGTGACGTCATCATGGAAACTAACGTCGTCGCAGAAGTTTGCCGCGCTGTTAAAGATATTGGTCGTGAGATCTTCCGCCGAGGGTGAAGAAGCATCTCGCACTAGCGCGGAAGGGCACTCCATGCTGAATTCTTCGCCAAGCCGATTCTCTGCTTTAGTGACTCCATCGGTGTAGAAAACCAGCACGTCGCCGCCGGTAAGGTCAGCTGATGCCAGTTCGCAAATCTCATCTGGAGATAGTCCGATGTGTGGGCAAGACGAGTCCATGCGCGTGGGCGCGCTCGTCTTTGCTCGAAACAGAAGCGCGGGATTATGGCCAAAGTTCACGTAGTGGAGTATCCGTTTATGTGTGTCGATTTCCGCAACCAGCAACCTCACGTATCGTTCGGGATCCACTACGGCGCCGATTCAGGTCGGCCGGAGATGTGAGCGGTGGTGCGTCCAATAACTAATGCATCGAAAGGGTCAATCGATTGGAGGGTCGCTTCCCACGTCATTTCAACTGTGCTACGCCGGAAGGAGATCGCTCTTGGTACGTGAGATCCCAAGCTTTTGCATCCGGAAGTAAAGCGTAGACCTCTTGATTCCCAAACGTGCAGCCGCCCCGTTGGGACCGCCGACAACCCACCTGGTCTGCTCGAGAGTCTTGCGAATGTGGTCTCGCTCCGCGTCCCGCAGGGTAACCACCCCCAGGAATTCCGTTTCGGTGGCAGTCTTCAAGCTCGCGAGAGGCGCGCGCAGGACGTCCCCCGAGCTGAGGATTACGCTCCGCTCGATGAAATTCTGCAGCTCGCGAATATTCCCCGGCCACTGGTACGAGCTGAGTGCAGACATCGTTTCCGGAGGAATGTGTTCGATTTGCTTATCCATCCGGCGGGCATAGATCTCGACAAAATGTTCTACCAGCGCCGGAAGGTCTTCGCGGCGCGCCCGCAACGGCGGCAGCGGGATCGGAAACACATTCAGACGGTAGTAGAGGTCGCTGCGAAATTCGCTCCTCTTCACCATATCCGCCAAATTTCGGTTGGTCGCCGCCACGAGCCGGACGTCCACTTGGTGAGTCCGGTTGCTGCCCAAGCGCTCGAACTGCTGTTCCTGCAGCACACGCAGCAGTTTGGGCTGCAGCGCCGGTGGAATATCTCCCACCTCATCCAGGAAGAGCGTCCCTTTGTCAGCCAATTCGAAGCGACCAACCTTTTGCGCGATAGCGCCTGTAAAAGCGCCTTTCTCATGGCCAAAAAGCTCGCTTTCCAGTAGACCGAACGGAATGGCAGCGCAATTCAACTTTATGAACGGTCGTCCGCACCGCGAGCTGAGATTGTGAATCGCGCGCGCGATCAGCTCCTTGCCGGTACCCGTTTCTCCCTCGATAAGAACAGTGGAATCCGTAGGCGCGACGCGTTCGACTTGTTCGAGCACCACCTCCAGAGCAGGACTGTTGCCTATGATCTGCTCGAATCTGCGCGGATTACGGTCCTGACCACCGGACCCGAATCTTGCGACAGCTGCCACGGAGGACCTCCTTGCGCACCCCGATGCACGCTTCTATTAGCGGGCTCAACTTTCCAGAGCCACCCGAACACTCTCGAGCAGTGCTTCGTCGTTGAACGGTTTCGCCATAAACTCCACCGCGCCTGCTCGCAACGCCTGCATCCGCATTTTCTCGTCGCCATGTGCTGTGATGAAGATGGTCGGAATCCTGCAATGCTCAGCGTTCAGCTTGGCCTGTAGTTCATGCGGTTTCGCGGTGTTGGCCGGACCTCAGGAATTCCTCCGCCGACGCAAACGCTTGTGTCGGCAGGCCAACCGCTTTCAGCAGGCCCTGCAGGGCGCTGCGCATCGAATCATCGTCATCGACGATCGCTACCAGTTTGGTGTTTCCCTGAATGTCCATAGCAGCAACCTAGCAGCGTCGTCAAAGTGGCGCAATTATACTTTGGTATGAGGCTACGGAGCTCGAATGTGGCCCTGATCAGAGAGGCATCACCAATCTAGAGAGGCTTAAGAAGGCGGCAGTTAAAAAGGGAGGACTACTAACAGGCAAACCGGCCTGTGTAACACCGGCGCGTTGGCATTAGGCTACTTTTTGCCGGGTGGAAGCTCTAGTTTCGCCGCCATTCTAACCAATTCTGCAAGCGAATCGGCTTGCATCTTCCGCATCACGTGGCCGCGATGAATCTTGACAGTGATTTCGCTAGTCCCGAGATCAAAAGCTATTTGCTTATTGAGCATGCCGGAAACCACCAGGCCCATGACTTCGCGCTCGCGTGCGGTAAGCGCGTCATAGCGTTTTCGCAGCTCGGCAAGGTTGCTCTGCCTTTGGCGTGTCATACGGTCGCGATCCAAAGCCTGGCGGATCGCATCCAGCAAGTCCTGGTCGTGGAAAGGCTTGGTCAGAAACTCCACGGCACCTGACTTCATGGCCCTCACCGTCATCGGAATATCTCCATGACCAGTAATGAAGATGATGGGGATTTGGATGCCCGCGTCAGCCAACTGGTGCTGAAAGTCGAGACCGCTGATTCCCGGAAGGCTTACGTCCAGAACCAGGCAACTCGGCCCATCCGGTCGCTTGCTGCGTAGAAAATCTTCCGCCGCTCCGAAGGTCTCTGAGCGCAAGCCCGCCGACTTCAGCAGGCCTTGGATGGCCGCACGCATAGCGGCATCATCATCGATGACGAATACCCTAGGGGCGTCTGCGGCCGTCATTCAAGCGCCTCGGCTTTGGTAGGTAGGGTGATGTAAAAACTCGCGCCGCGCGGAGAGTTCTCCGCGGCCCACAAGCGGCCGCCATGCGATTCCACGATGGAGCGGCTGATCCGAAGTCCCATACCGGTGCCATGAGATTTGGTGGTAAAGAACGCGTTGAAGATTTGGTCCGCCTGCTGCTGTGGCAGCCCCACGCCAGTATCGCTGACGGACACCAGAGCTTGCTGGTCTTCCCCTCGCTCCGATTTGACGACTAGCTCGCGCGGCCCATCGACATCCCTCATTGCGTCGATGCCATTGATCATGAGGTTCATCAGCACCTGCTGCAGTTGCACACGATCTCCCACGACCTCCGGAAGATCCGCCGCCAGCTTCGTCCGTACGGATATGGAGTATCGCGTTGCCTCGCTGCGCAAGAGGACGATCATGTCTCGAACGACTTCGTTTAAATCAACCAACTCCCGTTCTGGACTACCCTTCTTGAAGAGCAGCCGGACCCGCTTGATGATTTCCGCCGCGCGAGTTCCGTCTTTTACGATTCTCATGGCAGCCGCGCGCGCCTCTTCGAGATTTGGTGTGTCGGCGGCAAGCCAGCGCATACAGGTATTGGCGTTGGTGATGGCGGCGGCAATCGGTTGATTCACTTCGTGTGCCAGCGAAGCAGTCAGCTCTCCCATGGTGGTCACCCGGTTCACGTGCGCCAGGTCTGCCTGCGCCTGGCGCAATCTCTCGCGCTCTTCATCCGCCCGCTTGCGTTCGGTCACGTCTATTGATGTACCGACATATTCCAGGAGGTCGCCGGATATGTTACGAACGGGATGCCCTGTCGAGCGAACGTATTTAATTGCTCCATCCGGAAGAACGATTCGGAATTCCACGTCAAAGTGGGAGCCTTCGTCTGGCCTTTCAAGAAAAACTTCTCTGCGCACCCTATCTCGATCCTCTGGATGAATGCGCTGGTAAAACGCTTCGTCTGACGGTATACCCCCTTCCGGATCGAAGCCAAACAAGCGGTAGTTTTCCTGTGACCAGTAGACACTATGTCTGGTGGCCACGCTCCATGCCCAACTCCCAGTACGGGTCAACCTCTGTGCTTCCGCTAAGTAACCCTCGCTCCGCCGCAACGCTTCTTCCGCCCGCTTACGGTCCTCGATATCAAAGGCGGATGCATACCATTTGACCGGTTTCCCTGTTTCGTCATAAAGAGGCACAGCGCGAAACAGGTGCCAGCGATACGCTCCGTCGAACCGGCGCATGCGTGCTTCGCGCTCGCCCGGTTTACCGGACACCAGCATCGATTTCCAGTGATCCGTAAACCCTGGAAGATCTTCAGGATGGATTACCGGCTGCCAGTCCGAACCGTGCAAATCGGTCTTCGAAGGCATGGACATTTTCATCACGTCAGCACGGTCCAGTGCCGTCTCCAAAGAAAACCCGAAATAATCCAGCCAGCCTTTATTCACGTAATCAAGGTAACCGTCAGGACGACAACTGTTTAGCATCGCGGGAGTTGTGTCCACCACAAGCCGAAGACGCTGTTCCGCAAGAGCTTCGCTTCGCCGGAGTTCCTCTTCCGCACGCTTACGGTCGCTGACGTCCATTACCGCTCCGACAAACTCCACGCCGCCCGATTCATGGCTTAAGGCATGAGCCATAACATGGACATATTTGACGGAACTATCCGGCATCACCAAGCGATATTCATGCTCAAAATCCCTCCCATCCTGCGACGCGCGATCGATGGTGTGCTTCACAAGGTCGACGTCTTCCGGATGAACCCGTTGGAGAACAAGTTCCACGGTCGGTTTCGTCGCTCGGTCGTATTGGAAGATTCGAAAGGTTTCCTCTGAGCAGAGGATCTCGCCGGTGGAGGGCCTCCAGCCGAAGCTTCCGGTATGACTGAGCCTTTGAGCTTCCGCCAAGTACGCCTCGCTTCGCTGCAGCTTCTCTTCTTGTACTTCCAAGGTCTGAGTAGCGAATTGCCTATCAACCAAGGACGTCAGCAGAGCCAGCCCGAGGACGATAAAGGTGGCGGCAGCAATTCCGGCGGTGCCAAGTGTAGAGATGCTTAAGGCATGAGACAGGTCCGTCGGCATGCCGGAGGGGGTAAAACTGGCGGCGGCCATGCCGGTGTAATGCATGACGGGGATCGCGGCACCCATCACGACGGCTCCGGCTAACTTTTCCCAGCCGATCCCTGTTTTCTCATCTCGGAAATGAAAGGTAATCCATAGCGCAGCGAGAGAAATCAGAACCGCGAACACGACGGACAGGACGACGAGAAAGGAATTAAACTGGCATATGGCAGGTAAACGCATGGCGGACATGCCGATGTAATGCATGCTTGCAATACCCGCACCCATCAGGGCACTTCCGGAGAGCGCTCGGAACCAACCCATTTTCTGCCGGCTCACCACGCCCAGCGCAACGACCGAAGCGAGAATGGCCGCAAACAGTGACAGCAAAACGGTCGGCCAATGGTAGGCCACGGGAATCGGCAGGATGAACGCCAGCATCCCAATGTAGTGCATGGACCAAATGCCAGTCCCCATCGCACCGGCCCCGCCGAGCAGCCAAACCGTGCGAGTCCAACCGCCCGCGGCAGTTACGCGACCTGCAAGATCCAGGGCCGCGTACGACGCAAACACGGCGATCAACACCGAAAGTGCCACAAGTGGGTAGTTGTACGAGCCAATCAAGTTCACGACAGCCACGCGCCTCCCTTTGGTTGCCGCGCGGCGAATGATCGGACCTTCACTTCCTCTGGAGCCTCAATGTATCGGTCGATCGGAGCAATAACTCCGACGAAAATCCGCTGATCCGGTTTCAGGTGTTTGCCTATGACTCTTAGGACTTGCCGGGCGTCCTGCTCACCCGCAAGCGCGATGTAACAATTTCCTGCTTTCAGTTCAAACAAGTTGGGCACCAACTCTGCATAGTCAACATCCGCGCAGTCGAATCGAGATCACCCCCCGGCAGGTATGGACCCCGATGCGCCTGCGATCTTCTGGTGAGAACCGTGACGGCGCGAGATTGTTTAGGCTGCCG
>WNFQ01002401.1_pt1 | contig 13547 bp, 13 predicted proteins | sample 5400171 | NCBI WGS metagenome assembly WNFQ01 (sample SAMN13153356, study PRJNA577476) | soil metagenome | isolation source: 20 cm soil under Madrone tree | place: USA:California | collected 2016-06-14
CAGGTTGTCGTGGCTCGTGGATACGGCGGCCGGCGGAATGCTTTCAAAAGGAATTCGAGAATAGACTAGGAGAAGGAAATGGCAACGACAGCAAGCCTGGGACAAATTGAAACCTACCTCGGAGGAAAAGCGGAATCCCTGCTGGGATTCAAGTCGCCGAAAATCGCGAAGGAGCGGCTGCATCTTCCCGGCCCGGACTTTGTCGACCGCATCTACGCCGCGACGGACCGCAATCTCCGCGTGCTGACGAATCTGCAGCGCCTCTTTGGCCATGGGCGCTTGAACGGGACCGGCTATCTTTCGATTCTGCCCGTGGACCAGGGCATCGAGCATTCCGGAGGCGCGAGCTTCGCCAAGAATCCCGACTACTTCGATGGCGGGAACATCGTGAAGCTGGCAATCGAAGGCGGCTGCAATGCGGTGGCTTCCACGTTTGGCGTGCTCGGCTCGGTCGCGCGAAAGTACGCGCACAAAATCCCGTTCATCGTAAAAATGAATCACAATGAATTGCTTACGTTTCCAAACAAGGCCGATCAGATTCTGTTCGGAACTGTGCAGCAAGCCTATGACATGGGCGCAGCGGCCGTTGGCGCCACGATTTATTTCGGTTCGGAGCAGAGCGGCCGCCAGATCGTCGAAATCTCCCAGGCCTTTGCGCACGCCCACGAACTCGGCATGGCCACTGTCCTATGGTGCTATCTGCGCAACAACGCGTTCAAGAAGGATAAGGACTACCACCTCTCCGCCGACCTCACCGGGCAAGCCAATCATCTTGGGGTGACGATCCAAGCGGACATCATCAAGCAAAAGCTCCCGGAGAATAACGGCGGCTACCAGGCGCTCAATATGGGCGATTCCAGCTACGGGAAATTTGACAAACGCATCTACACCGATCTCTCCAGCGATCATCCCATCGACCTGTGCCGCTATCAGGTCGCGAATTGCTATATGGGCCGCGCGGGCTTGATCAATAGCGGTGGAGCTTCCGGTGCAAACGACTTCGAAGAAGCGGTAGCCACTGCGGTCATCAACAAACGCGCCGGCGGCACCGGTCTCATCTCCGGGCGCAAAGCCTTCCAGCGCCCGATGAAGGAAGGCGTCCAGCTTCTCAACGCCATCCAAGACGTCTACCTCAGCACCGAAATCACCGTAGTCTAGCGCTCGGCTTTTCTCTTACAGGCGCGACTCATCGTGCCGACTGCCGGAAAAGGCAACTGCCTGTGCCGCAGCCGCGGTACGTGTGCGGTTGGTTTCTGTAGCTAGCTGTGCGCTCATTTTTTACGTTTTCTCACGAGAATGAAAATCAATGCCGCTATCGCCGCAGCAATCAGCGCAATTACCGCTATGAGGACCGGGTGTCCATGTTGCAAGATGACCGTGACCACTCTACGTCCATAGTGGGCGGCCAGGAAGGCCAGGAGGGAATATCGGACAATTCGGCCGATCGTCAGTGCGAAGAGAAACTTTTTGACGGAATATTGCATTGCGCCGGCGGCGAGCATAAAGGCAACCATGGGCGCAGGCGGTGGCAACAAGGCGACGATGGCAATGGCCCCAAAACCCCATCGTCCGAATATGCTGTAGACGTTCTCGAGCGTCCTGGCGGGGAACTTGCGCTCGAGCGTTTCTTTGCCACCTTTGCGAGCAAGCCGGTACGTGACGTAGCCTCCCATCACCGAACCCAGCGTGGCCATCAAGGCGTAATAAAGCCATAACTCTTGTTTGCGCGCGGACAAGACGATGGTCAGCACATCCATGCTGCCCGGAAGCGGAATCACGGAGCTGTCAAGCAGGCCGAGCGGAATAAAGCCCAATCCGGCGAGGTGGAAGATCCAGCGCCGAAAGCTGCGGGCCAGAGTGGGGGCAACGATCGCGAGCGTCTGGCGAAGGAGCATGTTCAGGCAAAGCCGGCGTCCATTCTCGCATGCAAAATGCGCCGGGTGCCAAGGACTGAATAGTGGATAAAATTAATTGGTGGTCTGCGCGGTTTGAGGGAGTGGAAGGGTGCGAGTGATTAGAAGATCCCTGGCATCGGAGAGGCTGAGATCGCTGGAGACTGCGCGGAAATCAGAGCGCCGCTCATATTGGTCTTTGTTGACGGTCTTGAATATCACTGCTCGCCCAGAGAAGTGAATATTGATGAAGGCGGTCTTCCACTGCTGAGGGCCGACCTCGATTCGCTCAAACTCCAGTGTGCCACTGTCAATTCGACCCAATAAACCAAAACCAAAAGTCACCTGATTCATAAGCTGCCCCGAGATTCTTGCCAGCCGCGTCTGCTTCGAATCGATGAAAATAGTGCCAGCCAGGTTATGGATTACGCGAGCTTCGTAGGTTGGCGGACTATAATCGGGATTGGGGCGAAACTTGACCCGGAGAAGACTTTCTTCCATTCCATCATAGTCGAAAACAAACGCTTGCGGCATCAGGCTCAAGAGCTTCTGGAGCTTGAGCTCATCTTCGTCCTCTGCTTGTTTCAGCTTCAGCAATGGCCTGGGATCTTTTATCAGCTTGCCAATGCGCGCATCGTCCTGTTGCCGCTGGTCGGAGTTAAGTGCTGTGCCGTCGATCGCAAGCAAACGGAACAGTGGGCCTTCCTTGGTCTCTACTTGCACTTCGGTGAGCGTTTGCTTCCCCGCTCGTTTCTCGACCAGGCAGATCCACTTTCGCAGCTTCTCACGGTCCGACAATTCATTTGCCGCGACCGCGCGCATGAGTTCTCCCGCAGTCGGCGTGTAAACTTGTGCTGGATCGTGGCCGGCAACAGAGACTGCCCCAATCGAGTGCGCGCCGGCGATTCGTTGTGTAATGGAAGATTCGTATCGGTGCACATCGCGGAAACTGCCTCGCGCGCGGGATTCTTCCGCAGCATCTCCGGAGAGCGCGTAACTCGCCATACTCAAAAAGAGGCCGCCTGCGGCAAACACTGACAAGAGAACAAATTTTTTAGGCTTTTCCATAGCTATACAAACCGACGAGATGCTGGCGAATCCGTGTTGCTTGAGCAGAGTAGCGCGTCGAGAGCGTGGCTTCTGTGCAATCGGGAACAGATTTGCTCTTGTGCCTATTGAGACAGACAGTGGAATCCCGGCTCAGTACACCTTTTTGCGGATGGGCCCGCAGAATGCTAGCGCCGCGAATAAGACAACAAGAAATTGATTTCCGCGCACCGGCTTTTTCATAAATCTTTTCTCCCCGTTTGTTCTCATACGTGCGTGAGCTCCACGGAATAATAGGCTAACTCCCGATAATCGGAAACTGATCGACTACTGCCTCGTTCCGCATCACTACGTCTGTTGTCCTTGACGGGGGCTCCTGTAAGAGAGCATCTTTAGGCTCGAGAGTCGCATCGGAGTTTCTATGCGAGGGAGCGCCCGATGAAAATAAGACCAACCACGGTTGTAGTCGCCATCGCATTGCTTGGAGTGAGCCTACTTCTGCTCGCAACAAACTTGCCCGCTCAACAGCCGGAAGGTCCGCAAACGTCCGCGCCGCCGGCGGTTGCTGCAACTCCCCCTCCTGCAAGGACGCAAGGCGCCGGTTCGAACGAGAAGATTTTGGTTCCTGCGGGGACGCGCATCGGGGTCGTGCTGGAGAACGGCATTTCCACGCGGAGCGCTAAGCCGGGCGACTCGGTGTACCTGCAAACATCGTTTCCAATCACCCAGAACAATCGCATCGTGATTCCGGTGGGTTCGTATCTTCGCGGAGAAATCATCGATTCCAAGCGGCCGGGAAAGATCAAGGGGAAAGGCGAATTCCGGCTGCGCCTGAATACGCTGATTCTCCCCAACGGCTACACCGTGAATCTGAACGCGGCGCCACGCAGCGCGGATTCCGGCGGAAAGGAAACCATGGATTCCGAAGGAAAGGTTACCGGCCCGGGTGGAAAAGGGAAGGACGCCGGTACGATCGCGGAGACGACGACGGCGGGCGCAGGGATCGGAGCCATCGCCAGCCGGACCGCAAAGGGCGCTGGGATTGGGGGCGGTATTGGCGCGGCGGCGGGACTCGCTGCGGTGTTATTGTCGCGCGGCCCCGAAGCGGAACTTCCGCGTGGCTCGACGATGGACATCGTTCTCGAGCGCGAACTGAGCCTCGACGCCAGCCAGATTCAGTTCACAAACCTGGGGCGCGCGCCGGGGGTGGTCCAACCGCCGGTGCGTCCGCCGCAGTAGGGATGGTTCTAGACGTCGCTTCAGGCCGGCATTTTTTTCGACGCTTCTGTTTTTTGGGTTTGAAAGCGCAGAGGGCTGAAGCGATCCCAATCCAGGCTGACTTTTTGTTCCGTAATCCACTCGCGGATCAGTCGGGCGGTAATAGGAGTAAGCAGAATCCCGCTGCGAAAGTGTCCGGTGGCCATCAGCAGACCCTCCAGATCGGTTGGACCGAGAATGGGAAGATGATCGGGAGAATCCGGGCGAAGACCGGCCCACGTTTCTTCGACGCGGGCGTTCGCGAGTCCCGGTGCGAGCTCGATGGCCGCTGAAAGTATTTTCTCGATGCCGCCGGCGGTCGTTCTCTTGTCAATGCCGACGTACTCGACGGTAGCACCCGCAAGAATCCTGCCGTCATTTCGCGGCACAAGATAAATGTGTTCCGACCAGAGGACGCGCTCGATTTCCAGGTCCTCCGCGCGGAGAGCCACTATCTGGCCCTTCGCGGGCCGCACTGGCGCGTACGCTGCGACTCCCTCGATCGCTGCCGAAAATGAACCGGCGGCGATAATCGTCCATGCCGCTTCCACTTTTTCGTTTTGCAGAATCAGCCCTCGGCAGCGGCCGCCTTCACGCCAGATCGCCTTGGCTCCATTGCCGGAAGAAATCTCAGCGCCGCTACGTCGCGCTGCATCGAGGACCGCGATTGTCAGCGCCCGATTGTCCACCGAGCATTCGTCGGGCCGGAGAACGGCCGCTTTCACCTCTTCACTCAAGGCCGGTTCGAGTTCGCGCGCATCCTCAGCGCGAAGCGGCTCGGCCTTCAAGCCAAGGCCATGATGCAATGCGATGATGGTGCTGAGCTCCGCTTTCGTATCGTGCGAAAAAAGTGCCTCAAGCGTGCCCTTTGCGCGAAAACCGGTGCTCATCCCGGAAACTTCCTCGACCTGTGCAATAAATGCGGGATACAGCGAGAGGCTCGCTTTTCCCAGCGGAACCAACGCCACCGATTCGGGATTTTCCGGCGCGGGAGACAAAATCCCGGCACTGGCCCAAGACGCTTCCTGGCCCGGTTGCTGGCGGTCAAAGAGCCCCACGCGCATTCCCGCGCGCGATAACTCGAGTGCGATCGAACCGCCAATCAAACCACCGCCCGCGATGGCCACGTCGAACTTCTTCATGGCAATATCTTATCGCATACATGAGCACGCGTAGGGAGTGACCCAGATGTTTGGGCGGCAGATCGGGCAGTCGTGGAAAGACCGCTGGAATGAAAAGGCTAGAGTGAAGTAACAAGCGCTTCGGACAACACTTGGGCCTTTTTGGAGAGGCTACGCGCGCGAGCCCAATCCGCGACTTGTGCTGCTTCACGTGCATCTTTGAGGAAGCCTCTGATCTTGGAGACAAGATCGGTTTGGGCCGCGTTCAAACGCTTTCCGCGCGCGGACTGCAGATTCTTCTCCGCGATGCTTAGGCTCGCGTTCGTCTGCTGCTGCGCAACCACGGTCTCTTCCGCCGAGAGCTGCGGAGTGATCAGCGAAGACTCGGACCTCTCGCTTTCGGTCCCGGCGCCGGCGGAGGTTGCTACCGGCGTGCGCGGACGCACCGGCGCGCTATGCGTCGTCATCATACGGAAGGGCAATGCTGGGAATTCCAAACGCATCTCAGGAATTGGATCCTCCGGGATCTCTTTCGACGCCGCAGTTTGCGGCTGAATCACCGGTCTTACCTGTATGGCCGTGGCCCAGGGGATGCCCGGTCGCCTTCGCATGCTGCATCCTCCCAACAGCACGCCGGCACAACAAATGAGAACAAGGCTTGCATTGAAAGAGCTGTGCGGCAACGAAGTCCTGGACCGGGGTCGATTTTCCGTCATGTCTAGGCCGCGAGGGGGAGCTCGATTCGAAACGTCGTGCCCCGGCCAACCTCCGAAGTAAAGTCTATCGAACCGTTGTGAAGCTGCACAATTCGGAATGCGCTCGCGAGTCCGATCCCGCTGCCGCCCGGCCGCGTCGTGAAAAACAACTGGAAAATTTTCTGCCGGTGTTCCAGCGCAATTCCTTTCCCGGTGTCGCCCACCGTAATCTCTGCCATTTCGCCGCGCCGGCTCAGCACCAGCCGCATCTGTCCGCCGCCGGGCATGGCCTCCGCCGCATTCAACACCAGGTTCAGTACCGCTTGCTTGAGCAGCGCGCGGTCCACGTAGACTTCCGGGACGTCGATGGGCAGCAATTGCGCCAGTTGAATATTGGATTTTTGCAATTGGGGCTTCGCAATTTCCAGAACTTCCTTCAGCAGATCGGCAAGTTGTGTCGCTTCCAGGCGGATGTCCATGGGCCGCGTGAAATCGAGGAAACGTTTGACGACCGCGTCGAGCCGGTCAATCTCTTTGTCCAGGACTTGAACAGCTTGCTGCGATGCGCTGTCTTGCTCGGCGGGGAGCGATTCCTTCAAATTTTCGAGCCATAAGCGCATCGAGTTCAGCGGATTCTTAACCTCGTGCGCGACGCCGGCGGTGATCCGGCCAAGCGCAGCCAGGCGCTCGCTCACTTGCAGCTGGGTGTTGATACTCTCCAGCGAATCGAGATCGCGCAAGGTGACCAGCGCGCCCATGCGCTCGCCGTCTTCCTGAATGGCTTGCACGCTGACGCTGACGCGCCTGGGCCCCTCGCTGGTTTCCAACTCGGTTTCCGCTGCGATTTCGCTTAGCTCATCGCTTTCAATGCGAAGCGCATCGCGCAGGGGGTGTCCGGGAGGAAATATCTCCGTGACGCGCCGCCCGAGAAAATGCCCTGCGGGAGCGCCAAGAAATTTCTCTGCCGCCGGGCTGATCATCACGGCGCGCGCGTCGCGCGTGAACAGCAGTAGTCCGTCTTCGAGTCCGGCCATGACCGAATTCATGTTTTCCCGCATGGTGCTGAAAATTTCGTGCACGCCGCGCAGTTGTTGTCCGACCTGCGTGATCTTCCGGCTCACGAGGCCGAGTTCGTCGCCGCTCTCCGCGGCGCTTTTCGCGTCGGGAGCCGGCACATCATATTGTCCCGCGGAAATACGGTCCAGCTGCTTGGCAATATCGCGCAGCGGAGCCAGTGTCGCGCCGCTGACGATTGCAGCAAGGAGGGTCGAAACCACCACCGCGAGCAGCGCGATGGTCCCGGAAGTCCAGAGGCTGGGAGAAATTTCATTCAGCAGCAAGTCGGCGTTCAGCACGACGCGCACTTCTCCAAATGGCTTGCCGCCTTTCTTGAACGGGTAATCGAGTTCAAAAAGTTTCGACGGCCCCGCCAGTACCTTCACCTGATGCAGGAAATTACGCTGCACCAGTTGCGAGAGAGGTGCTCTTTTCGGAAGAAGTTTACCGGGCAGGTTTTCGTCGGTGGAAACCATGGCTCTGCCGTCTTGATCCGTGATGGAAACTTCATAAATCAGCGGATTCTCTTTCGCTGCTTTCAATTGGGTATGAAGGCCTTCGTCGATTTCGAAAGCGTGCCGGACAAAATCGTGGATTTCCTGCGGCGAATCCGAAGCCGGCCGCAAACCCTGCTGCGCGGCATCCGTCAACGCGTGCTGTGCTTGCACGAATACCTGGTTAGCGAGATCGCTGGCGCGGTCTTTTGTGGCTTGCAGCAATTGGTCCAGCAGCTGCGCCGCAAACACGCCGGACAAAACCGCAGCAACGAGCAACACCAGGCCCGTCATCACCAGCGTGAGCTTCGTTCGCAGCCGTAGCTGCATCACGCGACCCTACTCCGCCTCGGCGCGATCGCCGCCGTATTCTTTGAGCTTATTGTGAAGCGTCTTCAGGCTGATGCCGAGTAGTTCCGCGGCGCGTGTCTTGTTGTTGCCCGTTGCGCCCAGCGTTTGCAGAATCAGCTCGCGTTCCATCGCATCCACCGTCGTTCCCACCGGAAACTTGATCGTGGACAGATCGCCGGGCCCCCTCCCTGCAGACTTTCCGAATTCTCCCGGCAGGCAGGCGCGCGTGATCAGATCCTTTTCGCACATGATCGCGGCGCGCTCCAAAATATTGCGCAATTCGCGAATATTTCCCGGCCAGGTATGCCCCATGAAGATATCCAAAACTTCCGCGCCAATACCGCGAACGTGCTTGCTGTGCTTTGCGTTCACGTCCCGCAAAATATGCTCGACGAGAATCGGGATGTCGTCCTTGTGTTCCCGCAGCGGAGGCAGATGAATGTGAAACACATTCAAGCGGAAGTAGAGATCCTGGCGCAACTGTCCGCTGCTCACAGCCTGTTCTGCATCTTTGTTCGTCGCTGCCAGCACACGCACGTCGACCGGCGTTTCGCTCTTGCTCCCCAGGCGGCGCACTTTGCGATCCTCGAGGACGCGCAGCAGTTTCGCTTGCGTCGGCGCCGGCATTTCGCCGATTTCATCGAGCAACAGCGTTCCTGCGTCGGCAAGTTCGAAGCAGCCGATCCGGCGTTCCGCCGCGCCGGTGAATGCGCCGCGCTCGTGGCCGAAAATCTCGCTCTCCATCAAGGTTTCAGGAATCGCGGAACAGTTGATAGCCACGAAGGGCCCGCCGGCCCGCGGCGAGAGCTTGTGAATCGTGCGGGCCACAATTTCTTTGCCCGACCCGGTCTCGCCTGTGATGAGTACGGACGCCGAGCTCGGTGCGGCCATTTCCACAATGCGCATCACTTCCTGCATGGGCTTCGACGCGCCAACGAGGTCGCCGAGGCGGCCGGCCTCGCGCAATTGCCGCTGCAGCACGGCCAGTTGCCGCGCATCCCGTGCGCGGCTAAGGGCGCGGTCCAGCAATGCCCGCAGCACCGGCCCCTTCATCGGTTTTTCGATGTACCAGAAGGCTCCCGCTTCGATGGCTGCAACCGCGCGCTCTTCGCTCCCTTTACCGGTGATGACTATCGCGGGAACATCCAGAAGTTCCTGGCCTAGCTGCTTCAGAAGGTCCAGCCCGTTCATGCCGGGCAATTCGACGTCCGCTATGAGCGCGTCCGGCTGGTAGCTCGCGAATTTCGCCAGCGCATCTTCCGCCGTGCCCACGCCCAACACGTCGCAGCCCCATCGCTGCAGGAGCTGTTCATAGCCCTTCCGCGCGTTATCTTCGTCTTCCACAATCAGGACGCGGTCTTTTCGCTCCGCCGTTTCGACGGCACGCGCCGCCGCCCGTGTTTCTTCCCCCATGAGTCTCAGCCTCTCTTCGGCTCTCGCTTGCTGAATGGCTTGTTCACTGATTTGCTGGACACTTCGACTCTAACAATCTGCTGCGCTCTTGCCAAGTTGTCCGTCCGCGCACCCACACGGCATCTGCCGCATGATAAAAGGGCCGGCACAGCCCGGGGCTGCACCGGCCTTCTAGAACTTGCTTGTTCTGAAGTTTCGTCTATTCTTTCACGAGATAAAGCGCTCGCTCCAACTCCAATTCCAGCTTGGCGCCTTTCGGAAGATTCAGCTCATGCCCGCGGCCGGATTCCATCAGGTAAGCGGTGATCGCGCCCAATGCTGCTCCTTCGGCGGCTTCCTTCTTGTTCTTGTCCTTCACGCCTTTTACCGCGCCGATCGCTGCGCCTGCCGCGGCGGCTTGCGACGCGTCATGCTGATTGCTGGAGCGCCCTTCAATCAGCCCTTCTTGCGATGTGCCGGATTTCACGCTGTGATCGCCGGGCACGCTCACCACTTCGGCTACGATGGGCAGCCTGCCGAACTTGGTGTGAATTTCGTCGAACGTGAGCCAGAGTTTCGCCCGGCCCGCCACTCCCGCCGGTTCCACATGGCTGATGTGGCCCTGGATTTCCGCTCCCGAAGGCAGATAAATCCCGCTGCCTGCTTCCAGCGGCTCCAGCGTCCTCACTTTGAACTTGGCGTTCTCTTGCGTCCCCTTGGTACCCAGCTCATCCTCCAGTCGCACGAGGAATTTCGTCCCCGGCGCAACCGCATAGGTTTCGAGCGGCAGTCCGCGCCGCTCCCCGTCTGCCTTCTGACGCGGTGAATCGGGCGCTCGCACAGGCGCCTGTCTCTCCGGCTCCTGCGCTGTTTCCTGCGCAAAGCCTGGGAATCCGGACGACAGGATCATTGCCAGAGTTGCTGCCGCTTTAAGTAGGTCTCTAGACTTTGAAAGCTTCATAGGTTCCTCCCTCGAATTTGCTGAGCAGAGGCAAGGTGCATTTCATGTGCCAGTTCGGCCTGGCAACAAACTCCGGAAGTGACTGAAAATAAATACACTTGGAGGAGTCTGCGGACGCTCCCAGATTCTCTCGCTCCCGGCTGTCGGCCATTCGCCTCAACCAACCGCAAGCCTTTCCGGACACTCCCCGACGGCCATTCCGGTCGTGCGCTAGGCTACCTTTCGAGGAAGGAACGGACCCGCCGCAGGACGGCGGCGTACATCCCAGACGTCACGCGTCCCGTCTGGGTATTCTGCTGGCTCGGATGATAGACGCCGAACAAGCGCGGCGAGCCGCTGCCCACTTCGGCTTCCATGCCGTGCGCGAATTTGTAGAGTGTGGGCGACGCAATCACGCCGCCGCGCTTCAAGATTCCGAGGTACGCATCCCAGGCTATCTTTCCCAGGGCCAGGACAGCTTTTGGTTTCAAAATTTCCATTTCGCGCTCGAGATAGCCGCGGCAGTTCGAGATTTCTTGCGGTAGCGGCGTATTGTCGGGCGGTGCGCAGCGGCATGTCGCGCTGATGTACGCGTCCTTTAACTGCAATCCATCGTCGCGGTGCAGGGAAGTGGACTGATTCGCAAACCCAGCTTTGTGCAGCGCCGCATACAGAAAATCGCCTGAGCGGTCGCCAGTAAACATCCGCCCCGTGCGGTTTGCTCCGTGCGCTGCTGGTGCAAGCCCAAGAATTAGGAGTTGTGCGTCTGCGTCTCCGAAACCAGGAACCGGTTTTCCCCAGTAGGTCCATTCACGAAACGCCCGCCGTTTTTCTCGCGCCACCTTTTCGCGATAAGGGACCAGCCGCGGACACTTCCGACACGAAATGATCTCTTCGTTTAGAACGTGAACCATATTTGCATTGCCCGGCATCGCGCTACAGTTTTTTCCGCCCCATGATTTGATTCACTTCGGAGAAGGGGATGGCCCCGTCCTGTAAGGACGAGTAGGTTCCCGCTTCCATCAATTCTTTTCCGATACGGCGCAGCAGGCCAAGAGTCGCTCGCATCGCCGAGGAGCCGGTGCTGGCCCGCGCCACGCCCAATTTTTCCAACTCGCGCAGAGAGGGACACCCCGGGCTCACGAGAATGTTCAGCGGCGCCTCGAGTGCGCGCACCAGCTTTGCAATCGTTTCACGGTCCTGCACGCCCGGCGCGAAAAGGCAGTCCGCGCCGGCTTGACGATAAGCACGCAGCCGCTCCACCGTTCGATCGAAGCTTGTTTCAGCCGGTCCGATGGGCATCAGATAGATGTCCGTGCGCGTATTCAAGACGAGCGGAACGCCTGCCGATAAAGCAGTCTCGCGTATGGCGCGAATCTTTTCCACTTGCAGAGCAACTTCCACCTGCGAGCTCTCGTCCTCGCCGGTCACATCTTCCAGGTTCAGGCCGATGGCCCCCGCGGCGATCAGCGCTTTTGCAGTTTCACTCATGTCTTTGGCAGTTATGCCGTAGCCTGCTTCCATATCGGCGGTCACCGGAACGCGAACGGCGCGCGCAATTCGTGCCACGACTTCCAGCATCTGCTCTCTTGACACGCGCTGGCCGTCCGGATATCCGAGTGAGAAAGCAATCCCGGCGCTGGTAGTCGCAATGGCGGGATAACCCAGCTCTTCCAAAATTCTCGCGCTGGCCACGTCCCAGGCATTAGGGAGCACAAGGATACGCGGTCCGCGATGCAGCTTCCGGAATTGCTCGGCCCTCTCGGCTTGCACTCGCGCGTCCATCAGGAAACCTCCACTGAAAACAATTCCAACCTGCAGGAAATCAATCCTCAAGCCAGGAGTTTCAGCACCTCGTCGTGGATCTTGCCGTTCGTGCTCAAGAGCTGGCCCGAATAAATCGATCTCTCGCCGCGAAGATTCGTCGAGCGCCCGCCCGCTTCCTCGACGATGATACCCAGAGGTGCCAGGTCCCACGGCTTCGACGTCCAATCGAGCGCCGCTTCAATCGCTCCCTCGGCGACGAGCATGTGTTGCCAGAAGCCCCCAAACGATCGCGTGTTTCGCGCGGCGTCCAGCAGTCGCCGAATTCTCGTTTGGTCCTCGGCGTTCTTGCTGGGGCCCGTTCCGGTCGTGAACACCATGGCTTTGCTCAGGCTCGGCACTTCCGAAACCCGTAGCCGTCCTCCATCGCGGTATGCGCCCTCCCCTCGATACGCCCACCAGCGCGTGCCTAGAGCCGGCGCGCTCGCGAATCCCGCGACGATCTCGCCGTTCGATTCGATCCCCATCAGCGTGCCAAACGTCGGGATCCCCCGCGAAAACTCTTCCGTCCCGTCAATCGGATCAATGATCATTCGCACGCGCCCTGACTTGCTCGCCGCGTTCGAATCGCCGCCGCCCATCTCTTCGCCAAGCACGTCAAGCGCCAGCCCGCTCGCCGCCACCTTCGCGCGAGCCATCTCTTCCACCGCGCGATCCGCTTGCGTCACTGCTGTTCCGTCGCCTTTTCTGTCAATCCGCAAATCGCCCGTGCGGAAATATCTCATCGCAATCGCGTCGCCTTCCTTCGCAATTGCCTCCAGCAATGCTCCGTACATTTCCCCGTATCCCATCATTTCTCCCGAAATTTACTTGCTGCATTGACCTGCGAGCGCTCTCCTGATTCTCGAATAGGGCGGCGTAACAGCAGCGCCGTTCCAGCCCCGGCGATCACAACGATAACCGCTATGAGCGCAATACCTTTAAATCTTGAAACGAACGGCAAACCCAATACTCCATTTTGGATGATCAAGAATCCACCGAATATCCAGAAGACGGAAAAGCCGCGAATTAGTTTGCTGGCCCACTCTCTTTCAGGCATGTACGAGAACCAACGACGGAGTGTGGCGATTGGGCGAAAATACGCGTGGCGAGCAAACTTGATAATAGATATTCCTACTGCAAGATACACGAACAGAGCCAGAAACGGATTCGACATAACTAGACCAGTCTACCCGACGCATCATCGCCCGAGTCATCTGTAAACGACTGGTACTCCGCCCTCCTCACAATTTGACTCTCTTACCCCACACCCCTAGCATACAAACATATCGAAATGTCTGCTCAGGCCAACACCGGAACCGTGCTCGACCGCATTCTCGAAGCGCGGCGCGCCGAGGTAGACCATCGCAAACGAGTCCTTCCGGAAACGGCCCTGAAGTATGGCGTAAAGGCCGCTACGCCGCTCCGCAATTTTTCGGCTGCACTCGAACGCGACGGCTTGAATGTCATCGCCGAACTCAAGCCGGCCTCGCCTTCTC
>WNFQ01003461.1_pt1 | contig 13547 bp, 14 predicted proteins | sample 5400171 | NCBI WGS metagenome assembly WNFQ01 (sample SAMN13153356, study PRJNA577476) | soil metagenome | isolation source: 20 cm soil under Madrone tree | place: USA:California | collected 2016-06-14
CGAGAGCGAAGCTTATCTCGCTGAAGCACAACGGCTGAGCCACACCGGGAGTTGGGCCTGGACGCCAGCTACGGGCGAAATGAGGTACTGGTCGGACGAGACATATCGCTTGCTTGGTTTCGATCCGGAAGCCGGGCCACCGCGATTCGAGAAATTCTTTGGGCGACTTCACCCTGAGGACCAGGACAGAGTCAGAGAACTGTTCGGAATAGCGATTGCCGAGAAAGCGGACTTCGAAACGGACTACCGAGTTGTTCACCCGAGCGGCGCCCTGAAACACATTCACGCGGTCGGTCATCCGGTTTGTGATGAGGCCGGTCATCTTGTCGAGTTCGTCGGCACGGTGATCGATATAACCGAAGCCAAACGCTCCGAGGAGGCGTTGCGCGCTTCCGAGCAAGTGGCGCGCGGACAAGTGGAGGCGCTGGCGCAGAGTTTGGACGTTTTGGCAACTGCGCCCGCGCCGGACAAGTTTATCGGACAAATGCTGAGCACGATTGGCCGCCTTTTGAACGCGCAAAGCGTGACCTTGTGGTTATTCGACGAATCGACTGACTCACTTGCCTTGCGGTTAATGGCGGACGGCAGAAAACTGGCCGTGCCTGACCCCGAGCATCCATTCATGAAAGATCCGATGTCTTGGAAACAGAACCCAGTAATTCAGGAACTGCTTTTCACGGCAGGTCCAGTGGTCTGCGAAGATATTGAGACCGATCCGCGTGTGAACGGCGCGTGGCGCGAGTATTTGAAGCGAAAAGGAGCAAAAAGATTTCTCGGGGTCCCGCTTTTGGTAGGTGGGCAGGTCAGAGGTTTTGTCGGAATCCGACATTCCGATTGCGCAGCGTATCGGCCGGAGGAGATTGAATTAACCCAGGCGCTCGCCCACCAAGTCATGCTTGCCATTCAACTCAACGAGCTCGCCGACCAAGGTCAGCGAGCTGCGGTCTTCGAAGAACGGAATCGAATGGCGCGCGACATTCATGACACGCTCGCGCAAGGTTTCACCGGTGTGATTGTGCAATTGGAAGCAGCCGAGGATGCGATTTCCTGCGACTGCCGCAAGGAAGCGGACGACCATTTGCATCGCGCCGGTGAATTGGCTCGCCGGAGTCTAACCGAGGCGCGCAGATCAGTTCACGCGTTGCGCCCGGAAGTCTTAGAAGAACACAATTTCTGGGTCGCGCTCAAAGGTATTATTAAGAACACCACTTTCGGTACGGCGCTTCATACGAAATTTGCAGCGCACGGCAAACTACCGGAGCTTCCGCGCCCCTGGCAGGAAAATCTTTTGCATATTGGACAAGAAGCTTTGACCAACACACTCAAGTATGCTCATGCTCGCAACTTCGAGACGCGACTAAGCTACAAGGCGAGGGAACTTTGTCTGGAACTTCGTGACGACGGTGAGGGCTTCAAAGTGAAAGAGCGACACGACGGTGTCGGCCTCACCGGAATGCGCGAGCGGGTCGAACAGATGGGCGGCGAATTGAAAATCATTAGTTCACGCGGCAAAGGCACGAAAATCACCGTGGTATTGCCCTGTAACGGAGAATCGATGTCATGAAATCCAAAAAGAAAGCTGCGGCGAAGCCTGAGAAGTCCGTGAAGCCTGCGGCGAAAAAGGCGCCGAAAATTAAAGCCACAACAAAGCCCCGCATCGGCGTCCTCATCGCCGACGATCACAGCGTTGTGCGCGAAGGCCTGGCTTCGCTCATAGGTCGAAAAGCGGACATGACCGTTATCGCCGAGGCGGTTAACGGACGCGAAGCAGTGGAGCTTTGGAAGCAACATCACCCCGATGTGACGCTACTCGACTTACGAATGCCCGAGCTCGACGGCGTTGGCGCGATCAAACAGATTCGGGCCAGTGATGACAACGCGCGAATTATCGTGCTGACAACATTCGACGGCGATGAAGATATTTTTCGTGCGATTCAAGCGGGTGCGAAAGGCTATCTGCTCAAGGACGTTCCTCGCGAAGCACTGATGGATTGCATCCGCCGAGTGCACGCCGGCGAAACTTGTGTTCCCGTGCATCTCGCGGCCAAGCTGGCAGAGCGTGTCAGCGGTGAAACGTTGAGCGGACGTGAGATCGACGTGCTCAAACTGATGGCGCAAGGAAAGAGCAACAAAGAGATCGGCTCCGCCCTTTTTATCAGTGAAGGCACCGTGAAATCGCATGTGAAGGCGATCTTCGCCAAGATGAACGTCGTCAGCCGCACGGAAGCCGTCGCCACCGCCACACGACGCGGCTTGATTCAACTGTAGAGATTCACGAACGCTGTCAGAGTGCAAGCGGCGTCGGCGTTGCGCTTTTGCGTTCGGCCGAGGACTCCTTCATCTCGCTTTATTCGCTCCCTCGAAAGAGAGATTACGAATCACCCCTCATGTGTGATTGGAAAATCCTGCGAACGCGCAATGGCGGCGCTGCGATCGCTTCCCACATTTCGGGCGATGAAAACGAAAACTCGCCCGAAGGCGCCGGATGAGATCGGTTCTTACGCTGAACTTCAGCGGCAGATACACGACGCGTTGCGTGCGGAGCATCCTGAATGGGTCCAGCCCAACGGCGATTGTCCAACCTGCGAATCATACGAATCGCGGCTTGCTGAGTTGCTCGGGAAGGTGACGGCTTCCTACACGGTGTCGTCGGCGACCGAGGATCATTCGACGGTCTGATTAATGTAATAGGAAAGGCCAAAAAAAAATGAGGTTAGCGGAAGGTATGAAAAAGGTAATCGAAGCGGATTTTCTGCCCCGGGAAACCAACGGCGGTTTCTCCTGGCCAGGTTCGATTGGCGCTTGGGGAACGAAAGAAAAGCGGCGCATCCTGATTGTTGATAACGACCGTGACACCACTCACCTGGTGAAAGTTCTTCTCGAAAGGACTGGAGATTATGTGGTGCTCGAAGAGAACGAAGCTACCAAGGCTGATCAGAGCGCCCGGGATTTTCGGCCACACTTAATCTTGCTGGATATCGTTATGCCAGAGACCGACGGCGGCGAAGTAGCAGCACGAATCGAGGCCGATCCTGAATTACAGAATACACCAATCATTTTTCTTACGGCGTTGGTGACCAGAGCCGAGGCAAAGAGTGGTCTCCGTATCCAGGGCCATCCATTTCTTGCAAAGCCCGTAAGCATTCCTGAGTTGATCAACGCGATTGAAGAACATTTTCCAGTGTGTGCAGGGTCTCACGTTGTCTCTCGAACGAGAGACCGCGAAGCAACTCTTCGGTAGCACCTTAGAATCCCACCGACGCGCAATCGCCGCGAGGCGGATCAGCAGAGATGTTTCGTCATGAAAACGACGAGATTATTCAGTGTAATAGGTACCGCTCTCATAGGCCTTAGTGTGCCAGCATGGGCAGGTCCTCACGGCGTCGGTGGCGGGTTTGCTGGTGGCGGCCACTTCGCCGGCTCTTCTGGCGGCATTCGCGCGGCGCCAACTTTTTCCGGTGGCGGTGTGCATTTTAGCGGCAACCAAAGTATCGGTGGACTGAGTCGGGCGCCGGTTCAGCAGTTCTCGTACTATAGCGGCGCTCGCACATCTGCAGTGCTGCCACAGGCGTCTGCCCGACAACTGCCGGAGCGATCAATAAGTCCAAACAAAGGCAGGGCAGCAGCGGTAAATCGTCAACCGAATCGCGTGGACTCAGCTGCCGGGCAAAAGCGAGTCGCAGATCCGCGGCTCTCAACAGCAGCAAACCGACAGTCGTTCATGAAGGATCACGCGTTTGCCCGACACGAGGCCAACTGGCATCGCGACTGGGACAAGCGACGCGCCCACTTTCATCGTGATCGCGTCTTCGTCTTCATCGACGGCTTCTGGTGGGGGCTTTACCCATGGGATTATTACCCTTACGACGCCTCTGGCTATTACCCATACGATTACTACGATTACGACTATTACCCCTACGGCTACGACGAGCAGTCGGGCTATGTTGATTCGGATCAGTACGGAAGTAGTTCGACCGTAAGCGGGGTTCAGTCAGCGCTTGCGAAGCTCGGCTACTATCGCGGTACGATAGACGGAATTGGTGGCGACGAAACCCAAGCCGCTATCGCGCGGTATCAAGAAGACCACGACTTGAGCGTAACAGGAACAGTCACCGGGGCTATTCTTCAATCGCTTGGATTAACCCAGGCGGCGGGCTAGCCAGACGAGCGTTTCGGGCGACGAAACAAGAACAAACGAAACGAGAAAAATGAAATAAACAACCGCCAAGGAAAGCGGCACGGTAGGAAATGGAATATTTGTCGGGCGCCAACGGCGTTTTTTCATTCTTGGCCTGGAGCAGTGCCCAGAAATTAATTGCCAATAATCAAGCGCTGAAAGCACGATTCATCTTCCTGCGTAATACGAGCGCAAGCTTGCCATAAGCTCACAACGCTGGAGATGATGGGCGCCATGAAGCTCTGGACTTGGAGGAAAGAGGAACTTCCGTCGCTATCACACGCTTTGCGAACCGCAGTTGCTGCGACGCTGTCGGTGGTGATCGCGCGGCTCGTGGGAATGCCTGAGGCTTACTGGGCTGCGATTGCCACTTTGGTGGTGATGCAATCAACTCTGGGTGCGACGCTGACGCTGTCGATTGAGCGGATCGTCGCGACCGCAGTCGGCGCATCGGTCGGAGCAGTTGAGTCGAACTACTTCGGTGCCAATCTCATCGCATTCGCAGTTGCGATTTTCTTACTCGGTATTTTGTCGTTCGCGTTCCGATTGGAGAAAACCGCCTATCGCTACGCTAGCATCACGCTGGCGATCATCGTCCTCATTCCGCGCGTGAACGCGGCGTGGAACGTTGCAGCACACCGGTTCATCGAAGTTTCAGTAGGCATCCTGGTCGCTCTTGCGTTCGTTGCTGTCTGGCGCGAGGAACGCATCGTCCCTGACACCACTACTGAATAAGAAACGAAGCGCGTCTGCCCAGCCTAATGGCCGAGAAGATCTGTGACTCTTTTCCTGCTCATGCGTGTTGGTGTGCCGCTTCGAACATTGAGATGAGCTGCGCGAGCCGACGATCATACTCGTCACATGTCGGGCAATTGCCATCCGAATCGATCCACTCCGGATGCTGAACCAACAAATCGTTGTGGAGTTGTTTTTGTAGGTCGGCGTACGAGCGAATCTGCCGAGATTCGCGCGCGCCGGCCAATGCCTGAGCGCTCTTGCCTTGGCGACGCCTTGTCATGTGTATCCCCGTCGTCCTCATGAGTGGAAACTTCGTCTTCCCCGTATGGCTTTTGATGGGGTGAGATAACGGCGGAGCAAATTCTGTGTCACTGCGCTTTTATCATAACGGCGGTAGGCCGCCCAAAGTGCTTCATCGATTTCGTGATCAGAAGCGCTCCGCGGATGGCGCGCCCTGACACGCGCGAAATTGGGCTTCGGCCGCACACGAGCGATGCCTGGCGTTATCATCTTGTAAGGTTGCGCTTCCGGTCCAGCTATCGCTATTGCGCAAGAGTGAGATTTTGTGCTAACCCATTCGAAGTGATCTGCGCTCCCTCATTTGGGAGATATACTCAAATTACCAGACGCAAGATGCGCCTGTTAACAGCTGCCTATCAGGATCCCGGCCACGAAACGCATGACCAACGTTCCCAGCGGTTCTCATCCCAAAGAGGGAGTGAGAATCGACTCGAATGTGGTACTGGAAAATCCTACACACGCGCCATAGTCGCGATTTGATCGTCGCGCACACTTGAGGCCATGAAAACGATTCACTCTTTGGATGTCGCCGGGAACGCGAAGTCTTTCGCCACTGGAAGCCCAATGCCCTTCGCGATTACCGTAACTCGTTTACGCAAGCCAACGCGGGAGCCGCTTCCCTTGAGTGAAGCAATCCCGCTCTGGTTCGCCCTCTCCAGTCCGTTAATCGGACTAGTGCTCGGTTTTCTTGGAGCCTGGTTCGTCACCTGCTGACAAGTTAGCAATCCACCCAACAAAAACAGGATCGAAAAAACATGAACAAGGTAGTCGAAGCCGAGTTCTTCCCCCGAAATTCTGGCGATCAGTGGCACCAAGCGCATTTAAGCGCCGGATCACAAATCAAACAAACGCGACGAATTCTGATTGTTGATAACGACCCGGACAGCACTCACCTGGTTAAGATTCTTCTCGAAAGAACGGGGAGTTATTTCGTACTTGAAGAGAACGTTGCCACCAAGGCCCACCAAACTGCGCTGAGCTTCAAGCCAGATTTGATTCTGCTCGACATAATGATGCCACAGGCGGACGGCTACGAGGTAGCAGCGCAAATCGCGGCCGATCCTGAATTGCAGAGGACGCCGATCGTGTTTCTCACTGCGCTGGTCACAAAATCTGAAGCAGAAGCGGGTCTCCGGATTCAAGGGCACCCATTTGTCGCCAAACCGATCAATATTCCGGATTTAATCAAAGCGATTGAAGAAAATCTGCCCGCGCAAGCAGTGGCGTAAGTTGGGAACAGGCCGATACTGAACAACGGAGAATGAATACGAAAATGAAAGCTGCACAGATCGGCAAACCCGGCGGAGATTTTGAGTTGATCGAACGCGACATTCCCGAGCCGGGCGCCGGACAGGTCCGCGTGAAAGTGGACGCGTGTGGCATCTGCCACAGCGATGTCCTGGTCAAAGACGGTCTGTGGCCGGGACTTCAATATCCACGTGTGCCAGGCCATGAAATCGCGGGGCGCGTCGATGCCTTGGGTGATCGCGTCACGAACTGGAAAAAGGGCGAGCGCGTCGGCGTCGGCTGGCACGGCGGGCATGATTTCGTGTGCGACCAATGCCGTCGCGGCGATTTCGGAATGTGCATTAATCGCAAAGTCACGGGCATCGATTTTGATGGTGGTTACGCCGAATACATGGTCGCGCCGGCAGAAGCATTGGCGCTAATCCCGGACGAACTTCCCCCGGAAGAAGCCGGGCCGTTCATGTGCGCAGGTGTGACTGTTTTCAACGCGTTGCGCAATTCCGGCGCCCGTGCCGGTGACGTTGTGGCTGTGCAAGGCATCGGCGGACTCGGACATCTCGGCGTTCAATACGCGAGAAAAATGGGATTTGAAACTGTGGCGCTCGGTCGCGGGAAAGAGAAGGAACCGCTGGCCAGAAAACTGGGTGCGCATCATTACATCGATTCAGATGCCGCCGATACGGTAGCGGAATTGCAAAAGCTTGGAGGCGCGCGCGTGATTCTGGCGACTGCGCCAAGCGCAGAAGCCATTTCCGCAGTCGTAGGCGGTTTGGGCGTAAATGGTAATTTGTTAGTGCCCGCGGCGCCGGCGGACCCGCTGACTATCAGTGCGATGCCGTTAATCATGGGAAGGCGTTCCGTGTCTGGTTGGTATTCAGGGACCGCACGCGATTCCCAGGACACGTTGGAATTCAGCGCGCTGAGTGGCGTCCATCCGATGATCGAAAAATATCCGCTCACCCGCGCGGCCGAAGCTTACGAGCAGATGCACAGCGGCAAAGTGCGTTTCCGCGCCGTGCTCACCATGGACGACTGAACCGAACAAAACGCATTTTTTGAAATAGAAAACGAAAGGGAACACAAAATGAAGAATGGAAAACTGAAGGGAAAAGTTGCAGTGGTAACGGGCGCGTCGAAGGGAATCGGCGCGGGCATCGCGAAGGCGTTTGCGGCAGAAGGCGCATCGGTAGTGATTAACTACGCCTCCGCGAAATCGGATGCGGACAAAATTGTCGATCAAGTTAGCAAAGCCGGGGGCAGAGCGGTTGCAGTTCAGGCAAACGTCGCGAAGAGGTCGGATGTCCAACGGCTTTTCGCTGAAGCGGAAAAAGCGTTCGGCAAGATCGACATCCTTGTTAACAACGCCGGCGTTTACGAATTCGTTCTGCTCGAAGAAGTCACCGACCAGCAGTTCCACAGAATGTTTGATACCAACGTACTCGGGATGCTTCTCGTCACTCAGGAAGCACTCAAGCATTTCAATTCGAAAGGCGGAAGCATCATCAACATCGGTTCGCTCGCGAGCTCTCTGACGCCGCCGACTGCGGTTGTTTATAATGCAACGAAAGGCGCCGTGGACGCGATCACGCGGACGCTCGCCAAGGAGCTTGGGCCACGCAAAATCCGGGTGAACTCCATCAATCCGGGCATGGTAATCACAGAAGGAGCCGTAGCCGGCGGTTACACCGAAGGCGACATGCGGAAAATGTTTGAATCGCAGACTCCACTCGGTCGCGTCGGAGAAACAGACGACATCGCGCCGGCCGCGGTGTTCTTCGCTTCAGACGATTCGGAATGGATCACTGGAGAAATGCTTCTCATTGCGGGAGGTTTGCGGTAATATTGATTGCGAAATGATTCGGCAACACGAAAGGAACCTCAGACCATGAAAACGAAATTCTTAGTCGCAGTTCTCGCGAGCGCCGCCATGATCGTTCAAGTAAAAGCAGGAGGCGCGCGTGGCGGCGCAGTCGCACGTCCAAGCGCAGTCGCACACGGAGGCGCTGCCGCTCGCGCTCCGGTGCGCGCGGGCGGCATTTCATCGTTCCGTCCAATGCCCGCGCGAGGATTTGGCGGTGGCACGAATTATCCCCGCCAACGCTACTCGTCGTTTGGAATGCGTTCGTACCGGCCGAATCAGTTTCGTCAGTCTTCGATTTATCGAAATCGGGTGACGTTTACGCGTTCGGGTCCATACACTGCGGCAACGATCAGACAACCGAATCAAACTAATCGTTTCCCGCGATTTGCGAATTATAGAAATCCAGCCGCCAGAAGCGTGTGGAACCAGCGAAATCCCGGAACCCAGTTCCGGAATGGAAACAATCTCCGGAACGCAAACAATCATCTTCGCCGTGACTGGCAGAAACACGTCTTCGGCAGTCGTTCGGGCGATTGGCATCGCGATTGGGACCGTCACTGCGATCACTGGTGGAACGGTCACCAGTGCTCTTTCATCAACGGATCGTGGGTGATCTTTAGTAGCGGATTTGATCCGTGGTGGCCGTACGCGTGGTATCCCCCCGATTACTTGGCCAATGGGTCCCCGTACTCCGGCTACAATTATCCGTACTCCGGTTACGACGATCCCTATTCGTATGATTACCAGCCGGGTTACTACGATTCGGGCGATTACCAGGGGCAAACGTATTACGATCAGAACAGCTATCCTGATCAATCTCAGGCTTACTACGATGCCAGCGTTTATCAGACCGAGGTGGATCCCGATCAGAACGGCTATCAAGATTATTCAAACTACAGGACCGTTGCGGCGGCGCAGGAGCGACTTGCGCGAGAGGGTTACTATCGCGGCGAAACAGACGGCGCGCTCAACCCTGAGATGCAGAAAGCGCTCAGGCGTTATCAAAACACCAACGGCTTGCGGCCTACGGGCTATCTCGACGGCGACACCCTCGCGGTAATGGGGTTACGAAAATAGGCGAGCTACTAAGACAAATAGCAAGGGCCTGGGTGCAAACATCAAAATCAACAATCCCACAGAAGTAACGATACCATGAACAAACCTAACTCGAAGAAACGCCTGGAGCTGGTGCAGCGACGCGACGCGCCGCTCGCGACGCGAACCGATCTGTCGCGCGAGGCTGTCAAAGACATAAGCGGAGCGATGAATGCCATTCTGGCTGATGTGTTCGCGCTCTATGTGAAGACCAAAAATTTCCACTGGCACATGAGCGGTCCACACTTCCGGGATTACCATTTACTGTTGGACGAGCACGGCGATCAGCTTTTCGCGATGACAGATCCAATCGCCGAGCGAGTTCGGAAGCTTGGAGGACTCACCTTGACATCGATCGGGCGCATCGCTCGCACTCAGCGAGTTGTGGATAATGATGCCGAGTACGTCGAGCCGTTGGATATGCTCGCAGAGCTCGCGGGGGACAACAAAGAGCTGACCGCGCGCCTGCGCGAGGCGCACAACGTGTGCGAGGAACATCGCGACGTCGCGACCACGAGCTTGATCGAAGTTTGGATTGATGAAACCGAGCGACGGGCTTGGTTTCTTTTCGAGGCCACACGCCGGTCGAATTAGCGTCAATACTCCGCTTCCGTTGGTCCGTGGAAGTTGCATTAACCACGAAGGACACGAATGAACACGAAGCAGAATCAGAATTCGCTTCGCGTTCACCTTTTGCGTGGCTAGAACCTTTTCGCTTCGAGCGATGCCCGCTCCCGGTGGCCGTCGCTCAGCGTGTTCTCGTTGGCTCTGTGCGCGGTGCTGTTCCACTCGCTCGCTTAGTCCACGAGAACGTGTCGAACGGGCGCGGAGCTCAGCGACGGTGAACAATTCTCCGCATGGAAAACGCTGATTTTGCGGGGCGCGTTGCCGTCGTCACCGGTGCGTGGCGCGGCCTCGGGCGAGCTGCTGCAGCGCGCCTGCACGAGCGCGGTGCCGCGGTCGCCGTAAACGTCCGGGACCGCGAGCGCGCCGAGGCGCTGGCGAAGGAAATCGGCGAGCGCGCCTTCGCCGTGCCCGGAGATGTCGCGGCGGACGGCGTCCCCGATGAAATCGCGCGCCGCACGCTCGAACGGTTCGGACGGCTTGACATCCTCGTCAACAACGCCGCGATTCCGTTGTCGACACGCTTCGCCGATCTCACTGCCGAGGAATGGCGCAGAGCGATTGATGTCAACCTCACCGCGCCGTTCCTGATGACGAAAGCCGTTTTTCCGGCAATGCGCGCCCAGCACTACGGCCGCATAATTAATATCTCATCCTCGGCCGGCCGGATGGTGAGCACGCTCGGCGGTGCGCACTACACGGCATCGAAGGCCGGACTCCTCGGGCTGACGCGCGCGGCTGCGAAGGAGCTCGGCAAGTTCGGCATCACCGTGAACGCCGTCTGTCCCGGTATGATCGATACCGAGCTGACGCGAGAACATGCCTCGGGCGAATTGCTCGAGCGCCTCGCCGCGAACTATCCCGTGCCGCGCCTCGGCACCGCGCTCGAAGTCGCCGATTTGATTTGCTTCGCCGCCTCCGAAGCCGCCGGCTACATTACCGGCGCGTCACTCGACATTAACGGCGGCGACTTGATGATGTGATCTATGGTGTTCGCCAAGACGGGACGACATGATGGCAAACACTGATTCTCGCGTAACGATTCACATGGCGGCGAGCCTCGACGGTTTCATTGCCCGAAAGGACGGGCGCGTTGACTGGATGGAGACGTCGGACGAATTCGCGGGCGGGGACAACCTGGACCCAGGATTCGTCGAGGCATTCCTCAAGACGATCGACTGCTACGTCATGGGATCGCGAACCTATGAGACCGCGTTGAGTTTTGAAGCCAAAGGATTCGGTTGGGCGTACGGCGACAAACCCACCTTCGTTCTCACTAGCCGCGATCTGCCGCGAACCCGGGATACCGTCGAATTCTACTCGGGCGATCTTGCGCAATTGGTGAATGGACACCTGCGACCCACGTTCCGTAGCATCTGGTTTGTTGGAGGCGGTCTAGTTTGCGGCGAGTGCCTTCGGCTCGGGCTAGCCGACGAAGTTCGTTATTCCATCCTGCCGATCTTGATTGGCTGGGATACGGTTTTTCGAGAAGCTCGACAGAGACATCGCCCTTCATCTGACGGAGGTCAAAGCCTACAAGAGCGGCACGGTGGCGCTTTGTTACGAGGTGCCAGGACATGGTTAGGCTGCACGAAAACGCGGCGTCTCCACCGTCACGATGGCCGGTGAAGCCGCGCTTCGGCCAGATCGATATCGCGTTGGATTCGGCGCAGCGCCTGATCGTTGATCGCTTCTTCGTTGCGCAGCGCGATGACGGTGTCGCGCTCGGTTTGCAACACGTCGCGCGCTAATTCTTCAAAGTCGCGCGAGTATAATCGGCTCACGCTACCTCCGTCCGGCTCTTCAATCTGCAGTTGACGAATACGATCTTCATATTCCGAACGAAGACGTTCAACGGCCTTGGGCATGGCTCGCTTCGAGGATGCGATTTCCTCGAGACGAGCCAGAGCTGCTTCGTTGGCCTTCAATCGTGCCAGGCGCTCTTCTTTTTCCGTGATGCGATCGTCCTTGATTTTCAGCAAACGAACCAGCGGCGCAAGAGTGAGTCCTTGCAGAACGAGCGTTGCGAAAATTATGCAGAAGGTCAGCAAAATAATCAGGTCGCGCCCCGGAAATGCTTGGCCATTAGTCAGGACAAGCGGGATCGCCAGAGCGCCGGCAAGCGAATCGGCGCCGCGCATGCCGGTCCACGCGACCAACGCGGTGTGTTTCCAGGGAGCGGGATTTTTACCGCGGAACGTTGGACTCAGCAGACGCGGCAAATAGGTGGCTCCGAACACCCAGACGAAACGAACCAGCACGATCACTGCGACAAACACGATCGCCAGCCAGGCCACGCGAGTCGCGGTTCCCGGAGCAAGCGCGTTCATAACCTGCGGCAGTTGGAGGCCGATGAGCATGAAAAGTATTCCATTCAGAATGAAGGTAACCATCTCCCACACAGGGAACGCTTGCAGGCGCATGCGCCCGCTCAAGATCCGCGGCGCGCGCCACCCGATATAGATGCCCGCAATTACGACCGCGAGGATTCCGGAAACATGGAGACTTTCACCGCTGAAGTAGGCGACGTACGGCGTAAGGAGTGAAAATAATGTTTGCACAGGCGGATCGTCCAAGCGCTTTTGCAGTTGGACGATGAGCCAGCCCACGGCGAGACCAACACAGATGCCGCCAGCGGCAACAAAGAGAAATTGCAAGCTCGCCTGCGCCAGGGAGAACATGCCAGTTATCACGGCAGCCACAGCGAAACGGAACGCGATGAAAGAAGTGGCGTCGTTTACGAGACTTTCGCCTTCAAGGATGACAATAATTTTGCGAGGCACCCGCAAATTTTGCGTAACTGCCAGCGCTGCCACCGCGTCGGGCGGCGAGATAATCGCCCCGAATACAAAACCTACCGCCAAAGGTAATCCGACCAAATGATGGAACAGGTAAGCAGTCACCGTCATCGTTAGAAGGACAAGAACGATTGCCAGTGGAAGAATTGAGCGAAGATTTAGTCGAAAATCTCTCCACGACGTGAAAATGGCAGCGGGATAAAGCAACGGGGGAAGAAACAAATTAAAAACGAGTTGCGGCTCGAGTTGGATCGCAGGAAGCCCGGGAACCAAAGCGAGGAGCACACCGCCGCAGGTGAGCAGGATTGGATATGGGACCCGGATTTTCCGCGCGACGAGCGCCAGCAAAGCCACCGCGACCAAACAAATCAGGATCAATTCGGTCTTGCCTACAACGATTGCCATCGCCACCGAGCCTCGCCGGAATTGGTTCAGGCGTCCAGAAACCAGTGACTAAGCTGAAGCTCGCGGCAGCCGCCAACTAAAGATTCACACTCGATGGGAGCCCCTAAATCGCAATAAAATGAAAAACTCACTACCCGAACAATACTCATCCATGGCGCCGAGGCTGCCTCGTACTTTGGAGAAGCCAGGAATTCGGAATCAGTGAAGACAATTGCAGGATCGTTACTTCGAAGCACAAGCGAGCCCAGGGAGTCTCAAGGCTAGCGGCACTAGCCGAAGCGATCTAATTTAGTGACGTGTC
>WNFQ01005653.1_pt1 | contig 13544 bp, 14 predicted proteins | sample 5400171 | NCBI WGS metagenome assembly WNFQ01 (sample SAMN13153356, study PRJNA577476) | soil metagenome | isolation source: 20 cm soil under Madrone tree | place: USA:California | collected 2016-06-14
TCAGGCAGGCTCGATCGATACGAGGAAGAAACCGCGGTCATAAAACTTGCGGACGAAGATGAGGATCAGGTCCCGGCGGGAGGACCAATCCTGGTAAGGGCGATGTCTCCCGAGAGGCTGCTGGTTATTTCCGACGTTCTGGCCAAGAGCGTCGTGCTTGCGCATGACGAACGACGGGTCGCCGAAGTTTTTGAGGTGATCGAGCCATTTGCCCGGGAGCTCGCAACGCGCGGTAAAGCGCGTCTAAACCGGACCGGTATCCTGAAGCTGATCGGGAATGCCCTGCTGGTACAGCACCGGGTGTCCGGTCGGGTCGCCATCACCGAGAAACCGGATGCACTGTGGGATCGTCCCGATCTGGAAAGGCTCTACGCTCGTCTGGAGGATGAGTACGAATTGCGGGAGCGGGTTGATGCGCTTAACCGAAAACTTGCGGTAATCTCCGAAACGGCAACGACACTCGCTGACATCATCGACACGCAACGATCCCTGCGTCTCGAACTGATTATCGTAGCGCTGATCGCGTTGGAGATCGTCATTACCTTCTACCAGATACTGGCGTCTCGAGCCGGTCACTAGACGCTGCGGGAACTGCTGAAATGCGTTCCATAAGTTGTTCAGGTTCCATTTGATTTTGTTGTACTTGACTCCCGCCCACATCTGCCGCAGGATTCGTAGATGCTGCACCTGTCAAGGCGCGGGTAATTGGCTCTGCCTTTGCAGGAACTGGCGTTCGATCATGTGGTCGAGACGACTGCAGCAAGCGCGGACATAATGTCCACCAGACCTAATGTCCGTAGGACAACATTGGATGAGGAGCATGACGCCACCGGGCACGTTGCAATGACCTTGCTCCAATGCAAGGTCACGGCGCAGGTTGAGGTGAACTGCAGCTGCTAGCCATCATTTGTGCCGCCGACAATCAGAACCTATCCGCGAGACCCGGGACGCAAAGGCCACGCGCCATCAGGTTTCGATATAAAACTGGTGTGTACCAGACATCCTTCGCATAGCGAAGATTACGGGCCCCGCGATGCCTTGATGCACCGGGGCCCAATCATTTGGATGAACCTTCAGGTTTCGCCTCCCATGTGGTTCGCCTCCCATGTGGATCGACCTTAGTTCTATCCAAGGGTCGGCAGCTTTCGACCTGAACCCGATGGTTTCCCGCTTTCAGGCTCGGTTCCGCGGAACTCAAATCCCGGCATGAGGTTACTCCGGTCAGGACGGAGGCTATGATGAAACGAAGTTTGCTTTGCTTCGGCTTCCTGATGATTTTGGGCGGCTCCGGCCTGGCGCAAATGGATAGAACCGCGCCTGCATTTTACGTTGTGCTGAATTCCCTGACGAAGAGCTGCACCGTCGCTGACAAGTTGCCGCGCACCGACACGCCGAACATTACCGTTGCCAGCGACACCATTTATAAGACCCGGGCGGAAGCCGAAACGGCGATAAAGACCCTAAAGCCGTGCAATCCATAGCGCGCTACTCAAGCGCCTTGGGCATAAAGCTGATCGTACTCTTGAGTATACGGCGCGTAAGAGTCTTTGAGGCTCGCAAGGTTCAGGAGCATTTTCGCGACGGGTGACCCGTCATTTGCAAAAACCGCGGTCCGCAGCCAGAGGCTTTCGGTCCTGCGGCTGCCGCTCAGCGCGACCACTTCCCGCTCGGTTTGATAATCCTCTCCTGCGAACAATGGCCCGCGCAGCAGCCGGATCTCCTGATCGGCAAACAGGCCGACCGCCGGGCCCTTGATCGGCAGGCGATCCTCCCTCGACCGATATTGAAACAGCACGCTGAGCATCTCGATCGGGATGATCGGGCGCCCCCAAGGGTTGGCCGAGACTGCATCCTTTCGGTAGTACGAGCTTGGCTCGGTGATGACCTTGAGCTTGTCTTCGAGCGAGAATGGATAGAGCTCGCCCATATTCTGATCGAAATCCATCCGCACCGTCTGACGTTTGGTCTTCATGCCGACCTTCACGTCGCGCAGGATCACCGGATCGGCTAGCGGCTTCAGCTCGGTCAGTCGCTGATCAAGCGCTGTCAGCGAGGCGTCATGCCCCACTGAAGCCGTGCCGCGCAGAACCTCGGTCCCATCGCGCTTGACCATCTGGACTTTGCACTGTTTCTCGCCCGGTTCGGGCTTTGCCAAAAGGGCCTGCACCTCTTCTCCATCGAAGGAGGGATTGCGATAGTGCGCGGAAATACATCCGGTCTCGAACCACGCATTTCCCCACAAGCTCAGGCACAACGGAGCGAACTGGCTGAAATGCGTCGGCCCCTCGATCGTGCCTCCCTGAAATCCCAGTTTCAGCGCTGTCGCATCGTCGTGAATGGAGGCGTGAGAATCGTAGACCTGGGCATTGAGCATCTGGTGTGGCCGGCGCCATGGTCCGGCGAGAGAATCGGAGGTTTCGGTGATGACTGTCGCGAATGCTTTGGATGTCATGAGTTCCCCCGCTAACTGATCCGCCTCGGCAGGCCCCGAAGTCGATCTGAGCTGGTAACCTGTCTCCAGTACGGGATGCAATTCGAATCATTCCCCAAAACGGCCGGTCACCATAGCGATTGCCGCGCGCGTTCCGGCCAGACCCTGTCGTAATTTTCGCCGCCGACACGGTTGTCGCTCATGTCAGCAAGAATCTTGCCCGGCGTCGGCAAAGTTTTGGGGTCGACCCGCTTGTCGGGATTCCACAGATCGGACCGGACGATGGCGCGGGCGCACTGAAAATAAATCTCGTCCACCGTCATGATGATGACCGTGCGCGGCGCCTTGCCGTCCACACTGAATGACGTCAACAAGTCGGAATCAACCGATATTTGCGCGTGGCCGTTGACGCGCAGCGTGCTACCTGATCCTGGAATCAAAAACAGCAGCGCTACCCGGGGGTCGCGCACGATGTTGCGCAGCGAATCGACGCGGTTGTTGCCGCGACGATCGGGCATCGTCAGCGTCTTTTCATCGTGAACGCGAACAAAACCGGACACATCGCCGCGCGGCGAACAATCCAGTCCTTCAGGCCCGCAGGTTGCTAGCGCGGCAAACGGCGACTTGTCGATCAGCGCGCGATATGGCGGCGTGATCTTGGCCGATACCTTGACGGTGGAGGCCTCGTTGGGATGGCCGTAAATCGCTTCAAGCTGTTCGACCGTCGCAATGATCGACATTGCCGTTCTCCTATAGCCGCGATCGCGAGGTCGACCTACTCGCCCCCTCGATCGCCTTTGATGACCTGCACAAGCTCGCGCGCATGGTCCTCGACGCTGCCGACATTGGCGATCGTTACGTCGGGCTCGGTTGCGACGTCATCCACGGCGCGGCTGAGCCGGTGCTCGATCTGCCCGTCACTGCTCCGCGCCCGCGCAGCAAGGCGCTCGGCGAGAATATCCGATGGCGCCGTGATCGACACCACCGTGACATCGGCATAGGCGCGGCGTATCGCGTCAACCACCGTGCGCGAAACATTCGCGACCACGGTGCGCCCGGCCCGGATGTCGTCATCGATCGCGCGGGGCAATGCGTAGCAATGGCCGTGCGCCTCCCAATGCACCGCGAAATCGCCGCGCGTACGCGCCTGCTGGAAGGCATCGAGGCTGATCTGCTCATTATCTTCAAAAGCGGACGCTTCGCGGGTTACCACGCGGCGCGGAAAGACAAATTTGCCGTCGTCAGCGCACGCGACCCGCGCCAACCCGATCAGCGTATCCTTGCCGGCCCCGCTCGGACCGACCACCACAATGAACCGGCCGGGCCCGATCATGGCGGGCCGATGAGCGGATATGGTCGGCGCTCCCGTCACGCCACGCGATGTCCTTCACGCCAGACGCTGCGCACCACCGGAACATCGCGCGCCACATGCACGCGGATCAGATCGGCGCGCTTGCCGATCGCGATCTCACCCCGGTCGGCGAGGCCGACGGCCTCCGCGGGCGTCTTGGTGACCGTGCGGATGGCGGACGCCAGATCGATCGCCGGCACGCGCTGCGGCAATTGCAGCGCCGCCATCAACAGGCTCGAGGGAATGTAATCGGACGACAGGATGTCCAATAAGCCCTCGCGTGCCAGGTCGACCGCGGCGACGTTGCCGGAATGCGAGCCGCCCCGTACCACATTCGGCGCCCCCATCAGAATGCCGATGCCCGCCTGGTGCAATCCACGCGCGGCTTCCATCGTGGTCGGAAATTCCGCCACCGAAACCCGGTCGCGGATGGCGTCGGTAACGTTTTCGTCGGTGGTGTCGTCGTGGCTGGCGAGCGGGATCTCGTATTGATGCGCCAGCGCCACGATCTGGCGCATATTTGTATCCGCATGTGCCTTCTGGTACGCAAGACGCCGTCCGAATAGAATGTCGAGTTCGGCGTCGGTCATGCCGGCGCCCTTGCCGCGATAATAGTCGCGCAGTTTTGCCTCATTGCGGAACTGGCGTTGTCCGGGCGTATGATCCATCAGCGACATCAGGCGTACATCCGGTCGCCCAATCAGCTCCTTGGCCTCCTCCACCACGCTCGGCATCGGGATTTCGCAGCGCAGATGCAGGAAATGATCTGATCGCAGCAGGTCGGCATCGCGCGCCGCCGCAATCGCCTCGGCCAGCACGCCTGCCCTTCCATCGACTTCCTCGGCGCCGTCCTCGCGCCACACCCGCAGCGAATCCAGTACCGTGGTGATCCCTGATGTCGCCAACTGTCCATCATAGGAAACAACCGCGGCGATCGGATCCCAGAATACCTTTGGACGCGGCACGTAATGCGCCTCCAGATGCCGCGCTGCCTGCTGGCGCAGTACCCGCCCCATGCCCTGCGACGCGGCCATCCGCAAAGGCGATCCAGCCGCGTTCGATCACGCGATCCGCCAGCACAATCCTGGCGTTGCCGATAACGGTTTCGGACCCGGTCGAAGTCATATCAGTCGTCTTCCTTCATGCCGCGGCGGCAAACGATGTCACGTCGACAACCCGGTCGGCGATCAGATGACGGATTTCATCGTCATGGACAATGGCGACGATGGCAACACCCGCGCGCTTCTTTTCATTGATCAGATCTACCACGACCGCGCGATTGGCGGCATCCAGCGAAGCCGTCGGCTCGTCGAGCAACAGGATCGGCCGATCGGAAATGAAGCCGTGGGCGATATTGACGCGCTGTTGCTCGCCGCCTGAGAACGTCGACGGCGGCAGCGCCCACAACGGTCCGGGAATGTTGAGACGGCGTAACAGCCGCCCTGACCTTTCGCGCGCCTCGGAACGCGCCATGCCGTTCGCAATCAACGGCTCGGCCACCACGTCGATGGTTGCCACCCGTGGCACCGCGCGCAGGAACTGGCTGACATAGCCGATGGTGGCACGGCGTACGCTTAGGATTTGCCGCGGTTCGGCTTTGGCGAGATCGATCTGCATGCCCTGGTGACGGATGCCGATACGGCCAGCATCGCAACGATAATTGCCGAAGATCATCTTCAGGATCGAGGATTTTCCGGCGCCCGAAGGCCCCGACAGCACCACGCATTCGCCCGGCTCGACCTGAAACGAGACGCCGCGCACCACGGGCAGCTGCACGCCACCCTGCAAGTGCATGGTGAAGGTCTTTTCCGCGTTGCTGATTTCGATCATCGCTGTCAATGGCACAACCTTCAAGCTGGCAAAATCGAAGAGACCAGCAATTGGGTGTAGGGCTCGCGGGGATCGTCGAGCACCTGGTCGGTCAGCCCGGTCTCGATCACGCGTCCGTCCTTCATCACCATCACGCGATGTGACAACAGCCGCGCGACAGCGAGATCATGGGTGACCACGATCGCCGCCAGTCCCAATTCGTTCACCAGGTTGCGCATCAGATCGAGCAGGCGCGCCTGCACCGAGACATCGAGCCCGCCGGTCGGTTCATCCATGAATACCAGACGCGGTTCGGTGACCAGATTACGCGCAATTTGTAACCGCTGGCGCATGCCGCCCGAATAGGTCCGCGGTGCATCGTCGATGCGCCCAACGTCGATCTCAACGCGTTCCAGCCAGGATGACGCGGTATCGCGAATGCGTCCGTAATGATTCCAGCCCACCGCCATCAGCCGCTCGCCAACATTGGCGCCGGCCGACACCGCCATCCGCAAACCAAGCGCCGGATCCTGGTGCACATAGCCCCAGTCGGTGCGAAACAAGAATCGCCGGTCGGCCTCTCCCAGCGCGGCCAAATCCCGCATCACCCCGTCGCGCATCCGGTATGACACATGCCCCGCGCTCGGGGCGAGCTGTGCCGACAGCAGTTGCAGCAGCGTCGTCTTGCCGGAGCCGGATTCGCCAACGACCGCCAGCACCTCGCCCGGATAGAGCGCAAACGACACGTCGCGGCAGGCGGTCAGCCGGCCATAGCTTTTGCTTAAGCCATCCGCGGTCAGCAGGGGCGGATCATTGTCGGCGGCTCGCTCATTTTCAGCCATGCGCCCTCTCCTTGTGCGGCGCCGCGCTTTCGCTGCCGCGGTGGCCTGAGGCCTGGCGGGTCTCGCAGTAGTCGGTGTCGGAGCAGACGAACATCCGCCCGCCCTTGTCGTCGATGACGATTTCATCGAGGTAGGAATCCTCGGCGCCGCACAGCGCGCAGGGCGCATTGAAACGATAGCGCGTGAATGGATGATCTTCGAAGTCGAGCGACGTCACCTTCGTGTGAGGCGGAATCGCATAAATGCGCTTCTCACGTCCGGCGCCGAACAGTTGCAGCGCCGGACAATTGTCCATCTTCGGGTTGTCGAATTTCGGCGTCGGTGAGGGATCCATGACGTAGCGGGCGTTCACCTTCACCGGATAGGCATAGGAGGTTGCGATATGCCCGAAGCGCGCAATGTCTTCATACAGCTTGACATGCATCAAGCCGTATTCGCCGAGGGCGTGCATGCGGCGCGTCTCGGTCTCGCGCGGCTCGAGGAAACGTAAGGGCTCCGGGATCGGCACCTGATAGACCAGCACCTGCCCGCCATGCAGCGGCGCTTCGGGAATCCGGTGCCGGGTCTGGATCACGGTTGCGTCCACTGTTGAGGTCGTGGTCGCGACATCAGCGGTCTTGGCGAAAAACTTGCGGATCGAGATCGCGTTGGTAGTGTCGTCAGAACCCTGGTCGATCACCTTCAACACGTCGGCAGGCCCGAGGATCGCCGCGGTCACCTGCACGCCGCCGGTGCCCCAGCCATAGGGCATCGGCATCTCGCGGCTGGCGAACGGCACCTGATAGCCGGGAATCGCAATCGCCTTCAGGATGGCGCGGCGGATCATCCGTTTTGTTTGCTCGTCGAGATAGGCAAAGTTGTAGGCGGCCGGCGCATTCATTCGGCGGCCTCCTGCAAGTCAGCGTCCGCCGCTTCGAAGAATTCCTTGCGCAGTTTGCGTAACAGGCCGAGTTCGGACTGAAAGTCCACGTAATGCGGTAGCTTGAGATGCTCGACGAAGCCGGTCGCCTGCACATTGTCCGAATGCGACATCACGAACTCTTCGTCCTGCGCAGGAGCGATAGCCTCCTCGCCGAGTTCGCGGGCGCGGAGCGCGCGATCCACCAGCGCCATCGACATGGCCTTGCGCTCGCTCTGTCCGAAGGCGAGACCATAGCCGCGCGTAAAGCACGGCGCCTCGGTGGCCGAGCCCTTGAATTGATTGACCATCTGGCATTCGGTCAGCGGGATCGAGCCAAGCGGCACGGCGAAACCGACATCCTCGGCCAAAAATTCCACCTCAACCTCGCCGAAGCGAATTTCGCCGGCAAAGGGATGGTTGCGGCCATAGCCGCGCTGTGACGAGTAGCCGAGCGCCAGCAGAAAGCCTTCGTCAGCGCGCGCCAGATTCTGCAGTCGTAGATCGCGATCCGCGGGGAAGCTGAGCGGCTCGCGCGTGAGGTCGCCCACCGTCGCATCAGCATCCGATTCGGGTGAAGGCTCGATGAGGCCGTCGCGGCCGAGGATATCGGTGACGCGGGGCATCGCCGCGGGCGATGGGTCTGATGTCGCAGGCGGTTGTTCGGGCGTCAATTCCTCGGCCAATTGCGGGTCCAGCAGGCGATGGGTGTAGTCGAAAGTGGGACCGAGAATCTGGCCGCCCGGAATATCCTTGAACGTCGAGGAAATCCGGCGACGCACCTGCATCCTGGCGGTATCGACCGGTTCGGTTGCGCCGAAGCGCGGCAACGTCGCGCGGAAGGCACGGACTAGAAAGATCGCCTCGATCATGTCGCCGCGCGCCTGCTTGATGGCGAGCGCCGCGAGGTCGCGATCGTACAGCGAACCCTCGGTCATCACGCGATCGACGGCGAGGCCAAGTTGCCCAGAGATTTGGGCGAGCGAAACTTCGGGAACAGAGCGGTCGCCACGCCGCTCATGCGCCAACAGCCGATGCGCGTTCTCGATGGCGCGTTCGCCTCCCTTGACCGCGACATACATGCGTTAGCCTCCCTTGGCGGCCAGCCGCGTGGTGCGAGGTATCGCGACAATGGCATCGTCGGCCACCAGCACGACATCGATGCCGCGCGGAAACAGCGTCCGATTGATGTCCAGCCGTTCGAACAGGTTCGCAGGCTGGATCGCGGCCTGCAACACAGCGGTGCCGTCGATGCCGGGACCGCACAATTCGAGGGGCGGACCTTGCGTCAGGCTTTCGACCTGGAGGATCAGCGTCGTCGAGCGGTCGGGATATTCATTGCTTCCGAACGCGAAACGATCCAGCGCCGGAAGCGCCTGCGCATCGCCGATCATCGCAAAGCTGCAGATCGAGGAATTCGCGGTGACCGGCGCGCCGGTGTGAAATTTGAGCCATTTTGTCACGTCCGGTGTCTCTGACATCAGCGGGTCGAGCCAGACCGGCGTGTCGTGATCGAACAAGGTCAGTGCAATGGCCGCGGTGCCGCGCATCATTGCGCCAGGCGCGCGGGCGACGGCCGCAACGCGGCGGACGCTGCCTGGGCGCGCCATCGCATCCATCACCGAGCGGAAGGTCGCTTGCGCCGACAATACCTTGTCCGCGAAGCCTGGCGGCAGTTCGGCGACCGTCGTCATCGCTCAGCCCTCACCCCGCACCAGCGTGTAGAAGTCGACCCGCGTCGCCGCGCTCTCCGCCGCCTTGCGGGTTTGCTCGGAGTTCATGAGCGCGCGCAACGGCGCGAGAACGTTTGCTTCTACCGCCGCGGCAAATTCACTCGACTGCACCAATGCGTCGCAAAGCGCGATCATGCGCGCCTTTTCCCGGTCGCGGCCCAGCGTATAGCCAAAACCCATCTCGCCGGTCGCAAGCCGCACCGCCGCGCGCGAGACCGTGGCTTCGCCGAGATTGAACGGGGCACCATCGCCGCCCGTGCGGCCGCGCACCATCACCAGGCCGTTCTCCGGCTCGCGCAGATTTTCGTAACCAGGTAACGCGATTGTCTCGAGATATCCGGCAATTTTGGCGGCATCGGAATGTGCCAGCACCGTCATCGCCGCCTTGCGTTGGGCTTGTCTGCTGTTTTCGCCGCTCACCATCATATCGGCCTTGCTGGAATCAAGTTGTCTATGATATTAGACAACTTGATAGCGAAACGCCATGACTGTTTCGTGACAAGAGGATGATTTTTCCGATGCCTCTCCCCGGCCATTCGACGCCATGAGCATGCAGGACGCAGCCTCCGGCGTGGCATTATGGCGGCAGGTCGCCGACGGGATCGAGCGCGGCATCGCCGACGGCACCTTTACCGCGGGCGAACGGCTGCCGGGCGAAATGGAAATCGCCACAACCTATCGCGTCAACCGCCACACCGTGCGCCGGGCGCTGGCGACGCTGGCCGAGCGCGGCCTGGTGCGCGCCGAGCGCGGCAGCGGCACCTATGTGGAGGCGCAACGCCTGGCCTATCCGCTGCGCTCGCGCACGCGATTTTCCGAAATCGTCGGCGCCGGCGGCCGCGAGCCGCGCGGGCAATTGATCGGCGCCGCGGTCGAACCGGCGAGCCGCGAGCTCGCGCGGCAGCTGGACCTGAAGGCCGGCGCGTTGCTGGTGCGGATCGAAGCGCTGCGGCTGGCCGACCGCACCCCGATTTGCGTCGGCACTACCTGGCTCGCGGCGGAGCGCTTTCCCGAAGCCGGAAAGATCTACGAGAGCGCCGGCTCGATGACCAAGGTGCTCGCGCATCACGGCGTGCGCGACTATCGCCGGGCTTCGACCCGCGTCACCGCGGCGATCGTCGACGCCACTGATGCGGCGCGGCTCGATCTTGCGCTGGGGCGTCCCATTCTCGTCGTCGACTCTACCGACGTCGATGCCGACGGAAGACCGCTACTGACGACGCGGGCGCGCTTTGCCGCCGAGCGCGTCGAATTCGTGGTGGAGAACAGTTAGATCCGCATCATACGATCGCGCGGCGCCCAATGATCGCGAAGCGGAGCTTACCGGAAATCCAGTCGATCGCGGCGACCGCCACCAAAACCATCAGGATCAGAAACGACACCTTTTGCCATTCCAGCACGCGGATCTGCTCGGCGAGTTGCAGGCCGATGCCGCCGGCGCCGACAATACCGATGATCGTGGCCGAGCGGGTATTGGATTCGATGAAATAGAGCACCTGCCCGGCGATCACAGGCAATACCTGCGGCATCAGGCCAAATCGAATCTCGTGCAGCGCATTGCCGCCCGATGCCCGGATGCCTTCGACCTGCTTTTTGTCGGCAGCCTCGATCGCCTCGGAGAACAGTTTACCGAAGGCGCCGAAATCCGACACCGCGATCGCCAGCACGCCGGCAAAGGGCCCGAGACCGACGACGTTGATCCAGACCAGCGCCCAGATCAGCGTATCGACGCCGCGGATCGAATCGAGAAAGCGGCGGACCGGAAAGCGGAAGATATTGGACGGCACGATGTTCTTCGCGGCCAGCAAACTGACCGGCAGCGCGAAGACCGCAGCAAGCGTGGTCCCCAACAGTGCGATCGACAGCGTTTCCCCGAGCGCGGTCAGATAAAGCGGGAGCGAGGAGCCTGGATCGGGCGGGATCATCATCAGGGTGATCCAGCCGAGCTGGTTCAGGCCCGACAGCATCCGGGCCGGCGAGAAACCGAGATGATCCAGGCCAAAGAGGAAAATCCCGAATGCAACAAGTAGCATCAGCGGTGTGGCCAGCCGCGCCGATAGCGGCCGTTCGAAAACGCCGGGATATCGCGCGTGCAGCGCCTGCAAATCCGGTATCGGCAATTTGCTCAAGCGTGACGGTCCTTGCCGAACAAACGCCCGCGTATCCATCCGGTGCCGATATCGATGACGAACACAGTAACAACGATCATCAGCAAGATCGCACTGACATCGGAGTAATAGAACTTGCGGATCGCAACCACGAGTTCCTGCCCGATCCCGCCGGCGCCAATGAAACCCATCACCGAAGCGCCGCGAACGTTGATTTCAAACCTCAGCAGCGTATAACTGGCAAAACCCGCCGCCACCTGCGGCAATACCGCGAAGCGAATGCAGGATATCCAGCTTGCGCCGGTGGCTCGCACGCCTTCAACCGGCTTTATGTCGATGTTTTCGACAATCTCCGAGTATTGCTTGCCGAGCGCACCGATCGAGTGGATGGTGATGGCGAGAACGCCGGCCATCGGCCCCAGACCAAAGGCGATCACGAAGGTCAGCGCGAAAACGATATCGGGAACGGTACGGCAGAATTCCATCACGCGCTTGACCACAATGCGTAGCCAGGGTGCAGGCGCGGTGTTTTCCGCCGCGAGAAAATTCAGCGCAAAGGCGAGCGCGGCGCCAGAGACCGTGCCGACATAGCTGATCAGGATCGTCTCGCCCAGCAACAGCGACCATTTGTGCCAGCCCCAAAACCATTCGCCAATGTCGGTCCAGACCCGGGCGCCGCTCTCCAGCGTGAAGATACGGTCGAAATAGCTGACGAAATTCCCAAAATAGGTGAAGAAGGTCCGCAGGTTTACTTCTGCGCCAACAGCGGCGATGACCAGCGCTGCGAAAAATATCGCGGTCGCCATCGTGAACCGAAGCCGCTTGCGCGCCACCGCCTTGCGATAGGTGTCGTTCAGTGCCGCGAGCTGCTGACTGGGAAGGATCGTTACCGCGGTTGTCATGCTATGTGTGCTTCAACGGCGTCCGGGACAGCAAAAGAGCCGGGTCGCTGGACCCGGCTCAGAGGGTTGGTGTCCTGGTCAGGAGGCCTTCTTGCGCAGATTGTCGACGAATTTAATCAGCTCAATGGTCTTGTTGTAATCTTCATTCGCGATCGGCTGCCATGGCAGATTCTTGCCGTCGGAGAGTTTCTTGAAAGCGTCCTTGTCCTTCTCGGGAGCATCCAGGAACGCCTTCTTGATCGAAGCCTTCATGTCTTCAGGCAGGTCGCTGAGATAGGCATAGGGCGAATTGATGATCAGGTCCGACTTCACGATGATGCGGAAATCATCCTTCTTCATCGGCGTGCCGTCGCTGTGCTTGACCATGTTCTTGGAAAGCATTCGCGTGAGGTTTGAATCGTCTTCCGCATTCCACCAGTTGGCTGCAACGTCGACGGTGCCTTGCGCCAGCGCCAGCACCGCATTCTCGTGACTACCGGTGAAGACCACCTGGGAGAAGAACGAGTCGGGATCGACGCCCATCTGGTTCATCTTGAAGCGCGGCATATTGTTGCCCGAGGTCGAATTCGGATCGACCAGGCCGAGATTCTTGCCCTTCAGATCGCTGAGCTGGTGATACGGGCTTTTGGCCAGCACATAAAACACCGAATAGTAACCCTTGGTGCCGTCGGCGTTGACATCGATCACGAACGCATCGGTTTTCACGCCGGTGACCCGTGCGCGCGAGAACGAAGCCGGACCATAGTAAGCGAGCTGGATATTTCCGGCACGCTGGCCCTCGATGACCGCCGCATAGTCGTTGGCGATGCGCAGATTGACCTTGATCCCGAGTTCCTTCGACAGATAGTTCACAAAGGGGGTAAAGCGCTCGGTCACGCCCGACGCATTCTCGGCGGGAACCACCGCGAAGGTGATTTCGGGGTACTTCGTTTTCCAGTCCTGAGCCAACGCGGCTGAGGCCGTGAACGCCAGCACTGCCGCGCTTGCGATAATGGTTCGACGATTGATCATGACGCCCTCTTTTCAGGTTGAAGTCGATGCTTGAGGAGTTCGCGGAACGCTGTAGGTATCGGCGCGGTACTCAGGCTGCGGCAGCCGTGCCGAGAGCCGGAATTCCTGAATTGGTGGGATCTTGCTGGGCCGCAACGCCCAAGACCTCGTCAGCCTCGAGATCGTAAAGCTCTCGCGCTATATGTTCGGTTAGCGTGGCGGGCGCGCCATCGAACACGATCCGGCCCGAGGCCATGCCGATCAGGCGGTCGCAATAGCTCCGCGCCAGATCGAGCGAATGTAGGTTGCAGATCACGGTGATGCCGAAATGCTTGTTGATCCGAAGCAGCGCGTCCATCACGATCTTGGTGTTGCGGGGATCGAGCGAAGCAATCGGCTCGTCGGCGAGGATGATGTCGGGCTCCTGGACCAGCGCGCGCGCAATCGCCACCCGCTGTTGCTGGCCGCCGGAGAGTTGGT
>WNFQ01006071.1_pt1 | contig 13541 bp, 10 predicted proteins | sample 5400171 | NCBI WGS metagenome assembly WNFQ01 (sample SAMN13153356, study PRJNA577476) | soil metagenome | isolation source: 20 cm soil under Madrone tree | place: USA:California | collected 2016-06-14
CAACCATGAACAGCAACCTTTGAAGATTTCGAGCGTTGAAAAGCAAGGAACGCATTTCACAGCAAGTTTGAAAGAGGTGCAGTCCGGGAATTCGTATGACCTCACTATCACAGTACCTGCAGGTACGCCCCCGGGACATTACGAAGAAGCTCTATTGCTGCATACGAATCATCCGAAATTTTCCGAAGTTCCCGTTGGCGTCAACGTTCTCGTAATGCGAGACCTTCACGCCTTTCCCGAATCGGTCGATTTGAAAGGAATTGATCTCTCTATCCTGAAGCAGAATCCAAAATTAATCGACAATTTATTTGAGAACGTCATCGTGGAAAACCGTCGGGGTGATTTTGAGATCAAAAGCATTCAAACGGACGTGCCGTTTTTGAAAATCACGCAGGCGCCCCCTTCTGGAAAGAGCTCAAGATTCAAGCTGGATATTCAAGTGCTGAAAGAAAAATTGGCTCCTGGAAAAATTTCCGGCTCGATTCGGGTTGCGACTGATGTGAAGGAATTTCCTGAGATCACGATTCCTGTAGTAGCGGAAATTAAGTAGAGTTCGACTGGCGACAGCCGTAAAGATTACTCGTTCCGATAGGAAACGAATCTATCGACTTCTTTGAGAATCATTTGACTCGATAGACCGTAATTTTGTTTAATCTACCGAGGCGGCGGCTTACCACTTTTATTCCAAGACGCTTAGCTATCACCCGAACACCGTCCTCGCATAGCATGGGCCACTCGGATGACTCTCCGATTTCCATTTCGGAGAGAGCTTTTCGAAGTGCGACATAAATCCCATTTTTGATTTTGTATCTTCCTCCAAATCCCCGCGGTGGAAGTTGGGTTTTCAAATGCAAACCAGCTTTGACCGGCCTAGAAACTGTGCGCTTCAAATTAATCTTTCTTGGGACGTAAAAGCTTTAGTGCTTCACGAATGACTGAAATAACGTTCATGCTTTTTCGTAACATCTTTCGGCGTCGTTCTGTTCGCCACGTAGCGTCCGGATACGAAAGCTGCCGTTTTCAAGTTTCTCGATTACACAAGCAGGGTTAGAGGAAATTTATTTATCCTGTGATCGCTGCCGTGACGGCTCCGGTTTTGACTTTTGCGCTGCCGGAATTTTTCGGCACATAGAGCAAAAATTGGCCCCTGCCCAAATCAATCGTTCGCGCCCCTTCTCCCGCACTAAAGATAGTTTTCTCGCCGAGACGGGTGATCGTTTGATCCTTAAAAGTCAGCTCACTCCGGGATTGGACACCGGTCTGGACCGCTGTGCCCTGGCGAACATTATCGTTCACTGTCGCCGGACGCGGTGATGCGTTTGATGGGAGAAGTCGAACGTCCTGGATGACTTGAGTTACCTGGGCTTCTTTGAGATCGGCTGCGCTGACCTCGTTTGGGAGCCAATTCGCAAGCGCAAATGCTAGCGACGCGATTGTTAAAATGACCCGGATTTGGATATGCACGATCCCATTTGTAATCAGCCCTCATGCCAAGTCTCCGAAACCCTAGCTCAATAAAAATGAACGCCGCGTTAGTTATTAAACAATAGGCACTTACGGAGAACTTCTTTTACCACAATAGACAGGTGCTATTGGGAGTGTGTCGAACTTCCCAGAGTCCTTCTGAGGCCACGCTGGCCCAGTTTTAGTCCGATGACGCCCCATTTTTGTGCCAGATGTCGGAGGTTGCGTACTAGGCGTTGCGTATCCGCATGACGCTACATGCGCCCGTTGCACCTTGTGGAAGTGTTGAAACGATATGACGCGGGCGAGCCTCAGCCTTTCAAATCCGACTTGTTACGTATTTGTTACGAAAAGTTACATATGTGTTACGGAAATGCTTGACACTCTGTAAATCGATCCTCACGATCCAGCTTGCCCGTCACTGGATATGTGGTGGAACAGGAAAAAGTGAGGAAAAAATTGATGTGGAACCTTCTTGCCGAAATCCGTCAGTTCAGCCGATTTGCCCGCGATATTGAACAAAACGGCCATGAATAAATTTCTACATTTCTTTCGCGAGTTGCATCGGCAGCTTGCTTGGCGCCGCAAGCGTTTCACGGAGGTCGAGCAGTTTTCCGAATCTTGTGAACACACAGAGTGGACCAAATCCTGGAAATACAAACCTTGGAATGGGCGATCATGAGCGAGCGCCCAACCATGACAAAAAGCCGGTTTACGGAAGCACCGGGCTTAAGGCTCAGCCTTTTTACTACAACTCATCCCGGATCTCGCGCAGAAGTTTATATGCCTCCCTGATTTCGCGAGATATGCCGTTGCCGTCAACTTTGATGTGAGCGTTATCGGTGAGCGATACGAGCAGTTGGGTGGGGCGACAGGCTTCCTCGGCGCTCCGGTCAGCGATGAGCAGAGATTAGGGGATGGGCCCTCTCGCTATTGCGTCTACCAGCGTGGGGCGATCTATTGGACTGTCCAGGACTTGAAGGAAGGCAACGGTCTAACCACGCAGACCTACGAAGTGCACGGGGAAATTTGGAAGTGCTTGCAGGCTCTTGGACCGGACTTCGTCGGTTGCCCGCTGAGTGACGAGACTGTCTGCCCGGATGGGAGAGGTCGCTTCAACCGTTTCCAGCGCGGCTCGATCTACTGGACGCTGGAAACGCAGGCGCACGAGGTTCACGGCGGGATTCACGACAAATGGTGCAAAATCGGCAGGGAGCAGAGTGCGCTCGGCTATCCAATTACGAACGAGCTTAGATATACAACGGAACACGAGGGCATCCGTGTCCCCACGGGAATCGTCTACAACCGCTTTGAGCACGGCACGATCTCTTGGCACGCGGACGGTGCTCACGTAACTTATCCTCGTGAAAGGCTCGACCCGCCGGAGTATCGAGAAATGGATCACCCCCTTTACAACAAAGCGGTTTTTCGCGTGCGGGGACTTCACTAGCTGTCTACGGCTGCTCTTCAATCTTTGCGGTTACGGCCGACCACCGTACTTTTCACCGTCCTGCATCTTGGAGCAAAGCGCGTTTGCACCGATTGTCATAGATAAATGGGCCTGTAGCTCAGCGGTTAGAGCAGGGGACTCATAATCCCTTGGTCCCAGGTTCGAATCCTGGCGGGCCCAGTTTCATTTCAGAGTTCATTTTCGCGGCTCAGAGTTCAGAATCGAGCTTTGCCTTGAAAATCTTGTCCGGACGAATCGCATCTGGAGCGTTGATCGCGCTTGAAATCGCGATTCTTAGCGTGCTCATTCTCACGACCCGGTGCGCGAATTATCAGGATGTTTTTGTCGCAGGGAACGTTTATTTCGCCGATGCGGATTGTTACGCGCGGATGACTCGGGTGCGGATGTGCGAGAAAAACCCGGGATTAGTAATCCGTCATCACAGCTTTGAAAATTTTCCGCAAGGAATAACGCCGCACACAACTACGCCGCTCGATTATCTGATCCTCGCGTTGACAGTGGCGCTAAGGCCTTTCACGGGGCACGGAATCGATCTGGCCGGCGCGATCGTTTCACCGTTGTTTGCACTATTTGGTGGCTGGTTTCTCTGGTGGTGGTCGCGGCGGATGAAGTTTCGCTATCGCTGGGTGATGCTGATTGTTTACGCGATTAGCCCGGTTCTCGTTCATGGAACGGAACTTGGTCGGCCCGATCATCAATCGCTGGTCATGTTGCTCGTGACAGTTGCGATCTGTGCAGAATGGACTTCGCGATCCGAGTCGTCGACACAATGGAGCGCGCTGAGCGGAACCACGTGGGGATTGGCGCTCTGGGTTTCGTTTTATGAACCGCTCGTTTTGTTTGCGATCGTGGTTGCGGTCAACCTGCTGCGAGATCGACGATCGCTCTTCGCGAAATACTGGCGCGCCGGCTGGATTTGTTTTGCGGCGATCCTCGCGATCGCACTTTTGATTGAGCGGCGGGTTCCGTCTATTTCGATCTTTCACTCGGCTGAAATTTTCGAAAACTGGACACGCACCATTGGTGAACTTGTTCATGTTTCGCCAGCAAATCCGATCTGGTTGCGATGGACTGGTTATCTCCTTCTGGTCGCGCCGTTTCTTATTTGGCTTGGCCTTCGGAAAGGAACGCTGCTGCCGCCGACCGTTCTGGCTCTTCTCGTCGCGACTTGCGGCCTGACAATTTGGCAGGCGCGCTGGGCGTATTTTTTTGTTTTGCTGTTTGCGGTTGCACTTCCGGTTTTGCTCGAACCGATCAAATCGCGGACCGCGGTTTGGATCGCTTTTGTCATGTCGATCGTTCCAATCTTGCGTGATTGGGACACGAAACTTTGGCCTGACGAAGCGGAATACGTCCGCCGGATTGAACAACGGAATGAATCGATGCAGTTGCGCGATCTGGCACTCAATTTGCAATCGTCGGAGAACCGCCCGTTTGTAGCGCCGTGGTGGCTTTCGCCATCAATTGCATATTGGTCGGGACAGCCTGGCGTGGCTGGAAGCTCGCATGAGAGCTTGTCAGGGATCGCGGATAGCGCTCGCTTTTTCCTTGCCGAAGATTGGCGAAGCGCGCGCGAAATTCTGGAGAATCGCAAAGTCACCTGGGTGATCACTTGCGATTCGGAACCAGTGGCGAAGAATTCCTCCGCTATCCTGAAACGCGCAGTGCCACCGCGTCCGCTCTGTTATGTGCTCGACAGAACGCCTGCCCAAGTGCCGCGATTCCTGGTCTTTTCAGCGCAGAATGGTATCGGCAAGCTCTACCGGACCGCTGTTAAGCGATAAAAATTGCCCATCTCCGTGAGAATCCTTTGACAGTATCGGCGACCGTCACAATAATAGAAGGATGCTGAGAAAATTCGTCCCGCAAAAGCCGGTGTCGTCGGTCGGAGAGAGATCACTGCATTGGGATACAGATGATAACAATCATTTTGCGAGTCGTGAAGAACCAAGAACATCAACAATAATCGATTACCAAAAACCTATGGCAGAACAAGGTGGCAAAGACATTCTTTCGAGCGATGTCGAAATCAAAGGCTCGATCAAGTTCCAGAAGGAACTTCTCATCGACGGGAAAGTCGGCCGAATTGAAATCGAAGTGCACGCTGCAAGGAGACTTGAAAGCGGCACGTCTCGTCATCGAAGAGGGAGCAACTTTTATCGGTAAATCGGAAGTCACCAGTGGAACGATCCCGGCCAAGTCGGCGTCAGCCCGTCCGGAAATTGTCCGGCAAGAGCCGGTTAAGGCCGCCTTCGGGGGACGCGGATAAGAAAAGTTTTCGCTTACCGCTGCAGTGGCCAATCCGTCGCCTGCTAAAGTCAGTGTGGAATGTCCACACTGTGGCTTTAAGCAGATGGAATATGCCGCGGCCAAAAGCTCAATGTGCCGCCAATGCGGCCGCTACTTTTCTCAGTTTGCGCCGAAAGCTGGTCCAAAGCTACACGCAAAAGAAGAGACGCCGGCCGCAGATAATTCCTCGATCCGTCATAAACTTGAGGACTTTTGGAAGCGACAACGGAGTTGGGTGGTCGAGTGTTTCGAGTGCAAACGGAAGCAGCAGGTAAGCGGCGCGGCGACGTCGACAATCTGTCCGGGATGCAGCGCCCATATTGATCTGCGCGATTACAAAATCAGCAGCGGTTTCAGCCGGACAATTCGAACATGCGGCGACGTGCATCTCATGGCCAAAGGAGATTTGAGCAGCAGCAGCGTCGTTTGCAGATCCGCACTGATAGAAGGCAGACTGCGCGGTAATCTGCATTGCAATGAGACTGCCACGATTGATTTTTCAGGAAAGATCCACGGGTGTCTCACCGCCAAACATGTCATTGTCGAACGCAAGGCCAATATCCACTGTTTTCGTCGAGTGAGAGTCTCAAGCATCGAAATCAGGGGAGCGATGTCGGGTGAAATCATTGCTCAGACAATTGTTACGATTCACAAAAGAGGCTCACTCGAGGGAAATGTAACGGCTAAGGCGATCACAGTGGAGAAGGGCGGGGTCTTTTCGGGCCAGCTCGTCATTGGTCAGGCTGATCTTTTGCAAGGAGAATTGTTGCCGGAACGAAAACCGGCGGCCGCGAGCACACCGGAGCCTGAAATTTCGGGTGCTGCGCCCCAGCCTTTGCCCGCGATTTAGCCTTCGCTCAATGCAAAGACTGCATCCACGCAGTCCCTACGAAAAACTTGGCGGGTACGTCCACCTGCCACGTTTGATCGACAAGGCGAGGCTTCACCGGAAAGGGCTGCTCAACGGTTACAATTATAAAACCGTTGGTTTTGATAAGCATTTGCTCGCGTTTCTAAAACTGAACGGCGATGCGTTTGAAGACGTCGCCAATAGCCTCGATGACGACGGTGCAATTTTAGACTGGGTGCAGAAGAACGGAGTGAGACATTCGCCGGAGTTAATCGAAGAGTGGAATGAGGCGATGATTTCCCGACATCCAGACACTGCCGTAAAAAAGGCGCGTTTTCTCCATTTTCTCAGAGAGGCGGGAGGCGAAGCTCGCAACGATATTCGGACGTATTTTGATCTGATCGAATTTGATGAAGGCCGAATGAAGTGACGAAACCCGAATGACGAATGTCGAAAGAAGATCGAATGAACGAATGACGAAAGAGCAGTCGGGCGCCCCGTCGTGACATTTTGATTTCGTCATTCCTTCGTCCTCGCGCTCTGATTCCGTCGAAAGATCTCGTCGGCTTCTTTCAGGGTCTCTTTGCTTCCAATGTCGAGCCATTCGCCTTTGAGCTGGAACGTCTTTACGGGCGTGCGCCGGTAGAGCCATTGCACAAAACGACCCGGCTGATCTGGGTTGTTGCCGGCAGCGAGATAGGTCGTGAAAAGGGAAAGCACTTTCGGTGAATAATAATAGAGAGCGATTGCGGCCAGGGTACTTCGAGGTTTCTCTGGTTTTTCCTCAAAATGGGTGATGATTCCGTCCGCGTCGATCGCGATATTACCGTACTTCTTAATCGCCTCAGCATCGCTAACGTCATAAACCGCCACTGTAGCATCCGTCTTTTTTGCGCAGCCAACAAAACCAGCCAGCGATTCACTAAACAAGTTGTCGCCCGCGACAACCAACAAATCGCTTTCAGTCAGATTTTCCCGGGTTAAGACGAAATTGATATCTCCAATCGCGCCGAGCTTGTCGTCGTCGCTTTTGGAGCCGTCGTTGATGATCTTGAATTTGAATTTGGGCTGTCGGTCTCGGTAGCGCTCAGCCCAGGCTTGGAAGTCATGCGCGAACTTGTCGTTCGTCACGATATAAACCGTCTCCAGATCCGGAACATCTACGAGCTTCTCCACAACCCACTCAATGATCGGTTTGCTTCCGACCGGGAGCAGCGGCTTGGCCTTGTTGAGCGTTAGCGGATAAAGGCGCGTGGCATAACCCGCCGCGAGAATAAGCACGTTCATAAAATTACAAAAACTGAACAATAAAATGGCGAAGCGATCGCCTCTTTCCTTACTTTGAGTTCGCGGCGCCTCCACCAAGAATTGTCTTTTGAACATGTTTCTGGATCGCGGTAATGCGGCGCGAATCGGTAATCTTGGTGCGGGTGAAGCGATCCACGACATACAAAGTATCCATCGCTGCGCCAGCCTGCGTGTTAATACGCGAAAGCGCGATTGAAACATTCTCGCAGTCAAGGGAGGCGAGAATATCGTAAAGCAGTCCGAGCCGGTCCGGAGCCTGAATTTCGATCAATGTGTACATCGGATGCGTTTTATTATCCATGGCGATGTAAGTGGGAAATTCGATTCCTGGCGAAATCCGGAGGCCGCTCTGACGTTTCGCTCTTTCGATTAACGGAAGAAAATCGAAATTCTCATCCTCGAGGGCGCGACGCAAAGTTTGTTCGACCAGCTCGAATTCCCGCGGGTCGGTGACGGCATGTGCTTTCGTATTGCACACGCGAAAAACGCTCAGAACGACGTTGTCTCCCCGCGGGAAAACGTCGGCGCTTAGGATATTGATCGGCACGACGGAAAACGATCCGGCAATTTTGGCCAGCAGTTGCTCGCGGTCCCACGTCCAAAAACTAACCAGGGTGTGGCTTTGCTCGGTGACAGCTTTCCATTTGATGGTCGGCGCCAGGGGCTGCCCCCCCTGGCTGGAAACGTTCTCAAAAAACGAGCGCAACAGTTTGAGATGCTCAACGATCTCTGGCACATCGCAGCCGCGAAAATAGTTGTCCGGCATAAAGTCAAAATGCGCTTCAATTTCATCGGCATAATCAGGGAGAAGAGCTTCAGCCACCGAAGCCTGCAAGCTCTCGCGTTCGATTTTTGTTTGTTCGTAATAAGCTTTCTGATCGGCCAGGTAGTGGGAGGTCTCGCGAAACAATTCCCAGACAAGCGATTCTTTCCAATCGGACCATGCCTCTGCGCTTGTGCCCTGGCCGTCAGCCAAAGTGAGCAACATCAAGGCGTCCAAATTTTTTTGGTGCTTCACGATTTTGGCCAGTTCTGCCACCGTGGCAGGGTCATCAAGATTTCTTTGTTGCGCGATCTTGGAGAGCGTGAGGTGATGGTCGACTAGCAGGATCAGAGATTTGCGCTGCTCGGATGATAACTGCAGCCGGGTGGCGACGCGTTGGGCGAAAAGAGCGCTCGCCTCAGAGTGTGGCCGCGCTCCAACTGCTTTCCCTGTGTCGTGCAAAAGTAACGCGAGATAGAGAACAAAGGGATCGTCGAGTTGCTCAAAGATTTTGCGATAGGCCATCAGCTTCGGATCATTCGTTTTCAGAACGGCATCCAGCTTGTCGATGCAGACCAGCGTGTGTTCGTCGGCCGTGTAACGATGCAGAAATTCGTGTTGCACCAGACAGATCAGCTGGCCGAATTCGGGAATGTATCGTCCCAGGAAATCGACGCGATGCATCGCTCGAAGGACCCGGCCCACTTCACCTTTCCGTGACAGAATCACTCTGAAGATTTCGCGTGGCCCCCGCGCGTATTGATAGGTCCGGGTGACTTGTTCGAGGTTTCGGCTCACCAAATCTGCCGCCTCCGGACTTAGATCCAGGACGTATTCCTGGATGAGTCGAAACGCTCGCATCATCTGCTCCGGATCTTTCTGGAAAAGATCGCGTCGATCCGGATGCAGTTGTTTGTTGCGAATAAAGAACGATCCGCCAACCGGAGTTTTGTCCGGTCGTATCAATGGAAGAAAACTGAAAAGAGAGCGGGTCCGGCTCGTGACATGGCCGCTTACGAATTGCGCGGTGATACGTTCGGTCACACGGAAGATATTTCGCGTGTGCTCGAAGTAATCTCGCATAAGCGTTTCGCTTCGGAGCTGACCGTTGCCGAGAGAGTAGTTTAGTCGTTGTGCGATTTGTTCCTGCAAATTGAGATGCAGAATGTCGGTGGCGCGCCCGGTGGCATAGTGTAGATCCGTGCGCAAGCGCAGAAGAAAATCGTAGGCTCTCTCGATTCGCCGTTGGTCGGTTTCGCTCAGCCAGTCTTTGCCAACAAGTTGGTTCGTGCTCAATGAACCTTCTTTGAAGTACGTCATCCAGAGGAGATTTTGGTAATCGCGCAGTCCGCCACATCCGCTCTTCACGTGCGGTTCCTGAAGGTACACGCTATCGCCGAATTTCTTGTGCCGCGCGACTTGATCTTGCATCCGCATTTCGACGTATTCCCGTTCGTGTCCTTGCACACATTTGGAACGAAACTGCTCCCGAAATTCTCGCGCCAGCTCTGCGTCGCCTGTCAGGAAACGCGACTCAAGCATTGCGGTCTTTGTCAGCATATCGCGATTGGCCTGCGCGATCGCCTCCTTAATCGAGCGGGTCGAATGTCCAACCTTGAAGCCGCTGTCCCAGAGCAAATAAAGAACCTGCTCCACCATTTCCTCGAGATGAGGCGAAATTTTCTTTGCCCCTTGCCGGTGCAGAAGCATGACATCGATATCGCTGAACGGATTCAGCTCGCCTCGGCCGTATCCGCCCAGAGCAATCAGTGCGAGCGGACCACCGGACGCCTCTTCGGGGCGCGTAGCGGTGGACGCTGCTCCAAAGACGTATCGTAACAAAACGTCGACAAGATCGGCACGGTGCGCACAAATTTCACGGCCGCCATGACCGGCCTGGTGTTTCAAGCGCAGGCGGTGTTCTTCGACTTTAAGAAATTTTTTGTAAAGCGGGAGGACTTCAGTGGGGCGTCGTGCACCTGTGCCGGCAAGTTGACTCTCCGCGTGCGCCAAAACTTGCTCGAGATGACGGGTTGCCACGATCTTGGATTGTCGATTTCGGACCGCTGCTTTGCAAACGGCGACAGGCGCCGACAAATCCAAAGTGCAAAATCCGCTTACAGTTCGATCGCGTAACGCCTCATTTTGTTGTAGAGCGTAGGACGCTGGATGCCGAGAAGTTCCGCTGCTTTCTTCTTGTTACCGTGACATTCCGCGAGTGCCTGGAGAATCGTGTTGCGCTCGACGTCATCGAGGCTTTGCACGCCCGTTCGCGGCGGAACGCCGCGCTCTGCTTGTTGCAGCACCGTGGGCAATTGAATTTCAGCAGGCAGCTCTTTCACGCCGATCGAATCCTGCCGGGCCAGAACAACCGCGTATTCAATCGCATTCTGCAATTCGCGAACGTTCCCCGGCCAGGAGTAATCGAGGAGCTTTTGAAAAGCATCCGGCGCGATGTCCGGTTCGGGTTTCTTTAATTGCCGGGCAAACTGCCTTAGAAATGAAGCGATTAGGGGCGCGATGTCCTGCTTGCGAACCCGGAGCGGCGGCACTTCGATTTGAAAAGTGTTTAAACGATAATACAAATCAGAGCGCAGACGGTTCTCGGAAAGTGCCTGCGGGACAGGATAATTGGTCGAAGCGATCACCCGGAAGTCGGCCTTCATCGTTTGTGTGCTTCCAAGAGGCCGGTACTCACGCTCCTGCAGCACGCGTAAAAAGCGCGTCTGCAAATCCGCCGGCATGTCCGATATTTCGTCCAAAAAAAGCGTGCCGGCGTTTGCCGCCGCGATCATCCCCGGAAAATCGTTCAGCGCGCCGGTAAACGCCCCTTTCACGTAACCAAAGAGTTCTCCCTCGATCATGGTTTGGGGAAACGCGGCGCAATTCAGCTTCACCATTGCTTGCCCCGCGCGCCGGCTGCGCGTATGAATGACGTTCGCAATCACTTCCTTGCCCGTGCCGCTCTCGCCTACGATGAGCACGTTTGCATCGGAGGGTGCCATCGCATTGATCAGTTCCTCGATCTGTTGCATCGACTTGCTCATAAAAATTGGCTTGAGTCGCGTCTCGGCGATTTCGAGACGCTTTTCGAGTTGCTCCGTTTTTTCTCGAAGCTTCGCTGTCTCTCGCAGAAGCAATTGCTTTTCCAACGCTTTCTCTACCAAACTGAGTAATTCTTCGGGCGCGTATGGTTTGCTGACAAAATGGTAAGCTCCGCGCTTAATCGACTCGATCGCATTGTGCAATGAGTCGTGCGCTGTCAAAATGATGACTGGCATCTCCGGTGAGTCGCCCTTAATGCTATCGAGCGTTTGCAAGCCTTCTGCATCCGGTAACTGAAGATCGAGCAAAACGAGGGAGGGAGACTTGGTTTTCAGTAACTTCAATCCTTGGGAAGCGGTGGGAGCCGTGTCCACTTGATAACCATGACGCTGGAGAAGCGCCTCCAGTGTCAGGAGAATCGGCCGCTCGTCATCAATAATCAGGATGCGATGGTTCTTCATCTCAAAGATCTGCGCTCATAATGCGAGTTAGCTGATCGCTCCAGTCGCCCAAAACGGGATTGGCGCGAGACTTCAATCTCCTCCACCCGCCACTGGCAGGGAGAGCGTGGTAAGGAGCGTTGAACCTTTTGGATCATACTCGGCATGCATTTCACCACCGTGACCTTCTATGATAACGCGCAGGCGATTCAGGCCAAGACCATAATGGCCACGGGTGATTTTCCGAAACGGTTCACGTCCCCAATTTTCGGTGGATAATTCGAATCGCGCTTTCGGTTCACGAAGGGTAAAGACGAATCGCTTTCCGTCGATTCTGGCCGCTGCAACAAGTGGACCTTTGCCCCGGTCGTGTTGGAAAGCGTTGGCAAAAACTTCGCTGAACGCTTGCTGCAAAAGTTGAGGATCGACAGTCAGCATGGCGTCGCCTGTCCGAATGTCCCAGGTAATCTTGGCACTTTCGTTCGGGAACTCGTGCGCGATTTTCTTGCTCAGATCCTCGACAAGATCGGAGGCTCGATAGGAGATCAGATTGGGTTCAACGTCAGCCACTCCTCGCGAAAGGTTCTGTAAAGTCGCGGTGAGCCCGGAGATCATTTCGCGCAAGCGCTTGATCTCGCCTTTGAGCTCTGCATTTGCGTCCAACTCGCTGATGTAAGCCGACTGTAGCTCGATTGCGTTTAGATGGTTGCGAAGATCGTGACTAAGCTGCTGGACAAAGCGAACCGTGTCGCTCCAGGGAACACTCAAGGAATCACTTCGCTTCTCGGGAACTGCGCCTGCCATATTCGGCAGAACAATACCCGCTATTGTTCGAGTGAAAACTTCTCGTCAACCGTTTCATTACCCGCCGTGGTCCGGATATGCGGATCATTACTCGCCAGATGGCGCAGCACATGAAAGACATCTTCCGGGTCAGCATCGATGGAGTGGGCGATCTCTTCCGCGGTTTTCCCGGCTCCAGTCGTCAGTTTTTCCCGCACTTGTTTTTGAAGTTGCAACAATCTCGTTGCCGCTTTTTTCCCAGCCTCCACGCCGGGCTGATCGTAGGCGTTGATATTGACCAGTGAAGCATAGAAGCCCACCGCGCGCTCATAGATTGCAATCAACGCGCCGATGTTAAAGGCGTTCACTTCCGCAATGCTCACGGTAATCGATTCGCGCCCGCTCTCGTAAAGAGCACTTCGTGTCCCGCGCAAAAATCCATGGAGATAATCGCCGCTGGTAATGCCGTTTTCGATTTTCAGCGCTGTCCCGTGCCGATCCTTATCAACCTCGATGAAAGTGACGAAAAAATTCAAGACACCGTCACGCAACTGCTGGACGTAGGCGTGCTGATCGGTTGAGCCTTTGTTCCCGTAAACAGCAATGCCCTGATGCACAATGTCTCCGTCGAGGTCCTTTTCTTTTCCCAACGATTCCATCACCAGTTGCTGCAGATACTTACTGAACAACGCCAGCCGGTCTTTGTAGGGGAGGATCACCATATCTTTCTCGCCTTTCCCCTTGCCCACATAGTACCACATCAACGCCAGAAGCATGGCGGCGTTTTGCGTTGCATCGGGAATGCGCGTCCGCTCATCCATGGCCGCCGCGCCGGCGAGAAATGCGTCGATATTAAAACCTTCCAGTGCCATCGGGAGAAGTCCGACCGCGCTCATCACCGAAGTGCGTCCGCCGATCCAATCGTGCATCGGGAAACGGGCGAGCCATTGGTTTTGTTCGGCATATTTGTCTAATTCGCTTCCGACGCCCGTCACGGCCACAGCGTGTTTGCCGAAGTGAAGCCCCTTCTGTTTGAATTTTGCTTCGACTTCGAGCATTCCGTTTCGCGTTTCCTTTGTCCCGCCGGATTTCGAGACCACAACCACGAGCGTCTGCGAAACGCGATTG
>WNFQ01002858.1_pt1 | contig 13535 bp, 5 predicted proteins | sample 5400171 | NCBI WGS metagenome assembly WNFQ01 (sample SAMN13153356, study PRJNA577476) | soil metagenome | isolation source: 20 cm soil under Madrone tree | place: USA:California | collected 2016-06-14
CCACGTTATCGAACCGTTCCCACCTTCTGGTCCGCTCCGTCGCGATTTGGCTTGCTGGCCGCGGCGCCCGCCGGCTTCGCAGTCGTCGGCTTCTTTACGACGGTCGTGCTGCTTTTTACCTTACTCTTGTCCGGATCGGCAGTCGGCTTCGGCGAGGACTTCGGATTGGCCTTGAGCCCCGTGCCTGTCAACGATACCGACAGCATGGGAGAGGGCTTCTTGCCCGGGCGAGATTCCTCGCCTGACGTAGGTTTTACGCGTCCGTCGTCACCGACGTCGTCTGGCTCCCGGGCCAACTGCGCGGAGACGTGCCCCGCGGCCAGCACCAGCGCCAACGCGGCGCAGCGCCAAAGGCTCATCGTAGATCGGAATGCTTGCGGTCTCATGATCTTCCTCAGGATTAGGAGAGTTCTGCTCGCGGGCCCACCCGCGAGCAGTACAGCACCCCCCCCACCCCAGGATAGATATCACGCTTGCGCGAAGGCAATCGCTCGGATTGCCCTCGCCGGCTGCGCTTTTCTTGTTGTTCGACCCTTGTTCCATTATAGCCACGACGGCTACTTCGCCGCTGATCCGAGAATGATGTCCAGCGTCGCAGCCTGCGGTCCCTGCTGCGTCGGATGGAACGTCACGTTGGCGTTACACGACGCGCCCGGCGCCAGACCCGTACCGCCGATCGGGCAATTGCCGTTGGTCACCGTGAACTGGTTCGCGTTGACCCCCGGCGTACCGATTGCAAACCCACGGATCACCATCGGGGCCGCACCGTTGTTGGACAGCGTCACGGTCTGGGCGTTGCCGCTGCCGAGGACCTGGCTGCCGAAGGCGAGCGCGCCGGGCCTGACCACCGCGGCAATCCCTTGATGGGAACCAGCGACCAGAACCGCACCCACGTCCGTCGCACCGCTCGGCCTTGTGTTGCCGAAGAAGTCGAGCGGCGGATGCGTGGCACTGCCCGCACCGGACACGGGACCCGCGTTCGGGACGTAATTGCCAAGCAGTGCCCCGTAGCCCGCCACGCCCTTAGCGATCGATGCATTCACGGTCGACAGCGGACCGTAGAACATGTTGATCCAGTTGTTGCCTTCATCCACCGTAGCCGCCGGCGTCAGCGTGAAGTTCTCGTAGAACGGGTTGTTGTCCGGAATTCCCGGCGGCACAGTGATCCCCAGCGCTCCCGGGCGGGTGCATCCGGGTGCGTTGGCATTGCCATTGGGAGTGGCCGCAGCGCCCGTGCACACGGTTGCGAGTTCGTCGGCGCGAGTCTCGTTGTCGAGCCGGAGTGGTTGCTCGGTCCGGTATCGCCGTAGACCCCGATGTCCCAGTAGTTGGCACCGCCCGGGCAGGCACCGGTCGAGCCCGCCTGATTCAACGGCGGCGTCAGCGTGATCACCGCAGGATTGCCCGCCGTCGTGATGTGGAACGAGCGGTTGCCCCAGATGATGTCGTTGGCCAGCACCGGGATAGACACGTGCGTGCAGTTCGGATGGCCGGTGGGGCAGGTCACGCCGGGCACGGTGAACGCGGGGCTCAAGTTGGGCGTGTGCGTATGCGTCTCCAACCCAGCCGGCTGGAAGTTCGAGAGCGTGATTGGCTGCGTGCAACCGGTCGGGTTGACCGGGTCCGGGTTGCAGCCCGGCGGGGGCACGTTGCTGTTCGGCGCTCCCAGCGTGTCGAACAGCACGCCGGCCGACGCGGTCGAGTCGTTGTCAACCACCGTGTTGTTCGTGAAGTCGACCTTCACCGCATCCTGGATCGACACGCCCCCTCCTGCCCAGCCCGCCACGTTATTCGCGATGATGTTGTTGGTCACCGAGATTGCGGTCCAGTGGGTCGGAGCGCTGGGGTTGTTCAGGACGTCGTTGCCGTTGGCGAGTTCGATTCGCAGTCCGCCGCCACTGCCGCTTTCGGCGGTGTTGCCCATGATCAGGTTAGCGTCGATCGAAAGACCGCTGCAGCCTGACCTGTTGTACGGGAAACACCCACCTACGCCGTCGGACAGCGAAGGAGCCACATCGATGTCGATCAGCGAGTTCTCGCTGGCCGTTCCATCCGGGCTCGCACCCTGGATCACCAGACCGCCGCCCCAGGTCGGAATCGTCGGGTTGTTGCTCTGGTTGAACAGGAACGAGTTGTGCGCGATGGTGGCATTGAAGCTCATTCCATAGTGGGCGAAGCCACCGCCGTCACCCGTGCTCAGGTTGCCGCACACCCAGTTGTAAGCGAAGTTGTAATTGTCCGAACCCGGCGTGAAGGTCACGCCGCCGGCCGAGGACGGCGTGGTCGAGTTCAGCTCGTCGCCGTAGGACGCGTTCAGCGAGATGTTGTTGTTGTGCATGTTCACGTTGGCGTCGATGCACAGCGGAGCCGCATCGGTGGCGCCGGCGGCGGGTCCACCCAGGGCCGGGCACGACGCTCCACCCAGGGTCGGGTCCGGAACTTCCGCCTGGCCGACCGTGATGCCGCCCGTCAGCGTGCCGGCATTGCCGGAGACCCGGTTGTTGGACACCTCGATGTTATGAGTCCAGCCGTGCAGGAAGATGCCTCCGCCGCCCTGCGAACTGTTGGTGAAGCTGATGCCATCGATGCGCGACGGGTTGCACAGGTAGTTGACCGGGAAAAATGGCGACGATGCGTTGCAGTCGCCGCCCGTTGCGGTACTGGCGTTGAGCACGATGCAACCCGCCGAACCCTCTGCCTGGCAGTTCGCCGTGTTGTTGTTCTCCAGGCCTTTTGCGAGCACGGTAATGCCGGCGCCTTCGTAGGCTCCCATCAGAGTCGGTTCCTGCAGCAGCTCCGACAGATTGCCGTTCAGGTTCGAATTCCACCCGATGATCGGCTCGAGCGGGATCGGATCCGAGACAGGCTGGCCGTTCGCAAGGCTGAAGTTGCAAGAGTACGTATTCGTCGAATCGTACGGCTGCGGGGGAGTCGGCGGTGTCGTCGTCGGGTCGCCGTTGATCAGGGCCCCGTTCAGTGACACGCCGAACAGGCAGTTCACCGTCCTGCGCCAGTTATCGATCTTCAAGTTCCCGGACGGGTGCGTGTTCGCGTTGACGATCGTGGAGGCAGCGGCAACGCCTTGCAGCCGGACCGGCTTCCACATCAGCAGCTGTTCGGCGTAGGTACCCGGGCCGACGATGATCTCGTCGCCCGCCGTGGCTGCGTTCAGCGCGGACTGAATTGCATTGCCAGCCGTGTTCTCGCCGTTGATGTACGAGGGTTGCTTGCCGCCGGCGACGACGGTCACCGTGTCGATCGAGCGCTGGCCCGTGCTGGTGGTGATCACCAGTTCACCGCAATAGGCGGTGGTTGTTCCCGCTTGCTGGTGCGCGCATGCTCCCAGAGTGGTGGGCACGGTGCAAGTCAACGTGAGGTCGCTACCGCTGCAGGTCGCGGCAAGACCGCCGATTGTTGCCGTGGCGCCAGTACCGAACCCATAGTGCCGCTGGATGAATTTCTGGTTGAACGGCGCCGTCGTAGCCGCCGGTCCCGAGTACGCATGGTTCGGCACCGTCACGTCGCCCAAGGCGGTAATCGTGATGCTGTGACCTCTCGCGCTGACCCACGGTCCGAGGCAACCGCCCGTCGGGCACGCCTTGGCCGTTGTGCCGGACGCTGCATTTCTGAGCAGGGCGTCTCCCGTTACGCTCTTGATCGCCGGCGTGGCATCCGGGTACTGGCAATCCGGCGGGTTGTAGGCTTCGGCGAATGCCGAGACCGGGACCACCGGCGTGTCCAGATAGACCGTGTCGGCCGGCATGAACGGATTCTCGTAGCAGAACGTGCTGTAGGCCGAGTTGAAGAACGGATCGGTGACCATCTGCCCGCGTGTCGTGGTGCAGCCGGCCGGAACGCCCGGCGAAGTGCCGGTCGGCGCCGTGGTGCAGGCGGTGCGCGTGTCGATGACCGGACCCGGGTCGTTCATGCAGGTGATGAACATGCCCGGCGAGTAACCGGTCGGATTGGGCGGATTGACGTCGAAAGTCGAGAACATCAGCCCGTTATAAAGGCCCCACTGGTCCGACATGGTGCGTGAAACCTCGACGCCGTTGAAGTCCTTGATCGATACCGGCAAATTGGGCACCGCAAACTTCTCGCCGAAACCGGGCGAGGCCTGGTCGAATTCGGACGAGAAGTCATCCAGGATGAACCCGGTGTAGTGCGAGGCGGCCGGCACCTTGGTCCAGATGAAGAAGTCGGTCTGGGCCTGCATCTGGTCCTCGAGCGTGATCTCCTTGCGGTCGCAAAGGGCGCGCGACGCGCCGGCGAACGGAGCCACGGCTCCGCCCTCAGGCGAGGCCGTCATGAAGTCGGGGACGACGCGCACCTGACCCACGCACGGGTTAGGCATCGTGATATTTCCGCCCGGCCCGAAAGCGCCCAGCGTGCTGTTTCCCATGTTCGCGGTCGGATTGCCGTTGTTCTGGTTCGGAATGCCTCCGGTACCGCTCGTGTTGAAGGGGCTCGTTCCGCTGAACGGACCCGTGTACGACGGGTTCTGGGCGTTCAACGCCGCTTGGTCGGGCACGATGAAGATGTCGCCCAGGCCAGCCATCTGCGCCGATATCGTGGCCGAAGCGACGAAGGCGTCTCCGATCAGGATGTTCTTGTCTTCCTCCTTCGTAAGCTCGTAGCCCGGCGGCACGACCACTTCGACCACGTACTTGCCTGGCGGCAGGATCTTCGCGGTTGAGCCGTAGGCGCCGACCGCTCCGAAATTGGTGTTGGCCACCGTGGCGCACGCGACCGTCACGGCCGTGCCGCTGATGGTGGCGGTGAAGGAAGTAGCTGTCCCGCTACAGGCTTGACTCGGGAACTGGTACAGCCCGTCGTACGGAGCCGGCTGCACCTGGTTGAAGTTGTGCATGCCGTCATAGCACTTGTACTGGCTGTTGTTGGGCAGCGCGCTTGCGGGAGTCAGGTAGTTGGTGGTGCCGGCCAGCGTATACGGCAAGAACGGGTCAGCAGGATCTTGCCCCGGGCAGTTCATGTTGGGGGTCGTGCTGACCGTCCCGTTGGCATTCAGTCGGAAGCCCTGGGCAAACTTGTCAAAACTACTGGTCACGGTCTGATCGACCAGCGTGAGCCCCACCGAGCCGTCCGCTGCCAGCTTTTCCTGGTACAGATTGATGGTGACGTTCGGAACCAGAGGTTCCCACAGGTTCTGGAACAGCAGCTGCGGGTCGTCAAAGGGTCGCGTCGAGGAGTACACGACGTGCCCGCGGATGCCGCCATTCTCGTTCACCAGGTAGGGCAGCTTGCCCCACTCGATGATTTGGGTCTGGCTGATGAAGCCCTGCGTGCCTTCCGCGACCACCGAGCCCGGATCGATGCGCCCGGTCGAGCCGCCGGAACCGCCAGCCGCTGGGAAGCCCGCCACACCATTAAGCTCAGAGCAGTCGGCACTTGAGCAGTAGTGCGCCCCAGGCACCCGCAAGGTGCTGGGAAGCGGAATCGCCTCCGTCGTGTTCAGCAGCCCCTGGTACTTGCCTGTCCGGCCGTTCCCGCCCGGTGCAGGACCGTCGATCTGTCCGCCGGCGTCGTACACCGTGTGCACGCCGGTATTCTTGAAGCGCGTGTTGTCCGATTCGACCACCAGCCAGTTGAAGTAGGGAAAGGTCTCGTTGAAGTTGGCGTGGCCGCTGACGTCGGAGAACAGCGTGTTGTTGAACTTGCCGTTGCGCATCCGGACCCGGTTCGGGACCTGAAGCAAGCCGGCCTCAGCAGGGTCGTCCTGGATGCCATTGCCGTTCAGATCCATGAACGTGTTGGTCCAGATGTGCGTCTGCCAGGTGAACGCCGGGTAATCCAGCACGAACGGGTTCGCCGTCTTGGTCGCGCAGGCCGTCCCGCTGCACAGGTTCAAAGGCTTGGACGAGCCATCGATGATCAGGTCGAGCCACTGGTCTCCGACCGTGAGTCTCCAGTTGCCATCGGGAAGCCCGGTGAATGTGAAGGTCCCGTTGGCATCGCACTTGGTGAAGGCAAAGGTGTCACCGTCCGTATCACCCACGCTGGCCCAGCAGGTGGTATGCGCGAAGGCCTGGTTGTTGCGTGGGTCGCCCAAGGGGAAAACGGCGCTATCGAACAGGAGTTCGTTCGGCACCCGCGACATATGCAGGTTGCTGACGTGACCCGTGACGGTGTTGCCGCAAGAAACGGCCGGCGGGCCGTTACAGAACGAGGCCTTGCGTGCGTTGATCACGGCAGGATTGGCCATCCCCATGAACACGTGCCATCCGCCGGGTCCAAATTCCTGGAAGTAGGCCGGCTCACCGGACCTCACGAAAGCGTCCAGGAAGTGGCTGCCATCGAGCGTGTTGGTCTGGATCCATTCCTCGCCGGCCGCCTCTCTGGCAGCGGACGGATGCACGATGACGCCGAATCGGCCCGGCATCAGGTTCCTGACCAGCGCCTGGCCAACCAGCGGTGACAGCGTGACGCCGTCTTGCTCGTATTGCGGGCACACGACGATCCGGCCCAGGGCCACCTGATTCGGGTTCCCGAGATTGTCGGGGGCGGTCGGCGCTATGGGACAGGCGTTTTGCCCGGTCAGCGGGTCGATGGTTCCGTTCAAGGAGTTGGACAGCGGCATGTTGAAAATGTCGTGTTCCATCTGCCCGGTCGCGTCGCCGGCAGCGCCCGCGGCGTCCCAGATCTCGACCTGGAACTGGCCCAGCCCGGGCTCACGGTTGTTGCCTCCGGCGTCGTGCTCGCCGTTCAGCGGGGCGTCATCCTGGAACACGAAGATGGTCAGGGTCGCCGTCTGCAGCGGATTGGGCTGCAGGTTCACGACCAGCGGCGTCGTCGCCGACGTTCCCGGGCCGGCAGCGCCGGCAGTACCAAACGCGCAGATCGTCGTAGTGGTGCCAGTCGTGCAGGTCGGCGGCGCGATCGGCGCGCCGCCGATCCCGTGCCCGCAGAAGGGAACTGGCTGTCCGGTGGCGGTCGCCCCCGTCGTCACCTGTTGACAGGTGGCGTTGGCCGGGTCTGTGGGCGATTTGGAGAACCCAGTGTTGAAAGGATTCGCGATGTCGCCCGGCAGGATCGAGAGGTAATACCGGGCCGGGGTGACGCCATCGGGCTCGAATGCCGCCAGGTGAACCCCGCTCGGGAACGATATCGGCGCTGTCGCTGTCGCAGTGGATGCAACGCAGATGCCGCCGCTACAGACCGCCGGGACGTGCTGCTGATACGTTGGGCTAGTGGGATTGTTGTCGTAGACGCTTTGACCCCGCTCGCAGCTTTGCACACCAGTGCAACCGGCGGCGATCACCGGCATGTAGCTGGTATGGAAATTGGTGCCCAGGGTCGGCGGAACGCCGGACGCGGCAAGGGGCGGACAACCTGCGGGTGGGGTGCTGCCGGCGCCCCCGTTCACCTGGCAATTCGGATCGACCTTGTAGGTCAGGTCCTGCTCGATGACCCACTTGTAGTCCGGAATCTGAACACCCGTTCCGGCGTCCTTCACCTGCACATTCAGATTGCTCGGGGTCGGAAACACCAGGGTGACAGTCGCGGGTGCGCTCGGGGTACCTTGCGAATTCACCGCGGTGTACTGGAACGTGAAGCTGCCCGGTACGCCCGCCTGCGCGATGAAGGATCCGTTGGCGTTCAGCGTGACGGACAGTGAGCCTGCCGTAATCGTGTTAGATGGAGCTCCGATGGTGCCCCCCACCGGGATGGCGGTGAGCGGGTGGCCGCTCGGATCGGAGTCGTTGGTCAACAGACCCTGCCCGGCTGAGACGCTCAGCAGCGTTGCACTGGTGCTGGTGTAGCTGTCGGCGCGCGCGATCGGGGCGCCGCCCACCGTGGCCGCGGTAAGCGTCACGGTCGCGGTATAGGTCGCCTGACCGTTTCCGCAATAGGTGAACGTCGCCGTGGCGCCGTTCGTGAACGTCGCGGGAATGGCGGTCAGCGTGAAGCTGCCGTCCGGATTCAAGGTCCCGCTGCCCGCACCGCCGGCCGAGATCGGCTGAGCCGCGGTCGAACCCCCGGTCGTGCAAGGCGACGACGCGTTGTGGATGCCGACGTCGTTGGCCAGCACGTTGCCGCTGAACGTGGTCGCACCATGCGGAACAATGAAGTTGTCGGCATTGGCCGCCGCTGTCGCCGTCAAGCCGGTCGCCAGCGTGATGCCCGAAAGGGTCGTCACGCCGGTGGTGGCGTTCACGGTGCGGGTGCCGGCATTCAGCGCCACCAGGGCTTGCATGCCGCTGTCGCGCTCAATACTGTTGGCCGACAAACTCAACTGGCGGTCGAAGGCGGGGTAGACCGCCGCGGTATAGGTGGTCGTGCCAGCCGGCTGCACCATCACATCGAGCACCTTGCCGGCGGCCATGAACCAGTCCGCTTGCACCTTGGGACAGGCGCCCGCGATCGGCAACATGCCGCTCGGGCAAGTCGTATGAGCGGTCTTGGTCATCCCCACCGCCTGGTCGGGCTGCAGGTTGCCGTCCTCGGCGACCAGCGCCATCGGCAGCCCCACGATCGAGGGCAGGTGCATGCGCAAGCCTGCGTTGACGAAGCGCACCAGCACATTGCCAGTGAAGTGGGCCGTGGCGGTCGTGCAGGTTGTCGTGCAGGTTGTCACGCCGGGCGTAATCGCCGAGCCGCCCGGATTGGTCCGGTCGAACGACTGACCATTGATCAGGTAGTAGGTCGGCGTGAAGTCGACCGCCGGCGGATAGCAGGTGTTGTAGGTGGTGATTGTCGGATTCGGGACCAAGGGCGTCATGCCGCAGGCAGGAGTCCACTTGGCCGTTTCGGCGGCTGGCGTGATCGTGCCCGTGCAGGCGCCGGTATTGGCCGTACAGCCCGCGGATTTCACCAGGAAGGCGTCGACCGAGCTGTTCTGCACCGGGTCGATTTCGCTCATCATTGCAACGGCGTCGGCGTCATACGGAAGTCCTGCCGTGTTGGCCGGCAGAGCGCCGGCGGGAGCCGGATAGGCCGTGCCCGCAGCAGCCGCGGTCGACGGAACGGTCACGACCAGCACCCCGTACAGGCCCATCGGTCCCTGGATCGAGGGATAGGTTCCGGTCTCGATCAGGTAGGTGCCCGGCTTCAAGGCGCTCCAGGTATAGGTGACGGCGCCGGCAGGGGCTGCCTCCACCACGAACGCGCGCGCGCGGTTGCCCTGCGTGGGCGGGGTAAATGGCGCCTGGCTGGTGACGACCGTGGTCCAGGTGGTCGCGGTCTGACCTCCATGCGCGCCGTCGGTGCGCGGACCGGCTTCCCGGGTCGGGTTACCGAGCCCATTGACGTCACCGGACGGCAGTTGCCCCACGATGGTCAGCGAAGTCGCGACCGGTAGGCTATTGGTCAGCGTGATCGTCAGGCCGGTGGTGCACGTGCCGGCGGCCGTGGCAGTCGCGGCAGTCGCGGTGCAGGGCACCGTGATCAACGGCGGCTGCCAGACCGTACTGACGCCCGTGGTCGGGACCAACTGCGGCGTGCCGTTCGTCTGGGTGCAAGTCATCGCCCCGGCGGTACCTGAGGTAACGGTACCGCACGCCCAGCCCCACATCGGCACCGTGGCGCCGTTGGACACCGTGGTCGTCTGCCGCGCCGCCGTCAGGCTGACGGTCTGAGCCGAGGCGATGCCTGCGGTCAGCAGGAGCGCGGATCCGGCCAGGATCGCGGTACTCAAGGTTCTTTTGTTCATACGCATGTTCTGCTCCTGGCTCTCACAGTGTTTCGTCGATGTACCAGACCGGCGGATCGACCAGCATCATCATCAGCATGCCGCCCGGAAAGACGTTGTCGGTGGTGATCTCGCGCTCGTTATGCGAGTGCCACATGAAGGCGATGCCGGATTCGGGCAGCGGGTTCTGCAGCGCGCCTCCTACCGGCAGCGGCGTCGGTCCGCGCGAACGGACCACCGCATCGGGACCCAGATAGGGCGTGCCGTTGTACCAGAGGCCGTTGGTCGCAACCAGCGGATCAGGCAGCGTCGCCGGTCCGCCCGCGGCGACCTGTCCAACCGGGGCGGCCTCCAGCGGGTGATTGTGATCGGCGCACCACTCACCATAGTTTCTCGCGCCGCTGACAAAGTTGTGGCCGGCATCGAAAGTCGGCGGGGCTGCGCCGACGGCGTTCGTGTAATACCCGTTCGCGTCCGGCGTGCAGGTCGCGCTCGCCGCGCCGGTCGAACCCGTATGTCCGTAGATGTCCCAGTTCAGTCCCTTGCCCGACCAGTAGAAGATGCCGTCGAACGATTGGCCGGGGAAGGTGTCGGTGGTGAACATCATCAGGCCCGCCAGGCGAGCCGTGGTCTCGGTCCCGACTGTGTTCTGCGCCAGGATTAGGTTGCCGTCGCGCGCCAGGATGCGCACGTGGTTGGCGTGCTCGTGGAACGGATGCTCCCAGCGCCCCTGGCCTATCGTGCGAAGCAGCACCTGGTCGAGCGGATGCATGTGCGGGTTGCCGTTGTAGGGCTGGGCCGGATAGTTGGGCGCGTAGTCCGCATCCATGTCATCCGGCATCGAGCGCCCGTTGATCAGGAAATAGGCCGGGCGGTACGGCTCGGTGGCCACAAACAGCTTGGCCGCCGGGCAGGGCTGTCCGGTAATGCCGTTGGTTCCGCCGGCCGGACAGGCGGCGATCGCTTTCACCTGCGCTTCGGCCTGCGTGTGGATGCGCGGATCGATCTCACTGAACTGGAACAGGTACTCGCGGTCGTAGCAGGTCGCCGGATGGTCGTAGGCGTTGGCCCACAGGCGGTACTCCTCGCCGCCGCCGAGACGGCCACCGAGCCCAACGCAACCGGTCTGAACGGTGGTCGGTATCACGACGATCGCACCGAACAGCCCCATCTCGATCTGCAGGTCGGGCTGGGTTCCGCTGTAGTAGGCATGGGTCCCGGCCTTGCCGGTCGTGTTCAGCGTGTAGGTGACGCTGCCACCGGGTAGCGCTTCCTGCGCCAGCAGTCCGGCCGTGCCGCCGGTGGCGCTGGTCACCGGGATCCCCGCGAACACGATCGAGGTGTTGCCGGCACCGGTCGGCAGGTTGTTGGTCAGCGTGATCGTGACAGCCGTGCCTTCGTTCACGACCAGGGTCGGGCCGGGCAGTTGCATGGTCGGACAGAAGCCAACCGGCGCGAACGCCGGCGGGGTATACGTCGCCGCGCCCGCGCAGCCGTAGCCCCAGGAGTAGATCTGCGCGCCGTCCGGCTGCGAGCTGTAACCCTGGTTCGCCACCAAGTTGAAGGTGCTCCCGCCGCCGGCGCTGGCAGTGATACCTGGTGTCGCAGCCGACGCGCTGCCCGCAACGCAGGCGAGCGCCGCCAGGGCGACCAGAACGCGCCGTGCCGACCCGCCGCGATACATGATGTTGGAGTGGCTCATCGTTGCAGTCTCCTAGGGCGTGACGACCACTTCGGTCATCAAGCCACCGAAGTTTTCCGCGTCGTTCGAAAGGTGGTCGAGATTGGGCGTGTACAGGAAGTAGGTCCCCGCCGGCACGCCGGTGCTGTCGATGATCACGTCGAGCGATTCACCACCGCCCAGCGTGATCGAGTTGGTCGTGTAGTACAGGTTGTTGCCGGCCTGGTCGCGCAGAAGCTTGGCGTTGTAGCCCACCACCTGCATCGGAATGCCCAGTGAGGCCAGCGTCTGGTACTCCGACACGTCCAGGTCTGCGATGCGCAGCGCCGCGCGCTGCCCGCAGGTTGTCTGGCCCGTGGGAGGTGTCTGGCCCGGGCCACACAGCGCGCCGGATCGGCTCAGCGTGATTAGCGTCGGCATCGGCTGCGACGGACGCTGGTTGGCGTCGGAGGCGGCAGTCAACTGAGCGCCGGTAGAGATCGTGTCGGGATAGCTGCGGCCGTTCAGGAGGAAGTACTTGTCCTTCATGTCGGAGAAGCCTTCCGAATTGAAGGTCATGCCGACGAAGTGGAAGTTCGGGTCGAACCCGTGAATCTGGATCGGTACGTCGATGTCGTAGCGCGTCGTGCCGTCGCCGTCGTTGTAGACGTACAAGTTGCCGGTCGTGTGCGTCGCGCCGTTGTTCGTTGCGGGCGGCGGCACCGAGCACAGGATGTCGGCGCTGGGCGCCGTTCCGGCGGTGCCCCCGTACAGGTTGCTTGCGCCGTTGGAGTAACAGGCGGTGCGCAGATCGCCCTGCTGCAGCGCCGATACGTTGTAGAGGACGGCACCGGATGCCGCGCGGTTCTGGCGCGGCCGCACGTAGAGCTGCCCGACCATGCCCATCTGCAAGTGCTCAGGCGGCGTGATATGGCAGTGCCAGAAGTAGGTGCCGGCGTCCGGCGCCAGGTAGTAATAGGTGAAGCTGGCGCCGATGTTGATCGCGAGCGAAGCGTCGGGCACGCCGTCGTAGAACGAGGAGGCGTTCGGGTAGCCGTGGAAGTGGACCGTGTGCTGCTCGAACAGGTCCGGCCGCATGATCATGCCGACGTTGGTCAGCGTCAGGAAGAACTCGTCGTCCTCGTCGAACGCCATCAGCGGCGCCGGGATATTGCCGTTCATCGTCCCGGTGTTCATGATCGCGGCCGGATCGGTGCCCGAAATCATCGTGGTGCCTACGGGTGCCGCGATGTTCGGCACCGGGGCCGCGGTGTAGCCGTTGCCGGGATTCGTCAGCGAGATCTCGATCACGGACCCGGTCCCGATGACCGCGACCGCAGTCGCCGTTACGTGCGGGCCGGTGCCAGTCGGGGCCGGAAACGTCACAAGCGGAGGGGCCGTGTATCCGGCGCCTGCGTCCACGATGGCGACCCCGGACACCGGGCAGCCCGCGGCGGTGGCGCAGGTCGCCACGTTCAACGGATACAGCGCCGTGGTGGCCGTCGCCTGGCGAGCTGCTGCAGGCGGCACGTAGCCGACCGCTCCGTTCGGGTTGCACGCGATGGCTGGACCCGCGGGATTCAGGGGATTGTTCGACCCGGTATACGGAATCGGCTGACCGTTGGTGTAGTTGCCGCTGGCACTGCCGCAGTACGCCTGGTTGAACTCGTCCGGATAGTCCGTTCCGGGCTGACCGTTCTGGATCTTGTCCAGACCGCTCAACGGCCCGAAGGCGAACAGGTAGGTCTGGTTGCCGTCGGCCTCGGTCATGTAGCCGTCACCGCCCGAGATGTGCTGGCACTTGATCGCACCGCCGTTGTTCGTGTAGGCAACACCGCCGGTGACCGTGCCCGTTGTGGGACCGGTATACGTCGGCTCGCCCTGGGCGCTGGTCGGCGCGACCGGGTGCAGCAGCGTCGAGGTCGGGCACTGAACGAAGAAGTTCTGCGCGCTCGCCGGCAGTGCAACCAGCAGCAACAGGGACGCGGCAACACCGCGCAGGTACAGCTTGGAACTGGACATTTGACCTCCCGCCTGAACAAGTGGCGACCGCAGGGTTCCCAAAAGGCGTCTCCTCATACGAACTCCTCCGCCCGAATTCGGCGCCCCCGGCGGCAGCGCGGCGCGCCTGTAGGGCAGCGCCGTCACGGCGTGGGGGGGTGCCGTCGATTTTGGTTAGGTGAAGCTGATAACCGATGGGCGGTACAGTAATTGGGAAGGTTCCAG